>Ga0307982_1003130_pt1 | contig 13242 bp, 13 predicted proteins | sample OrgLakmetagen989_FD_201847 | JGI IMG/M metagenome (GOLD analysis project Ga0307982, IMG submission 201847) | Saline water microbial communities from Organic Lake, Antarctica - #989 | ecosystem: Environmental > Aquatic > Non-marine Saline and Alkaline > Saline | place: Antarctica: Organic Lake... | reverse complement strand
CCCCCCAATGCCCACCGTGCATGACTGTGTCACGCAGACAGACTGCGGGTGATCGTTTCCACTTTTGCCCTACTTGGGATCGATTCTGGATTCACAGCCATGAGCTCCGATGTCAGGGTTCCGTCGGAGTTTGCAGTCCATACATTCGAGTTCGGTGGATGGCAATCAACACAAGATCCGGTATGATTTTGCTTGCGTTCTTGGTTGATGCTTCCTTCATGGTCGGGGGATTTGCGTTCTAGTAATAAATAAGAATAATCTTTCTTCGTTCAGTAATAAGAACATCATTTTTTTGTCGGGCAAAGCCTGCATAGCTACCCCGAAGGGGCGTTCAGCAGTTCAGGGAAAAAAGACGCCGATTAGATGGCACCCTGCCTGTTAGTTACCAAATCCAGTCCCCCCTCGGGGGGGCTCAGAAAAACGAAAGCAAAATCTCCGAAATCGAAAATGGTACAGTAGCTAGCTATCTGGCTACAGATCTGTAGCTACAGATCTGTAGCTACAGATCTGTTCGCAAGCTAGAGAGCTACAGTAGCTAGAATTAACCCTTTCAACGACAGTAGATGGCTGGTTGCGCTATGAAGAAACTTGACGTTTCGTAAGCCCTACGACAGCTCATCCGCTCATGAGCTGCATTGTAAATGAAATCCTAGTGGGGATTGTAGCAAGGCTCATGACGTCGACGAATTCACTGCCGCTAATTTAGGGCTAGCAGCTACTAACTATGGCGGTGTGTAATGTAAAGGCTACTTGATTCTTCGAAGAAATGGTTGAAAAAGAAATGACCGCACTTCGAATGATGTGTGTGTGTCTAGCAATAGGGTTGCCGCTAGGTGCCAAGTGTGACTCATTCTTCGAAGCGACTCGAAAAGAACGATTCCAAGCACACTTGATGTATACCCGACCTAACGAACGCCGAACGCTACTGGAAGATTTGCATGCTGAATACAACACGTATTCTATTAGAGAAGCTGAAGGCCTTCCTCCATGGGCATTGCCACTCCCAGCTAGTGAGCGTGCAGAGTTCGTAATTATCGTTAGTACCCAGCGCAGTGCGTCTACGGAAACTGCCGAGTTGATTGGCAAACATCCTTGTGGTGTTTCTTTCAATGAATTGTTATGGGCGCCTCAATTTCCACTGGGATACGCATATAATGAAAACAAACAATTCAAAGACTACCTTGGTGTGAAAGTTATTGGTCGTGAGAATTGGCTAGGAAATGCGCTTGGCGTTCGGCGTGGCTTTTGTCAATCTCGTCCTCAGGTTGTCCTTGACGCGTGTGGCGACCTATGCGTCGTTGCCCTTAAGATTCATTTGAACCAAGAGAATCTAAGCGGCCCGTTTGTCATTCAAACAAGCGAGGATGGCAGGAATGAGACTGCAATTGACGCACAATGGGAAAAATTGCTTACATACCATGGCACACGTGCGGTCATTGTGGAGCGCGATGAGGAAGAAACGCGTTGCTCAATCGCACGAGCTCAACGGATGCGTGACTGGGGGCATACACCGGACGCTCATAAAGTTACCTACAATGCAACTCCGTGTGCCTCGTTAATGACGAACGATAAGTGGGCATCGCGGGTTCGTGAAAGTTTTAATGTTTCACGCGCTGCGTTAAGAAGAGCCGCACGGCCGTACCTCGAGCTGCCCTTTGCGTATTGGGTAGCAAACACTCACGCAGCAGAAAACAAACTATTCAAGTTTGCTGGTCTGATTCGCCCACCAAAGGTCTTTGAAGGGAAATGCTGGCAACCGTGGTGCAAGTCTTACTCTTGGCCTACAGAATCCACTAGTTCGTCTCCAGCGATCATTTCCAACACTGATAACGGAACGATAACTAAACTTTACAGCGAAATTCTACAGAACGCCGAGAATTTGTCTGTTACTAGTTTTTCGAAGTATTTGAACCACTGCCACCCTCGCCCTGACGAGATCAACGTCAGAAGATGGATGGGTCGTTCCGGAAATCGTCTTCATCAGCTGGTGGTGGCATTCTCGCTTGCCATAAATTCGGGGCGGTCTTATGTGACAACACCACGATGGTTTGATGATGTGTGGAATGTATCAGATCGGATTGAAATTAATTCTTCGTTGTCTACTAATCTTATGCAATCGAATCTACCTTGCGCTGGCTTTCGTGCTTCAAACAACGATTGCACATACGTTATCGACAAACGTTGCTCCACTACAGTCGCGGACCGGCGCAACATTTATTTGCAGCAAATTCGACCCTTGTTACGCTACGAAGTTATATCAACGTGTGAACCGCTATCTAATGAAACTCTAGTAATTCACTTGCGCGATGGAGATGTTGCCACGGATACCTCGTCACCGCATGCACAACCTCCATGTGCTTACTTTCATGACGTAATTCTTTTTGGTAACAATGGCGTGGCCTTCAAATGGGTCCTTTTGGTCCACTCCAATCAAGAGCCTTTGAATCCATGCGTTTCAGAACTTTCCGCGCGTCATACGGATAAGCTTGGCAGTCTAGATCAGCCTCGTACTGTAATTAATGACACATGCATGGTCTTGCAAGCCAAAAACCTTGCATTGACGTCCAGCTCATTTGGTATCACTTTGGCTATGATGAGTCATAACGTTGCACGACTCTTCGTCATTGATGTCGTTACAGCCGTTGGTTTGAACTCTCAAACCTCGAATGACCACTCGGATGTTAGCGAAAGCACCATGTTGGCACGAAAGATCGAAGATTTTGAGCTCAATGTCACGCAACTCTGCTCGGTATTTCCGCAGGCAATACACTACAGCTTGCCTTTCAATGGAACTTTCAAGGCTATTGCAAAGCAGCTGGATCTTGTTAAAGATACAAGTGGGAATAGCACTGTCAAGCCTACTCTCGATTCAAAGGAATTTAAGGATGAATACTTTCTGCGCTTCCACCATTATGCAAAGCTTGTGAAGACGAGCTGCCAAGCTCCATTATTACACTTATGATGGACAGAGCCCCATTTTTGAAAATAGAAGACCTTGTTGGTCAGGCTAAGACTTCAAAATAATTTTCTTGCTAAGGCCCAAGCAAGCACCTTCAGTTCGAGGACATTATAATCAAGGCAAGGCACTTCTGTAAGATACTACAAGGGTGCATCGGTGCAGATTAGGTGCGGCTACCTCCTAAGTAGAGATGCATGAATTGACCTAAAGCTTAATATAATGCGCATCAAATAAAGAAGACGAAACTCACTTCTCATAACGCCGGTAATTGTAGGTAAAATTATAATTCTTTTTCTGGGACTCTGAGAGCTCAGAAGTACCCATTTAATAATTTAGTATTCAGACGCCACTAATGTGCAGCTGCCTTTTCTTATATCCCACTTTCCCTTCCCTTCGTACAAGATGTAACACGGTAGGTAATAGATATGAAAACGATACACACCGATCGCCAAACGGCCGGGTAGAGCTCGCGCTATTAATCATTGTACCTTACTTATTGCGCCAGCTGCTGAATTCTATAGTTTTGTATTAATTTCTTATTAAGTACATTAACCATGCAAGTAAAGCAACAAAATTCTCGGGCATACACAAATAGATGAATAGGCCACAGCCACAAGGATGACCTAAAAGTAATTTCAGGACAGAACAACATACATATCAAAAACACTTCGCTAGATAGACGGCAATTTGTACAATGCATGCCGCAGAAGCCCCTCAAACTGGAGCGCCGCCGCTGCCGCTGTCGTCGTCTTTCTGCTCGGTTAAGATCGCTAGCGCGCGCTTTCGCGGGGGCACCCCGCCTTCGTCGGCGTCCATGAACCACCCCTCGTCCACGCCTCCTTTCTTGCCTCCGGACCCTTTGCCTTGCACTTGCAGCACTTTGGGCCGCGACGCGGCTTTCTTGGCCTTCTCGTCCGCGTCTTTCTGCGCCATTTGTTTTCGAAGCACTTTTGCTTTCAGTTTCCGTTTTTTGTCGGCGCTCGTCTCCTTGGCTGCTTTTTCCAACTCTACCTCGGCGTCGAACTGCATGCACACATAAAGACGAGGTAGATTTGAAGTTATGTTCCCGAGAAAGGAAGACCAAAAAGTGCCAACAGTCGTACACAGTGATTCATAGGAAGAGCGCTGTGATACCGTGAGTGCATGTAATGAAAGTACGTGCTCCAAGAGGTAAAATCAAAGACCCTAAAAAGATAAAATTGTGTGGATTGAAGTCAAAACTTGAGTCCCTTAATGCCTCAGTAATCTCCCAATCCATCCTGTTGCCCAGGTCAAACCTCTAAGCTGAAGTACGCGAGAATGAAGTCGAGGTACAGGGAGTAAAAGCACACGTTCAGCGCTTGGTAGCCGACGATCAGGCCGGTGTCGAGCGTCGATTTGTCACTGTTTGTGCGTGTATTGCAGGCAAGGGGATTACGAATCATATGATGATAAATGGCACACTATGCTATGTAAACTAGAACTAGAACATAATCGATGTTGTTCGTTCTTTGACCTGCACACGAGGGGATCCGAGGCACAAATGATCACGAACCCGAAGAACCACCACATGATGTCCAGCACGTTGAAGAAGACGATGAAGGTGTTGAGGGTCGTGCCTCCGCAAGGCCCCTCGCTCGGCGTGTCCTGGTTTTCGGCGTTGTTCCACACCTAGGAGCCACACACAAACAAAAATATGGAGACAGAGTGGAAGTGAGAGTAGTGTGGAATAGAAAAGAGAACCGATAGCAAATAGACAGCACTCAGTGTGAAAGTACATGTACTAGTATAATGATTGGAGACCTGAGCGAGCGCTTCGCCGAAGGTTTGGCCTTCCCAGTGCCGTAGGATCATGCGGTGCAACTGGCAGCCAGCGGTCACGATGCGGCAAAAGCTGAGCCAGCCCGTGCCCACCACGTAAATTTCGAGTGCCAAGTCGCACTTGGTCTCAATGATGTTGTCCACGCGGAGAAAGGAGTAAAGGATCGGGAATATCTACATAAAAATGCGCGTACCGGGTGAAAAGCCAAAAAAAAACAAAGGGGGGGGAATGTTGAGGACGTCATTAGAGTGGTTTAGTACTGCATGCAGATACTCGTGATTCAGTTATATAACTACGGGGCGTGTGACAGCGCTGCTGTAAAGGAGGCAACATTTGTAGCAGAGCCTTTGCGCATCATATATTATGTATGTATGTATTCAAACCTGCGCCACGCTAAAGAACACGAAGTAACGCACGCCGTGCGGCACGTACGCCGTCAGCCACGCATCGACCTTGTACAAGATATAGTCTCTCGTTTGGCATTTCACCGCTCGCACCGAGGCCAGGACCGATTTCGACGCCTGAGTGACTCGGACGAATGCGACTGTTCTGAGCTTCTCTAACCTGTCTGTGAGACTTTCCTTGGAGTAGGAAGACGCACGAAAGGATGGCCAGGTAGCATTAAAAGTCCTGTTAAGAGTATCATCACTCTAGAATATCCTTGGTTATGGGTACACAAGTGTCATTTATGCAATAGACTCGTGAGGAGGAAAAGGAGGGAGCGGAGAGAGTGCAATCATGCCACTAGCTAGTCAAGACTCCACGTAGACTCATGAATTGCACATTGTATATTAGAAGAGATCCACATTCAAGTCTGACCTCTTCCTTAGCAGCCTTCGCTGCAGCTTCGTCTTCCGGCACAGCTAAATGCAAGGGCGTTGAGGGTGCTAGAGGCGACAGAGGTCGAGCGGAGCCTCCGGGAGTGTGGGCACCTGAGGGTGTTCTGAGCCTACCACCATCCAACGGAAGCTGCGGCGGGGCATTCGAGTTATCGCCCTGAGGCTGTGCCAATACTACTGAATTGTCGCCCTCTGCAGTGCTGTCGATTGAGTTCGCAGCAGCGGTCAGGGAAGTGCTATCATCCATAGCGTCGGAACCATCGATGTTGACTACTTTGAGGTCACCGTCGCCAGGAGTCGAATTGCTTGCCTCTAAATCTGGCGTCTTGTCTTCTGGCGCGACTTTAGTCATCGGACTTGTTCCAATCAGGTAAATACTAACTACAACAGGATCATACTTATTCTAGTTCTAAATACTTCTGGTTGTGTGGCCAGCTAGCTGCTAGGAGCCAACAATCGATACAAGTGCAGCATATAATCCGCGAACCATGAACAGCATCCTGAGGATTGGCACTTAACAACTTGAATATGTAACGATACTGCACTAGATGAGCGCGAAATGCACTGAAGTTGATGGCACTTGTCGAAGTGAGCGGTGGCGGTTGCCGGCCTCATTTTCGCTGTCACGCGATTTTTTTTCACCGTGCTCGAGTCGGAACTCGAATCCCGACCTGCACACGCGCCCGTGGTAATGTAATACGGGTGAAAATACACAGCCATAGCTGCCCACGCTGCTGCCCGCCCACAGCTATAGGCCACAGAACAGATCCATAAGAGCATCAGAGCCCAGAGCCCAGAAGCTTGAGCCCCACTAGCAGAGCATAGAGAATCCCAGCAGATCCACCGACGAGTTCATCGAGCATCTCTTGTCTCTAGCTAGACGAGGCCAAATAGTCAGCCCACTCTAGTAGTAGTCGAACTGTGAGCTAATTAGAAAGTATGGATCTGTTCGCGGGCATCAAGACGCTAAAAAAAGTTGAAGCCCCCGCGCCGGCGCCAAATGCACGACGCGGCAGCGCTCCGGCTCCTGCGCCTCCCCCTCCTGCGCCGCCTGAAAGCAAGCCGAGTGGGCTAAATCGCCCCCAGGAACTTACAGAAGGCGCTCTACCCACTGTTGGTGAGAGGTATACTGTATTCCTTGTGTTCTCTAGCAGTGGTGTGTAACGACTGCACCCATTTGTGAGATGGCGGATATGGTAAATGATACCACATATAATACCATATCTTAATACCATAGATTTATTGGGGTTATGATGGGAATTAAGTGTTGGTGTGGTGGGTGGTATGGGTTGGTAGTTATCATCAGTACCGCCACCACAATTTGTTTATCTTATCTTTCCGGCGGTTTGTAGGTGACGGTGGGGCTAGTTGGAAGCTACGAGCTTTGAAACGAGCTCAAGAGCGCGCGGCTGCTTCTGGAACGTCTTTGGCACAAGAGGTTCACCATTTAAATCAAATCCTGTATCCTCCTTGGTATTCTCTTCACTTCTCCCCAGTTTATAGATTGATATGCACAAGAAGCCTTATTCGCAAATTACCATCTCATTCCATTTGCACCCTTTCAATCAGGTGCACAACTACCACGGCACTTCGGTGCAGTCTCTTGTCGACGCTAGCAAAGGAGCCGAATCGTGGCGCAAGCAGAACATCAAAGTCAACCGCGCGTGCTACACCTGCGGCAAAGAGGGCCACCGGGCTGTGGACTGCCCACAGGGGGGCAACAAGCATGGGGACGAAGACTTGTGGGCAGGCCGCGGCAGGAGCGAAGGCACCACCACTACCACAAGCGGTGAATCGCGCGGTGGCGCCGGCATCCGTGTGGGTCGGCAGCAGACCGACGGCGATGTGCTCCGAAAGTTCCGGGGCAAGGTGTGTAGCCATGCACCAAAAAATGAAATCACGATCTGATTATCGTTCGCTTAATATACAAATCTACTTGTGGTTTGTCACAGCTAACTATGATTGATCGCCTCTGTTGCTCTGTGTACACAAAAGGTCGTGGAGGGCATGTCCAACTTTTTGTCAGAGGAAAAAGGAGTCACCTCTACTCACGGGGTTTCGTCTGCCGATCGTGGGTTCATTCGCGGCGGTTTAGAGGAGAAGGGCGATTCTCAGCGCCGGGACCCAGATAAGTTTGGCGGCAAAAAGCGGGTGAGAGCAGGGCACGACAACGACGACGATGGAGACGATGGTTTGAGCAAATGGGGCCATGGCAAAGACGGAGGAGATGCACTAGCGTGCTGGGGCGAGCGCGGAAGCGGAGAAGACCGCTGGCAGCGGGGCGCGCTTTTATCGGGCGGAGATGATGACGATGAGGCACCGCGGAAATGGGGCAAAGGTCAAGGTGGGAAAGGAGGAGGAGGAGGCAAAGGAGGCAAAGGAGCTGCCAGTGGTCGCAAAGCGCCTCCAGGACTCGACGAAGCCCGCATCTTGGCTGAGGTGGCAGCCACGGAAGCGGCAGAAACGGCAGCTGCAACTGCTGCTGCTGCAACTGCTGCTGCTGCGACTACTGCTGCTGGGACGAAAGGAGTCAGTGCAACCTCATCAAGTGCCAAGGAAGCAGAGCTCCGCCGCCAGCTGTTGTTGGGTTCCACCACGAAAGGACAAGCAACGAGCAGCGAGGCACAGTTATTGCCTTCATCAGCCAGTAGCAGTAGTAGTGGTGGAGCAGTGGGCGCAAACGCCAGTGCAGCCGCTGCTTTCCGTGCTCGCTTAGGTGGAGGTCGAGGAGGAGCCGGACCAGCTACAGTCACAGCAGGAACATCTGCAGCCAAACAACCAGCAACCTCAGGTAGAGGAGGCGCGAATGCCAATGCTGCTGCTGCTGCTGCTGCTGCTGTGGCGACGAGCCCGATTGGTGCTCAAGGTAACATGTGGGCAGGAGCAGCCACCACCGCGCAACATGGAGCTTATGGTGACAACGGCAGAAACAGCGACGGAGAAGATGAGGGTGTGGTGGAAGTGGTTGCGCCTCTCGATGCACAAGGGCGGCGCCTGCGCACACTGACAACTGGCAGCGGTGGCAGTGGCAGCGGTGGCGCAGCGGCTGAGCCGAAGTACCGCAAAGAAGACTTCAAGACGGGCCGTTGGAAGGGGAAAGCGAAAGGGGCGGCGTCCGCGGCAGGGTCTACAGCGGAGGACCTGAACGTGGTGGCAATGGCGCAGCTGGAGCGTGAAGGACTGGGTGGGAACATGGACGAGGACTTCGCGCGCAACGTGGCGCGGCTGGGGGGGCGGTTCAAGGGGAGCGAGCAGGCCAAAGGGGGGTCGAGGGCGGGTGCCGACGAGGACGACGACCTGGACAACACCATGAAGCTGTACCAAGGCGTGAGCTCGAGGGTGACGGCTGCAGAGCTGCAGCAACGGCAAAGGCAACAGGCCATTCAGGTGCGGCATTTGAACAGTCTAGGTTCAGTTTTTTTGCACGCGAGGTCGTTGGTCTTCAGTCTCTTTATAAACATTCACTGGAGTGCTCTATCTCACGAAGTTTTCCAACCGCGGTTCCATTTTGTTATCAACGGTTCGTGCGCATCGCTTCATCAGCCCTCAATCATTTATTTTTTATTTTTCATGCACCTGTACCCACCACAGGAGCACAAAAAGTTCGTGGCCACCCAGCACGCGTCTCCGTGGAGCCTGGAAAACCCTAATTTTGCGCACAAGCTCGTGGCTGTGCGCAAGGCTCACGCCTTTGTGATGATGGTGCCTCACCACAGTGCCTTGCGGCCCGGGCAGTGCGTGATAGTGGCGTCGCAGCAAGCGCCGTCGTGCCGCGCGGTCTCGGAAGACGTGTACGAGCAGTTACAGCATTTCAAGCACGCGTTGCGGCGGTTGTACGGGCGCAAAGGCCTGGGGTGTTTGTTTCTGGAGACCTCCGGGCGCCCGGGGAGCCGGGATGGTTGGGCGCGCGTGGAGTGCGTGCCGGTGCCCCTCGAGGTCGAAGAAGACGCCCCCCTGTACTTCAAGCAGGCCCTCAGCGCCGCCGACGAAGAATGGGCCACGCACAAGGCGCTCATTGACACGTCGGGGCCCGGCGGGCTCCGGAAACGCCTGCCCTTGGGGTTCCCGTACTTCCACGTGGAGTGGAACGGCCGGGGCGGGGGGTGCGCGCACATCATCGAAGACGCTGACAAGTTCAGCGAAGGGGGCGACTTCGGTGTAGGGGTGATTGCCGGTATGCTGCAAACCGAGGTGCCTCGTGGCGGCAGGGGCAAAGGAGGAGGAGGAGGAGGGCAGCAAGTCCGTGCAGGAGATGAGCAAGCAGCGCGGGACTTGGCACTTGCGTTCCAGGCCGTGGATTGGGACTGAAATGGGGGCCTCAACAGTAATTCGAAGTGCCATTTCGCCATGGCTAAATGCAATTCCGCCCGTTTGATATGCCCCGGAGTTCTTCTCGTAAAAACACCCTTATGGTAATTAGTGCGCGTTACTTCGGGTGTGCTTATAGTTACCTTAATTTACTGAAGGTGTGATTAAATTCATTAAGATTAAGAATACTGAATACCAGAATGAGAAGCAGAAGAATGGAGTACTTATTTGATATACGGTGCTCCTTCAAGAATTTCGCGCCCGGTTGGTGATTTGGGGTACTATTGTTGCAGTACATTTGCGCTGGCTGTGGTTCAATGGTTGCGGTTGCTGCTAGCTCGCTTGCTGCTTGCTGCTCGTTGCTGGCTGGTAGCTGCTGCTCGCGAACCTTTCGCCGTTCGTCCCCCTGTACACTTACGTACGACGTCACGTCACGGGAGAACGTCACGTTCGACTTCTTTCTGCGCTGCTGCTCTGCTGCACTTGTGTTGCGCTGGTCTTAGAAGTAAGCTCAAGGCGAATACATTCTATCGCTGCGACTCAGCTCTCTATAACTTAGGGCGCCAGCTTAAGCCGTAACCTTGGTCTAGCTTACAAAGTTCAAAGCTTCGTGGCTAGGCAAATCTAATTCGAAGCCTTGTCACCGCGCAACCTGAGGATCTACTAGTGATGTCAAAGCTTCCGTCTGACTTGAAGCCTCATGAGGTGCTGAATGTCAACGTGGGTGTTTTGGGGCATGTGGACAGCGGAAAGACGTCGCTGGTGAAAGCTTTATCCACGCTTTTATCGACGGCGTCGCTTGACAAAAACCCGCAGTCAATCGCTCGCGGCATCACGCTTGATTTGGGCTTCTCGGCTTTCTTGTTGCCGCTGCCAGATCGGCTAGAAAGCCAGATGGCTGCGGCGGCTTCTGCTGCGCAGGAGCAAGATGCTAGTGCACCTCCTGCTGCGCCGTTTCGTGCACTTCAATTTACACTAGTGGACTGCCCTGGCCATGCGAGTTTAATTCGGACTATCATTGGCGGGGCGCAGATCATTGACATGATGATTTTGGTGGTGAATGTGCTGAAAGGCATCCAAACGCAGACGGCAGAATGCCTCGTCATCGGCGAAATTTGCACCAAACACCTCATTGTCGTGCTCAACAAGGTATGTGCTGCTGTTTGCGGCCCTTATTACCTTTGCTTTCTGTGTTTCATAGACTGTCTCTATCTATTCATAAAACATCTTTGGATGCTTTGCCGAATAATTTCAGAGAGATTGAAGAGATTTGAAGGGCTGAGGGTCTTGTAACAATTTGCATGGCTCTTATTCTTTTTCGTTCTCGAATCGTTGTTGCTGTCAGGTTGACTTGATTCCTGCGGAGGAGCGGGCAGCCCGTGTAGCAGCGGCAGAGAAGGGCATTCGGAGCGCCCTCAAGGCAACGAAATTTGCCAACTGCCCGATTGTGGCGACAGCAGCTGCAGTGGGCGGCGAAAAGGTTTGACTATAGTGACTGGCTGCGGCGTTTCTTTTGATGGCGACTAAGATTCTTTCCGTCCCTTTTCTATTTTTGGTTACTTTCCTGTACTTGTCACTTTTGTTTTTCTTCTTTTATTTTGCGCATACATCTCATCAGGTGGCGGCCATTTCTGCCCAAGCAAAGCATTTGCGCGACCGAGCTACGGCCGCTCGTGATTTGGCAGACGAGAATAACGTTTCATCTGCGGGGAGTGTCACTATGGGCGCCCCTGCTTCTTTTTCTTCTGCTGGTCCCACTCCAGGCAGTGATCCTGTTGCTAGCGATCCTTTGCCTGTTGTTGACGCCACTAGCAACGCCACTAGATCCGCGCCAATAGAGGAGGTCAGCACTAGTACTGCAGCATCGGCGAGCAGTGCCCTGGAGCCCATGACGTCATTTGCGCTGGTGCCCAATTTAGGCCTCAACGACCTGCTCAACGTGGTGAGTATGTATGATCATGAAGTTGGAGGGACATCACGGGGGATGGGTATAGAATTGTAGGAATTGCCCTTTTTGCAACACTGATTGGTTGGTAAATTGGTTGAACGCGGTCGCATGGGTGTGCGTGTGGCGGTCCTCTTTCAGATCAACACCACTGTGGAATTGCCGTCGAGGCGCGAGGTGGGGCCGTTCTACTTCAGCATTGACCATTGCTTCCCGATCAAAGGGCAGGGCACGGTGATTACCGGCACGGTCCTCAGCGGCACCGTGAAGGTTCGAACTTTCATACGTTATTGGCTCTTGCATCAAACGGCTCCAAAGATAACCTTAGATTATGTTTGCTAGTTCTTTGCATCCACTCTCGTTCAATTCTTCTTACCCATGCGTTCATCTACGCTCTGGCACACACACCCTCCAATGGAATATTCACTTACCCTCGGTGACAAACAGGTGAATGACATGGTGGAAATACCGTATTTACGGGAAACCAAGAAAGTCAAGTCGATGCAAATGTTCCACAAAAACGTGAAAAGTGCGCGTCAAGGCGACCGCCTCGGCTTGTGCCTACAGGTGATACTCTAATATAGTATTATTCTTCATAGTATTGAAGTATTTAGTCCGATAAAGCCTACATCTTACGACTGCTTTGCCTGTTTGATGACTGCGCGAACTATTTCGTTTTCACTTCTCTTATTTCATGGGTTCTCATACACACAACCACTCTTCCTTTTATACAGGGCTTGGACTCCAAATTGGTCGAGCGCGGCGTCGCCAGTTCCCCAGGCACGGTCCCCGCTCTTCGCGGCGCGATTGCTCTGGTGCAGCGCATCCGTTACTTCAAGGGCGCCATTCGCTCGGGCGCGAAGGTACATGTGACCATTGGCCACTCCACAGTGCTCGCTACGGTGACCTTCTTTGGGCATTCGGAAATATACGGCCATCGCACCAGCAATGCTGCTGCCAATCACCAAGGTAGTGTGGGAGATGCCTCATCAGCTGCTAATGATGACAAGGGAAGCAGCAGCAGTAAAGGGGCAAAAGAGGGCAATAACATGAAGGAGAACAGCAAAGAAGCAGCGACGTCACTGGCAGCGGCGAGTGGAGCGGGCGATTTACCCACTGACGACCTTCACTTCGACTGGCAGAACGATTACTTGTGGCAGGTAAAAGACGGGAACGCTCTTACGATGATCTGTCGTATGTTTACTTGTACTGAGAACTTCTTTCTTCAAAATAATGTAGGCTCTGTGAGTGCCTGCGTGTGAGTGTAATCACGCATCCTGTGTTGCACGCATCCTGTGTAATCACGCATCCTGTGTAATCACGCATCCTGTGTTGCACGCATCCTGTGTAATCACGCATCCTGTGTTGCACGCATCCTGTGTAATCACGC
>Ga0307982_1003129_pt1 | contig 13243 bp, 7 predicted proteins | sample OrgLakmetagen989_FD_201847 | JGI IMG/M metagenome (GOLD analysis project Ga0307982, IMG submission 201847) | Saline water microbial communities from Organic Lake, Antarctica - #989 | ecosystem: Environmental > Aquatic > Non-marine Saline and Alkaline > Saline | place: Antarctica: Organic Lake... | reverse complement strand
TTAGATCGGAGGAACTCATGGGATGATTCGAGGGGGGAGGATAGAAACTGAAAACTTAATGATATTTAGGAATGCTGCGCAGATGTACGGAAATGGCATCGAAGGGGACGAACAAGACGACGCTCACCAAAGTCAAGCAAAATTCCCGGTCCAGCGAGGGAGATTCGCAAGGCAATGCTCGAGTCGAGCTTCAGAAGGAAGAAGACACAGTGCTCAGTGCTTACGCAAACAGTTTCTGATTGGCCTTCAAGAATCTTCAACAGCCCAGCAGAACTGTTTCCGCGAAGAAGGTAAGTAATAAGGTACGATTCACGAAATATCGGAAAAAATAGAGCAAGCAAAATGTGTGGCTGGATTAATGAGTTTAGGGTACACTGCTAAAGACAAGCTTTTGATTAAGCTCGAGCAGGGGATCGAGTCCGCTGGAAAAAACGATTGTGTGTAGCGAGCGCAACTTTTGATTCAAGATGAAAGGACAGCTCTATGGCCGTATGAGTCGCTCGGCCTCCCGCCTCACTGGTCAAAACGTAAGAGGACTTAGCCTCCACACACTTCCTATTTACGGTTTTGACTTGCGCGCAACGCACGCGCGTACACTTCTGCTCGCAGCATTGGCTTCTTTGTCATTTGGGTTTGTATTAGTCCGAGTTCGAGTTTAACACGTGCGACAGACCGCCAGGCGCAGCTCGACAAGGCGCATCGAATGGACATGTTTTCGTGAGCATCCAAGACATGACCCTTTTTGGCCCCTTTACAGGGGGATTTCACCACTGCAGGGGAGGTATTTTCAATTCAGGGAGGGGGTAAAATCCTCCCTGTGGCGCTCCTGGAAGGCAGGATTTTACAACGGAATGGCCACGCCCTGGTCCCAAAATACCTTCGGGGTGACATAAATAATGGAAGATCCGGCCCGTTCGAAAATCTGCTTCCAGGGATAGTTCCCTCTTCTCCTCAACTACACGAAAAGACAACAATTTCCACTTGGCAATGCGACGTACGAACGTCAGGTGTGAAGTCCTCATAGCCCCTCTGGTGTATTTATAGCAAGATACCGACGCTTCACAGTGGCCAATGAAGAAATTTGTTTCAAAAACATTTTCGTCTTGCGGCGATACGTCGATTTCCGGTCTCTATTTTATGTCCATCGCCGATACCATCTCAACATGTGTAAAGTCGCCTCTGGACTTATCCAGACCTCGTAAAGGGAATGAAGGCACAGCTAAAATTCGGCTGCCGCCGAAAGTTCCGCTTCTTTATTACGCACTTGCCTGTACCATTTTTACCGCATGGTGTGTTGATGGTCATCTTAAACACCATTTCGCGTAAAACTGTGTTATTTCCGATATTTGATGAACCGTACCATGTGGTTCTTGGTTTGAGCTGGTAAGGTACGATTCACGAAATATCGAAAAAAATTGAGCAAGCAAAATTTGTGGCTGGATTAACGAGTTTGGGGACGACTAGCTAGTAGCAGCACAGTTTTTCTCTCGGATTTACTGAGTGTGTTTTTCCCCTCTTTTTTCTAATTATACCATACTAGTGCAATTTTTTTATTAAGTGGTTCTTAATGCCCGTGCGCCTACAACTGACTGCGTTCGTGAAAGCATAAAGCCAGGCGCAAAGCTCCATTCCGCATTCCAAATGCGCGGCCGCAGAAGCGAGGTGAGTCGCATACCCTCATGCTACTAGTGCTTAGGATTAGAGTTTAGTGGTGCTTTATTCAAGTGCAGCACTGATTCGACTACCTGAGTGCCCGAGCGTGAACGACCTCGTGAAGTACTGATACACAGGGCTGGAGAAACAAGCACTCGTGGTAGACGGCGTGTAGCGCTGTAGCCGCACCATATGGTGACGCGATCCACAATTGGCCCTATGCAGCAAGAAAGAGGACAACCGATGCTCAGAGCGACTGGCGCCCGCCGCCTGGCAAGAACATTGAGCCGGTGCCAGGGGCAAAATATAGCCCGGTAAATTGCCTCGTGTACCTGGGACGTGAAACACAATGGGCACTCACGAACATGCTATATTTGCATAAAAGATTCACGGTCTGGGAGAGTGCTACTTCTGCTCTTGTCTTCGTTTGCACTGGGGGAGTATACACTAATCTAATCGAGAGAGGCTGGGTTGAGGTCAATTTGAACTGAATTTTTAGCCAGTGCCCGATTCTTTCTTTTTTTTTTTATTTACAAATTATGATGTATATCGTTTAAATTAAAGTCGTTAGCCCATAGATCAGCTGAGCTGAAATTTTGCCTCGCCAGAATAGTTCAAAATAGCTCCAAGAGAGGCCGGGCTAGAGTTACTGTACTAGATACTAGTATTGCACATTGGAACTTCAGATGAGCACATGAGTCAGCGGAGGACAGAAAAAGATAAGCTGTGGTCGCTGAGGTCTACACGTAGGCATATTCACAGCAGTGTATACTTTTCACACAGGCCTTGAGGTGCCGGAATTAGAACGCTAAAAGGCAGAAAAACAAAGCAAAACAGCTTATATAGAGAGAGGAGCCGGTACTAGAAGAGAAACTAATCAGGCACACGTGCCCGAGTGGCCATGGAAGTGATAGTAGCGGTCTACTTTTAGACAGTTATCGTCCGATAAACCAATACAAATCATACCGCAAGGTCAAAAGAGCCGAGCAGTGAAATTATCAAACCCGGTTGATATGGATTCCTTACAATAAAGCCTGCTTTATAATGATAAGGATACGTTACTTTGCGACGATATATTGAGTCTGAGATAAATAAGAGGTAAAGAACTATTATAAAGCATGTAGGAGTAGGGGTGTTTGAATATTCCGATAAAACAAGTACTTATTTCTCATGTGGCAGACATCACAGCAATTAGAATTACGGCCATAAGTAAATATCAGTCAACAGTTTTGATTGTGTTTTATTTCTATTTAATACCCTTGGCCAAATAGGGTGTATAGAGATGTCTTCGGACCAGGCGCTCATGAAGGTCCCTTAGTTCAAAAGATTAGATTTCACTATGATTATTCCATACGTGCCACACGAACGAGCACTCAGCCCTGCCGACTTGTTCGGATGATAGACGCCAGTTGGAGTCTTAATTGGCCTTCTAGATAAAATTAGCTCTAGCACTTATGCAGTACGCAGCTCAATTTCATTTCTTAATGTACATCTGAAACTACTGTGGCTACTTAGTATGCACTTGTCTTTCTTTGTTTTGGGAGAGTATTAACTAGAGTAGACTAGGCTAGATGCCCCTCGATTGGAATGAAAACTCAACAACGAGCACGAAGCAAAGAGTGCCTTTTTTTGCATAATGATAATGTTATCCTAATTTTTAACTCTCACATTATCCGCGAGACCTAGTACCTAGCTAGTAAATTAGATTCAACTTCGAGAAGGAGGCGCAGGCCTCAAGTATGTCCACGAAGGCTCCTAGTAGAATTCACGGGAGGGTGTACCTCTACCAGAGGTAGGTCGAAGTGCAGATCGCGGATAACACGTAAAGCCCTAAGTTTTTCATGAAAATTGATTCTACGGGGTTCGCGAGAGTAATAATGGGCAATATGCGTTACTGTGCAAGAAGACACCCAGCAGCCCACTTCAAACTTTGCTCTGGAGACATTCCGTCAGTTTTGCTTCCTCTGCAGCAGCTGACTTATGATTGTTGCCGCCGTTTTCGTTGAACCAATTTAGTAGAGTGCGAATTTCTTTCGCTGGCTATTTCTCGTGCATCTTGGCCAGCAAGCCGGGGAGCAGCTCGGAGCACTGGACAATCAATTCCTCCTCGATATCTTCTTGTTCCCAGTCTGGTGCCTGCCCTAGGGCGTACTCGATAATATGGAAAGGAACTGAAGTTGACCCACAGATCTCAATCATGTCATCGAGAGTGGTCTCGAAATCCTTAAAAGCGGTTTCTAGATCGGGCCTATAAATTGCGCGATCATCTTCTACCAATTTTGCATCTACTTCTGCCTGTCGGTTAGCACTCTTCTCTCTGTCTCGTAACTGCTCGTGTAGGAGGTCGATTAGCATGGTATCGGCCTGAATCTCGAGCTCTTCATTGAGCTTGACAAGGCTAAAGTGTGGTGCTTGTCCCACGCATATCTGTTTTAATGTGACCCGAAAAGAGCAAAGGAGGCAGGAGGATAGAGTTTCGAATATATAACATAAAATGATTATCGACGATAAGCAGAAGCAAAGGAACGTGTATGTAGAATTAATTTCGTTCAATTTGGACATAAAGAAGACATGCGGGCGGGAACAGTAATTCGGGGATTAGTCTCCTGTGGCTCTTCGTCGTGCGTACAAGAAGAAGAGGGTAGTTTATGTGCAAAGGAATGCAATGCCGTGCCTCTAATAAAGTATAGGTCGCATTTTTCCGGCGCCCCTAACTTTCACTTTAAGGCACTATTAATTTCCTGCCGTACTCACTTTAATGACACTCGGGGAAAATTCGTGCGAGCCGCACATGTCAATCATATCATCTATGGATAAACCGACTTCAGTGAAGGCGAGCCTCAAGTCCCTGCGAAATCAAAACGAAGCAAACAATTTTTACACGTTAAGTTTAAAAAAAAAAAGACCGCAAAAGAACATTCATAAAGGATTCTATCAGAAGAACGTATGTGCAAGCAAAGAAGAAACACAAGTGTAACAGTGGTGCTCTCATCTATTGTTTAGTCCTGTCAATTACGAATCATCGTTGGTTTTGTACTAGTGGTGCTTTCATCCTCTATTGAGCACTGTCAGTTATGAATCATCATCGTTTCAAAGCAAGATTTCTTACGGATCGGCTTGAACTTTTTTTTGCTTTGCATTCGCCTCTGCTTTTCTTTTTTCTTCTGCATCTGTTTCTTGCTTCATCTTCGCATTCGCATCCTCTTTTCGTTTCTTCTCTTCTTCTGCTTCTTGCTTTGCATTCGCCTCTGCTTCTCGCTTCGCTTTTGCTTCTGCTTCTTGCTTCGCCTTGACGTCTGCTTCTCGCCTTGCTTTTGCTTCTGCTTCTTGCTTCGCCTTAGCCTCTGCTTCTTGCTTAGCCTTAGCCTCTGCTGCTTCTTGCTTAGCCTTGGCCTCCGCATCATGCTTAGCCTTCTTTTCTGCTTCTCGCTTTGAATATGCTTTTGCTTCTGCTTCTTCTTGCTTAGCCTTAGCCTCTGCTTCTCGCTTTGCTTTTGCTTCTTGCTTAGCCTTTTCTTCTGCTTCTCGCTCAGCCTTGGCCTTGACCTCTGCTTCTCGCTTAGCCTTCTCGAAAAGCCGGATTTCTTCAGCCTTACGAGCTTCTTCTGCCTCGCGGGCCATTTGTTCCTCTTCAGCTCGTTTAACTTCTGCCTGGCGCCGCGCTTCTTCAACCTTCTTTGCTTCTTCTGCAGCAAGACGCTCATTTTCAGCTTTCGCCCTCAGTTCTTTTACTATTTGCGCTTCTTCAATAGCTTTGGCTTCGGCTGCCGCTTTTTCGGCCTCAGCTTTAGCAATGGCAGCGCGCATTCCATGCTCCGCTTCTTCTCTCTCACGCCGGCTCTTTTCCTGCTCCTCGAGAAGGCGAATTAGAAGCGCAGCTTGCTTCGATTCATTTTCTTGTCGCTCGCGCAGTTCCGCCTTGAACTTAGTTTCGAGTTCTGTTCTGAAAACTTCGAGCTTTTTCTTCTCTTCTGCACTTGCGCTCATTAACTTTTCTTGGAGTGCTTCGAGTTGCGCTTTATCTTGCGCCTGGACTCTTGCTGTCTCTTTCTCTGCATTTGCTTTAAATTGGGCTAATTCGCTCTTGAGGCCCTCTTCCGTCTTGAGCGCCTCACGCTGCTGTGCCTCTGCCATGGCGACATCACGCTTCAGCGCATCGAGGGTCGATGCAAACTCTTTGGCCTCATGGTTCTGCTGCTCCCGCCGAATTTTCTCCTCTCGGCGACTGTCTGCGGCTGTTTCGACTGCATCAGCACGTGATGTCAGCTCAACTAGATCGAGCATGCCCTTAGCGGCCGGCACCGCACTAAATGGTTTCAAGGTTGCCCGGAAGTCGGTCAAGAGTGCTGCGGCATCGTCAAGCTTGTCAAGAAGAACGCATGTTTGAGCCTCGAAGGTGAGGTTTAGCAAAGCTTGATTGACGCGATATTTAGCACTATCGAGAAGCCGAGTCACTGCCACGTGACCTTTGACTCTATACTAAGGTTCTCTAATATTGACGTGGAAATAATTTGAGCAGCGAAGTAGCCTATGGGCTTCATATGGCGATGATGCTGCTGAGAAAATCGCGGCGGATATTGCACGATTAAGTGCGACATGTACAAGATTCGCGCATGGAACTCACGTTAATTTGAGAGAACTACGGACTTCGCGCGACACTAACTTTAACATTCACACTCCTGCAATACTCACTGCGCTATGTCGTGTGGTCGCGTATGGGCTTCACACCGCACTATCGGAAGGGGCTGAAGATGAACCACAGATCTTAATCATGTCATCGAAGCTGATCTTGATTTCCTTAAGAGTTAAAATATTTAGGATCAAGTCTGAACTGCTCCTCTAGGAGGCCGGGCAGCAAGGTATCGGCCTGAATCGCAAGCTCGTCATTGAGCTCGCTATGACTAAATTGTGGTGCTTGTCCCACGCATATCTGCTTGAATGTCATCCGAAATAAGCAAATGAGGTAATTAGGAGGATCGAACGCCATACACAATATAAAAAAGAATTATAAAAGAAGATGATCCGAAGCACAAAAACCTTTTCGGAAACACTTATAGTCAAGTCATAACTTTTCTTCAGATCAAACGATGACTTGAGGGCACAGTATTTCAGGGATTACTCTCTTGTCACTAGTCACGTGTACAAAATGAGGGTTACATCTTTCCAATGCTTCTAAATTTTAAACTCAAGAAGGCACCATAAATTTCTTGCCATACGCACATCAATGACGCTCGGAGAAAATTCGTGCGAGCCGCACATTTCAATCATATCCTCTGTGGATAAACCGACTTCATTGAAGGCGAGCCTCAGGTCCCTGCGAAAGCAAAGTGAAGCAAGTCATTTTGCGCATAGAGGTTAAAAAACGCCACAAAAGTTTAAGCTCAAAGTTTTTTCCTGAAAAATATATGAGCGAGCAAAAGAGAAGCAAAGGTGTAATAAAGGCTCTCTCATTCTTCGGTGAGTCCGGGCAATTATGAATCATCATTGGTTAAGTTGTGTACTACTCTGTAGCTCTGTCGTGGCGCTCTCATCCTCTGTTAAGCCCCGTCAGTCATGAATCATCATCGTTTCAAAGCAAGATTTCTTACGGATCCGCTTGAAGTTTTTTTTGCTTTGCATTCGCCTCTGCTTTTCGTTTTGCTTTTGCTTCTTCAGCTTCTCGCTTCGCCTTTTCTGCTGCTTCTCGCTCAGCCTTGGCCTTGACCTCTGCTTCTCGCTTAGCCTTCCCGATGAGCCGGATTTCTTCAGCCCTACGAGCTTCTTCTGCCTCGCGGGCCATTTGTTCCTCTTCAGCTCGTTTAGCCTCTGCCTGGCGCCGCGCATCTTCATCCTTCTTTGCTTCTTCTGCAGTTAAACGCTCTTTTTCAGCTTTTGCCCTCATTTCTTTTACTATTTGCGCTTCTTCAATAGCTTTGGCTTCAGCTGCAGCTTTTTCAGCCTCAGCTTTAGCAATGGCAGCACGCATTCCATGCTCCGCTTCTTCTCTCTCACGCCGGCTCTTTTCCTGCTCTTCGAGAAGGCGACTTAGAAGCGCAGCCTGCTTCGATTCATTTTCTTGTCGCTCGCGCAGTTCCGCCTTGAACTTATTTTCGAGTTCTGTTCTGAAAACTTCGAGCTTTTTCTTCTCTTCTGCACTTGCACTCATCAACTTTTCTTCGAGTGCTTCGAGTTGCGCTTTATCTTGCGCCTGGACTCTTTCTGTCTCTTTCTCTGCATTTGCTTTAAATCGGGCTAATTCGCTCTTGAGGCCCTCTTCTGTCTTGCGCGCCTCACGCTGCTGTGCCTCTGCCACGGCGAGATCACGCTTCAGCGCATCGACGGTCGATGCAAACTCTTTGGCCTCATGGTTCTGCTGCTCCCGCCGAATTTGCTCCTCTCGGCGACTGTCTGCGGCTTTTTCGACTGCGTCAGCACGTGATGTCAGCTCAACTAGATCGAGCATGCCCTTAGCGGCCGGCACCGCACTAAATGGTTTCAAGATTGCCCGGAAGTCGGTCAAGAGTGCTGCTGCATCGTCAAGCTTGTCAAGAAGAACGCATGTTTGAGCCTCGAAGGTGAGGTTGAGCAAAGCTTGATTGACGCGATTTTTAGCGCTATCGAGAAGCCGAGTCACTGCCACGTGATCTATGATGTCAAGGCGCTTCATGTCGCTCAATGCCTTGGCCGAAGCCTCGTAGTTGCCGGATTCCATTGCTAACTTGAGCTTTCTAAAGAGCGCTTCCACTAAAGTTCGTAATTTGCCTTCGTCTGTGACGCTTAGTACGATCTTGAAAACTTCAGCAGGGTTGCTTATTGGTGGGCTGGTCTTGATGCGCTCTGACAGCGGCCCAGCTGTGAGCCACGACTCGCCACCTTTGTTCTCTGGGTGAAAGATGCACGCACGGTCCAGCAGTGCATCCAATAAATTCGCCATGTTTGAGCTTAGGCCACTCGCATCAAATTCGTCTTTGACGTCGACCAGCTCTACGCGGCCGTCATCAGTATACTCAGGCGCATGACTCACAACGAGGAGAATGCTCTTGGCATGAATGATTGCGCGATCAATGGAACCAAAAAGACCTAATAGAGTCTCAAGCAACTCGCGAACGCCCCGGCCTCGATCAGCCTTAAGGGAGTAGTAGTTGAGAACAGCTACCAAGGAGACGCCATCAGCTCGAGCCATAACAGCCTTGATGTTGGCAGCATTGGCGATACTAATTTCAGCACCTCGGTTGTCAAGGAAGCCTGGACAGTCCACCACTACGGCATTCATGCTTTTAGCCTCAGCAAGTTCCGGTACGAAGGAGTGAGATACTTTGGTGTGGCCGATTGACATGACCTCCTTAACTGGAGACTTTTCGGATACTATGTACACGGGCTTCTTTTTACCTTGAATGAGCACCTTTTCCATGGCACACTTCAAGATGTAGTTAACGAAAGTGCTTTTTCCCGCGCCGGTGTTGCCAACAACCACCACGGCAGTCTTTTTCAGAGCTAAGCCCGCGCGTTCAACGCCTATGTCGATGCACGATGTGAGGACTGCGAGAGAGTCGTCCTCCGAAAGATTTGTAGACCTGTTGGCAAGTCCCTTACCAATTATGCTTTGAACGCGGACAGGAAGCTTCGCAAAGAGAATGCGCTGAGCTTCATCGTTGCTTGGAAGTGCTTTCACGACTCTTATTGGCGGCGGCGTGGAAACCCGGTTACGTTGCGTCCTGTTGTTATTAGAAGTCTACTCAGTCAAAACGGGAAAACGGAGTAGTAGAGACATATGAAGAGGAAGTTAGATTTCATACAAATAGAAGAAAGTGTCGAGCTCTAAGTGCATTCAAGGTAATTTGGCAGGTCCGAAGTCGCAAAGATCGAACAGCAGAGGGATTTTTTAGGTACCTTGAATTGTTCAGCCTTCTGAATTTGGCTCACCAACACATTAAGTTGACGTCCACCAAAATCACTCAATATTTTTTCGCGGTCAAATGGTTTGCTCCAGCCCAATACTCGACCGGGCTGCCCGGCAGAAACTTCACCAGGTAAGTCGACGATATGGAAACATGTTTGGTTCACAACCCAGCCATTTGGTAGATGTGTTACATGAAGCGAACCCACTTCAAATGTCGACTCGCCTTCCATGAAGCGTACTTCTACTTCACCGTTGGGATTGTGACCAACGACTTCGCCTGCTGTGCCTGCTGCCACACTCTCGCTGCGCACTGACGCGCTCACTATGGTGCCAATGGGGAAAGCGTCAAGCGCAATGGCCACAAAGAGAGTTACTACTGGTGCAGCCTTCAGCTCTGCATCAAGCTCTTTACGGCGCAACAAATTTTTAACTTCGTATGCCTTGGTATGCTCGTCTTGTATTTCCGTGCGTCGTTTGGCAAATCCGCGAACCTTTTCCAATTTGCGCTTTAGAGAAGCAGCTCCGTCGAGATCGCTCTTTGCTAAAGCAACACCCAGTGCTTTCTCCAAGAAGATGGCAGCACCATCGACGTCCAAATGGGGACCCGAGCCCATCTTATCGGCTTTGGCCCTCTGCGAATTTTTCCGTGCAACTGCACTTTGCTTCGCTGCTTCTGCTGCCGCTTCGTCAACTTCTTTTTCTCGAAGAACAACTGCTTCCACGCATTTCTTGCATATGCGTTGCGGATCCGCATAGCCGAGAACTTTGACTTTGGGAGGAGGCGAGCACTCAACACATACCACTTGGCCGCAGCCCTTACAAGTGTGTTTGACTTTCCTGAAGCAAGAAATCGAACTGACTGTGTTGCCACAATTCGCTTGGCAAAACTTCACGCCTTGTGTGTCATTCAATTCTCCTCTACGCTTGCCCTGAAATCCCTTGGCTGCTGCTTCCTTCGAAAGAGTCGCTGTCTTTGCAGCCACCTGAGCCATATCATTAGAAATTTCTGCGAGATTCTCTAGTGCATCAACGAGCTCAGACGCATGTCGCGCGGCAGCAGCAAAATTTCCCTCGGTCCAAAGCTTAGATACTTTGTTCTCTTGGAATAAAACCGTTTCCTTAGCAGATTCGAGCAAGTTGGCAATGTTAATGGTAGACAGAGCTGCTGCCTCAGCCTCATTGGGCATGGCTCTGTGAAGAGAACCTCCCGCTTGGTCGAGGTGGGCGGTGCTTGCATTGAAGAGTCGGCCAGCGTGGGCCTCGGCGTGAGCCTTGCAGACCCAATACACCTTACCATCGACCTGGTCCGTAACCTTGAGTAGTCCTTGGCAGGTGTTACTCTTGACTTCAACACCGCTTCGCTCGAGCAACTTTGCGAGTTCCGTATAGGCCTCGCCATAAACCCGGGTCCCGGAACCGTCTAGCTCATCGGATGTCTCAACGAAGCTGTTCACCGCTTTAGCAAAATCAACGACGTCATTCACGCCCGGAAGCTCAAGAGGAAGCTTTACACCGGCAACGTTACTTGCAGCCGAAGCCACAGAGTAGAGCACTGCTGCAGCCTTGAGTGCTGGTGCAAGCTTTTTTAGCGTGGCACCGGGCATATCAACACGTACAGGATTATTGAGAACGTTGCCGCATGAACATGCAGTTGACGGGAACAGAGTGCAACCTTCGCACACAAAAAAGAGGTTGTAGCGCTTGATGACCCCTGCATCAGAAGCAAGGCGGTAAAAAAAATCGACTGGGACGATTTTGTTGTGGTTCGACTTGCGTTTTGCCAAGTCATCCGGCACCAGCATCACTACTCGGGGCACCGTAGTGTCTCCATACTCAACAATCATGCGCTGCGTCGCCTGGACCGAACTCGCAAGCCTTGTCAAACCCGCGAGAATCACTTCGTTTTGTTGCTTCGATTCCGCCATTTGTGTATAAGCGCCACTCCTAAAAAGGGGCTCTTTCTCCAGCACTATCGACGCACTCTTGCGCTCATTTGCATTGAATTTGAGAAACTTCTCAACAGTATGGCCATAGCTTCCCAAATCGCTGACCCGCTCGTCGATAAATGCCATGAGCTGTCCTCCTTGATTAATTGCTTGCGCCTCTTCGTCGTTTGTGAAGATAGGCTCCATATCAGGGTGAGTGAAAGATTTGTGCAAGCATGAGCCCAAGTGGCCACAAGTCCACTCCTTTGGTTGGTATGAAGGTCGAAAGTTTACCCGCAGCCTCAGCATGGATCACTTCAGGTGCGGCATATGTTACTGTGAAGCGGTCTAGAGGTTTAAACGACTCGATGTAGCATGCTGAGTCGAAGTCAATCAATTTGAGTTCAATGCCAGGATTGCGAGTAAAACACACCTGATGCGGTTTGAGGTCGCAGTGCGCCACGCCGGCACGATGAATGGCGGCGACTGCCTCCACAAGATTCAGTGCGAGAGCAACGCGCGTTTTCTGGTTGAGGTGAGGTTTCCTACTTAAATAGTCGTGCAAATTGTCGCCAAGCACTTCGAGTACGATGCCATAGCGCTGCTCTTGGGAACCTTCAATGGGTACCTCGGCATCAATGAGCTTAACAACAAAGCGACAATCAACTAAGTGGTTTAAGACTTTCAAAAAATTGAGCTCGGTTTCGTAGTCAAGCTTCACGTCGTGCAATTTGAGGACAACTTCCTCGTCAGTTTTGATTTTTTTGACCAGAGCGAGGTTGAACTTGGAAGGAACAATCCAGCGTAAGTGCTTGATTGAACTGTTCTCGAAGGGAATCCCCACAATGCTGCATTAAAGACAGGCAGGAGAAAGCGTAAGCAATTTTGACAAAGTTGTCGAAAATCGAGCACAAATTGGCGAGCGAAATTTACCTTTTACGTGAAGATGCCATTGTAATTTGCTTTGATCTATGTGAATTTCAAACGATTGGAGCAATGGCGGCTGCCTTGGAGAGGGTTGTGCTTGTGCACATGGGAGAGAAGGAGGAAAAAGAAAAAAGAGAACGAGTGAAGGGGGTGACGCATTCTATTAAATAAAGAGGTGTCTAAAGAAAAACACAATTCAGAGTATCAACAGGCCCTTGAGCCCTTGAGCCTCAGATCAAATCATTGCACTACTGTGGGTATGATGGTCTCAGAAACTGGGGGTCGCCGTATCATAACCTAAATAAAATTATCACATATGTAGGTAATCGCTTATTCCCTTCCCGCGATTGGCATATAAATTGCAATGACTGAGAGGAACTCAAAATGGCAACAAACAATAATACAAAGACTTAATGAATGGGCCACAACAGGCCAAGTCCTGCAGTCCTTGGAATGTTCAAGCACTCACCAAAGATGAATGCTTCAGACTCCAGTACTGCAAATACGTGCAATATTTTAAGCCGTGCGAGTCGACGATGCTCTTGCCCTGAATTTAAAAGGTACTCTATTATTCCTTAGCCCTTGATTGCATAATTAATGTTCACCAATGCGCTAAATATTTTCATGCCATTCAACTTATAGCACACGGAGCGCATAATATAATGCAATGCATCAAAATAAAGGTAACATGCACCCTCCTGCAAGACGCTGCTCGCAGACAATAAATGGAATGTCAATGGCGCTGAGCGCTGATCTACAATTTCGATTTGGCACTGTTCCTCGCCACTTAGATCGGAGGAACTCATGGGATGATTCGAGGGGGGAGGATAGAAACTGAAAACTTAATGATATTTAGGAA
>Ga0307982_1003128_pt1 | contig 13244 bp, 10 predicted proteins | sample OrgLakmetagen989_FD_201847 | JGI IMG/M metagenome (GOLD analysis project Ga0307982, IMG submission 201847) | Saline water microbial communities from Organic Lake, Antarctica - #989 | ecosystem: Environmental > Aquatic > Non-marine Saline and Alkaline > Saline | place: Antarctica: Organic Lake... | reverse complement strand
ATGCCTCGCGGAGAGCCCCCCCCGGAAGCTGATAGTGCCTCCGCCAGTGATGCGGGGCCTCTCGGTGCTGACGCCCGATGCCTATGGCGCTGGCCACGAGTGTACCGCTCGAAGCGGTCCACATCTTGGTGCCGGTGCCGAGCAGCCGCGTGGGCGGCCAGGGCAGCTCGCAGTCTCGACGAGCCCGTGGCTTCGGCAGCAGACGCTGCCCGGGGCAACGCGAAGCGATCACCAGCAGAATCTGTCAAGGGACTGCTGCGCACATGCTGCCTTGGTTGTGATGTGGGGCTGTCCTCGCTGGCCCGCAGTAGGTCTGCCGCCAGGTCTTGCTTGTGCTGCGCCTCCAGTGCCGCCTCCAGGGCACGGCGCTGGGCGACGCTGGCTGTGACCACGGGGCTGGGGAGGGGCACAGTGCTGCCACCTGATGCTGCAGCAACGCCTTTGGAGGCGGCGCTGCTTGGCCCTGCAGAAACGGCTGCGACTGCGGACACGGTGGTGGCATGGATGATGTGGGCGTCCTCAAGCGGCACCCCCGAGAAATCCACCCAAAATGAATCGCGCTGGCAAAATGGACATCTGTGGAAAATCGTAATAAATAGGGCATGTTGGTGCAGGAGGGTGTAAGCTGCACTCACGGCTTGTCTTTGCTGGGAGTTTGCATGAAGACGACACACTCTGAGCACACCTGCTGAGTGCAGCATGAAGTCTCGTTGATAGGACCACCATATGCATTGAAGCACAGGGGGCACGCAGTCACCTGAAGCCCTTCGGGTGGGTCGTCCTCATCCACTGGACGCCACCTCGGTGCGAGCTGCCCTGAGAATGGAGATACAAAGTGAGGAAAATAAGTCCTGAAGCATTCTAGCCGCACGTGCGGAGCACAGCTTAGCCCCAACATACCTGCTGTGATCAACTCTTCAATTTTGCGATCAGGAAATTGGGCACTTCCGGGGTAGACGCCGTTTGCAGTCAGCAGTTCTCCCCAGATATTTGGTCGTGGAGATGCTGGCGTTTCAGGAAGACTCTGGGCAACGCGCTTGACGGACGCTTCACGATATGTTGGCTGGTACAGTGGAGGGCGGTCAAACACTACATCATGAGTGGGCTCTGGTGATTTCCTAGCTTTGCTGGTCTTCCCGCCCATGGCAGCTGGCACACTGCAAATGCCTCTGCGCTCTGGCGTGGTCAATCTCAAAAGCGAAGTCCAGCGAGTAATTTCGCATAGGTTGGCCAATACACAGGACAACCAGACCCAAGACTGTTGCTAAGCTGAGATGCAAAAAATATCAGCCAGGGGATAGCACAGTAATGAATCAAGTCTGTAGGGTGTGTGTGACGCGGTCCTGCCGGGTGCCCATGGCTTCGCCGCTTGGGCCCCTGCTTCCCTGCCAAGAACCAAGAAGGCTAGCTCCACTCTAGGCACTCTGATATTGCAAAGAAGTGCAGGTTGGACAACAGCCGCATGGAATGTGAGGGGATGAAGTCGGTAAGCTGCATTGCAGTGGCGGACAAGCAAGCACCCACATGAATTTCAGGCACGCAAGCTAGCTTCGCGCAGAGTCCATATGGACAGGCCAATGGGGCAGAGGACTTAGGCCTCGGACACCCACTGCTCCTGGCAGGAGTTCCACTCCTTGAGGCCCTCGGGGAACCACAGGGCGATCTCGGCCTGGGCGGACTCGACGGCATCGGATCCGTGGCACACGTTGCGGCCGACCTCCACGCACAGGTCACCACGGATGGTGCCGGGGGCAGAGTCAGCGGGGTTGGTGGCGCCCAGTAGGGTGCGGCCCATGTTAACCACGTTGGTGCCCATCCAGACCATGCACACAACAGGGCCAGACATCATGTAGTCAACCAGGGATCCGAAGAACTTCTTGGTGGACAGGTCGGCGTAGTGCTTCTCGACGTGCTCGCGAGTGGGGGACTCCAGCTTCAAGGCAACCAGCTTGAAGCCCTGCAAACGAAACACATTGCTGAGGTACTGCACTTCTTTACGGAGGCACCACTTGAACGCACCTTAGACTCGAAGCGCTTGATGATCTCGCCTGTAAAAGTAAAATTGGTGTGAAGATGGGAACATGGGCAGGCTGAACTGGGAAGCTTTTCTCAGTCGGCGTACAACATCCCGAGCGTCCCGAGCTTGGTGAACTCACCGACAAGTCCACGCTGGACGCCATCCTGCACAAAGTTATGGCGGTGATGCAAAGTAACATCACAGGGCGTACATAAAAACATACGGGCTTGATCATGATGTAGGTGCACTCGGTGTTCTTTGCGGCAGCCATTTTGATGAGTTGGTGAAGATGCTGCGGAAATACGAACAGTGAGATGAGCTGATGCATAGTCTAGCAGCTCACGAAGGTACTCACTTAGCACAACTGGAAAACAATCGCGGGGAAAATATGTAGATGCTTAATATGAGTTGACAGCGGGGGCCAGCAATTTTCTCTGTATCCAACATCATTCGTGCTTTGAGCCCCCTTGACACAGCCACATGCCATGCCCCTCAAACGTATACAGCAGACCACCGTCGCCACCAGGACCTTGCCTCGACCTAACGCGTGGAACAAGACAGGTCTCACGTGACAGCGTATCCAGTAAAACCTGGCTCCGCAGACAAGGGCCCGGTGCCGCTGCAGGACCAGCACACACAAGAACAGATCCAACGCCCCCCTGCAGATGCACAAATGGACGATGCAGTCAGAGGCCCCAAGGCGATATTGCACGATGGGTTATATGCCAGCGCATAGGAGCTTGGCCTCACGACTCGTCCGCTACCGCACTGGCTGGGACCAGCCCTGCCGCCCGTTTCTGGGCTGCTGATGTGATCCCCGCACCAACCAATCCGCCAAGCCCCCTCAGCAGAGTGCGCAGTGGCCCACTGTGGTTCAGTTCATTCTGGACGAGCTGGAGTTGGCCTGAGCACTCGCCCTGCCGTGGGAAGGCCCTTGCTGCAGCAGGGCATCAGCGACATTGGCCAGGCACCCCATCGACAGGTACACCGAACATGAGGTGCCAAAGTTTTGGTGCCATACTTTGAAATTGACCCCCAAGATCTACTCTCAAAACCTAGGCTCCCCTTGTCCTCCGCAGGGCAAGTGTCCAGCGGAAGCGGTCGCCGCTGCGAGAGCAAAGGCACCGGCTGCCGAGGGCCAGAAAAAAAGGCGAGGTGAGACAGGGCATGAGATGCAACATCGTGCCAGAGCCAGGTGTACAGCGTGCAGTCTATCTGCACGTGGCTGGCATGGATTTGCCTCCTCTGCGCCTGCTGCAGGGCCCCTGCACACCCGGAGGGTTCGGGTTGCTGCCACTGTGATCTATATAGTTCAATCATATAGAATTACCAAGACAACCTGTTTAGTCTTCCAGTATATACCAGTGAAGTCCCTGCCATGCACTCTCATCACTACGCTTACCCGGCAACTCCGCCGGTGCCTTCGACACGTCACTCAGCTCTTACGTTCAGCCTTTCATCACAATGTATTTCTCCAACGAGTGTGCTCCCGCTACAAGCAGTGCACCCGGCTTTAAATGACAATAAGGTTTGTCTTGCAAGTATTGCACTCAAAGTTTGAATTCACCGAAGCTTTTGCAGGTTTCTGCAGCACAGATGGCAAAACTTCTTCTCGGAGATGCAGGCACGCCCTCGACTGAGAGCACCCACGAGGCGCTTTCTGACCACCTGGTTTTACATCGTCCTAGAACAGACTCAATCACGTCAACTGCTTCGCTGGATTGCCTGGCAGAAGTTGCACAACGCGAGCTGGACCTGAGGGTGAGAATGCAAAACAAATTCTTCAAACATTTTGGAGTGCTTGCATGTGATCAGAGCCCCTGCAGTTTCAACACCCTTTACAGATCCAACAACATCGAAGAAACCAGCTGGCGTTCATTCGACAGCAGCAGCTCATCAGTAATCTGATGCATGTTTCTCAGCGAAACGCTGCCCCGCTCGACACTGGCAGCTCAGAACCTTATTCAGGCCACTCAGCTCAGATTCGAAGTCATCTCGCAGTAATGACCGAAGAGGCGGAACACACTGTTGTGAGTATAGTCTGGCTTTGTGAAGGCAAGCTGGGCAGGGAATGTGCTGATGCAAACCTGGCCGCACTTCTCTCAACACGCCTTGCCGTACCCCGCCTTCACCCACAGGTCAAGTCTGAGCAAACCTTGCAAGCGCCCCTGGCATTCTACTTGGAACCTTCAGATATCTCCAAGTATAACAAAAGCGGCAGGTGCGTGTCCAATGTGCACAACTGGAGGCTACTGTAAGGCACAGCTCACACTTCGCCCGGGTGCAGGATTGGAGTGTACCTTCCCAAGCAAAGAGACCAACTTCTGAAGAAGTTCTATCGTCGTCGACAGCAGCGGATTTGGCACAAAAAAGTTCGGTAGGTTCTTTGAGTTGCCTTGCTTACTCTTCTTTACCTGTGGAGCCAAGGTTTTTGTGCAGATACAGTTGCCGTAAAAACCTGGCCAATGATCGACTGCGCATCAAAGGTCGCTTTGTCAAGTCTGATAGCCCCGAAGCGAAGGCGCACCAGGCTGCACAGGCAGCTAAAGGGCAACCTTGATAGAAGCATTCACCAATTGAATCTTTGTGTAAATGTTCATGTGCTGCGATTAAATAAAACAAATCCCGCTTGGCATGCAGGAGCGGAGCGGAGAGTGCCCACGCTACTGCTCCAGCAATGGCACCAGTAAGCCGCTGCTCACATTGCTCCAGTTCACACCTTCAAGTAGCTGTAGTAACCACTCCTTGAGGTTGTGACCGGCTTGGTGGTGTGACCCTTTCTCGCCGCCCTCCAAGCGATGCACTGCCACTTTGCGAGCTGAGGCTGCCAGCTGCTGGCTGCAGCTGGCGGAGGAACCACTCTCCATTGCAGCCGTCCTCATCACAGTGAAGTGGGCCACCCAAACACTGCCCAGGTCGGGTGTGCAGTTCTCCAGCACACAATTCTCCACAGCCGGAACAGCCTCCCGTTTGAAGTGCACCCCTGCAGCGGTCATAAATGCCACAGCCGCGGAGTGCAATGACGCATCCACAGACACGAGCTCTGCATCACCAGCCATGTTCACCCACGCAAAACGCAGCTTGTTTGCCCGCTGGTGTGTCGCCAGCGATGCCGCTGTGGCCTGCACTGCCCGCAGCACCGCCACACTCGGGCGCAGCCCCGCTGCGCTGGCCACTACAGGCACAAACACGACGATCTGTGCGTGGTCGCTGGCCAGGTGCTCGAGCTGCAATGCAGGCACATTCGGAGCATGGCCATGAAGGGACTGCTGCACAGGGCCCATGCCGTCTGCCCCCTGCCCTGGCGCAGCCCCTGCAGCGTTTCGTGCCCCCCCCTCCTCCGGCCCCTCCTCCTCCCGAGTCATCAACGCCACCCCCCCCAGGATGGCGAACACCAGCAGGAGCAGCTGTGATGGGTCGTTGAACATCACCATGAGCTCCTGCAGGATGTACTCCGTGATGCTGCCCGTGGTGCGCTTCCGGCCATGCTGGTCGTACTGCGCCCCGCGAGCGGGCTCGTCGCTCACCCACTCGTACGTCTCCACAGTCTGCCACACTTGCCGGAGTAGCACATTGCCATATGCATCATGGATTCGCTGGGTAACACGGCGGCGGCGCAGTACTCGCCGGTAGTGCCCTGCACCTTGCTGTCCGCCGCCCCCGGGCCAACCGCCGTGACGGCGGCCACCGCCTGCAGACGCTCGGCCGTTTCGTTGCTCCTGGTCATACTCCTGCCGCTTCGCTGTATCAGATAGTGTTTCATGTGCCTCTGATATTGCCATGAACTTTTCCTGGGCGTCCGCGGCTTTATTCTGTGGAGGCCGGCAGGGAGGTGCGGAAACTGAGGCGAGCACAGTCACAAGCAAATCGAACCTTGTCTGGGTGATACTGCCGGGCAAGCTTTTTGTATGCGCGCCTAACTTCATCATTTGATGCACCATGCTGCAGGCCGAGTGTGCTGTAGTGATCACTGCAAACTTCAGCGAAGAGCAGCAGCGTGGAGATTGCTGCCAACAACAAGCTCTTGGAAACCATGGTGAATAATGCAACCCAGCTCCGAAGCCAAGGCGCACCTGGCATCCACAAAATGCACAGAATGCTTCCTTGCTTGGCAGTTGCTTCCTCTTCTGCATCCTCGGGCGTCAGCAACGAACTGTAGTGTCATGGGGGCTGAGGTACAAGGCCTGCCGCAAATTCTTCTGGGACAGCGGCACATCCAAAAGCATGGTTTGCTCCAAAGGGCAGCTCCGTGTGAACTTGTGAGGTGTGACTTGAGAACGCAAGTTGAACGGTGCATTTCGCGGTGTCCACAGATTCATTTAGTCAGTGTGGGCAGGCAGCACAACTCCGCGCACCTGGCCAAAGCCAACACGCAGACCGCCCTTCTCGCAGACACCAGTCATGATGACTTCGTCGCCGTCCTTGAGGAACTTGCGCTCGCTGCCGTCGGGCAGGCTGATGGGCTTGCTGCCCTTCCAGCTCAGCTCCAGCATGCTGCCGTACGAGTCGGGGGTCTGCCCAGAGATGGTGCCGCTGCCGTAGCAGTCGCCTGGGCGCATGTTGCAGCCCGTGACGGTGTGGTGCACTAGCTGCTGCTTCACGTTCCAGTACATGTTCTTGTAGTTGGAGCGGGAGATGACGTGTCCCTCCGCCTGTGCGTCCCCCTCGGGGCGCAGGGCCACCGTCAGGTCCACGTCGTACGAGGAGTACGTGGGGTCCTGCAGGTACGGCAGGGGCACTGGGTCGCTCTGTGTGCCAGCGGAGGTGGGCGCGCGGAAGGGCTCCAGGGCATCCAGGGTGATCACCCAGGGGGAGATGGAGGTCAGCACGTTCTTGGCGGTGAATGGGCCCAGGGGCACATACTCCCACTTTTGGATGTCACGGCAGGACCAATCGTTCATGAGCACCAGTCCGAAGATGTTTTCCTCGGCCTTGTCCATTGTGATGGGCTCCCCCAGCTCGTTGCCGGGGCCCACGAAGGCACCCACCTCCAGCTCGAAGTCCATCAGCTTGCAGGGGCCGAAGACGCTGCCCTGCTTGGGGTCCGTGGCGTCCTTCTGCAGCTGGCCGCGGGGACGGCGCACAGGCACGCCGCTCTTCACCACGCTGCTGGCGCGGCCGTGGTACCCCACGGGCAGGTGCAGCCAGTTGGGCTGCAGGGCATTGTCTGCTCCACGGAACATAGTGCCAACATTTGTGGCGTGTTCACGGCTGGAGTAGAAGTCTGTGTAGTCTCCGATTGTTGCGGGCAGCTCCATGGTGACGGAGTTGATGTCAAACATCGCAGCACCTTGCAGGGCAGCGTCGTCCTTCAGTGCGGGATTTGACCCAGAGAACAGTGCCTGCAGCTTTGTGCGGGCATCCCGCCAGGCACCACGTCCTGCTCCCATAAAAGCATTTAAGGTAGTCTGCGAGCACGCAAGTGATTTTGTGCGCTATAAATGCTCTACAGTCGTGAAGGGCCAAGCAGTCATCAGCGTATGGCCTTGCTGACACGCCAAAGTCTTTAGTTTTGACCGTCAATACAGCAGATAGACTGACTCACCTCCTTCAATGTGGCAGCATACACAGCATCAAAAAATCCCTTGTCGGCAAGAACTGCCAAATCAACAGCCTGCGTGAGAAGGTGGATGTGCTGGGTTTCACCAGAAGCAGTGCACATGATCTGCGTCTGACATGCAGCAGGCAAAACTCACCTTGTTTCCGATTGCTGTACCACAGCGGGGTGCAGCATCTGCACTGGGGCGGAACACACCGAATGGTATGTTCTGCATGGTCCAGTGGCAATCGTCAGCGATTTCCACCCAGCTGGACAGAGGCGCAACAGCGCCAGAAGCAGCGGCATCAGCCATATCGGTGCGAGCTTTCTTGGCAGGTGAGGCAGCAGCCATATTGCACATGTGGTGCAAAAGGTGTGTTGGTTGAAGGAGATCAGTAAAAGTGAACAAAGGTAAAGCTTGAGACTGGAGACGAACTTGGCAAACTGCATTCATAGAATAGGGGGGCCACCATGCAAGAAATTACCTCAAGAAGCACATTGCATAGTGCTCGCCACCACTGCGCACCCCAAATTCATATGTGAATGAACTTTTATCGGGAGGCCACACTTTGCGAACACACAGCAGCCATGCAGGTGGTCTCAACGTTGACGCGGGCACATTTTTGAAATACCACCCCCCAAAATACCAAAATAGCTCGGGGCCCTGCACTCCGGGAAACTCAACTCAGGTCGTGCGGGGCTGCACCAAGTTAGACCTTGCACTGCCCTTTCAATCGTACATTGACCCTGCTGGTATCAAGTCTCACAGCGGTCGGGTCCGGACTCAGACGGACTCTGCCGGCTCAATTCCTGGGAGATTATTTCGCCTTTCAGTGAGGCGGCAACGCTACAGCAGCACAAGATCCAACTCAATCAAGTCATAATCATTGTTTCTTGTGTTACACACGAGCTTTGCTGCCTGTCTGGGAGCTGTGCAAGCAGATCAGCGGCGCACTGAGGGTGCTCATTGTCGCTGCGACCGTACGGTAAATTGGTTTCTACGGGCACCAATCACAGCCCACGTGCCTAAGGGCAGAGACCTGCACTACAAGCGCGACGTATAGCACCTATGGGTGTCGCAGCATCGCAGTCTGCTCCAAGGAGCACTCGTGACAGCACCATGCTCAGTGACAGCGAAGTCGGGACTAGAGCCACAGATGATGCACTCACCACACAAACTGACGCAGTAAGGCGTCGTGTGCATGATTGAGACTCGTGAGGCAGGTTCATACTTTTACAGGGTTTGCCAAGCCTCACTCCAACCATCCCCGTTGAGCAGCTTGTAGTGAGTACTGAGAATTCACTGCTGCTGCTGTGCTGCGTAGATTTGCATGCTTCTGAATGGCTTGTTTGGCAGGTGGAGCCAAGCTGCGAACACCTTTCGTATAATGCACTTTGGTGGTTAACCTTTGCAGACAGACGGCGCAGGGCCTGATTTACCGCTCTCTCCCCTGGCAAATGACGGTTACTATTCGCCTCGCACTGCGGCACAATTGGAACGCCCACGACCGCCACCAGACTCACACTACAGCGGACCCGTGAGATGGAGACACAACCCACATAAAGTCATTGGGCGTGGTGCTTCGGGTATCGTTTATTTGGGGCTGGTCGAGGACACTGCAGAGATCGTTGCTGCAAAGTGCATTTCGTTGCAAGGCCTGCATGACGGCAGCACAGCAAGCCGCAGAGTGCTCAAGACCATTCAAAGGGAAATCCGCACAATGAGTGGGCTGGTTCATCCCAATGTTGTGCGTTACTTGGGGTCACAACGCCAGCGAGAGAACCTCATTATTTTTATGGAGCACGCTCCTGGCGGCTCCCTAGCCACACTCTTCCGGGAGTTGCAGTACGATTCTCTTGACGAAGTTCTTGTGCGCTTGTACACGCAACAACTGCTGCATGGTTTGGCTTACTTGCACAACCACGGCATTGCCCACCGTGATATCAAGTGCTCAAATGTGCTGCATTTTGGCGGGGGGGTAGTAAAGCTGTCTGATTTTGGCGCCTCGAAGTACCTGGGGGGGATGGCCTCTGCCTCCAGTGCTGCAGGCGGCCTGAGTGATTCTGGTGTGGGTCCATTGGGCATTCAAATACCTGTGGGTACTCCTGCATTCATGGCGCCTGAGGTGGTGCGCTCGCAGCCCCACGGGCGCAAAGCGGACATCTGGTCACTTGGGTGCACCATCATTGAAATGCACCTCGCCGCGAGAGGCACCGCATGGAGCAGTGCGGACTTGACTGACCCTCGTTTGATCATGATGCAGCTGTGCTCCAAAAACTGTATCCCCCACTTGCCTGCAACCCTGTCAGATGCAGCTCGCGACTTCCTGCACTGTTGCCTGCGAGAACACCCCGAGGAGCGACACACGGCAGTGAGGCTGCTGCAGCATGCATTTATCACCCAGCCCCTGCCCCAGCGCCCCTTTGTAGGCGACACAGATTCTTTGTTGGGCAGTGCCTTGTCGGATTCCTCCAGCTTGCTCAGTCCAAACCAGCAACGCAAGCCGGGACTGGCAGATGACTTGAGCTACAAGGAGGCCGCCAATGGCAGCGGCAACAAGGACGAGCACAGCATGTTTGGATGCATGTCGCCTGTTGTGCCACGCCAGGGTACTGGTAGCCCCGCGGTGGACGAGCCTGGAGCCGCAAGCAGCCCCTACAGCGCTAGCAGCCCCTCCCAGTCACCCCGCCCCGCGCAGGCCTTGTCGCGCAGGGTCAGTCCCCGTCCCGAGACTGCTCGTAGCAGTGGAAGTAGCAGCACTGCACAAGGGTGCGTTGCTGGCTTCATGGACGACACAGCAATGAGTGTGCCCACTGCGAAGCTACCTAGCCCCTCCTCCCCGCAGCCTGGGAGGGGGGGGCTGCTTGGACGGGTAATGGGCATTTTCCGAAAGCGGAGCAACAAGTATTTGACAGGCAGCTCAGTGTCAGGGGGGGGTCATGAATCCACTGGTGGTGCAAGCAGCCCGCTGGCGGCTGGGGACGCCCCCCCCCAGCACCTGATGCAGCTCAAGCATGCCATCAGCGCCGACAGCAGCCACTCCATCTCTTCATCCACGGCTGGTGCTTCCTTCCTTGACAGCTCTCCAGCGGCGACGCAGCCCGAGCGCCACAGCGGGGCCCGGGCAGCGGAAGGGGGGGGGGGCATGGCACCAGGCGCAGCCAGTGACGCCTCCACACCCACATCCTCCAAAGCATCCTCCAGCAGCCGCAACCAGGTACCTAGCAGTGCCCTTGTGGCGTTCACTGAGGCGGTATCACGGACTGCTGCCCCCCCCCAGGAGGCCCGGGGGAAGACGGCACAGGGACAGCTGCTGGGGGCGGGCCCACATGACACCGTACAACGCATGCAATCAAGCACAATGGGCAGCTCAGGCGATGCCGGCACGAAATGGGGGACCTCCCCTGCGTCAGACGTGGGAATGCCCCCCGCATACGCTCTGCAGCAGGCAGCAGCGCAGGAGGATTCGACTGCAGCTCAACACACTGCGCAGAAGCCACGTGGTGCTCAGACGCGGCTGGTGTCCCTGCTCAAAGTGGAGCCTGAGCGGGCAACGACAGATGTGGGCGCTACTTGCCGCAGTAAGGCACACAAGCGTGTCGTGTCCACGCAATCAGACATGACTGCTGCAAGGCTTGGGCTTTCTCCACAGGCCACCGACATGCTTGCTCACAGTGCACCCCTGGCTCCCTCCATTCTAGCAGGGCCCAGCCCCTCTGGATCCAGCGTACAGGTGTCGCAGGTGGTCACGCTGGGCTCACCTCGGCCTGACTCGGAGGGCAGCGCCGAGAGCCACAGGCAGCCGCTGCAGCTGATCGAGGAGGACGGTCACCCCATTCAAATGGCATTTCTATCCCCTGCACAGGCACGAGCGCTGGGTGTGGATCCGACTGCTGGTATGCCTGACGTGCTGCAGCTGGGCTTGTCGCCCTACTGCGCCGAGGGGGGGGACAGTGATGATGATGCCTTCAGTGTGGACTCCCTCAGCTCAGATGAAGGTTATCAGCCAGCACCAGCTGCCGGGAAGGCAGCCTTGGCAGCGGTGGGCGCGCAGGTATTTCTTGAAGAGGAGGCCGCTGCCGGTGGTGCATCACTGGGAAAGGGGGGCTATTCAGCAGCACGGGGGGTACCCCCGCTTCCCCTGCACCCTGACCCACACAGCAGGGCATCTGGTCGGCATGACCATCCCCTGGCCACTGTGTGGAGTGGGGCTGGGGTGCACGGGGCGTCCAACGGCCTCCCCTCCGACCTGCTGCGGGCCTACGGCGTGTCAAGCAGCGACCTGGCCGGGCCGGGAGCCCTGCTGGCGCAACACATCCTGTCTGTTGCGACACACGTGGAGGCGCGCCTGCAGGACACGGACCACACCCTGCAGCGCACCGCATCCACCTCCAAAAGCGCCCTGGATGCACTGACGGCAGATGCGTTCCAGCGGTACTGCACGGCATCACGGGCGCAGCTGCCGGGGATGCACCTTGTGGACCTGGCCAGTGGCCGCACAAATGAACACATCCTGCCGCATGCTGACATGACTCCTGCTTCGGCTCGCATGCTGTTTGGTGCCGAGGGGGGCAGGGGGCCCCACGACGGCGCCACCACCAGCCGCAGCAGCCAGCTGCCAGATCTAAGCTCCTCCAGCGCGGGTGCAGGCACGACGCAGTCAAAGAGCACCAAGAGCAGTCGCAGCTCGGGGGGCACTGCGGCTGTGCCTGCAGTGGCTGAGGCTGCCAGTGGCAGCAGCAGCACTGAGTACACGGCGGTCGTCTCAGTCAGCGGGGCGGAGGCGCCTGCCAACTCCAAGCACGTCAACACAGCTGTGGTGGAAAGCAGTGCAGATGTGCTGCCCACGTCCCCCCCCGGTCGCATCATTGTGGTGCCTAGTGCGCATGCGTATCCCACTGCAGCAGCGAGGAATGGCGCTGGCACGCCAGGCAGGGGGGGGGCAGCCAGCAGCAGGCCCCCCCTCATGGCAGACATGGCCGTGCACAGTCACAGCGCACTGACACCTCTGCACAGCGACAGCGCAGACGGGGGCTTTGCAGGCGGCGTTGCTCCAGCATCCCGGCAGAGCAAGACCCGGGTAACGCTGCTGCCGCATGTTGCCACACTGGATGCACTGCGAGTTGCCAGGGCGAATGCAGGGAGGCAATTGGGGGTGCATGCAAGTACTGCAGTGGGCAGTCATGGGTGGCAGCCCCCAAATATGTTTTTGATGCCCCTCAGCGCCCCCTCCGAGGGGGGGGGCAAACCCAAGCATGGGGAGGGGGCACCGAATAGCACAATGAAGGCACCTGGAGTGGCTGCCTGTGCCGCACGGCTGCTGGCTCGCATGCAGGCTCGAGCTGCGGCGACAGCGGGGCCCAGGTCCCCCCCCGCCGCCCGCCAGCTTGCGGAATCATGAACCATGAATCTTACATTTACACGCACATACACGCACAGCACCAAGGAGTAGTTATTGCCACTGCTCCCCCGTCTCCATCTCTGTCTGCGTCGCCTCAGCAGCGATGCGCTGGGCCTCCAGCAGAACCAGGGTGCGTCTCCGCCCCCGCCGCATGGCGCTGAGGCGGCGCTGGCGACTGGCGACCATGCTGGGGCGACGCTGCACTCCGCTGTCGGCGGGTGTGCTAGGCGGGGGCACTGACGGACGCACACGCTCTGGTTGCATGGCACGCCGCTGCTCTGTAGAG
>Ga0307982_1003125_pt1 | contig 13251 bp, 19 predicted proteins | sample OrgLakmetagen989_FD_201847 | JGI IMG/M metagenome (GOLD analysis project Ga0307982, IMG submission 201847) | Saline water microbial communities from Organic Lake, Antarctica - #989 | ecosystem: Environmental > Aquatic > Non-marine Saline and Alkaline > Saline | place: Antarctica: Organic Lake... | reverse complement strand
AGTTGAATACGCGGAACTGAAGCGCCGTACGACAGAGGAGCTTGTGCCGAAGTTCAAGGCTCTGAAAGAGCGACTCAAAGCTGAAGTTGACGCAAAAGAAGCACTGGAAGCGAAGGTAAAGTGTATTTGGGTTGTAGCGGCAAGGAAACAGTCGATCTGAGTTGCATTAAAAAAAAAACGATGTGATATGAATTGCTTAAAAATCATATTCGCTTTACACTTGCTTCGCACAGGTCAAAGCTGACGAAGTTAAACTCGAATCATCCGCTCAGTTAGCCGACCAACTAGCGTCAGCGGTCGCCGCGGCGGAGGCGTCAGCAACAGCGAAAGAGATGGCATGCGGTGCTCGGGATGCGTTGAAAGCGGAGCTTGACCTGTGCCGGGACGACCTCCAGAGGGCTAAGGTGAGCGATCGAACGATCATAATGCTGAATGCTGCTTGCATGTACATGAAGTGTGTTTGTCTGGGGGATATTAATGATATACTAATAGTGTTCCCGTGATGTGATCAGTCCAAAAATTGGAGTTTAGGAGGGATTGTGGCCTGCACATCTATTTGTGTCATGGTCACCGAGTTTCAAATACGTGTAATGTGTTTGTCCAAACTCACAACTAATAGGACGACTGTGCTCGGAGCAAAGCCGATGTGAAAGCAGCTCAGTTCGAACTGACAAACTTGGAATCATCCAAAGAAGAGATCCGAGAAGAAGCCAACAGGTGTGAAAGTGCAAACGATTCGAATTATGGATCTGTCCCTCATCAAACCTGAAGTGTTTGATCCATAGGTCTACTCTTTTCTCCTGCATTTCCATATCAACACCAGAATACTGAGCATACACATGCTAATTCTTCGTTGACCTTTTTCCTCCATGTATTTCTCACACCTCCTTTTCCAAGGCTCGAGTCTGCCTTGGAACTTTCTAGCCGAGACAAGCAAGCTGTGATGGTGCGCGCCACAGCTGCTGAAGCCTCCCTCTCGTGCCTGCGTCGAGCTGCTCAATCTTACATATTTGCTTTGAGCTCGCTCGGTTACTCGGTACATGATGATGATGATGATGATGATGTTCTCTTTGAGAATCCCATGAAAGTGGAAGCGTGTGTTGAGGTCGCTAGCGTGTGTTGGTGTTTAGTGACTAGCGGGCGACCGAGTATTCCTGCTTCAACTATGAAGGATCCTTCCAATGACATGAACACCACATCAGCGGACCCACAAGATCTTCGGATAGAAGCAACGGCTGCGAAAGGTTTGACACTCGTCAGCGAAGCTGGGAAAGGCGTGTGGGTGACACAAGAAGTTGCACAAGAATGGGCACAGAAGCACAGCAGTAAGGTGCACGAAGGAACCAATGGAGAACGTGAAAGTTATGTGTTTCCCGAGTCATTGCAGCGGCAGCACGCAGCGTCTCTGGCCGCTGCGACGAGTGCTGCGGATGAGAAGGTCAAGGCGTTGGAACAAGAGGTGGCGGCAGTGACGGAAAACTTCAACGTGTACCGCTCGCGGGCGCACAAGTAAGAGAGCATACAAAATTGTGCACTCTTGAGAGGGTTGCGATGTTTCCGTCACTATCACATGCCTCTCCGTGGGTAAAATTTAGTGCAATCAATCTGTGCATATAGTATTATATCTCTTTCATGTCCATTTCATTGTTCATAATCCTTAACCTGCAATATACAGTGCGTTAAAGAAGTCCACATTGGAGCAGCAGAGCGCGGAAGAGAAGTGCCTCGAGGCGCAAAACGCCCTCACTGCCTGCGAGCAAAGGCTAGTAGACGCAGAGGCGCGTGCCACTAACCTTGAGGCCCAATTGAGCGAGGCACGTACCGTGGAAGCCAAGGCGAGTGAGGCGACGGCGCGAGTAGAGACTGCCAAGGCTGCCACTGAGGAAGCAGAAAAGAAAGCTCAACGGTATGGGCCTTCTGTAAACATCGTCTTGTTATCTGCAGTGCTCATGTCTCGTCTACACTGGTGAAGCTACTACATGTGTCAGTGCTTTATATTTTCTTTTAAGAAAGGTCTGACTTTCTTGCTTGCTCGATCGCACTATGCGTCGCTTGTTGTAATACAGCCTCGAAGAGTCTCTTCGTGATACCATGGAGCAGCACAAGGAAGAGGTAGCCCAATTACAGGCATCTGTCGATGAAGCTAAGGCAAATGCTGCTGCTCAGGCAGATACCCTTCGTAGTGCAGAAGCAGCTTCCAATGAGGAGAGCGAGAAATGCGCTGCCCTAGCCAAGGAAGTGGAGGTGCTGAAACGATCAGTGAAGGAGCGGGGCGATTTGGCGCGTCGGGTGATTGGAGAAAAGGACAGAGAGCTGGAGATGCTGCGAGCCCAGCACAAGAAACGACAAGCCAGCAACAACTTCACTCCGCTCGAGAGCCTCATCGACCAGGATGACTCGAGTGGCCAAAATGCAGACGGTCCTGCTGTTGCATCTGCTGCCGCTGCCGGAGCTCAAGCTCCAGTCCATGTGCCGCCACCCGCACCCAGTGACCCGGCAGTCGCAGCGCGCGAGTCCGAGGCCATCACGGGCGCCCTCCTCGCGCAGGCACGCCTACAGGCGTCGCGGGAATCGGCGACCAAAGAATTGAAAGCGCAAGTGGAAGAGCTGACGAGTAAACTGAAAGCGAAGGAAGAGGCCATCTCTGAGAAAGATTCCAACACGAAAGCATTTCGGGAGCGCATCAATAACCTCGAGAGGTATTTCAATCGAGAAGGTAGAGAGAAACTGAATCTAGTGTGCGCGTCTGATATTATTGATTCCTTTAGCATATTGTTTCTGTCTGAGCGTGAGTGTTGATTGATTTCTTTTTTCCCCTCTATTCCCCTGTTCTATAAGGCACATTCGCGAATTGGAAGACGGCTCGAAACGCGCCGCTGATTTGTCGTCTGGCACGCAAGAGGGGGAGCACAAGCTCACCTACTTGAAAGGCGCTATCCTCAAGTACATGTTGACCGAGCCCGAGAAAGCGATGCAGCGCGAAGCTTTGCTCAGAGTGATTTCCTCGATCCTTCACTTCACGCCATCGGAATCCTCGCAAGTAGCGGCGGTGATAACCGAAGCAGCCGCCTCCGCCGAAGACCCTGTCGGGACTGCGCTTGCGTCATCGTGGGCTGGATGGGCGGGCGTCGGGAGCTCTCTGCTAGGGGCGTACGCGGCCTCTGCGCCTGCACCAGCTGTAGGAGCAGCACCGCCAGCAACCGGAGGCATTGGCAGTGAAGCATCAACAGCAACTCCGAGTTCGCTGTTATCGCCAGCTCGTTCCACGAATCGTGGAGTGCCAGAAACGAGATAGAAATATTAGATTTGCCTTTTCCTGTAAAATAGAAATAAGACCATGAGGACATGGTGAATAGTAAAATATATCATGGCGACTTGCGACACTGACACTGAGACTCCGGTGACATCCGGGCATCTATTTATAATTCTCCCGGGCTTGTGCTTCTGATTAGGCCTTCAAATATATCTGCCTTCAAATATATCCGCCTGTAAGCGTCCTACTCCTAAATTAGGCCCCTCGGGACTCGGGACCTGTGAGTACGCGCGTGTGGCTCCTGAGGGAGATAGCTATCCGTGCCCCTTGGCCAGTTAAGCACCATGAAGCCGACACGAACAAACGCTGTGTATTTATGCCTGCCTGTTAGCCATCTAATTCCGGCCCCTCGGGCCTGCGAAACACTGGCGAAACTCGAAACACAAACACGAAACACAAAACACTGCTGAATCTCGGTGAATCTGGAATCTGGAGCTCAAATCCTCATGAATCTCTGAACGTTGGTGGGATAATTTAATCGCGCTAGTGTACAAATCCGTGTCCATGTTTACCTCGCGTGTTGTAGTGAGCCTGGCACTCGTGGCGAAGGCCGCGGCCAATCACACCTTCTTCTCAATTGGCGATTGGGGCGGGGCGGCCTTGGGCTCTCACTATGAAGTGTCTGAATATGCCGGTAAACATCGCGATGAAATAGTATTGGTTATCCTCAGCCGAAAGAGAGAGAGAGAGACAGAGAGAGAACTTAACCACTAGACAGGATTGCTACTCTATCTTCATCTTCTTATTTTTGTTTCGGCTCACGCACACTCATATTTCGCTCTTGCCTCCCCACCCATCTTCTTGATTTATATTTTTATGGGTGTAACCTTTCATAGTTGCTGCGGCCATGGTACAAGCCTCGTCTTCCACGCCTCCGGAATTTGTAGTGAACCTAGGCGACTCGTTCTACTGGTGCGGCGTGCAATCAGTGACAGATTACCAAATTGGCGTAGACTTTGAAAAGCCTTTTGCGGACTCCAGCCTTCAAGTGAGAATCGTCACATCATAGCTACATGTCATTATGTGTTTCGATAGTGGTATCCAAGCAGGTTTCAAGCATGCGTCATAAGAATACCGTCCAAGTGACTCACGATTGCGTATACATTTATGAGTTGAGGCAAATTTACTGTGCTTAGTCTTCATCGTGCAGGTGCCATGGTATGGCGTGTTGGGGAACCACGAATACGGCTACAACGTCTCAGCGGTGATGGAGTATGCGGACATCTCGAAGCGGTGGATCATGGACGACCGTTACTACACGCGCCGCGTGGAAATTGGCACCACTGGCAATTTTATTTCATTCATTTTCATCGACACCACTCCTTGTATTGCGGACTACCGGGGCGACGACGAATACTGGTGGGATCCTTGTGGATCGTCTTACCCCACGTGCAGCCTCACCTCCACCGACGATGACTTCGAGGGCGAGTGCGAATTTCACGCCAACGTCCTGTCCCAAGACTGTGAGACTCAGTACAATTGGCTTAAAAGTGCTTTAGATGCAGTCCCATCTGAGGATTGGCTGGTGGTGGTGGGGCATCACCCTATTGACGAGGTATCACTTCGTACATACACTCCTCAATAGGTTGTGTTCAGCAGCAGTACTCAAGTACACTGCCATTGCATAAATATTGTCTTTTGGATGGATTTATGGACTATTGAGTACACTTCCTTCATTTGGGACTTTGCTCTTTGCCTTTGTTGTTGGTTTGATGATCAGGTGGACGTAAACGACTTCACGTCCTTGCTGCAAGCTCACGGATTCGATTTGTACCTCAACGGTCACGCACACACCTTGACCCAATATACGGTTGACTACGAGGGAGCCTACGTCACCACTGGTGCCGGTGCCTTGGTTGCTATCACCTCGGCCTCTGGAGAAGTTGAAGAAGTTGACGAGCACGTGCCGAAAGGACCTCGCGCAGAAGCCAAAGTCAACGGACAAGATTGGCCTAAATCCGGCCAGGGGCACTCGTACCAAACCGTAAGCATACGCTCTTTCTATAATTTACCTTTTCACGAGGATTGTCTCATGCACTGTGTCTTATTTCCTTGTATCATGTTGTCATAGCACTCATCATGTGTTGCCGTGTGTTTGTATAGGTGTGGAATCAAAAAGTGGCGGGCTTTACGCGGCACTCCTTTTCGGCCGATCTCTCTAGCCTTGCCACAGATTTCTTGGATTACAACGGCAACATTGTGCACACATTCGATGTTCAAAAGGGCGAGAGCCGAGCCAAAGCTCAGTCCAAAGCTCAAGCGACCAAAGCTGCTTCCTCAACTGGAGCGCCACGGGATAGCGCTTAAGCAAAAGAGGTCTTTATTCCATATACCACACAAACCAGTAAAGCCGGAGGCCCTCTTTGCTCAGGCAAGGCACTCGCGCTGCCTCTTACGCCACCACTCTCATAATCAACTCCATGTGGCCCTCTCGCCCGAGCAAATGCGTGCCATGAAATTTCTTTGTTATCTGTAATGCCAGGAATATAAAAAGCAAGAACTAATAAGTAATATGCACATTCGGGCTGTTACAACCACCACTTCCATCTTTCATGGCCACTCTGACCTGTATCCTGTGTGCCTGACAAGGCTTTCCTTGTGGGGCAAGTTTCTTTGTATTCTATGTCTGCCTCTTAGCCTTCTAATTCCGGGCCCAATGAGGCCGCCCTTCTAGTATAATACGCTCTTCGTATTCGTTCCCTGCCTGCTACTTAGCCTTCTAATTTCAGCCCCTCACGGGCTGTGTCAGCCAAACATATATTCTAGGATGCGACAATTACAGTTGTACGCGGGCAGCTCGAAACTTTCTTACATATTTCTTCTTGAAATCACAAGGGGTTGAAACGGACAACGGAGGGAGCTCGAATAGGCCTGGGGCACGACAGAGCGCAAACGGAATAGCAAGAGGGTATGAAGAAGCTCTTCCGTGTGGGCCCCGAGACCCAAGGAGTCAATAACAGCAGTAAACAGGCTGTAGTGTTTGCCTGGCAAGGGCAGGGCAATTTTCTCGCCTCTGTTGCTTCCAACGGTGTGGTTCGTGTCTTGGACCGGCATGGTGAACTGGTCCCTGACGGTGAGGTGGTACTCAAAGGGCAAGGCGAGGTGCTAGCCTTAGCGTGGGATGCTTCCGGCGAAATACTTGCAGTGCTACAGGAAGGCAACGGGATTATTGAGCTTTGGGATTTGAAGAGTCGTCGTGCTACAGGCCTCGATACGAACCTGAAAGACCCTTCTTTTATCAAGTGGGCTTCGGCAGGGCCTGAATTAGCCGTAGGCACGGCGAAAGGAAATCTCCTCCTTTATAATTCTGATACGCGCCGCAAGGTGGTTGACGATGCGAATTGCATGTCATGTGATGAGGGATTCTAATGCGATTGGGATAGGCTTGCTTGTTAGGCAGCTCCAGTTATTTACTCGTGTCGTCTTTCTTGTAGCCTAGATGCAACACATAAGTGCAGTATTGGCCTTTTGACAGGTACCAGTGCTTGGCAAGCATCCGCGGCGAATCACTTGCGGAGCTTGGAGCAACGGAGGTCGGCTGGCAATGGGCTCTGAGGACCGCACTTTAACGATCAGCGACCGGGAAGGCAGTACCATCGACCAACGCGACCTCAAATCGGTAAGGGTAGACTGTGAAATCGTTTACCCATCGTGCTTGACACTTGGTAATCTTTAAGAGTTTTATTTGTCTTGACTCATCCAGGCGGCGCTGGAGATGTCGTTTGCGATGGCCAAGGGCACCTCCGGACGGTTGGCAGAAGAGACGCACTTGAGCGTGAACTTGGGCAAGTCCCTGCTGCTCTACGACCTCAAGGACTCCGATAACCCCCTTGAACTCGCATTCCAATCCAAGTGCGCAACGCGCTTGCATACGATCACCCACACTCCTCGACTTTTATTTTTACCGTCGTTTCACTTTCACACCTGCTTTAAACACCCCAAACAGGTACGGGAGTATCGTAACGCACTGTTGGTTCGACGACGGCCACATCATGCTTGGCTTCTCCGAGGGCTTTCTGGTGGTGATCTCGACCCACACCGACGAGATCGGCGAGGAGCTGCACAGCGGCCGTTTCCACCGCACCGCTCTGACTGCCGTGGCGTATTCTCCGAAGCTTAAATTAGCGGCAGTGGCGGGGGACGGCGGGCTCAAGATCGTGGACTGCTCCAAAGGCTTCGACGAAGTCTCCGAGCCAGAGGACGTGCCACTGCCAAGGCCCAATGGAAGGTGAATGGGAACTATGAATTACGCCACTGGTTTATACTCCACGTTCAATCATGACACCCCCCCCCCCCTTCCCCACCTTACTCGAGTGTCTGTTCCCTTGTACGTGCATCTCTTTTTTCTCTCGTACTCCCCCCCAGGGGCTTCGACAAGTGCACTTCTGTCGGTTGGTCCCCCGACGGCGCCATCTTGACCGTGGCCTGCGCCTCTGGCACCACCCACGCCTTCCTCGCGCGCATGCACATCTGCCACGCCTCCTACCAAACCAGCCTCGCCTACCTCTCCAACCTCAAAGAGGTGAGTGTACCCTAGCAGTAGAGGCCATTCATGACCCGCTTTACCGTTAAGAGGCCAAAAGTATTGTAGGTGTCTCTTTTGTCTGTAAGCATGCGTGTGACTTCCCTTAACACACGTCGACCCACCTCCCCATCCAGGTGAGCGTTCTGGACGTGCGCACGCGCCTGCCCCCTCTACATGTGCCGGTGTCCCTGGAGCCTTCCCTGGTAGCGCTCGGTGCCATGCATCTCGCCGTGGCGTCCTCTTCGGGTGCGGTGGCGTTCCACCGCTGCTTGCCCGAAGACCACGATCGAGTGGGGCCCGAGCACGAGTACGGCAAGGTGCGGACTTCTGTGTTCGTGGAGAGGAAGTGCCTTGATCATGCTCGCACACCATCAAGGCACTGACTTTCAAGTGAATGTAGTCACTTATCTGCCGTTTATGTTGTGCGTATCTCCACCAACCTCCTTCGCAGGTGAAAGCTCTGGTTCTGAACGACAAGTACGCGGCTGTGCTCGCCTCAGACGGGACCTTAACCCTGCATGAGATCGAGCCGGGTCTAAGCGTGGCGTCCCCAGGCCCCAACCCCAACCAACACGCCAACTCCCACTCCCAGCGCCGCAAAGTGTTCCCAGAAGGCGGGGAGTCGCCTGGTCGCGGCGGCCGGAGCAAGTTCTCTTCGGCCAACGCCATCACCGCGGTTGCGCTCACTCCTCACTTCTTGATCTACGGCACGGCGTCCGGTGCGGTGGAGACCTTCTTCCTCGAGCAGTGGACGTCGCTAGCAGGGGCCACTATGCGGCACTCGTGCTTCGTGAATATGGTGGTCCCCAACCCCGCGGGCACTCGAGTGGTGGTGGTGGACGAGAAAGGCGAGGCGTTCATGGGCAATGCGGTCACCGCCGACTTGACGCCTTTTCCCCACTTCCCAAAAGCCGTAAAAGCGGTGCTGTGGGATACGGAAGTGGCCAACGTGGTATACGCCTGGGACGGCAAGGACATGCACACCTACGTCTACGCGCCCTCCACGGTGAAAGGCCCTAGCGTGGCCAAGCTTGGGCCCGTGAGCATCGGCCAGAGCGGCCAAATCACCGTGGAGCCTGAAGCCCTGCCGCTGCCCTCGGGCTGCACCCCCATCCGTGAGTGATGACGGCTAGTTGCACGCGTCATGCTTTTTCTTATTCTTCCCTCCAATTGTGCTCCAAACACATCCTTGGAAGGATCTTCCTGACGCACTTCTTTGCTTGTCCCCCCCCCCCTCTTTCTCGTATTATATACATATAAATTAGTGTGTCACGGCGGCGAGGTGACCTGTCAGGACAGCCTGGGCAACTTATCGGTGGTGACGGCGCCTCACTTCAACGGCCCGGACGACGAGCGAGCCGCTGCGCTCTTCAAGTTCACCCACGCCCTCAGCTTCTGCCTCCTCAAGAAGGCCTGGGACGCTGCTCTCGCCCTCAACGCAAAGCCGCTGTGGTAATCATCTATCATGTTTATTGTTTTATCCCGCCGAAATTCTCTCTGTGTTTCTCTCTCTCCCTCTTTTTTTGGTTTCAGTAGACATAACTGTCCTGCTTTAAAAAATCGTTGCACAAAGAAATCTAGAGGGATTTATAATTCGCTGTATCTTATTTTTAACATTTTAGGTACGCGTTAAGCTACAAGGCGATGGAGTTGATGGACGTGGGCCTCGCGATTCGAGTCTACCGCCAGCTCGGGGACGCCGGCATGGTGATGGGCTTGGAGCAGTTGCGCGGGGTCGAGGACCGCAAGCTCCTGGCCGGCCACATCGCGCTACTCTACGACGACTACCAGGGCGCGCAGGACCTGTTCCTAGCGTCCGGCCGCCCCCTCGCAGCCCTCGAGATGCGGCGCGACCTGCTGCACTGGGACCAGGCTCTGAAGCTGGCGCAGACCTTGGCGCCCGGCGAAGTGCCTCAGGTGTCGGTGCAGTACGCGCGCCAGCTGGAATTCAAGGGGGACTACCCAGCGGCTCTCAAGATGTTCGAACAAGCTCTAGGAGCTCTGCAGCAGCAACAGCAGGCAACGCAAGCAGAGGCGATGCGCGGCGCCCGACCTCGTCAAGGCGAAGGCAAGAGCGGCAGCGAGGACAAAGAAGCGAGCGCGAGTGAGACTTTGCAGGCGACGGCTCTGTCGGGGATTGCGCGCTGCACTCTGAGGCTCGGGGACCTCCGCCGAGGGCTCAGGTTTGGTTTGAAGCTCACAAGCGTATTGTCAGAAGGCTTTGTCATGTGTCTACTCCTTGAGGTTGCTTCCACTTTGCGTGTATCACATGTACTACATGTGCCTCTTTTACATAGGTACGTGACCGAGGCCAAGGACCCGTCCCTGTGCCGCGAGTGCGCGCGCATTTTAGAGGGCATGCAGACGGTGGCCGACACCGAGGCAGCCTCCTTGTATGAATTAGGCGGGCAGTTCGACCGCGCAGTGGCCATCTACATCAAGTCCGCCAAGAACTTGCCCGCCGCGAAGGCCATCATCGACAAAGTGACAGCGCCCAAGCTGCTGTGCGAGTACGCGGCACGGTGCGAGAAGGAAGGCCAGTACGAGGAGGCGGCCGCGGCGTACACCCGAGGACGAGACCTAGACGCAGTGGTGCGCCTATGCTTGGAGCGCTTGAATTCCCCCGAGAAGGCCTTTGAGATCGTGCGGGCCACTGCCTCGAGCAGCGGCGCGCAGCTGGTGGCGCACTACTGCAAGCACGACGGCAACTACAGGGGCGCGATTGAATTCCTGCTGCTGGCCCGATGCTCCGACGACGCCTTTGAGCTCGCCAAGGTAGGCTTTACTTGTGGATGGTTTGGTGCGGAGATGTTCAGCACAATGGAGGTGTTTTCACACGCTTGGCTTATGTTTCTCACTTGAACCCACCTTTACTTGACCAGGCGCACGAGTGCATGGACGTGTACACGAAGACCCTGGGCGACGGCATTGGCTCCTCGGAGGCTGCGTCAGTGGCGGCGTACTTTGAGAGCTTGCAGCAACTTGGCGAAGCCGGGCATTTCTACAGCCTGTGCGGCCAGTATGCGAGGGCGCTGCGGCTGTTCTTGCAGTGCGGCGAGAACGAGGTGGAGCGCGCCATTGAGGTGGTGGGCAAAGCTCGGAACGACGCCTTGACCCACACGCTGATTGACTTCTTGATGGGAGAAACCGACGGCGTGGCCAAGGAGCCTCGGCACATTTACCGCCTGTATATGGCCCTCGGCAACTTCACACAGGCGGCGAGTACTGCTGCCATCATTGCCCGCCAAGAGCAGGAGCTGGGCAACTACAAGCAAGCACATGTGGTGCTGTTCGAAACCATCAAGCAGCTCGAAGACCACGAGGTATGTGGTTATCCGTAGTACATGGTCTTCATGGCATGGGAATGTGGCGCCTTCCTCGAGTGTTTGGGGATCGTATAGAACCAAATGAATGTATTAACTTACATCCTTCGCCGATCCTTGTCAGGTGCGGGTCCCGTCCTTCCTGCGGCGCACTTTCACTCTGCTCCACTCGTACATGTTGGTCAAGAAGCTCGTCAAACGAAGCGACCATGACGGTGCCGCTCGCATGCTGCTGCGCATCGCCGAGTCCATCTCGAAGTTCCCCTCGCATAAGGCAAGAAATCGAGTTCATTACTGCTTGATTATATGTCGTTTCTCACTGAAATATCTATGATCTCAAGAGTTTTTTCCTTGCTCTAACGTTGACTCTTCTTTTGATCTTGTGATAATAGGTGCCCATCTTGACTTCCACCGTGATTGAATGTACGCGAGGCGGCCTGAAGGCATCTGGACTCGAATATGCCATGGTCCTCATGCGGCCTGAGTACCGAAGTCAAGTAGATGCCAAGTACAAGCGGAAAATCGAAGCTCTGGTAACAAAATTAAGAGACATTTTGGGCACTCGTGTATTTTTTAATTTTTTGTTTGCGACATACCTCGTCACTTTGGTTGCATGTGTCTCAGGTCCGCAAGCCGAAGGAACCCGGAAGCCGCGAGGACGGGAATCCCGTACCTCTGAGCCCGTGCCCCATCAGCGGCGAGCTCATTCCAACCACCTCGCTCGAGTGCCCCACCACCAAGGATCCCCTCCCGATGTGCGTGGTCACCGGACAGCACATCACTTCCACCGACCTCTGCCTCTGCCCACGGAGCGGCATGCCTGCGCTCTATTCCCATTACGTGAGGTACATCGAGACCGAGGTGAAGGCGGCTGCTGAAGCAGGCGCTGAGGAAGTGGTGGCATTGGACCCCGTTACGGAGAGCCCTGTGAGGGCAGAAGAGCTTGTGCGGCTATCAGCAGAAGAAGCAGCTGCTTACATCGCGAAGCATAACATGGACAAAGAAGAGGCCCCACCGAGCGCAAAGGGTCCGGCGTCGCATTCCTCGAGGAGCTAACACAGAGAATCGCGGTTTCTTTTCTTCCATTTAAGCTGATTGCTATGTGAAGTGCTTGAAGATTGAAGAGCCGCGCTAACTTTTAGGCACGTGGAGATCACCATGAAATCCAAAAGGGATCCGATGAACTTGGTACTTGGATTCGAAGTGTTCAGTGGCAATTGCAGTTGTATTTATAGTTCGTAAGGTAGGTTTCAGTCAGGGCGGTAAGTAAAGCTAAACAAGCGAAGTATAGAGGCAAAAGTAAAAGCAAAAATATATATAGATGGTGCCCTGTCTGTAAATTACTAAGTCCAACCCCCTCGGGGGGGGGCTCAGAAAAAAAATGACGTGGGACGTGGGACCCTAGGGTATATTGCATGTGTTGGAAGTTGGGTTTTAAACGAGATGGTCATGGGTTCAAACCCCACACCGGCCAACTGAGAAAAAACTTCGTTGAAGAAGAACTCTTGCACCTAGGCCAAAATTACCGGGCGATCGAACCCATACCATGAATCATCGTTTTGCAGGAATTTGGTTTTTATTAAAACACCCTTCCTGTTAGTTACTATTTCTGAGCCCCCCCCCCGAGGGGGACTGGATATAGTAACTAACAGACAGGGGCACCAGTCCCCCTCGGGGGGGGGGCTCAGAAAAAACAACTTCCAGAAGCATGCCCATCTTACAGAATCGTAGAATATCTATATTCCCCTGCTTTGCGTTGTTGTCCGGTGGACCAGCCGTTTGGGATTCTCCAAATGCCGAATCAGTGCGACGACCGGAGGTTGTTTGCATTTGCGATATAACCTAAAAGTTGTTCAGTTAACGCCCATTGGTTATTTGTGCACGCGCGCAGGCAAGTCAAGCACAAGGACTACGGCAGTATAAAAACGAAGGCAGATAGACAGAGAGAGAGCGCGAAACTATAAGCTGGTCGTTGCGTTCTGATTTGTTATGGCCCTCGGGTATATTACATGCCCATCTCAGGATTCTCCTGCATTCCTTGCGAAGTGCAAAGACAGCGGACAAGTTCGAGAAGTACTACAAATACGTGT
>Ga0307982_1003124_pt1 | contig 13251 bp, 21 predicted proteins | sample OrgLakmetagen989_FD_201847 | JGI IMG/M metagenome (GOLD analysis project Ga0307982, IMG submission 201847) | Saline water microbial communities from Organic Lake, Antarctica - #989 | ecosystem: Environmental > Aquatic > Non-marine Saline and Alkaline > Saline | place: Antarctica: Organic Lake... | reverse complement strand
TTCGTCCTTGCTCCATTTTACACTGTCTAAACGTTTTTAACGTATCACAAGTTCTGTAGATCTATCGTATCAATCACCACTGTGTAGATGAACGAGTTGTTGTGCGTGCCATCATTCTCTTCCACACAATCACACACCCATCCATAACCTTTTGCGCAGGTGGTTCGCGTCGAGGACAGCACGAGTGGAGCACAGTTGCGAGGCAAGCAAGCTCTGAGCCCCCGAGGGATTTGGTACAGCCGGGCCTCCGGGATCTGGCAGGCTGTATGGCTCGAAGCGGTCAGTGATGATGATAAGTGCAATGCATGCGCTAGTAGCGCACATGTAGTGATAATGTTAGGATAGCTTCTTTGCCGGTAATTGAACGCAGTACATGTCTTATTTATTCCTTGATTTGCTCGGCGTGCCTGTGTGACGTTAATTTGTTGCATTTTTTCTTAAATATCATTTCAACTAGGTGCCAGCGGTGCATATCGCGAAGCTCAAGGTCACACCGCATTTGTTTACCATTGGTGGTGGCAGTGGTTCCAAAAGGGCCTCTTCTTCTGCGGCTGCAAGTGGGAGTTCTACCCAAGGTGCCATTTCCAGGAAAGCAAATTCGTTTGCTGCCAGTACTGTCGCTGCTACCAGTGGTGGTGGTGGTGGCAGTAATACAAATGCTGATGCTGATGGCGGCGGTGCTACAGCTGTCGATGGCAGTGGGGGAGGAGTGGGGCATGGCTCCTTTGTGGTGAAAGTGATGCTGGATGCTGCGTCGCCAAGCTCGCTAGATCCAAACATGGGTGGAGGGACTTTCTCGTTGTCAGACGATGATGACACGACGGAGGTGTGTGCATGTGCCACAATAACAAGAAATGAGAACAAGGTTGAATTTTGGTAAAAAAAATCCTCGTCTTTTGCCTCCCAGACCGCCTCTTTGACACTAATTTTAATGCTCTTCGTTCCTTTCTATCTCGACTTAGTTGCATGCCATTGCTCCTATATTCCTCTCAAGCTTGCTTCCTCCTCTTCCTTTCAACAATACATTCATGTACTTTGCATGCGGCGTATACCAAAACAGGTCTTCGGCGCCTCTCATGACGCGCAAGCATCATCAGCAGCGCAATCGTGGGCTGCTGCTTACCCACAGGGCCAAGAAAACGGCACTTACGCGCGCCCCCGCCGTCAGCAGGACGACCTTCTTCGTCGTCGTCGTCGTCGTTTGATGAGCAGCAGCAGCCCTAGTAGTAGCGATAGCAGCACTACAAGTCGGAAACCCGGGAGGAGAACTGGGAAATCAGATAAGCCCGCAGCATGGCTGCCCGGGGCCAAGTTACGAGCCGAAGTAGAAGTGCGTGCACCGGGAGCTTTGGGGAGCGGCGCAGCAGGCGGACTGAGAGCCAGCGTGCCGCTCGTGGTAATAGAAATGATATCAAATTCACTGTCTAGTTGTCACTTGAAATATAAATGAGTTTTTACACTTTTCTTAGGGATTCTGCCATCACTTCATTCCGAGTGTCGATGCCATGCATGATTTTTGTACGTGTATAGCATCATCCTAATGATTGATCCATTCTTTTGTTACCAGTTATACTTCGCTTTCCTTCTCTTTGCTGGGCACTCACTTCAGGTGTTATCAGTCGACGAGCCCATGGGCATTGTGACTCGTGCTGACGGCGAGCACCTCCTAGTAGTGGGCGTGAAAGCAAAATCGCAAGCCGCTGACGCTGGCATCAAACCGGGGGCTTATGTCACTGCGGTGAGCAAATGCACAAAAAAAATGATAACGCCAAATTTATCTCTTCTTACTTCTATGATTGAACCCATCTCCTAGATCCTAGATGCGCAGATGTTGAAATGAAATCAAAACAAGAAGTTCTTCATGTGTTCTAGCTTTTATCCAACCCCTGCAATGCCTTGTGTTTCGTTTCTTTGTTGCACATGTGCAACCAGGTGGGGGGCATTGACGTGCGCACTTTCTCTGACGTGCAAGCTGCTCTCATCAGCGTAAAAACTTTGGCCGAGAAATTAGAGGCCGCCCTGAAAGATTCATCGCCATCGTCTAGTGATGCTGCAACAGCGGTGCCTGCTGCGGGCACACCGGGGAGTCGCTACTATGTCCTCCAACTCACTAACACGGTTCGTGAGACAGCGTAGGATTTCCTCTGTTCTCTTCTTTCTGCCCCCTTTCCTTTTAATATAGATTGTTTGCTTGCGCGCGGTGATTCCGTCGCAAATGTGTTATCGTATGATTTGATGCGACGCACGATTCATTTGCAAATATAGAAGTGAATGAATTGGTGCAATGCACATCTACCTCTGTCGACCTTCGCACCGTGCCAGGTGGTAGTGGCGCGCAGTTCTTGCCAGTTCCAAGGCCACGGCACCACTACGGCGCCCGAAGGACATCCCGACGGGATGCGCCGGCCCGACGGCAGCGGCTCTGGTAGCGACAGCTCTGGTGGCAGCGGCGGGATGGCGAGCATACGAGTCACGGGTGCTCAGAATCGAGCCAAAGAAGAAGCTGCGTTCATGGCTGCGGCTCTTGAAGGGGAAGTGTCTTTTGACACCACTACTTCTTCTGGGCCTGAAGAGCCGATTTTGATCGGAGAGCACACTTCTGAAGGCTCGACTGGTTCTACTAGCAGTGGTAGCAACGGTGGAATAGGAGGAGGAGCCTGGGCTGGGCCTAACCGTAACGGTCAAAGTAGCAGTGAGAGTGGCAGCAGTGGCAACCTCAACACCAAAAATCGCAACAAGATGTCTTCGCGTCCTCCTCCATGGGCTGACGAGTGTGTGGCGACTGTAGTGGTGTCGCAACCGAAGTTATGGGCCCCGGACGCCCCTTATCTGTACGACCTGAAGATCACCCTCTACCAAGATTTGCCCCCAGCACTGCCTGGATTGAAGGGCCAGTCTGTAATGCTTGACGAGGTATGTTGACAAATCATTTGAAGGCGCACTTTCGCTTATTCATCTTTTATTTCTTTGGTTGTATGTTCATATTATCGTTCAAATGAAGCGTAATGAAGCCCATCTGCAAGAGCTGAGAGGAAGAGGATGAGAAGGCTTTGCGTCAGTTCGTGCCACAACCTTTACCGTTCATTTCGTCCCCTCTTGCGTCTTCGCTCTCACTTGCTCCTTCACTCCAAAAAATCTATGAGGTATGGTCCTATGCTGGCATGCGCGAAGTCGGGCGAGCGCGCACTGCCGACGGGCATTTGAGGCTCACTTTGAACGGCCAGCCTCTATTCCAGCTCGGGGTTTTAGACCAAGGATGGTGGCCCGACGGCCTTTTAACGCCTCCCTCCGATGCCGCTCAGGTGTGTGTGATTGGATGATGTTTGGTTGGCGCTGCGGTGATTAATGATGGCAACACTGCTGTGGTTGTGGTGCCGTGCTCCATTGGGTGCTTGACTGTTGTTAAATTTGCAGATGGTTTGCGATTTTGCACGAAAGACTTCTTTTCTTTCCACGATGACACAGCAACGGCCAACCAATAATCAACACGTACACACGCCCACAGGTGCACGACATGGAGTATCTCAAGTCGGCGGGCTACAACTTGATTCGCAAACACGCCAAAGTCGAGAACCGGCGCTACTACTACCACTGCGACCGGTTGGGGATGCTGGTGTGGCAAGACCACTTGTCGGGGGACGAAGACGGGAACGCTCGCACCGTGCTGTCGCCTCGGCAATGGACGCGCTTGGCCAAAGACCACCCGGAAGAGGGGGCCTGGGGCGACGCCAACCACGCGCAGTTCATGAGCGAGCTCGAGGCCATGGTGAGAGAAAATGAGTACGTATGGTGGTGGTGGTTGGTGTTGTGGTGGCGGTGTTGTTTGCCTTCCTGCGGACCTGTCTTCCATCTTTTAAAGTAGTGGTGATCCTTAATCATTGCCGACTTTGAGAAGATCGTGCAGCATGCTTCCAATCGTGTGCTTCTCCTTTACTTTCTGTTCTTTGTATTCAATCTCTTCATGAGTGCATCGTTCACCGAACCCCCCTTTTTTTTGACAAATAAACAGGTTGACGCTTTCGAGGTGCACCCTTCGATCGTCGCCTGGGTGCCTTTTAACGAAGCTTGGGGGCAGCACCGGACCGTGGAAGTGGCGACCTGGCTCACCAAGAGGGACCCCAGCCGGCTGGTCAACGCGGCCAGTGGCGGCAACTTTTGGCCGGTGAGTCTCCCGTGTGATGGTGGGGCATACAGGGATATCGGAAGAGAAAGAGAGGCTCCTAGATTTTGTTACTGAGAAATCGTCAGGAATCATGTTTGAAGAGTGAGCGTACTAGTAGTAAGTGACATTAAATGTTGATGAGACGAAAAATACGTTTGTAATTCAGATGCCTTTTTTATCCACAGTAGCAAGTATCTCCTGGAATTGTTTTATTTCTCTTCTCTTTTTTTCAAATCTCATTGTCTGGCGCCCGATAGGTAGGGCACATGGCAGACAACCACAACTACCCCAATCCTCTCTTTCCCTTCTTCTTGCCCAACCGACCAGACCTCGAACAACCAATGCAGGACTACAAAGACTTTGTCAAGGTAGAGTGGGAACTGACTTCATCGTTCAAAAAGATATGAACCACTTTAAATAGGACAGTTGATTGATGATGAAAAAGAAGCGTGCCTCGGTCACATTCACCGCCTAACTCCTCACTATTTCTCTCCTTTGCGTACACACTTGCTTTTTTTACCCCCCCCCCCCAAAGGTGGTGGGCGAATTTGGAGGGCATGGTTTGTTCGTGCCCGGTCACACCTGGTTCAACAACGATCCCAACGGCGCGGGAAGGTGAGAGACATAAGGAGAGCATGACCAGGCCTTGCTTGCAGTGGTCCTTGCCGACACCTTCTCGTGTACTTTCATACATCACCTTCTCGCATTGGTACTGACGCGATCCTCTATTTGACCCATCATCATCATCGTCATCATCATCCTATTGATGTGTGGTCTACTTGCTGCTCGGCCTACCAGCGGCGGTGGCTTAGGCCTCTTGGAGGACCCCCTCCTCGTAGCAGCGCGCAATTCTCTTGGCTTGAACTCAGACACCGTGGCGGCACAGCAGCAGCAGCCGGGCACAGCCTGGGCATACGGCGGATTACCCACTTCTACGGGGGAATTCAAAGAAAGGTGCGCAGTGGGCTGATGAATTGTGACACCTTGAAGCGTTCACTAGTACACTACTATGACATTAGAGTCGTGAAAGCTTCGACAAAGGAGTAATGCTTTTTCTTGTGAACTTCTGCACCATGCCCTTTCGCATCGAAGTCAATTCTTGTTTATTTTGGTACGGGGCTCATGCTTGTGGCATCATTCTTGTCGATGCACCTGTGTGCTATCACCGGCAGGTACCGGGTGTCTCTGGCGGCGTTGCGCGAGCTGGCGGATCAAGGAATAGCCGCAGGCGTGTACACGCAAACTACAGACGTGGAAGGAGAGGTGCGTTCAGTGTAACTGATTATTGGAGTATGCTTTTAATATTGTTATTTTCATCTCTTGAGAATTCAGCACATCTAGTATCCACAACCATCCATCAAATGATAAGACGCTTCTCGTACGCTCTACAAATCAACTTTTAGTACTTAAGCGAATGTTTTTCTACCATTTATGTCAGGTCAACGGATTACTCACGTACGATCGACGAGTGGCCAAAGTCGACCACCGCGACCTCCGAGAATGGCACACAGATTTGTTTAATGCCGCCGCAACGGGTGCCTAAGAATTGTTTAAGCACCTTTTTCTGTATTTTCCTGTGTGTTCAAAAATAGATATGTTTTGTGAGTGAACTGGATCAATTTGTTCTTAAATACTTCAATCACAAGGAAACTAGAATGGTACTTGTATTGTATTAGTCCTCTTGAAAACCTAGTGCTTCTAGAATAATAACGGCAATCCCGATAAAGAAATGCACCAAGTAGGCACCACCTAATTGGTCTAGGTATTTCAATTGGCTTGGGAATTTTTAATTCCAAGAGGACAATAATAGCGTCGGAGCGCCGGCCGTGTTACTGACAAAAGAACTGTTTAAAAGCATTTTCGCCCCAATGCCAGCTCCTCGCACGTCAGCAGCAAGAATATGATCAAATCACGCCAGATAGTCGTATTCCCGCGTCCATGCCCCGTCAGAATCCTCGTGCCGGGCCAAAAACTCCCGGTCAATGAGGGCCTCAACCCGCTTCTTCACGGTGGTGGAGTCCGGCTTGAAGGTGGTCAATTGCTGCATGACTTCGGCGATGAGCGCCGCGTGGCCCAGGCGTTTGCGGGCCTTCATGGTGCGCACGATGCACGCATCGATCGTAAAACTGCGGTCCTCAACGGCCCTCGCCTTGATGGAGTTCGCGAAGTCGAGGCTCGCCATCGGAATGCTGAACCGCATCTTCGGCGACGTAAAGTCCTTGTTGGGCCAAAACTCGTCGGCTGGGTCCACTTTCTTGCTGCCACCGGGGCCAGCTTTGCAAAGCACTTTGAACTTCCCACACGCTAAGGAGTGCACAACACGCTTCGCAATTTCAATGTCCAAGTTGAGAGCAGTCTGAAGCTCGGTCACTGTGAGCTTGAGATCCTCTTTACTCGAACTTGCAGACGAGGTCGACGATAATTGGTTCCTTTCGCTCATGTGAATCAGCGCCATCGCCTGTAAAGTGGTAACCACCATGGTGTAATTCTTTCGCGCTTTGGGAAAGTAACCACTGACTTCGGCGTCGCCCAACGCGTGCTTCCATTGCAAGTTTTTGCCACTGTGCTTGTTGTTGAAGTAACGCTCAAAGCTGGCCGTAATCTGTTTGAAAGGCCCCGGCAACGCGAGGCCTTCGATCGCGGCGCCCGTGGGCCAAAACCCGACTGTCAATTGCAATACCTTGCTCCGAACTACGGGTGCATTGCTGCTGCTTGATTCAGAGGCATGCAACGGGTTGGCAATGCTTCCTTGACTTGAATCCTCAGAGCCAATGTGTCCATTTACGCCCTCTTCTTGGCAAAAGGTCTGGTATTCTTCATCGATACTATCGGCTAGAGCAAAATCCATCAGCATACCCTAGCACAAAGTGGACAGAACATGAGTGTATATGTAAAATGCTCGAACTATAAGAGAGCGAAAGCGACCAGACTGAAGAGCCTTAAAAGGACAGGAAATTAATAAAACACGAAGACAAAGAACGATACGAATCAAGAGTATTTCATAGTGTGCACCTCGAAATTTCTGGTAAAAGGTGGGCCTTGAGACAGTTTAAACTGCGTAATCATGTGTTTCTCCATGTCCAACGAGGAAGACTTGTTGTTGAGTAACCGTTTCGAAAGCGCGTCTCGAAAAAGGGCCTAATGAAAAAGTAATTAAAAAAAAATTTATGGAAAGTATCAATTGAAGTGTACATAAATCAGAAATTGCCGGCATTGACTTCATCTCAACCCTGCAAGTATTCGTGAAGTTTTTTTACGATGAGTTCCTCCAAAAGCCATTGATAACCTGGAAGACGTCTTTATCCACAGCGAATTCAAAGAGGCGGAAAGTCCCATCTAAGCGCTCTTGAATCCCACGCTCGTCCAACTTTTCGCTGCCCTCCCTGCCTTGCTGAACGCGATCAACATAAGCCACCATCACTTCGACGTTGGTCACCTAAATTGAGATAGTATATACTTAGCACTGAGAAAAGAGATTTCGAGGTTTCTAAACGCATGCGTCGTCACAGTTGCAAGCAGCTTCTGCGCATAAGGCACAACGCACAAACAAGTGGCTCAGTCACACCTTTTTCGAAGCATTTTCATTGATGAACTTGTGAAAAGCAGCCTGGAGGGCCTTCTGGAAGTTCAAGTTCCTCGCAAAGAGTTCCGTCACCATCCCTTCGCAGTGAGCGTAAATGCGCAGCATCGCCAACACGAAGTTGCAGCCGTCTGCGGCCGCCTGATTGCCCGAGGCAAATGCACAGAAACAAAGTGTGATGATGAAGGGATCCATGAATAGAGCTACTATTTGCTTTCAATTTTTGTTGAATATATCGTATACGAGTGAGGCCAGGCCATACAAACGATCTATAAAAGCACCGTATCTTGTTAACAACCCAGTGTACAAAAGATCATACAGTTTCTGTCTCTCCACTCGACAAACGTCACTTGCCTCTTTCTTGCCCGCCGCTTCATCCGCTGCCAGCTCTGCTCTTCTTGCCGAGAGGGCTTTGGCGCCTTCTTGCGACACAAATGTTTCGAACACTTCGGCCATCGGCATCTCTCTCAGAGGCACGCTGTGGCGCATGAAGAGTTGAAACATCCTCTTCAAATCGTCAGAGCGGTTATCTTGCAGGAGAACCAGCATGCCGCTCGTGGGATCGTGAATCAGCTCAAGCTGTTCAAGTATATGGCGTTTGGTTGGGCGAGTGAAAGGAAGAGGCAGGCACATGGGCAACAGGGATATCGAAAATCAAGTGGGATGCAGATGTCAGGCTGATGTGGCGATGCCTTTATGGTCACGAAGATTTGAAAACAGTTCAAAGAAACTCCAGTATGATGAAGGCTGATTAAAACGCTCTACCCAATCAATAAATATTGTTACACCTGAAGTTCCGCGAGGAGGCATTCTTCGAGGCATGCGCGCAGCTGCGGCTCCGTACGATTGTGCAAGTAGCGAGCTGCCAAATCCTTTTCAAAGGTCAAGGCTTCTTCACAACGCTGCAGGTAAGCCGGCACCTGAATGAGAACAAGATGAAGGAAAGGGAAAATAACAGTGGGTAAGAAAGGAGCAATTCGATGCGTCTGTACCAATGTAATTGAAGCCGAGTATCCAATACGAATGAAAATAGACACGATATGCACGCGCTTGAGAAAGCAATCAGCAAAGCATTGACCTTCAACTGTTTATGAAGATTGTGCTATCAAGGAAAATTTCACGAGCATACATTCTATCATGGTGAGACTTTTCTCTCAGCCAGTTCTGAATCGCACACGGTATGAACGGGTGTATACTCAAGTTATGCCCACGAACGCACCGAGTCTTCGCGCCAACGGGCCGCTTTGGCCTCGTAGTACTTGCGAGATCGGTCCAGGAACGATGCCTCGAAGTCGCTGATGTACAGGGACAAGTCGTGCTCGCGCTTCAGCAACTGCTCCACGCTGCAACATGTATATACATGCAGGCATTCAAGCATACGTATAATGAGGTCGGGTGAGTGGGAATAGAGTTTTCGAGTGAGGTGGTAGTGCAGTGAGTTGTGAAGATATTTTATGTACAAGAATTGTCTCATTCTACGCTACTTCAGAGAATTCTTTTTCTTTTCAAAACCTGGCCAGCGCCAAGCACGCTTGTCGCTCGCAGCCGCCCACCACCAAGAACACTTGCAAGCAACTTTTCAGCTGTTCGCGGTCAACTTTCTCGCCGCCGTCGCGCTCGTCTTCGATCAAGTTCAGCGCCCCCGCCACGACCCTGGTGCGGGTCTCGAAATACGCCACGTCCCGAAACAAGTGCATGCACAGGCCGGTCAAGGTAGGCAACACCTCTTTGCCGCAGTTGATGTACCCGTTGTCCAAATGCATGAACAGCGACCGCACCCACCTACAGGGTAGAGCAGGGTGTGTAATTGAAATGCATGAGCAAAACACATCTTAAAATCGTGATTAATCCAGGAGGTTCTCTCCTGCTTGTAATTCCGCAACACGCATCCGCTGGAACAACTTATTTACAACTTCACTAATGTGACGCACTTAGCAAGTTTCTTGGAATGTTCCCACGCTTGACTGAAGGCCACCACCAGTTGTGGGCCTACTAGGCTAGGGTTCAGCAACGGCGCCACGATGCGATCGGTTAAAAAAGCCCTCACTTTCAGCTCCACGTGCTTGTACAAGTCCTGCAATTCGCACGCAATTATGCAATGCAGTATTCATGCAGAAAGAAAGTATGAATGAAGACATCGTTCACGTGAAAATAAGAATTCCGTGAAGAGGAGGTAGACGGATATCAACCAGAACAGTCTGCATGTATGAGTTGGACCCTCGAAGAGAATTCCATAAATTGTACCGCAGAAGAGTCCATGAAAGGGTTGGAGCAGATTGCGAAGGAGATGGTGTACAGGTTAGCATAGCCGCGATTCCCAAAGGGCCGCGTCTCTTTCTTGCCAGATGTGCCCATGAGGAAGTCAAAAAGCACATCGAAACCGCACGACTCTATGACCGGCCACGCCTAGAGCGATAACGGTTAAGTGGAAGATGAGCAGACAGGAACTTGCATCATCGCTGGCAACAACTTGGAGAGTGACGCACTCTTGAGGAGCGCTTACCTCAGAAAAGGGCACCGGTGCATCTGTAGGTCCTGCGTTGGTGATGCGCTTGCAAAGGTCGGCGATGACTTTTTCTCGTTCAGCACTCTGCATTGAGACCTCCCTTTTGATATTGAGGGAAAGAGAGATTAGTTAGGCGATACCGTGGTTCGAAAAACACGAAGCTCACCGCTGTAGCTTAGGCTTCCGAAGAAAACTATCACTATGAGCTGACTTGAATGTGGAAGGTGTAATGCCAACGTCGCCCGAATTAATGGGCCTTGCGCTCGCGTCTAAGAAATAAGAACTAAATCGGGACTGCAAATTAAACTAGACGGTCTCACGAATTGTAGAGCACCTCTCTAGCTAGCTATCCCAAGTTTAGCACTCAAACTCTTTGTCTTGTAATTTGAGGCCAAAGGCTCAAGGATAAAGGGCTAAAGGGCACTGCTTACATCAGTCATAAGTTAGAGTATCTTGCTTTCTTGCTCCGAACACTCCACACACACGAGGGAGGAGACACGAGACCTGACGATACGTTATATTAGAGCGAAAGTAGCGAAATGACAAAACGAGCAAAAAAACACACACAATGCCTACTACGGTCGACAAGAAAGGCACGAAGATCTCTATCTCCAATAGGAGGGTGTGCAGCCACTGCTCCACTCCTGGAGGAAGTGAAAATGCTCCCAAGCTATCGGCCTGCTCCCGGTGTGGCCTCGTGGTGTACTGCAGCAGAGACTGCCAACGCGCTCACTGGAAGGCCAACCACAGGCAATTCTGCATCGCCAAAGCAGATAGAGTACCACAACAGCTGAATCCCCTTGGCGCTCGTAAAGATGCTACAAATGATGAAATCCTAACGGAAAAATGCCCCATTTGTTTGGACCTTCTATCCAAAGAATCGTCCACAACTCTGCCTTGTGCCCACGTGTTTCATAGTGGATGCGTAGCAGAGCTGCAAAAGTTCGGAGTTCAACAAGTGTGTCCATTATGTCGCGCTGTACTGCCTACCGGGCCAGAAAAAGTTTTCGAGGAAGCGACCCGGCGCTTTGTGGTGGTCCTACGACTTGTAGAGCGTGGCTACGCGAGCTGGTCTACTCTTCCAGCCTTAGCACAGCACGAATTGAATGCTGCACTCACAGGGTGGCGGGCCGCAGCCGACCAAGGGTCCGAGCAGGCACAATTTAACCTCGGCATCATGTATGAGTATGGCCGTGGCGTTGTACAAAGCTCTACCGAAGCGGCACGGTTGTATAATAAGGCTGCCGATCAAGGGAACGCGGATGCCCAATATAACCTGGGACTATTCTTTTACCAGGGACGCGGTGTAGCTCAGAACGATGTGAAAGCAGCACGGTGGTATAAGAAAGCCGCGGAACAAGGATTTGCTCAGGCGCAGTGCAATCTCGGGAGTATGTACGAGCAGGGCCGCGGTGTGACTCAGAGCGATACGGAAGCGGCACGTTGGTTAAAGAAGGCTGCGGACCAAGGGCATGCGCCAGCACGATTTAACTTAGGGCTTTTGTTTTTAGTTGGGAAGGTAGTGCCTCGGAACGATGTGGAAGCTGTGCGGCTGTTCAAATTGGCTGCTGACAAAGGAATCAAGGAAGCCCAGTTTCACCTGGGAGACATGTTGCTCGCAGGTCGCGGTGTGGCGCAGAACGACGTGGAAGCAGTGCAATGGTACAAACAGTCAGCCGGTCAAGGTTTTGTAGAGGCGCAGCACAAGCTCGCAGTCATGTATCACCGTGGTCGCGGTGTAGCGAAGAACTATGCGAACGCCGCACGGTGGTTCAAACAGGCCGCTGATCAAGGACATGCAGAGGCACAGTTCAACATTGGAATCCTCTTCTACGAAGGCCACGGCGTGACGCAAAGTGACGAAGAGGCAGCGAAATGGATGAAGAGAGCATCTGAGCAAGGATTCCCAGAAGCGCAGTTCAATATGGGAATGATGTTTTTGAGCGGCCTTGGTGTTCTTGAGAGCTACGAGAAGGCAGTGTTTTGGTTTAGAAAAGCAGCTGATCAGGGATATGCGAGCGCGAAGGCCAAACTGCGGACACTGCTGGCGGATTAGAACTTTTCCTCGTCGTTTTTTTTCATCACGCACGGTGCACGATGAAACGTTTTCAGCGCGATTTCAGGCGCTTAAATACAGCATAATTGAAGATAGCTCTGTTTATCATTAAGATAAGCTCTGTAATTGAAAAACTTCAACTGTTGATGTTAATTTTAGCCTTTTACGTTTTTGTCGATTTTCCGTTTTTGCCTGTTGGAGTATACCGTACCCCCTGTAGTTGCACACAGAGGGAATTGCCCGCTGGGCCCATAACCTGTGAGGTTTCGGAGCGAATTCCTGGAGAAGGAAACAGTACACAGACACACAGCTGCATGCCCAGCGAGCACCCCATTGCCACGTGATTCCCCCACCACGTGGCAATGGGAACTGCGAAGCAGCAAGAAGCGAAGCAGGAATGAGTCGCGAGTTATGCATCGTGCACAAGCACGGAAGGGCGCAAGATGGGTGGGAGTGCTGGAGTATAGGGTACCCCCTGTAGTATACTGAGGGGGTTGCCCGCTGGGTATGCAGTTGTGTGTCTGTGTACTGTTTCTAGTCTAGTCTAGTTAATACTCTCCCAATAACAAAGAAAAACAAGCACACAGTAGTCACAGAGGCACCAAAAAACCTGATTAGTCTTTCCTTCTAGTATTGGTTGCCTTGAATTTCCTGTCTGCCTGTTAGCCTTCTAATTCCGGCCCCTCGGGGCCCGAACCGAAAAAAAGTACATGTGCTGCTTTCGCGCTAGCAAATTTGCTCCAGAAGGCCAATTCATGCTCCAGCTGGCGTCTTTCCTCCGAACAATTCGGCGGGACTGAGTGCTCGTTCGTGTATCACGCCCCAGGTCCACGAGGCATTTCTCCGGGCTATTTTTTGCCCCAGCAGGGCATCGTCTCAATGTTTTTCTCAGGCGTCGGGCGCCAGCCGATCTCAGCATCGCCTGTCCTCTTTCTTGCTAATGTAGT
>Ga0307982_1003122_pt1 | contig 13254 bp, 4 predicted proteins | sample OrgLakmetagen989_FD_201847 | JGI IMG/M metagenome (GOLD analysis project Ga0307982, IMG submission 201847) | Saline water microbial communities from Organic Lake, Antarctica - #989 | ecosystem: Environmental > Aquatic > Non-marine Saline and Alkaline > Saline | place: Antarctica: Organic Lake... | reverse complement strand
GTTGCTGCAGCTGCCATCCCGCTGAGTGCCGCAATCAAGCGCATGCCAACAATGCCAGCAGGCAGAAATTCCGCACGCCCGCACTAACCAGCTGCTGCAGCCTGTCAAGCTTGCTGACAGCCCTAGCTGGAGGGTCTCATACAAGTTTCCACCAACTCTACAATGACAAAGACTGAATGGTTCATTTTTTGCATGGCTGCAGCAGACACAGGCGTTTCTATCATCAACTTGAGCATAAAAAAAGTCATGTATTTCCAGGGGGCCTCTGCATGTGACAGAAAACCCCTGCATTTCGGCAACAGCCGGCCGGTTTCAGGACCACGCGAAATAGAGACCCCCATTTTGCCGTGAGCCTGCAGGCACATTATGCCGGCTAGCATGCTTGGAGCCATGTCCCGACAAAGGCAGCTTGCCACCAAGCCGAAGCACAGTGCCCCCCCCCCCCGACTGCAACATGGGCACAGCATGAGGACATGAGGAGTACATGGTGTAGCTATACATTCATGATATGCCTGCCTGCGTGGCCTGCTGGGGTGGTGGCACCAGTGCCGCCATGGCTGAGGCCCCTCTGTCTACCGCCCACCACGCCCCAGCCTTCATCAGCTTGCCGTACTCGTCACAGCCAGCGTACCCAACCTCAAAGCGTCAAAAGTGATGAACTGTTCCGTTTGGATGCAGCAGTCGGCAGCACCTGGGGGCTATGAAGCCGCCACCAGGCTATATCGGGTTGTCTGCTTCCAGGCAGTTTGTGTTTGTGAGTTTGTCGCGCGTGCTCCATGCTCCAGCGTCTGGGCTAGGAGGCCTACACTCTAGGCAACATCGTTGAGCACGTGAAAAGACAGTCATGCAATTCCAGGGGGGGGCTCTTTACATGTGAAAGAAAACCCCTCGTTTCTGCAAAACCCGCCGCGTTCAATAGTGCCCACCATTGGCAGCAAACTGCGATATACATTCAAGTGTGTGTCGTATTTTCTTTGGCGACATCTTGAATTCAGTTGCCCAGGCCGCCTGACTGCAGCCTCATCTCATCCTGCTGCTGTGGCCATGGCCGCCCCCCAAACACGAAAAAGCTGCAGTGCAAGCACCACCATAACATCTCACAAACAAGGACTTCTATTCATACGCAGAAAAACACTTATTTGCGGAAACTGGTGCACTACTGTGGACAAATCTTACAGATTCTTGACGCCAAGAGCTGCCAGCAGACAATTCTGGTGGCAACAAACAGCATGGCGCTGCGAGTGATTAGTGAGCGAGTAATGGCTGCGGGCAAGGAGCGCAACGTGACTGGCTTGCTGCGCAAAATGCAACAGGCTGCTGTGTTGGCGCCGGGATACATCAGCTCTGAAGCCTTCAAGGACAATGCGAATGACCAAAAGCTACTGGTGATTTCGTCGTGGCACTCTGAAGCTGACTGGAAAGCCTGGCAAGCAAGCAAAGACAGGGTATCTGTCGATGCTGAGCTGAAGGAATTTGTTGCTGGACCAACAGAGCACCGCATGCTTTCGCTGTATAAGTCCCCAGACACCTTCTTGCTATAGGCATGACCTCAGCCTGGCAAGAGCAGAATTTGCGCCTTCAACAAACATGACCGCAGGCCTACCCTGGCCGCAGATGGACGACATGCTTTTGTAAATGGCACTATATTGACCATAGGTTCGCACATGTTGCGAGCTTATTGTGTTCCACGCACAAGACAGTGGCATGTTTCGCTTCCGACACTCCGATGCCTGACATTCACCCTGCCAACTGTCACAAGGGGGTGGTCGCAGTGTAGAGCCGCGAATTCACTGAAGCTCCTGATACCTCTCTCACGCCTGCACGGCAACGCTCACTGCGGTAGTTTCACCGTCCTGCATACCCCCCTGTGTGGGGTCAGTGGGCTGCGGACCTTGCCTGCAAGAAGACGCTAAAATGCATAACAGTCACGCCTGCACTTTAACGCATACTTGTGTATGATGTTGCAATCAAACACAGCAACTAGAGCCAGAAACTTCTGCATTGTTTGCTTGGGGTAAGCTTTTGCTGCAGGTCGCGACAACCGACAATTCCTTGGTGCTGGCCTCACGCAATCGCGTGAAAACCACGGCAACACCTGAGCCCGTAAATAATCCTGCCTGTTAATATTGATTTGGTTCCACTGGCAGCTGTGAAGTACCCCTGGCATTCCAACATAGTGTGCCGACAAAACACCAACCAAATCATAATGCATGCGCGACACAGCGCGAGCATGCAGCTACAGCCTGCTTCCTCAGGTAGGAACACCATTATGAGTATACATGATACGGTATACAGCCGCATATTTGCAGGGCCAAGACTGGTGCTGCTTCTTGCAATCGCAGCAGCTGCGTGTGCCTCAGCTTCCCTCAATCAGGATGTGAGTGAATGTAACCGCAACATGTGCCTGGACCGCACACGCTGCATGACAGCACCTATGAATACATGCATACTGTAAATCGGCACCCGCGTTGAATTTTGCAGGAGAACTTGCTTGAGAAGCGGCAGCTATCTGGCACCTCGCACATCAGCGTTTCAAGCATAGCTGATGTGTTTGGGGGCGCATTTTACGTGCCCGAGGGTGCCTTGAGCGGCACAAACATCATTCCGCACAACAGTTTTCTCTTGTTTGATTCAGGTGGGGGCGTGTCGCTCCTGCAGGCCTCAGTGGTTGGCTGTGCGGGGGCTGGCCTGCAGAGCTTTCTTCCATGCACTCAGCCAAGCAGCTCGTTTGGCATATTACTTCGGTCACTGGTGTCCACAGGTGGCGTACATATGCAAACGTTGGAACTCTCACTTGGTCCGATGTGGGTCCAGTCGGGAGGTGGGTTTCCTCTGCCGCCCTCCGCCCCCACACGCGGCGCTGTGCAACTCAACGCCACAGTGCCTGTGCTGGCGACACTGTTCTCGCTGGAGGTGGACATCAGCAGCTCGGGGGGGCACACATCACGCATTCAACTCCCCATCGGCGTTCTTCCAGCTGCAGCAGCGCAGCTTGGGGCAGGGGGGGGCTCCTTAGCAGCGACCCCCCCCTGGGTGCGTACCCTGCACCTGCAGGGTGTGAGTGCCTCCCAGGAACAGACACATGTGTTCCACGTTGAAAGTTCCCCAGACGTGGAGTGGTCCTTGCTGGCACTGTCCCCTCCGGATTGGCTGCAGCTGGTGCCAGCCACTGGGGTGCAGCCAGGCATGCCCGCAGCCACCCAAGTCCGCATGAGCCTGGGTGGGTTACCCCCCGGCAGGTACAGACACACAGTCATGCTCCTGTCCAACTCCACGGTGCTGAACGCCGCCAGTGGCCGTGCAGTGCTGTCTACTCTTCCTGCCCCCGTGACGGTGGAGGTGCTGGTGGTGCAGGGGGGGGTGCTTGTAGACCCCCCCTCTATACACCACCAGCACCTCCCCGGCTCATCTCGTGCCTCTAAGGTCTTCATTAGCAACCCCAGCGAAATACCCATGCCCTGGCGCCTGCAGCTGCCTGCGCCACTGCCGGCTTGGCTGGATTTGGGGGGGCAGGCTGCCAGCGGGCTGCTGGCTGCCCATACCAGCGCAGTGCTGAGCTTCCGCACAGACGCTGCTGTGTTGCCCCCAGGCTTCACCGGCCTCCTGAGCAGCACCGTGCGTGTTGTGTCCCTGTTTCCCGCGGAGCGCGTCGTGAATGTTCTGGTTGAAGTGCAAGTGTCGCGCCTGTCGCTGTGCCCAGAACACTTGGAGGCCACCCTGCAGCCCGGCACCAACGCTGTGCTCACAGCGCAGCTCTCTACACTGGTCTTTGAAGACTGGGTGCTGCAGTGGGACACGTCACAGCTGCCGCCGTGGGGCAGATTGATTGGGGCGCTGCCAGCATTCCTCACCACAACCAGCGCAGTGGAGCTGGTGCTGCAGCTGAGCGCGCCAGCCGACAACGGCACTGCCGCCCAGGGGGTGCCGTTTCTGCTCCCGGGTGTGTACCTGGGATCGGTGCAGCTCACTGCATGGCAGGCCCACAACTCCGGTGTGCGGAATTTGATTGAGTCACGCGACCTCCCACTGTCCTTGACTGTCCTGGGTGGCAAGGCAGACGCCAGCCAGAGTAGCCTGCAGCTGCAGATCGCCCTGCTCGACGACCGAGTGGTGCTGGCCTATGAGGTCGCCAGCGACCTGCAACAGTTCCTCGACGGCAGTGCCAGCGCCCAAGCAGCAGCTCTGCTGGCCATTCCCTCAGATCTGCAGGTAGCCGCTGATCCGTCCGGAGACACTCTGGCGCCTGTTGGGGCCGCCGCCATTCCTGCTGATCGCGCCCTGCTGCTGCCGGCAAATGCAGAGGAAGGCGCTGCTCGGCTGCGGCTGTCGCTGCGCGACATGCAAGGTAACGACCTGCGCTCAGCGGAGCAGCGTCTTCCGGCGGCGTCGCTAAGCCTCGTAGCCCTGGGGGGCAGCGCCAATACCTCGGGGGACACCCTTTTGAGCACGCCAGCATCTGCTGTGCTGCTGGCTTCTATTCAGGCGTTTGAGGAGGGGGGTCACACGGTGGAACTTACCCCTCAAGGGGTGGGCGTCGTGCAGTTATCCGTTTTTGTGGGGGGCGACCATGTCCATGGCAGCCCCATCCTAGTACACGTAACGCAGGCCATTTGTTCCAGTCCAACTCAAGTGTTTTCCTTCGACCAAACACAGTGCTTGTGTGCGCCTGGTTACGAAAAACATGGGGGCGACCTAAGTGACCCCAGCCGGGCACCTTGTTTGCGCTGTGCCCCTGGGTTTGTCCGAGAAACGCCCTCAAACAGCGTGGAGTGTGCCCCTTGTCCCAATGGCTTCATCGCCAGCACCGCTGGTGACCGGTGCGACCCGTGCCCCGTAGCGGCTGGCGCGATTTGCACCCGGGGCGTCCTGCGGGTACGCGAGGGATACTGGTGTGAGAAGTGTTTGGTGGATGCACCCACGGCATGGACGCTGCAGCTGGCGGCAATGCAGCTGCAAGCAACGGGCTCCCTCCCCAACCAGGACAGCGAGACTGCCAGACGGCGACTGACCAATACCAGTACCAGCGCCAGCAGTAGCAGCTCTGCCCTGAGCTCAGCTGCCGTCTCAACTTTCCTCACCCGCGCCAACCTGAGCAGCTCAGATGCCGTGCTTCGCTGCTTCAACCAGGAGGCGTGTGTCGCCGTGGGCGGCGGCGTGGCCATGCAGTGCGCGCAAGGGTACAATGGCCCTCTCTGTGCCGCCTGCCAAGACGGCTTTGCAATGTCTGTACGCTCCCGCTGTAAGCAATGCTGGGATGTGCGCCTGGCGGCGGGCGCCCTGATGCTCGCGCTGCTGCTGCTTGTCGCTGCTGTGCTGTGGTATGCACTGAGGGCGCCATCGGCTGACGAACTGAACCGAGCAGACGGCCAGTCCATGGCTGTTCTGCTTGCGGAAAGTGCGTTGGCGGAGGCAGAGCAACGAGCGTACGCCACACTTGACCCTACGCTGCCGGAGAACCAAAAGCGCTCAATGGGCGAGCGCTCTCGTGTGTCTGCCGCCACGGCGCGTGTGCTGGCTGCCCAGCGACGCAGCGAGACATATGCGGGGCGCATGTTCACAGGCATGCTTCGAATCTTCACGACGTACGCACAGACGGCAGCCCTTCTGCTGACCCTGCGCATTGCGCCGAACACGCCGATCGCAGAGGGCATTGCGTACTTGGGGCAGCTGGCCAGTGGTGTTCCATTAACATCTGTTCCGGCCACGTGCACCTTGGATGAGTATGGTGTGTCTCTGTACAGCCGCTTCTTTGTCTTGCTGGCTCTCCCAATCGGCTGTGTTCTGGTGCCACTGTTCTTCAACTTGGGCAGCAGACTTGTTCTGCTGTGCATGCATGGCTGTTCCATGGCAGCGATCAGCAACACAAGAACAGGCATTTTGACCGTAAAGCGACGGACAAACGCAAATGGAGGGGGGGGTCGAAGCCTGTCGAGGGGGGGCACCGGCAGCGCTGGGAGCCTACGCAGCCACAGTGCCAGCAGTGTGTCTGGTGGCATGCGCGTCCCCTCCGATTCCATGGACTTGGACGACACTGCGGCAGCAGCAGCCGCGGAAGCTGCAGCGCAGGCCGGCACCACCGACCCACTGCAGGCAGTCCGCCCACGGGGGCAGTCTGCAGCTTCGGCCCACAACCTAGCACTAGTGCTGGGCACTGAACGTGAGCTCAGCATCGGCAGCAACGCCTCCTTGCGTTCCGCTTCTCGCAGTGTGGTGGACGTGTCGGGCCAGGGGAACGAGTTGGATGACACAGCCACGGGGCTTGCACTGGAAGAGCCGGGCACTGCGGCAGCCCGAGACGGCACCTACCACTCAGATGACAGTGCTGGCGAAACTGAGCAGGGGTGGGGCTACCGTGCACGTGCTGTGTCGATGGGAGGCTCAGCTCTGCCTCAGCAGGGCTCGCACTTACAGCTGCAGTACAGTGAGGGGGGCAAGGGGGGTGAAGGGGGGGTCGGATCTAGCATTCCAGTCACCCTGCATCCGCCGCCACAGGCCTCCCCGGGGCCTTTGGTCTCACCTATGCGCGTCGATGACATTTCTCGGCACCAGGATCCCTCAGCTTGGAACGCACTGCCGGTGTTCCACAGTCAGGGGGGGTCAGCGCGGTCAGAGGGGGGGTCTTCCGTCTTCTCCGGCGCAGCTTCCGTGGCGGAGGGCGCCGTGGATGGCGCCACACGCGACGCCTCTCTCGCCCAAAAGGGCTCTGGGAGGGATGTGGACCTTGATGACACAGCACCCCCCCCTGGCGTGGTGCTGGCAATAGGGGGGCGCCGGGCCCGAGCTGCCAGCATGCAGGCAAGCGCCACAGGGCGCTCACTTGTGAAAACCTCCTCGCAGCCTGGCTGGAGCGGCTGCTCCGATGGGCGCAGCAATTCGCCTGTGGACAGCTTGGATGTGGCCAGCACACGTGCCGCTGTCATCTTGCTGTACCTGGTGTGGGCATCAGTGACCACTGCTGCCCTGCACATATTGGACATCCACGACGAGAAGATCTACGGAGAATACCGTCTGCGCCGGAACATGAACTACTCCACGGGAGACGAGCTGTACCCGTTTGTGTCATACTGCGCATATGCAGCATTAGTGCTGTACACCCTTGGCCTGCCTGTCGCCGGCACGACCCTCCTGTGGTGCAACCGGCATCGAATTGCATCCACCTCCATGCGGCGGCGATATGGTCTGTTGTACCTGTCGTACTACCTGGATCCGCTCATGATTATCCAGGCTCAAGCCCACAGTGCTGCTCTGCCGCCGCAGGCCACACAGGCGCTGCGCAGGGCACGCCGCATTCGCCAGCGCGCGGGGCAGCGTGTGTGTGGGCAGTATTTATGGCTGTGGGAGGGCTGTGTCATGGCACGCAAGGCGCTACTGGCGGTGGTGAGTGTGTTGGTGCTGCAGCCAACAACGCAGTCTCAGCTAGTCATTGCCGTGCTCATTGTGGCCATCGTGGCGCACCTAGCGCTGAAGCCGTACGACAGTGCACTGTTGAATACTGCAGAAGCCGTGGCTCTGTTCACCCTTGCTGCTTCCCAGATGGCTGCTGTGGTGCTGGCCAGTGATGACCAGCTGCCCACGGCGGCAGCAGCAGGAACGCAGGTTGGCATTGCACTGCTGAACATCGGAACACTCGTTTTCTTGCTTGCCCTATTGTTGTACACTGCATCCCGGCGTGTGCGGGCCTGCACTGCACGAGTATGTGGACTCCGAGGCGTCGATGGCGTTGAGAGCAGCCTTGAGGGGGTGAATGGGGGCTCCCTCGCCAGCAGCGACCTCCCCCTGTCGGAGGGCCCTGGCCCAAGCGTCAGCCTGGATACAGAGTTGCAGGGGGCCCTAAGCTTGGCCAGTCGTCCTACACATCAGCGACACACGTCCGAGGACGCACCCGGACGCACACTGGACGCGTGGGCCAAGGAGTTCGACAGTGACTCCGAAGTTGACTCTCTGGGGGACTTTGGCCGCGAGTCCAAGATCCTGCCCAGTGGCAGAAGTGCTCATGCAGGCGCGGTCGCTGCCGGTAGCACACGCGGAGGGCGGTGGAAGGCTCGGCGACAAGATGGGGGGGTGGCCCACGCCCCCGTGGGGCCCCAGCACTACCTGCGCAGACAACGGGACAGCGGTGCGGGCAGCGATGAGTCAGACATGGAGGATGGGCCCACTACTGGGCCCATTGCGCCCAGCATGGCCGGGTCCCTCCTCCCCGCCGCTGGGGGGGGCGCCCAGGTCCTGACATCTTCCAGGGCTGTGTCGCCAGCAACTGCCACAAAGCTGGCTGCAAGCAAGCCTGCTGGGGCAACTGGCTTCACACATGAGCGCGCCACTCCGCCGCTGGGCAATGGTAAATGGACACCTGACAATAACCCCTTTTCTGGACGGAAGGGTGTCAAGGGGGGGTCAGCTTGGGGTGAGGAGGAGCCTGGGGCCACGACCACTCGCACAGGGGCGGGCACATACCGCACTGGGCGCATGCAGCCGCAGGACGTGCAGGCAACGCACAGAGAAACGTACCGCGGGACCGCTCGGAACACCGATGCTGGTGTTCCACATGCGCACATCACGTCCTCGGATTCCGACGGTGGCTCAGCACGCAGCCACTCACCAGCCTTCGGGCCTTTGGGCATGGGTGGTGTGCGCATCTTCACAGGGGGTGCCGCTGCCGGCGTCATGGCGCGTGATGACTCCTTTGACAGCCTGCAGCTGGATGGGGAGGGGGGGGAGGAGGCAACCCCGGTGCGCCGCACTGCCGCCGCAGCAGGCTTGGTGCGAATCGCCGATAGTGCAGTAGGCCAGGTACAAGCAGAGCCAGTGGTAGCAGCAGCAGCAGCCTGGGGGGGGGTGCACATGAGCCAGGTGCAGGCCCCCCCCCCCTACCATGAGGGGCTGCTGGATGAGGAGCAGCTGGACGACGACGGGCCCTGGCAGCCGGTGCCTGGGCGGCTGCCGGGGGCAAGAGCTGTATGGGGTGGTGACACCCCACCTGCAGCAGCTGGCAGGGGCAGCAAAGGTGCCACTGGTGGACACCGGAGGCGGCGCTGACCTGTGGGGCCCATTGACTTGAGGTGGTGGCGGCGTGTGCCAAATCAGCACTTCACATCCGTTTGGAGCCGGCAAATCAATTCCGCACACGAAATTCATTTGCATGCAAGAACGTTTGCTGTGCATTTGTGGATGCTCAAAAGAAGCACACAGGAAAGCTGTGCACTCAACGGTAGCAGCCAGCGGAGTCCATCGGCAACTGCAGGCTGTCCTTCGAGTTTGTCTCTAGTTCCAGTGACAAAGTATGGATCCGCTGAATCTTTCGTACAGCTCAACCTGGTACGTACTCCGTTGTTGCAAGCCCGCTGAGAGGCACCAATTGATTATTGTGTGCGCAGGCACGAAATTCCGCAAGTCCTGGGCGCGAACGTGAATGCCGCTGCCACCGCTTCAGCGGATGCCTGCCATGATCAAATGCGTAAAGATGTTATGCGCACTTTTTTGCGTGTTTGCACCTGGAGCTGTGGCGAGGCAGAGTCTGAGCTTTCCGTGGCAGGTAATTTTGACCAATTCGGAAGGGAGTACATTGGCGTCCTTCAGCGCACCACGGCAGCCCTTCAGCAAGCAAGAACAGAGGACGAAGAAGATGTTGCTGAATGGGAACTATTGGAAGCCGCCAGCTCCGTTTTGCACCTTTCCCTGCTGACACTGCCTGCTGCGCCTTCGCTGGCCTTAGGTGCTTCCAGCCAATCTGCGGGCGCTGTCACCCGCACCGGCCTGCAGCAATGGCTGAGCAAGTACCACCTTCCTGAGATCGAAGAAGGCGACCTGAGTGCAGTCCTGGCCCAGGCCACCGGCCCAGGCGTGCCCACCCCCTTGTGGCGCCTGGTGGCCCTCCTGGTGGCCACGGGGGAGCCAAGGGCCGCAGCCAAACTCCTGCAGCAGTGCAACGCTCTGGCGGGGGACTACCACGCGGTGCCCCTGGCGGAGCTGCTGGAGGAGCACCCCTGCGGCAGCCGCAGTGGTGCTGCACAGTCCCGCAGCCAGTGGGCAGCGTGGGCGCAGCGCACACGGGAGTACACGGACGGACTGCCCCCCCCCTCAGCTGGCGACGACACCCCCCTCGCGGCGACCCGCGCCATTCTTGCGTGCCTCACAGGGGACACCAAGCCCTTTGAGCTGGATGGAGCCCCCATCACCCCCCTTGGCGTCCTCTCCACCCTCCTGCAGCACAGCGGCGTGGACTTGTCCCAACCTTTAGCGGCGGTGCCTTGGTGGCTCAAGTGCACCCTGCAGCTGCAGTACCAGCGGGCGCCCAACGCCTGGTCGCGAGATGCAGCACTGCGGTGCTTCACTGATGCCCTCCGGGATGATGCGGGGAAATGGGCCATGTATGGGCCCACTTCAGGTGTGGCAGAGGGCGACTTGACTCCCCTTGCGGACTTTTTGTCCCAGGAGGAGTCCCTGCGCTGGGTGGCCCTGCACTGGATGCACTTTTTGTCAGTGTTCCACGCCAAGGGGGCCTTGCGGACATTGGAGGAGCGCTCCTTGCAGCTGCTGGCCAGGCCACACACCCCAGGAGGGCTGCGTGAAATGGCCAGGGCGTTTGTGTCGAACCTGGGTGATGCAGCAGCAGCACTGCCTGTGCAGGAAGTCGCGCAGCGCACAGATGATGCACTGGCATTTGGGGAGGAGCGGCCTGAGCACCTGCCCTCACGCCTGGTGATGCTGGCTGCAGCAACTGCATGTGGCGTTCTGTGTGTGCCAGGGGACGAGGGGCTGTTAGAGGATGTCAGGAGGGTGTGGGGGGGGCTGCAGTGGCGCACGGAGAGCGAAGCGCACAGCATCTGGGCATTTGCCCAGCATTTGTGTGCCTGTGCTGCGTCCGTCTTGCAGCGGCAGCAAGCATGGCCGCACCGGCTGGCGTACGGCTTGCCGGCGGAACACGCATTGCTGGCGTCAGTCGCCAAGAGCACCATGCAGTGCCTCACTGCAAAGCCTGCGCTGGCCCTGTGGCTCCGTGTGCTGCAGGATCAAAGCAGCTTTGCCTGCGAGCACGCGGCTGCGTGGCTGCGCTGTGCCACAGACGGGGGAGGCGAGTTGCTGGCCAGTAGCCCTGCCGCTCCAGACAGCCACGAAAAGCTGGAGCTGCTGCAGTGGCGAGGCGATGACGAGCAGTCTCAGGCTGTAGCGCAGGCAGTGGAGGCTGGGCAAGCGGCCCTGCTGTGGGCTCACCGCTCCGCTGACGTGACTCGCCTGGAAGCTGTCGGGTCCTGGCTGTGCGTCCTGGCGCTGAAAGCACTCAAGGTATTCAACTTCAACCACGAACAAGGCGATCACGTGTCACCCCACACTGGCCATGCAGCGGCTTTGTTCGAGGCCTTACTCCCCCAAGCCGGCCCAGGCCTAGAAACCAGCTTGTCGCCACAGCAGTGCCTGCTGGCGGTGCAAGGCGTATTGAGCTGCACTGTGGCGGACAGGAAGGTGCCTGTGAGCGCAACTGCACTGCAGGTGGCGTACAGGCTGTTTGCACTGCTGACGGAGCTTCAAGATGCCACCTCTGACTCCCCACCGGGCCAGCAGGGGTCGGCGGCTGCACAGGCCTTGAAGCCAGCAGGCGCTGCCTTAGTGCGTGCCATGTGGGCGGCCCCTGGCGGGGCCTCCTCCTCCCGCCTCACCGGCGCCCTGGCGGCAGTGGGCACCGCAAGCACTGCATGCCCCCCGCAAATCGCCAGCGCCCTTCTGGCTTGGGGGGCCTCCAGCGGATTTCTAGGGGCCCCCGACACCCCCTTCACCCACCCAGAGTCCTTGGCCCTGCTGCGGTGCGCAACGGCCCTGGCCCCCGGCATCACCCAGCGTGCCTCCCTGCACCAAGCTGGCAGCAGCCGCCCCCTGCAGCAGGTGCAGTCTCCCGGCAGCCTTGGGGCCCTCGCCCAAGTGCACAGGCAGCACGCGGATGGGGTGCGGGCTGTGTTGCAGGCGTGTGCAGGCACCGCTGCTCGCTCAGTCATGGCCACCCGTGCGCACTTCCAGGGACAGTCCCCCCCCCCGATAGATGGCACCCCCCCTTCTGCACAGGCTGCACGCCTGAGCGCCATTGTGTGGCGCTGTCGCTGGGCGGCGCTGGGTGGCCGTGCTGCTACGCCCCTCATGGATGCGGCCGCCACATTGCCACTACCAGGACACGCGGGGGCCAGCTCTCTGGCGCAGCTGGGCGCTGGCAACACAAGCACCCCTGGACAGCGCCGTTGGGAGGGGGCCCCTCCCGCAGCTGCCACCCCCTTTGCCTTCCAGTCCGCCAAGAAGCCCCGCACAGCGCGCCTTGGGAGCCCCGGCGCCCCCTTCAGTCTCACCCTGGGTGCCGCCAAGCCCGTCGCCAGCATGCGGGGGCTCGCATCCCCCCCACCAAATTTCGGGGGAGCCTTCCCTGCCTCACCAGCCCCCCAACGAGGCGCCCAAGGGAACCCTCGAGCAACACAAGGCCACAAAGCACCCCTTAGCGCTCAGGGTATGCCAGTTGGTGGGGGGCTCTCATCACCCCCTAAGGGCTTGTTTTCCCCGGCTGGAGGGGGTGCAGGGGGGGCCCTTGGTTTGCTCTCGGCCACCCCCCGTGCATCGCCGGCACAGCAATCTGAGGATAGACATACAAGCATGGCGTCCCCTGGTGCAGCAGGGGGAGGCTTTCTGCAGAACTTCGACATGTCTGCCATCGCCCACCGGGACAGCGGGACACTGCCGCCAGCCATGCAGGCTGCCTCACCAGGCAGCCCCGCTGCACTGCCGGAGACGCCCCTGGGCAGCAAAGCCACAAACAATCAGGGGAGCTCAGGCGGGACACTATTGTCAAGTGACAACAAGTCTGCAGGCGGTTTGCTGGGTGGCGGCGACGGCGGCAGCGGCAGCAGTGGAGGTCTGCTGGGCGGCGGTGGCAGCGGCAGCAGTGGAAGTCTGCTGGGCGGCAGCGGCAGCAGTGGAGGTCTGCTGGGCGGCGGTGGCAGCAGTGGAGGTCTGCTGGGCGGCGGTGGCAGCGGCAGCAGTGGAGGTCTGCTGGGCGGCGGCGGCAGCGGCAGCAGTGGAGGTCTGCTGGGCGGCGGCGGTGGCAGCGGCAGCAGTGGAGGTCTGCTGGGCGGCGGCGGCGGCAGCGGCAGCGGCAGCAGTGGAGGTCTGCTGGGCGGCAGCGGCAGCAGTGGAGGTCTGCTGGGCGGCGGCAGCGGCAGCAGTGGAGGTCTGCTGGGCGGCGGCGGCAGCGGCAGCAGTGGAGGTCTGCTGGGCGGCGGCAGC
>Ga0307982_1003121_pt1 | contig 13257 bp, 10 predicted proteins | sample OrgLakmetagen989_FD_201847 | JGI IMG/M metagenome (GOLD analysis project Ga0307982, IMG submission 201847) | Saline water microbial communities from Organic Lake, Antarctica - #989 | ecosystem: Environmental > Aquatic > Non-marine Saline and Alkaline > Saline | place: Antarctica: Organic Lake... | reverse complement strand
CAAGAGACGAAGCAACGACGGGCTCTCTTTTATGCAGAAACAGACGCTGAAGAGATCTAATTCTGGTTCCAAATTTATTCATGAACAGTTTCCACTTTAGAGAGGGTTGAAAGTACTATACTTCCATCTCTCCACACACTTCCTTTTTACGATTTTGACTTGCGCGCATCGCATGCGCATACACTTCTGCCCGCAGCATTGGCTTCTGTGCCATTTGGGTTTGTATTAGTTCGAGTTCGAGTTTGAAGTATAAAAAATAAAAGTCCAGCCCCCAGCCCCTACATATATGGATACTCAGGACAATATGGCTATCCCATTGGAGAGAGAGAAAGGAGTAGTATTACTGCGTTTCGCTGTGCAGCCTGCCTGCACCTCCAAAGTGTTAGTACTCGAACGCGGTACCAGTGTTCATCAGACAAAAATCCAGTCCTTCCCCTCATCAGAGGGGGGCTCAGAAAAAAACGGATTTCGGCGAACGCAACATACAGTGAGTGAAAAGCGAGACAGCGAGACAGCGAGCTCTTCGCAAGCTAGAAACAACCTTTTGAGGCAGTCTGCGCGTGCATACCAGCAGCTACGTCGCAGCTAGCTGTCCACGAGCAAATCTTCAAGTTTATCTGTCGTTTACAACAATTTCGACGCTACTTTGATACCAAAGAAGATCAAGCGATGGGAAAGAAAGGCAGCAAGCGGTCAGCTACGAAGACCACTAAGCGAGCTCCTAATGTGCATGCGACCAGCGGAGGGCGGCCTTCCTTTTTGGATGTCGAAAATCCAATTGAGGTATCGTGAACAGGCTCAAAATTAGAGAGGTGGTATTAATATCCGGAAGTGTGCTTGTGCTGACCAGTTAAGCTCCTTGACCACATCTTGTATCGTCTTTCTTTAAACCACCGCTGTAGTATATCAGCTTCTGATAGATTAATACATCTGACACTCGATTAGTTCCTGTCTCTATTGCTAGATTAAATGACTTACTCAAGTCTATGCCGCCATCTCTTTCACTTTCTGCGTCGTTTTAGAAGCCAGCAGCAACACAGGCAGCCAGTGAAGATGGCGAGGCAGGAGGCAGCAATGCGTCAACTGCTTCACCTCGTGTCACAACAACGACTAGCCGCAGCGACCTCAATGTGGGCACGGGCGGTGCGGCTGAGCGCCGCAAGAAACGAGTGAGCCAAAGCTTAAGCACCAAAAGTAGCGCATTCAAAGACGACTCAGAAGCAGCAGCAGCAGCAGCAGCGGACGCTGATGCCAATTTACTCAACGCGGTGCGCGACGAAAGCCTGTGCACCTGTAAAGCTATGAATATGATTGCCTCCTTTTCTCTCTCTCTCTTTGAACTTATGTGACACGAACAAGTATCATGCAACCCTCTTATATCATCACTGTGCTATTTTCTCAACCATTTTTTCTTTTCTCCCTCTCTCTGCACATTCAGGTGTCAGCGGAGATTTTCGAGGCCCATGCTGCTCTTGGCCCCAGCGCGAGCGAGCTAATTTTGCCTTCTTCTCGGAAGCGCAATAAGAGCGGCGACAACGTTAAGAAAGCAGCCCCTGCCCTGTCCGCTGCTGAAGTGAAAGAAGCCGAGTTCATCTCGAAAAAGCAGCGAAGGAAACTAGCCAGGTGCAAAAGTAGTCTCAGAATTGAGCTTTCATTGCTCCTAACTCCTTTTCTCGTCGCTATCTGAACTTTGATTTAATTGTTTGCTCCTAAAATCGTTTCTCATCGCTTTATAAACTTTATTTGGATTGCGTTACTGTTGAGCCTTACTGATACCTACCACATGTACTAATTTCGACTTACGCCTCCTCTCTTCATTGTCTCTTCGACTGGTATACAGTTTGGCGAACAAGCGCATCAAAGACGAACGGCGCCACGTGTTGCACGCTTCCTTGGCGGCGAACGCTCTTTCAACGGAACAACAGCAGCTCCTCATCGGGACTTCTCAGCTAGGACAAGGTACACTGTTTAAAGATAGAGACGTTCGTGGAGTTTGAACCTCAAAGCATGGAACTTCGTAGACAGATTCAAGGTGGCGATAGGAGTAACGCAAAGAGGCCTTGTTTCGTTCGTGCAATATACTCAGCCATGGTTGATCTTTTGCTTTCTATCCTGCTTTCTCAAATGTTCTTCCTCTTCTTTTTCCTCTCCCACTTCCACCCTATTATCTTTTCCTCTAGCGCCCACTCTGAAGCAGCGCCTGAAGGATACTCTTGACCGTCAGCGCGCTGGCTTGCCAGTGATGGAAGACCAACTCGATGAACTGCACCGCACGCGAGGAGGTACTTAAGTGTACACGTGTTGAAAAAAGTACAATCTCTGCTTATTTTCTCCACGGTTTGGATCAACGCAAGGCAGGAAATCTGACGCCCTAGCCTCTCGCTACATATATGGATTCTCTTCTTCTTTTTTTTTTGGGGGGGGGCTGTTATAAATTATAGGTGCCTCCAACTCTGATCACGATGCTGTAGCCGCCGCAGCAGGTGCTGCTAATCGTTCCGACGCGGGCGTAGTGCTGTCAGTTGGCAAAAGCGGGTTCTTCGAGCCTACCACCAATCAGATTGGAGCAGCATCTGCTAATGAAACAACCGCAGCCACGGCTGTAGCGAATGCTGGAGTGGCAGCAGCTGGTGTTAGGCAAGCAGAGGACAGTGTCAGCGACAACAGCCAAGACGCGCGTGCTGCCAAGAAACAAGCCAAACTAGACGCTCGACGGGTGCGTATAAGTCTACTTCTTGGCCTCTTCTTGTATTCACAATGGCCAAGGTGTTCATCTTGTATGTATAGCGTATACAACTACATCTCTTATCTCCTCTTGTGTCTGTGTACCACCGTGAAAACGCCAACCCTGTCTGTTGAAAATAGTAGCACTTCAACACTCTACGCTTTCATTATTGACCTTGCTTTCGTCTATTTCTTTTCTACCATATAAGGCAGCGAAGCAGCGCGCCAAAGAAGCAAAACAACAAGCAGAGCAGTTGGAAACCTTTAGGGCGATTGGGGGCATTGGAGCCGCTAATAAAGCGGCGGCAGCGGCTAAAAAGCAACAGCAACAAAATGCTGTCGATTCATCGAATTCCAAAGATGGTAAAAGTAACAGCAACAAGGACGATGGGCACGGCGGTGACAGTGGTGGCAGTGGCGGCTCGTCATTCTCATCACAAGGACCTGATTCGAAGAAGAAAACCGCATCTGCTACTCCCACGCCACCGCAACTTGGCTGGGTAGCTGCGAAACGCCAAGACACTTCTTCCAGTAGCGACGAGGAAGAAGAAGAAGAAGAAGAAGAAGAAGACACATCGAATGCGCCAACGCTGGTGAAAGCCCAAAAGCAAGGCACAGAGAAGGCTCCTTCTGATGAATCGTCGTCCAACAATGATTCGAGCAGCAGTGGCATGACGGTGGCTCAACGAATGATGGCCAGTATGGCGAAACTCAAATCTAAGGCATCTTCTTTTACTTCTTCGCAGCAGCAACAGCAACACAAGAAGGAGTTACTCGGAAAGTCTTCATCGAAATCATTTGGCTACACTTCGCTCCACACCGTAGTGCGAACGCAGAAAGAAAGTGCCGCGATTGCTGCGTCGAGGCGACGTATCGCCCAACGACAACGAGGCGGAAACACCGATGAGTTTGGGATGCAATTGCGGGATGATGGTGACGACGACGACGAGGACGACGAGGATGATAGCGGCATGGACAACAGTGACGAAGAAGAAGAGGTTGATACTTCTGCCGAAGAAAATGACGACGAAGACGACGAAAAAGAAAAAGGAGGAAAAGAAAATGAAGAAGAAGAAGAAAAAGACGAGATAGACGAGGACGTCGAGAGCGATGACGTATCGGACGGGGAATCAGCTAAAGAAGAGGAAGACGAAGTGGAAGAAGATGATGAAAATGAAGTCAGAGAGCCTAGAAGAAAGAAAAAGTTCAACACAAAGGCGCACCTGGCTGCGAGTAAAACGATGTCCGATGACAACGAGGATGCCGAAGAAGAGGTCACACTTCTACAAGAAGTACCTGTGTTTTGTAGCTGCCCACATGATTCGTATCTTTCTAGTGTGCTTGATGCATGTTGCTGGCATGCGTTTCTTTTTTTGACTTTCGTTGCCGGACTCTCTCATTTTCAGGACGATGTTGACGATGGCGTTGACCGTGGGATGGTGAAATGGAGTCCATCGCTGAAGAAAGGCCAAGCTGCGTATGTGCCAGGCTTAGTCTATCAGGGTGGCCGAGGCGGCTCCACCGGCATTTTTGACCCCTCGCAGAAATTCAACCCTTCTTTGCCTGGCGCCACTTCTGCAAGTGCTGCTGCTGCTGCAAAATCAAATAAGGTCGAGGTTAGCGGTGCTGAGAATGTCAAACCTGACACCACAATTGCTGCTCCAACTGCTTCTGCGGCAGCTTCTGCTGCTCTAGGTTCTGCCTCAATTGCTACTCCGCGGTCGTATGCGCCAGCAGTCAGTTTAGGCGATCGCGTCGCTCAAGGGGGGGTCTACCAGGGCGACGGTGCAATGGGCTTGAAGCGCATCCTGGTGCATCGCCCCCCAGATTTGCAGGCCCAGCGCATGCTGTTGCCGGTGAATGGTGCCGAACAAGAGATCGTGGAAGCGGTGTTGGCAGCTCCGGTGCGTGGCGCTGGCAGTGGTGTTGGTAGTGGCAGTAGCAACAGCAGCAATAGTGGTAAGAAGATGGACGATTCTGGCCCTGCAATCACGGCTGATGGAAAACTGGCGGACGTCGTGGTGCTCTGCGGTGAAACGGGGTAAATGTGATTTTTATATTTTATTATATTAGATTCAATACGTAGCCGATTTCTCGATGAATGGGAATGCCACTTGAGCTTGTGAACAGCCATCGATTCGTATGAAGCTCTTGTTTGATAAGAGCTACACTATTCGTACACACTTCAATTCGCCTTCTTTCATTGCTTTTCTTTCATTGCCCCTCAATAGCTCCGGAAAGTCCACGCAAGTGCCGCAGTTTTTGTACGAGTACGGCTTCGGGGCGCCAGGGGTGGGGTTGATTGGGGTCACGCAGCCTCGGCGAGTGGCGGCTGTGGCCACCGCAGAGAGGGTAGCCACCGAGCTGCAGACCCCTTGTGGCCGTGGTGGTACTGTGGGGGTGCAAATTCGAGGTAGGTGAGAAGTGCCACTTGGCAGATGTAAAAAAGATGAAGTTTAAGTGGCCGATGATACTTTAATCTTAGAGTTTTGTTGGTGTCAAATGAAGAGTTGACATCCAGAGAACACACGCCATTGATGCCAAAACCAAACCATTACAATCCTATACTCTTAAAACATGTTCATTGTGTGCCTCCTGTCATTGCCACCTTTCCCCCCTCTTCAGGCGATGCATCGCGGGTACACGCCTACACTGCGGTCAAATTCATGACCGACGGAATCTTGCTACAAGAAATCAAGCGCGACTTCTTGCTCCGGAAGTACAGCGTGATCATTTTGGACGAAGCCCACGAGCGTAACTTGAACACGGACTTGCTGGTGGGGCTCTTGAGCCGGGCGTTGCCGCTTCGCAATGCGCTTGCTCGGAAACAGGCGGCGCGGCAACAACAACAACAAGAACAAGAAGAAGAAGAAGCAGCAGCTTCAGCTGCTCAAACCGCAAAGGATAGTACGAACACAAAGGCAGAAGGCGCAACTGTAGCGGGTGCAAACGACGCAAGCAACGTCGGCGGCACAAAGAAAAAGAACAAGAAGAACAAGAAGTTGAAGACCTCTGAAGCCAATGGTGGTCAGGCAGTAGCAACAGCCGAATCACAAGCAGAAGAAGAAGCAGGCGCTGACAATGCAGTCGTAGCGGAAGGAGAAGCTTGTGGCTTGGACGGCGGCCCGTTGCGGCCTCTCAAGGTACGACGTTGCGCTGCTATTCTTTTGTAGATTTTGTTGCAACCACGTCATGCAGTACGAGAGACCAATTCTTTGCATTACCATGCTACCACAGTCTGCAGCATGACATTGACCTATTGAATTTTTCGCACGTGACAATATTACGTTTTTTTCTTCTCTCCATACGTGTTCTTTGCGTTCCCATTTTGATGTTCATGCACATGCCTCTTCCCCTTCCTTTAGTTGATCATCATGTCAGCAACACTTCGCGTCGACGATTTCGTCAGCAATTCGACTCTCTTTCCTGCTCCACCGGCACTCCTCAAGGTTACCAAAATTGAATAAGATTGCAAACACTCTAGCAAGCGAACAAGCAAGTTGCAGTCAAGCTTTCTGCTTCATATGTCTCTTTTATCTTTTTTCGCGTTTCCTTTAAACTATACCCTGATATAATCATTTAGTTATTGGTGGTTTTGTGTGCGAAATCAGGTTGAGTCGCGTCAGTACCCCGTCACCGTGCATTTCAACCGTAAAACCGCGAACGATCACGATTTCCTGGACGAGGCCTTCAATAAGGTCTGCAAAATTCACACCAAGTTACCACCCGGTGCCATATTAGTGTTTCTGACGGGCAAGCGAGAAATTGAAACCTTAGTGAAAAAGATCAAGCAGAGGTTTGCGCCGAAGAAGCGTGCTAGCAAAGGGAAGCAGCTCAATAGTAGTATAGATGAAACCGCATCAATTAAGATCTCAGAAACATCGTCATCCGAGCAAATAGCGAATAGAAAAACTGGAGTACAGGGCCATAACGTAGACAAGCAAATGGATGACAATGAAGGCAACCTTGATGATGATGGCGTGCTGGATATGGACGAATTAGATGCGATGGCGGACAATGACGACGACGACTACGACGAAGATGATGATAAGGATGACAAGGATGGCGGTAGTGGTGACGACGATGATGAGGGCGAAAACAAGGATGAGGGACAAGATAAGACGGCGAAAGGTGCAGCAATGAAGGACGGTGACAAAGCACCAGAAGATCCTCTTGCAGCAGCAGCAGCAGCAGCTGAAGCCAACGATAAGGGAGTAGATGAGAACGACGGGCCAGGTCCAGTGACTGTGCTCCCGCTCTATGCGATGCTGTCGCCAAGTGCTCAAGCGGCCGTGTTCAAACCTCCAAAAGATGGCCACCGCCTCGTAAGTGGTTGCTTTGGGTGTGATCATGCCACGCTGTACTTGATTTGGAAGATCATACCACCTCGCAGATTTCTTTGTTCATGGCCACGGTTTTCTTTTTTGTTCTGTCAACATCTTCCACCACTAACCTCCCCGTGAATTCTTTTTGCTCTTTCTAAGATTGTCGTCGCAACCAACGTAGCTGAAACGTCGGTGACTATTCCTGGCGTTACCTATGTCGTAAGTTGTGAATTGAGTTTTGCTTTATTTCATGTTGGGTCGCCCTATAATGCTATCATTGGCTAAATTATAAATGTGGTTCATTTTAACCCCTCTGTATAGATTGGCTCTACAAAAGCATATCATTTGGGGGCAACCTCGCCCTTTCTCAATCTCCGTCTCTACATACCATGCAACCTTTCATCTTCCTTCCTTCTGCTTGGTGCCGTAGGTGGATACGGGTCGGGCCAAAGCAAGGGTATTAGATCACCGTACAGGGGTGAGTGCGTTTGAAGTCGGCTTCATCTCTCAAGCTTCTGCGGACCAGCGGGCGGGCCGCGCAGGGCGCACAGGACCGGGCCACTGCTACCGTTTGTACAGCAGCGCCACTTTCCAGCAGTTTCCCCAATTCCACGATCCTGAGGTGACTTTTCTTTCTTGTAAAATTTAATGATTTTCTTTCTTTTAAGAATGTTTTGAGTGTTTCCTATCGTTTCCGAACGTTTTTCTATCTATTCTGTTGATGGCATTTCGTCACATCAAAAAGACATCACATGTGCTGTGTTTCCGCACACTAATTCGGTTATATACAGGTCCGAACCCGATCTCTAGAAGACGTGGTGCTGCAAATGAAAAGCATGGCGATCGCCAATGTAGCCACCTTTCCTTTTCCAAGTCGACCCGATCCGTCAGCCATGCGCTCTGCTGTAAAATTATTGCTCTATTTGGGGGCGCTAGCCCCTGCGCCGGTCCTTAACATCGCGACGAAAACGACAAATGCCATGGCGGTTGCTCAAAGCAAGAAGGGCAAAGATGAAGACGATGATGAAGGAGCGCAAGAATTGGACTCGTTTGAAGATGGTGGAGAGGTATAAGTGGAGACTTGATATTTGAATGCATCTTCTAGACGTTATTTTGTGAATTCACCTGCATTCAAGTAGTGTGTGGTCGTTTTATCATTGTGAAACATCATATTGAGCTCCAATCGTACTTAAACATGAGAAGATTCCATCTTAACCTGCCATTTTGGGTGCTCTACACTTCAGGTGATCAGCGCACTGGGCCTCGCGTTGAGCACACTGCCCCTCGGAGCTCGCTTTGCGAAAATGTTGTTGCTGGGCAAAGAAGCAGGGGTTCTGCTCCATGCCGCGGCTTTGGTGGCGGCCATGTCTGAGAAAGACCCCTTCTTGCGCACAGGGCCTTCTGCTCATCGCAACGACGACGGAAACGAAAACGACGACGACGACAATGACGACGACGAATGGAATCAAGCTGGGAACGATGGCGGGGAATATTCCGCTCAAGATTTGACGAATTTCCGAATTGCCCGTGAAGCGCAGCACGCGTTGAAGCTCAAGCGGCGAGCAGAGCTAGCCATGAAGAGGCAACTGTCGATGCACCCCACCAGCGATGCCCTCGCGAGGCTCAAAGCACTCGGAGCCTTCGTGCATGCGGAGGCCACCGCACAAGCAACAGCCGTGGCCGCTGCTAGGACCAGCGATAGCAACAGCAACAGCAAGAAGCCTCTGTCATCGGCCTCATCGTCGTCGTTGTCGTCGCCGTCAACGTTATCGGGAAGTGTAGCTGGTCGTGCTGCTACAGTGCTCGCAGCTCGTCGTTCGTTCTGCGCTCGTTTAGGGTTGCACGAGCCGACTCTGGTCCGGATGACCAAAGTGCTCGATCAGTTGCTTCGCCTGTTGTTGCACCGTTTCCCAGACGATTCCCAGCTCCCAGGCAGCGAGACGATGGAGGCGGTCAAGAAACAAGCCCTGCAATGTGGGTGCGTGGGGGCACAGCATCCGTCGCCGCTGCCGCCGCTGGCACCTCCTTCATCCACTGAAGAGGCTTCTTTGCGTCAGGTGAATGACTACTCCAGTAGTAGATCAGATAAGTTTATGCCATCCAAAGGTGAACTACAAAAGTCTCCTCCATTCTTATTTGAATTTCTAAATGAATTTTATTCTCTATCCCAAACATAACCTACTGCGCAGGTGATTTTAGCAGCTTCCCTCGACAGTGTGGCGCGTTTGTGCCCTCCTGGCACCATGGCACAACCGAAGAAAGGGCAAAGCAAGTTAGACCAAGCCACTGCGTATTTCAGCTGCCACCCCTCGCTGGCGGGGGAACCCCTGTATTTGCACCCCTCGTCAGCGCTCTTTGACAGCGCAGTGGCCTCGGCCGCCCATGCTGCGGCGACAGCAGGTGATTCCGGGAAGGGAGTGAATGGAACTCTAATAACAGGGTCGTATGAGTATGACGTAGAGGTTTGCAAAGATTTCAATAGTGTTACGAATCCATATAAGCTGATGACTGCCGCCGATAGACGCATCAATAAGATTGGTTACTATTATGCGATCAAACTTGGCACAACGTGTTCCTTCTCTTCTGATATCATTCGTCCATCATCATTACATTAGGGGAAGGTCAGCGAGCCGCAGCGAGTGCTGCGGCCAGTGCTACAGCCCAAAAGAAGCTGCCCCGGTTCGTGTGCTACTCCAGCATCATTCGGGGCGCGGGCAACGACATAAACGGGGGGGTGGGGCGCGCGTACATGTCGTGCGTCACGACCATCGACCCCAATTGGCTGCCGCAATTAGCGCGGCCAGCGCACGCAACTGGGGCTGCTGCTTCTGGAAGGGCATTGGCCACAGGAGAAGGACCTCGCGGAGGACTGTCTTCTCCTTCTCCTTCTTCTCCTTCGTCTTCTTCGCCGTCGTCGTCATCTGTGCCGCGGTCGCACCCACTCCTGAAGGTCTCCGAAGCGCTGGCGTCCCCGCAGCCCACTTTCGACAAAAGCCTGGACTGCGTAGTGGCTTACGTGGTGCCCAAGTTTGGCGTGCACCTGTGGTCCCTAAAAGCAGTGCCGCGCCCTCTGGGGGAGCTGGGAGCTTCCGAAGACGTGCACGTGCGGTGGTTCGCCAGGTTGGAACAATGCAAACATGTACTATATTATACTGCTAGGTGCTCGCGCACTACGTGCGTTGTAAAGGCTGTAAAGGTTGCTGTTTTTGATGTTGGGATTGCATTGACGAGCTGGTATGCTGTTCATTTCAAGTACTAATGTGGTGATACTGTAGCATTGTGGCCGGAAATTGAGCGAACTTAGATGGAATGTTGCTCTGAGTTATTACATAGGGATAATGGGCACCATAGACACCTTTTCCTTTTACAATCGATTTTACGCACAGGCTCTTACTGGAAGGCAAAGTGCACTCGTCGTGGCGCAAAGTGGCGCCTCTTCTCAACGACCCACCTGCGCTTTTAACCAATCACAAGGTAGATTCAGCTGATGAATGTAGCTTCCGCATCCAAAACCGTTTTCATTTTGCTGTCATTCATTTCAATGTAAGCCTTCAGCCTTCTTCATTTCAAAGCCTGCTATGAGGAAAAGAATCATGCATGTTCTCTGTGTTATAAAAAATGCACCTTTCATTTGACCAACCAACTTTTTAAACTGAATTCCTATAGGGAAATGGCCTCGCCCTCAGTGGCATGTCAAGAAGCTCGTCTCCTTCACGCAAAGTAGCGCTGCTAGTAGCTGCCCTCAAAGCAATGCCTCATGAAACTACCACTCCAAGCGGAAACTGCAGCAAGAGAGACAAAAAACGTTCTCGCGGCAGCAGCAGCAGCGGGAATGATAACAGCTCAGAGACCGTTGTTTCAGCAGGAGCAGCAGCGTGCGTTTCCTTAACCACCCTTCGCGAAAGGCTGAAAGCGCACGGCAGCGAAGCTCTTTGCAGTGCTCTGCGGGTTTGGGTAAGCTTGTTTCTCTGTTATTTCTTCTTCCCTTTTTTTTCATCAACTCTTCCGTTTGTTTGTAAACGTCATCAAAGTGCAGTCTCTACAACCCTTCATCGCCCATCCACTCATTAACGTTTACTTCAAGATAAATCTCAACGCAATTTCCATCTTAAGTTTCTTCTTCATTTTTTCTCATTTTTTTTTGAATGGCCATATTCGAATTCCATCCGTGCGTTCCTACCATTCTAATTTAATAGACGCGAAATGACCCCGCCGCTGAGGCAGCAATCAATGAAGCCTTTGCAGAGCTTATGGCTGCGTAGTTGACTCGCGCCTGAAGTTGACGGTTACCACGGGTGCGTAATTGCGAGGAACCTACGAGACGCCAAAGCCAATATCTGAGCCATGAGCAAAGGTGTAAGTAAAGAACGCCAAGAGTAGGATAAAAAGGGGCTGTAAGTCTGATCGGATTCAGGTCTTAGCTGCCAAACGTGCAGCGGATTGAGGTCTTTAGTTGCGCAGAAATTGTGTTTTTTTGCAGTATTCTTACGGGCGGACACTTACGCTTATCACCCGAGCACATGGATTTGATTGAAATATTCGGCATTTTTGGCTGTGTATACGGGGCTTGCTTAGCTTCCGGACGCATGGAGAGAAATGTTCGTTAATTATAGTAGCCTCTCAAAATCAAGCTCGTTCTGATAATAGAATGACAGGATTTGAAAATTAAAGCATGAAATATATACAAAAGGGCGATATGTTATTTCTTAGATATCAATTGGTAATAGCAAAGCGATTTTCGTCTTTCACCATGCCCTATATTTAAGATACGCCTCCGTGGTTCATGGTTCGTGGTCGTCTTATTTCGGGTATCGATACAATAGCTACAGCGCGCATTATGCGATGGAGACAGAAGACTCACTCCAATCCCAAACCTCCCGATGCCTGCTGGCTGAAGGACACCTCGAGAGTATACGAGTACAACTGCTTTATGCAAAAGGGCACTCAGCCCAATCAGATTTGTTCTGAAGGTAACACTTTTTCTGTTGCTATATGCCACGGGGGTGTTTACTTGACTAGACTCGACTCGACTCGACTCGACTCGACTAGACTAGACTAGTACAAATCTATCGAACATGTTCTGTAGATAAGAAAGCGGACCAAAGGTACAAGCAGGGACACACACCACGGGCAGTACGCGGAGGGCTCACTCACGGGCACCTCAAGGCCGCGCACCAAGGCGCTTAGAGCACACACACCTACTGCACGGCAGCAAAGTATTGCCCATGAACCGTGCATAGCACGGGCTCCTGTTATTTTTTGTTTTAATCAAGCTATGGCTAACATCTTTGTTATTTAAGTTAGTCATTTAAGACCTTTGTTTTATGAAATTTTAATCTTATTGCTATAAGTAATACTCCCTATTGCTATTTCAACCAACTTAAATAAGTTCCTCAAATATAATGTGAAATTTATGGCCTCATAAGGTGAATTAATTGCGTGCTGTTTTACTTATTACACAGCAAAAATATGAACTTTATGAGCGAGTTTTCTGGTGAATACGCTCACATGCATTGAATTCGGGTCTCTTGCTTTATTTATTTTTTGTGAACGCTGGTTTTGCCAACTATTTCGTCGAACTGGAGGAAGCGGTATAGAAGGGCTGACGCCGGGTAAAGGTGTTGTTGAAGAATTATGCGAGAGAAGTTGGATCATACGTTGGAGCTTCTGGGGCGAAATCAGGAAGAGGAGTAGATGAAGGCGATGGCAGTGGTGTCGGGAATGGGGTTGGTTTGTATGTTGGCGCCGTTATTGGAAAAGACGTAGGTTTGTAAGTTGGTGATCGAATCGGAAGAGGGGTTGGTTTGTACGTTGGCGCTGGTACTGGGAGAAATGTTGGCTTGTTAGTAGGCGCTGGTACTGGGAAAGGTGTAGGTTTGTAAGTTGGTGCTGGAATGGGGAGAGGTGTTGGCTTGTAGGTTGGTTCTGGAATCGGGGGAGGCGTTGGTGTGACCGTTGGGAGAGGCGTTGGTTGTGGAGTATCCGGAGGAGGAAAAATGCCCGTAGGAGGAGTCACTGTTGGCAGGGGGGTCGGCGCAAAAGTATCCGGCTCCATGGACATCGAAAAACTGAAACTGAAGCTCAAAGATTCAGAAACCGTTGTTGGCAGAAGTGTTGGTAGAGGCGTTGGGAGTGGTGTTGGGAGAGGCGTAGGAAAAGGCGTCGGCGCGGGCGTCACCAATTCTGGGGGAACCGAAAAAAAACTGAA
>Ga0307982_1003120_pt1 | contig 13260 bp, 13 predicted proteins | sample OrgLakmetagen989_FD_201847 | JGI IMG/M metagenome (GOLD analysis project Ga0307982, IMG submission 201847) | Saline water microbial communities from Organic Lake, Antarctica - #989 | ecosystem: Environmental > Aquatic > Non-marine Saline and Alkaline > Saline | place: Antarctica: Organic Lake... | reverse complement strand
ACATAAAATATCTTTGTGAGATTACGGTTTGATTTACCATGCACCTGTGCTTGGGGATTTGGGGGATTGAGGATTGAGGTAACGAATCAGTACTAGGTGGTATACGCCCACTAATCATCGCTACCATAATTCCTATCAAGGTACTGCGCTGCGGGGAGCATCACCACCAACACAGTGACGTCATCATGGAACTTGCGGCGCTCGGGGCCCGGAGGCAAGCGGCTCAGCTCGAGAGCAGACATCCGGGCCTTGGCAGCACATGTAGACAGCGCTTGCAGGACCACTTCTTGCGCTACATTCACTTGCCCACTACTATTATTGCTACTATGGCTAGCGCTTCTGCTACTCCGGTCCGAGGTTCTACCGCGCAGTAGTCGCTTGCTTGCAGACCAGACCTGGAGCTCAGCATCTATGGGTTGGTGGCCTACTTCGGTTATGCCCGTGGCTGCCACCGCTGTAATTGCACTTGAATTTGCCTGGCCAGCAATTTCATGACCATCAGTACCAGCACCAGTGCTGGCATCGGCAGTAGTGACAATGGTGGCTGTAGCCTCTGTTGGCACAGGCAAGCTCGGTGGTGCTGTGCACGTCGAAGAAGAAGACGTCAACCCGTGGTTGGCAAGGTGGGTAGCCGCCCACCCGCACGCTTGCTCCGGAGTGGCCACTTCCCACAAGCCGTCCGAGGCCATGACCAGCATGGTGTCTAGTTCAGGGCGCAAGCGGCGGCACGACGTCTCGGGCTTGGCGATGAGGTAAGGCACACGTGGGCGCAGATCTTCGGGCGCGTACCTGGGTGGCAACAATCGTATCGAAGAGTGCATGCAAGATGCTTCACGAAAGATAACAGCCGTCGCGTTGTGGCGAAGGCTTTATAGAAAGAAAAACAACGAGGCAAAAGAGTTGAGAGAGAGGCAATAGAGAGGTAGGCGTAAAGGAAGAACGTTTCGAAGAAAGGAGCCATTACCGGCGGTGCTTCAGGTACATGTCGCCGAAGGCGCGCGTGACCGCCAGAGAACCTGCCACGCGAAGCATGGGCTCGCTGCCTTTCCCGCGACCTTTCCCGCCTTTTCCGCCTCCCGTGCCACCTCGCCCCCGGGCCACAGCCCCACGACTGAGTTTCGGGTTGCCTTTGCCTTTATCCGTTGCTGCCCCTCCGGCTGTTCCTGCTGCCGCGTTCCCATCGCCGTTGTTGAGCCCCTGCGCTGCGCGGTCCTTGGCGAGCTGTCTCTGCGCCAGTTTTTTCGCGCGGGCGTCAAGTGCTTTCTGGTCGTTCTTGCTCGGTCGAATTGGCTCCGGGTCTGACGAGGCCAGCTGCACAACCTGTGCCCAGCATACGAGAGCCAGCGCATTGCACAGTCGAGAGGTTCAAGAAGAAAAAAGTACTAGGCTTGAAAATGGAGAACGCAACAATATGATAATCGCATATGCAGCAATAGGTGCAAAATACAACGAACATTTGGAATTTAATCCAGGAACATCCGATGCATAATTATAGAAGGAAGCTTTTGTGTTTCTTACGCGTTCGACTTCGTCTTTTCGGTAGCAGTTTTGGTCCGACGTCAGCGCATCGACCACCAGAGGTGGCAGCGACGATGCTCCAGCACTAAGCGAGGAGGACCTTCGACTGCGCTTGACCTCTCGCCCTTGGCTGCCTCCTCCGCCTGCGCTGCTCCTCTGTCGCCGGGGAGTGGCTGTAGCACTGCTACTACTCGAGTTGCCTGCCGCTTCACTTGTACCAACAGGTGCTGCACTCGAGTCTCCTGCTGCTGTTGCTGCTACTGCTGCAGCACTGGAGGGCGCTTCTTCTGCACCTCCGGTGGTCTCTCCAGCTGCTGCTGTGGCTGCCGGCGAGAACTCCACTGGAGAGGAGGTCGCCATCTCGCTGGAGGTGTCAGCAGGTACGAGGGAGGCCAGCACCGCACGGCAGTCTCCGACATGAGCGGTGTACAGCCACCCTCCGAGCACGCACACTAAGACCGCGCACGACCCCGCGTTGCACAAACCGGCTGCTAAACCGTGGCTGGTGTTGGTATTCGTCCTGCTTTTCGTGGCGTTGCTATTGGTGCTACTGGTGGTGCAATCAGCGCGGTTTCTGTTGCCACTGATGTGGCTAGTGCCGCCCCCATTAACATCGTTAGCCTTGCAGTTAACAACGGCCACGGGCTCAGATGCAGCAGTGCTCGAATCCACCATAATGGCTGCTCTGCCCACCGCTATTCCTGCGCTTTCAGGCACACTCGAGGACGAGGTCGCAGCAGGAAGAGCGCTTTCAGGCAGCAGCAGCAGCGATGGAGGTGGCAGCTGACTATGGCTTCTTCGTCTTCTTTGCTCTTGGTCCTCGTCATCTACTGCTTGCCACTGCTCATAGGCCCAAGTAGCGTCTAAGCTCGCCAAAAAGGCCGCTTCCGTCGCAGCGAATGCTTTCACCAGTGCAGCTTGCACCGCTGCCTGCAAACGGCCTGGCGTGTCTGCACCTGACACAGTTGTTGCTGCCGCCGCTACTGCTGCTGCCGCTGCTGTTGCCTCTGCTGCCGCTGCTGCTGCTGCTGCTGAGTCATCGTAGGCCGGCAATTGCCTGAGCTGCTGGGCCACTTCCACGAGCAAATGGTCGTTCACAAACTGGGCTGCGAGCCCGCCGCCGTGGCCGTCGGCGACGAGGTACAAGTGCGCGGTGGTGGGGCCGTCCTCTGAATGCTCAGGCGCGTTGTTTGCATGGTCTCGGTGTGCAGTGTCAGGTGGGCAGCAGCGAAGGCCTGGCACCCGCAGGGAGGAGCTACGGTCTTCGGATGGCGCGTTGGCGCCGTACCTAGAAACGAAATGAAGGAAAATTAAAAATGTAACCAGGTGGCAGTAAAAGTTTATTTGGACTTCGGGCTAGGGCGTGATAGAGAAAAAATTTAGCAAGCTTGTTTTCGTGAAGGTCAGCGCTTTGTACCCGAAGCTGCACATTCCCAAGGGTGAGCAGCCCAGTTGCTCTTGCACGCCCGCAGCAACGGCGCTGCTTTCATTGTTGTCTGAATTGGTCGAAGCACCGCCTTCAACGAAAGTATAAAAGCTGCTATTACCACTGCTACTACCGCTACTGCTGCTACCAGCATTTAATCTGCTTGTATAGTTGCTAGCGCTGCTGCTGTTGCTGTTGCTTCCACTGTCGCTGAGAGTTTCTGGCAAGTGCTCTGAACCACCCATCATAGGCGCCTCTGTCACACCCTCAGCCACATCTGTGTTTTTCGTCAAATCAATAGTATTCCCTACGCCTGGCATTGCAATTGCAGGGCCAGAAGACGTAACCACCTCTACAGCAGGAACTGCGGTAGTTGGTGATGTCTCCATCTGAGCATCTTCGGATCCTCTTGTCAACGCCTCGTCAACAGCTTCTGGTTCGCTAGTGTCGAGCATCACATTGCTCGCTGACAGACGAGCACGAGCTTCATCCACAAGCACGTTTCCTCCTAACCTACCAGGAACCGCCGTGGCTACATCGACTGCAGGCTCTGCCAGCACCGCTGAAGGTGACGGCGCGCGTTGCCGTTTACGATTTCCAGATCCAGCGCTAGGCGCTGCATCTGCGTTTCCTCCAGTAGGAGACGTGGTAGGTGCAGTTAAGATTAGGGGATTGGGCAGCTTTAGTAACGTTGGTATTGGTGAAGGCTGCGACGGCTGCCAGAGCGGCCCACCGTCCCGACTGAACGAACAGGCTATCACAGGACCTAGCCCTTCGAGGAACGATGTCGCAGGACTTTGTTCAAAGCGCACAGACACCAAACCCACTACTCGCACTGCCCTTTGGACAGCAATACTGCTAGAACTACGCGAACTCGTGCTGGCGGTTCCAGTCGACGCGTGCGCAGGTCCTTGCGTGTATGTCCGTACGAGAGCGTCAAGATGAGGTGCCACCTCCGCATGCACCCACGCGCAGCACAAAAATGCGGAAGTTGCACTAGCTTCCACACAAGCACTAGCGGTTGGTATTTCTCCAATCAAAGCCGCACTTGAGGCTAGAGTAGCGGCTTCATTGTTCGCAGCTGAAGAATCTTTCGATAACCCGATGGCGAGAACGCTACCACTGATCCGAGCCGCAACGGCACCAGCAAGGGTAGCATCCATCCAAGTGGTCGGCGAAGAACGGGCAACCAAGAGCACGGATCCATGTGGAATTCTAGCAACTACTGACGCTACTAACTTTTCAAAGTGCTTTGGATGGCCAAACAGGGGATGCAGCGGTGGCTCAACCACCGCCATTTTTTATATTTGAAAAAATGTTTTGAGTTTCCTTTTCAAATTTCGAATTTTCTTCGTAAAATTCTGAAAATTTTCCCGCGTATGCAGTACAGTACCGACACATCACATCAGTTCAAAAATGAAGGCAAGCACGGTCAGTGTGGCTGGCGCGTCTGGGCGTCGCTCACGCGGGCGCGGTGGTATTCGTCTGAGCATGTACACGGTAAGATGCTCAAGTTTTTGCTTACTTAAATCTTGTGTCAAGCGTCGTCATTACCATTTATAACCAACCCCACGCCTTCTGCCCTCCCGTCATCTTCTTCCGTCCCTTTATCTCTGTACCCATAGAGCCCTCCGGATGCGGAACTCTCCTTAGACGAGTTCGAAACTTTCGCAATTGACCGGCTGATCGGTGAGAATCGATTAGCGTAACTGAAAGAGTCGTGAATCCTAAGACGGTGGGACTTATTGTGGTCTGTATTGCTTTTTGCTCTGATCGATTCACGATTCATTGTTTGTCGTGCCAGTGCTCCGAGGCATCGAGTCGGCCAAGATTCGCCATGCAGGCAATCGCGAGGAACAGGAAGCAGTGCGTGGCTATTTGATCAAGCACTTGGACTGGCGCCCCGACTTCTTCGAGGAGGATGCGCGCAAAGACCAGGTATAACCTAAGGCTAAGTGAGCTAAGCTATATATATTTAAAAAAGAGGAAGTCTGTGTGATGGTTTTCCTGCCTCAGTTCGTTGAGCGAACATGAGCGTGTACATGTGCTGCCGTTGATGGGACTCAAACATCTCAAGCGCTGGCTGCGCTTACTTTCATTGACTCTTTGTTGGCAACAGGTGTCTCACTTTGTGCTTCGGCTAGCCCACTGCCAAACCGAGGACCAGCGGCGGTGGTTTCTGGCCCAGGAATGCGCGCTTTTTAAGCACCGGCTGGCAGCTCTGAGCGGCGAAGAAGTGGCGGCATTCACTAAGGTGAGCGCAAGCAGAGAGGGATTGGGAGCTGAATGGTGTTGGGGTTTTTGATAGCAACTTTGTAGTTGGAAACTCGAGAATAACGTTCATTAAAGCTCACCTTAAGCCGACTTACAAAAAAAACTCGAAATCCCACCTCGATTAACCCTTGATTTGTTATGTTTGCTCTTGACACGGTCAGGCCAACGGTCTAGACTTCGAGCTGGTGTCCGACGCGGAAAAGGCCGCCAAGGCCACGGAGCTTTTGACCGTGGGCCTTCCGGGCGCCCCGCCAGGCACAGCTGGCATCGTGGGCTTCGCGGAGATGCCCTTCTACAAGATCCCGTTTGGCCAAGCCCTGGACCTGGTGGCGCGGCGGCAGGTATGGGCTCCTGTTTGAGTTGTTGAATAAATTGTGGAGATTTGCCGAAGATCTCTTCCTGCGCGTGATTTCCGTGGCCTCTCGCATTCCTCTGTGTGTGTGTGCATGCTCAAGGTCTGCCTCGAAGGCGGCATGGCGTACGTGCCTGGCGGCGCCTTGGCTGCCATCATCGTGAGCCGGTTCCGCATGTCCCTCTCCAAGCAACTTCTGGCGGCGAAAGCCACCTTCCCTGCGGCCTCTGCCGACCCGCGGCTGGCACCGTTGCTCCATGGGGTGCACAAGCAGTACGTCGGGGCCACCGACTTCAACAGCGCTGCCGCCAAGAACAAGGGCGGCCTCACCCCCGAAAACTTGGACATGGCGGCCAAGAAAAACATGCCGCTGTGCATGGCGCGGCTGCACTCCACGGTAAGTTTGAGAAACACCCTTCTATGAGACTATTCCACAAAAATGCAACCTTTAGTGCACTCTTGATTCACTGTAAATGAAGTCTCTATAGCCTCTCACTTTAGAATTGCAACCGTCTTATTCCCTATTCGTTCTGGTGTATTTTTCAATGACAACAGTTGAAGAAAGACCACAAGCTGAAGCACGACGGCCGCCAGCAGTACTGGCTCTTCCTCAAGGGGGCTGGCCTGAGCATGGAAGACAGCATACGCTTCTTCCAGGCTGAGTTTTCCAAAGTGATGACGGTGGAAACCTTCAACAAGGAGCACCTGTACAACATTCGCCACGCGTACGGAAAAGAGGGCAAGCGCACCGACTACTCGCCGTACTCGTGCATGAAAATCATCATGGGCTCCCCCCCTGGCCCAGGCCACGCGCACGGCTGCCCGTAAGTTGTTGTTGTTGTTGTTTTAAATGTCTGCGCCGTGGCTACCACGCAAGGGCTATTCTTGTCTTTCTTTCGCGTGTCGTGGGCATTTTTTTATCCATTCGTGCATTTTTTTTCGTGGTCTTAAACCCTAATCTTGGCCCAGCGACGTACATGCAAATCACCTCCAACGCTCATCTCCCCCCCCCCTGTTTTTTGTTTGCGCCACGTTCTCTCACTCTTCTTCGTTGACCCAGGTACCGCCACATGGACGAGGGCAGCATCGCGGCGATGCTGGGGACGCTGTCGTTGAACGGCGCGCCCCGCGACAGCGTCCTGAAAGAAGTGCGCAAAGGGGCCTTTCAGGTGGCCTGCCAACGGCACTTCGAAGCCACTCACCCGGAGGCGTACGCCAAGGGCATCAACGTAGACGGCGTGGGGAACCACCCCAACGCGTGGATTGCCGCCAGCACGGACTACCACGGCCACGACAGCAAGGTTACCGCCGCGGCGCCGCCGGCTGGTGGTGCTCCGTCGAGCAGCAGCAGTGGGAAGGCGGTTGGAGGAACAGACACTGCTGCTGCACCGCCGCCTGCGTCGAGTAGCTCTGCCATGGTGACCGGCGAATAAGCCACACGCGCATCTCGAATTGCTTTTATTTGAGTACCCTCACTGAAATCTGAAATCCCAGCAAGTGGCGGGGTGGTCGGTGGCGGTTGTGCTTGATCAAGTGGGATATGGACTTCACTTCACTTCATAACTTCATCCTTATGATTAACTTATGAGCTCAATTTGAGGAAGGGCAGTTCGAGTTTAAGCCACCCCTGGCTAAACGAGGTGTGGACGAGGGCTCTAGAACAGCGAATACAGCAATTCCTGACGCGCCTCTCCGTATGGCGCATGCCCCATATATATCAAAAGCCACAAGTATAAAGACGAAATACTCTAATTACTCCCTTATACCCATATACGATATACAGCATTTCTGTACCGCATCTCTATACTCTAGACTCTATCTATACACCATAAGAGCAATGAAGGGGAACCAAAAAAGATGGAACAAACGCACAGCGAAGCCTATTGGCTATTGGACTTTTGGTGTAGAATAAAAAATCGAGCCATTGGCCAATTAACGATTGAGCTACTCTCAACTTTTTCCATTTCCATGGCCGTGGTTTCCCAGTTTTCAAACACGGCGGTGTGGTTTGCGCTGCAAATCTGCAAACGCAAAGCACGAATCTTGGCATCCTCTCGTCGCACTCGGGTTGCTCAGAGTAGTAGCCTTAGGACGTGCACCACCTCGCTTGTAATCGAGGCGCACCCTTCGGTTCATTGGAGTTATCATCAAGGACCTCCCTTATTTCCATATAATTCGGGTGTTCAAAGAAACACTACGGGGATAAGATCGGAGTGCTCCTCAACTGCGCCCGAGATTAGTTCGCCTGCATGCACGCCAGCTGTCTGGGCACAAATTGAACCAGAAAAAAACAATAACGATAGATTCATTGCACGTCGAAGCACAGTCCCGCGTTGGTGAAAGAGGCCAAGAGGACCAGAATAGAATGCAAAGTACTGCTCTCCATCATCGTAAGTAGAGATCAAGTAGCCGACGTTTTCGTCGCCCACAATTTCCGTAGCTGCTGCTGAAACACTTGTCCCTATTCAATTCAGAACTCGAGAGTCGAAGCATAATTTCAACTAAATTTAAAAATCATCGGGAGATAAGAGGCGTGAATTCAGGGTTGACTGAGAAGGAGTTGTGACCCCAGAGTCCATGTCAGCGATGACTCCATTGTAAAGCTCATCGTGCTGCAAAGTAGCATGGGTAGATTTCGATTCGTTTGAGTTACACGACGACTTACAGGTCTTTTCAATGCACATCAACGCTTGCCAAGACAGCGACCACGAGACCATAGAAATAGCGCCAAACCAAAACATAAAATGGTATCCATCGGCACCGCCGCCTTTCGAGTCTATCAAATAGCCCCCAAGGAGACTGCCAAAACCATTGCCAATGAAGTAGTAAGTTCCCCGAACCAATGCCTGCATCATACCCTGGTGCTCGTTGGGCGCTAGTAGCCGCGAATACTCCACGGCCGCAACCCACATTGCAGCGAAGACAAATGCATGAAGAGGTTCGGTCAAGACGAAGAGCCAGTAGCCGAGCAAGCTGGAGTTGTTGGGAATGTAAATATAGGCGACTACACGAATCGTATAGACAATTTGAGCAAATGTAAGGAGGCCTTTGCAACCAAAGCGCGCAATGAGTATATTAGAATAGTAGAAAACTGGTAGCTCAAATACTGCTGCAACGAGGGTGCATAGCCCAAGGAAATATCCCGGGCAGTGATACACCTCGTCGAGGTACACGTAAAGGTAGGTTTCTACAAATGCTTGCAGAACACCCTGGATGAACAAGTCCAAGAGTAAGAGTACGACCTCAGAAGAGTAAAGAATAGTTGCCAAGGTAGCTGGAGCTTCAGGCTGAACACTAGCGCTGAGATGTCCATCTGATGACTTCCTTGTGCTTTCATACGCATCTGGGTTGCTTCGCTTAGGATCGTCAAAGTATAGAATAACGATGATAGTAGATATCGCCATCCCCACCCCGAATGTGACGAAAATTATCCCGATATTCGTCAAGTCAATTAGCATACCCGTAACCACAGCAAGGGAACCCCAACCTATCGCAGCCCATAGCCGGAGCCTTCCATAATTGACGCCTGCGCCGATTACTGCCACTGCATCAACCAATGTACCCCAGCAACTTCCAAAGAACGCGTAATTCGCATATAGGAACAGGAACGCAGTAAATCCAGACCACAAAGAATGAAAATCGAACATAAATGCCAGCGCTACACTGACTGCATTCGTGAATATCATCGTCCACTTATACTTTCCCGTCACGTCCGCAAAACGGCCCCAAAACATGCCACCTACGAAGTTCGCAATGCTTTGAACGATAGTTGAGATACCGATTTGAGTCGCACTAAATCCGAGTCTTTGCGCCAGGAATACAGGCAGAAATTTAATCAATCCTGCAGCAGCGCCTGTCTGTACGAAGTAGAGCAACTTTAGGACGCGCCGCTGAATTCGCTCTTGGGTAGATTTCATTTGCTCGCTGTCCTCCGCAACCGTCGGAAAGAGTTCTGGGAAACCTTCGTTGCTATACCCTTCATCAATAGATGACGACATGCAAGTTCTTAGTAGAATTTATAATGAGACCAGCGTCAAAATAATTAGAAGTAGCTCCTAGGCTTTGTAGACTGATGCTATCGTCAGTCGCCCTGTCGTCGCCCCACAGGTAAAATTGAAGATGTATTATTCTGCACTATTCACTATTTCACGGTCTTGCAGAACTTCTGTGTTCGGCGAACTCGAACTCGAACTCGAACTAATACAAACCCAAATGACACAGAAGCCAATGCTGCGGGCAGAAGTGGGAATGCGCGTGCGTTGCGCAAACAAAGCAAGTGCGAGGTGTATCATTCTGTGTTCGGCAACTGGCTTTTTTGCCTTCTTCTTCTGTTCCTGCTTTTCTGGATGTCGTCACCCCGTCACCCGTCACGTCAGGCAAAGTAAAGAAAGACGATTAGACAAATAGACTGACTGATAGACATACGCAAGCTCACACGTTGTGGCTAGGCTCTAGTTTCACTAGCCCGTCAAGAAAGCAAGCGGAGTCTCCGCCGTCTTCAGTCTACAGTGTTCCATTTTCGACCTTCTGCCTACGCACTGCGAAAATCTTGGAGACGCAAGAGTGCTGACACATACGGGCATTTATCTAACAAATCCCATTGAATTTCAGCGTATTCAGCGCGAAAGGCGTAGCTCGGAACCTGTAAATAATCTAGCTAGCGTGTATACAGTGCACACAGTGGCTTTTTATTCAAAGATGACGTACTCATCGCTGATGTTGCTCTTCAGCGTGTCGCTTCTTAGCTCTGTGTCAAGCTTCAATGTGCGACCTCCTACGGTGCTTGGAGGACGAGCCAAACTAGCACATTTGCCTAGAAAGCTCCCTGGATTGCACGCAGCTGGGCCCAACGACGATGCGGAGGTTTCCAAGGCTGCACCCTCGAACTTTGATCGGCTCAAGGAAGAGTCCGCCAACCCATTCCGTACATTTCGGCTCTTTCTATACGGCGCGTCGGGTGCTTCGGCTCTGATTGGTGGCCTCACCTCGTGTGCACAGCTTGCGGGCACCCTCGGCGACGCGCCGGCGGCGTTGCCGCTGCCCACGGTGGTCACGAATCTCGGAGTTGACTTTGGCGTAGTGGCTGCGGCAGTGGCCCTTTACCGCTTTGAAAATGCCAACCGTGAGGCAGAACTCGCCGACGCAGCGCGCAGCGACGTGATCAAAAAGGCGCCGCGCCTGAGCAAGGAAGCCATGTCACAGCGCGAAGCCGTGTTGAAGAGCCTGCCGCTAACCGTTATGGTAGACGATGCTGGCGGCACCAAGCGTGCAACGGTATTTGGACTGCACTGTCCTTACCTTTCAAGTCTCACTAGGTGTTATTTTAGTTCTGGCACAAATACGTGCCAAATGGCTCTAATAAATTAAGCACCTTGTAACCCTTCTCATTGTCCTAGGTATCTGAGCTACAAGGTGGCGCACGGCAACATGTCGCAGTAGTAGCTGGTTCGAAGTCCATGGTCAAAGAGTCGCTGATGCGTGCGAAAGTCATGGGCGCAAGGGTGAGAAGTAGAAAGAATAAGATTAAAACAGATGAGCAACCCCAATGATTTTATTGTACTAGCTTCACGAGAATGGTCATTTATTCAGTGCAAGCCTTTCATTTGATCCACCTCTTTATGGTTTATTGTACTCTTTCGCAGTTCGCTACGCAGGGCATTCTCATCGTGCCAGTGGTACTCGGAGGAAGCCTCACGAACGAAGGGAGCGGCAGCACAGGCTTCGGCGCTAACAAAGACGCAACCGCAGCGAACCAGCCTTACGTGGCGCGCCCGGACGGCGAGAGCGACGACAATGCAGCGTGGCAGGACTACGTGGACGACGAGTTGGCGTCCGCGACGGAGCAATCAGCGGCTGCCGCTGCTGCCGGCGTGGAGGGCGCTGACGCACCAGCGTCCCGCGGGATTGTGATCGTGTGCAACCGCGACGGGAAAGTCGTGCGGCGTGGCTTGGGCGTGCCAGTGTGGAACAAAGTGGTGGCGGAGCTCAACGATGGAGACCCTGAAAGGAACATCAAGGAGCTCAAGGAACGGAATTGATTTTCTCATTTCGCTTCCTTAAACTTTGATCATAAACCACTCGCGCTACAACTGTACTGGAGATTTGGGCACGGTATGTCGTTATGCGCTTTGAGGACCTGGGTGAAAATCACGGGGCCGTAAAAATTGTTAAGTGTTAAGGAACATATTGAAGTTCTTTCGGGTAATAAAAACCCGGGCCTGGCCTCCAGTCCGGCAGTCCAGCCAGGGGGACTCTTCTCTCTGGAGAGTGGGGATTGGAGATTGGAGACGCCATGACGCCAACTAGATCGCCCCCAGCCCCCTTCCTGTCCTTCGACCTTCTGTTGGTTACTACTAAGCCGCCTTAACCCATTCCCCCCCTCGGGGAGCTCAGAAGAGATTGGATCAATTTCGTCACTGGCCATATTTTCGGTGCGTATTCCTGTTTTCGGGCCGTATCTACGGAAAGCACGGAAGTTTTGGGTGGCCTCGTGTTTCGGACCGCACCCACACCTGCAATTCGAACTTCGCACCTAAAACTGAAGTGGCATTTTTAGGAATTAACAGGAAATAAAAATGCGGCTGTCTAGAGTACCACCTTTATAGTTCACCTTGTTGCTGTTTGATTGAAGTTTTAATTTTAGCTGTATGTATACTTTGTGGTTCGTGCCTTCTCTCCTGTCCTGCAGTTCTCGCCTCTCGCTGTCTCGGCTGTCGCTTGTGCTTGTTGGCTTGTTGGCCTCTGGTGTTCTCTCGATTCCTTTTTGACACAGACCCTGAGGGGGCGGAATTAGGTGGCTAACAGGCAGACAGGAAATTTAAAGAAACGTATACTAGGAGGAAAGGAGGCAAGCCTTATCACTTATCAGGCGCACACGCGTTTTCTTTTTATCTTTGACGAAAACCCATATAAAATTTAAATTTATAACGCATTAAGAGGAGTTATCAAATAGCGGGTGTCTTCGATATTCGCCTTCATCTACGCCCGTTCGCCTCCTCGCTTTTCGAATTGGGATCTGCATTGAGGAGATTCCGTCTTGCGTTTACTTTACTTTTTAAATTGTGAGTGTTTCGAACAAAACTGAAAATTAATGGTCTTGAAGTGTTAAAGATGCAAATTGGACATGCAGTACGTAATTGAAAAAATAATTCAAAAGTGCATCTTTCTAAACAATGTGTTCAACAGTGTCATAGCAATTTTTGCGAAGGCCACACGGTAATGGTCGAAAACTGCTTCTCAACGATGGTAAGCGCTTGCAACGAGTCCGAAAGATGTAGACGCAGGCAATAATCCAGGCAAAGAGAGTCGCAGCAGGGTAGCCATCGCATGCGAAATTTCGCTGAGAAGTTGAGTTGAGCAGCATTTGATGCCCGCTTCTCCATGAGTACGATGCCTGGACCCGTGCTGCCCAGACCTTATCTAAGCTTTCAACGAAGAGGGACTCCATACTGTTGTGCCCGCTGGGAAGCTTCACATCAAAGCGAACCCGCGAAGCATCGATGATTGAAGACGTTTCTCCACTACTCTTCATCATGGCCCCCACAAAGGCGTGGCGAATGTGCTCCACAAATCGCAGTGTGACAGCAGGCTCGCCGGTGCCAGTCCAAACAAGAAGTTCAACTTTCGGCAAAGAATGCACTAAGCTGCGCAATGGACCTGGGTTGAGCGCCACTACGCGTGCAGATACAGC
>Ga0307982_1003119_pt1 | contig 13260 bp, 7 predicted proteins | sample OrgLakmetagen989_FD_201847 | JGI IMG/M metagenome (GOLD analysis project Ga0307982, IMG submission 201847) | Saline water microbial communities from Organic Lake, Antarctica - #989 | ecosystem: Environmental > Aquatic > Non-marine Saline and Alkaline > Saline | place: Antarctica: Organic Lake... | reverse complement strand
AAAGCGAGATGGCGTGCAAAACGGACCCTCTCACCTCACCAATTGGTCGAACCGAGATATCCAAGCGCGCCAACCGCAGCAGCCCCTCTAGCGCCAGCAGCTACAACAACAACGAAATACTCCAAGCGACATGACTGAATGAACTACCACTTGCATCCCAGAGCCAGTCACCACAACGCGAGCTCACAGCCTGAATGCATTCAAACATCAGAACTCTGCAACAAAGGTACAGGGGTCGACGGCTCGCGAGTACAGCAAGCTGAGGCATGGGTTATCATAATAAAGGCGCATACATTACATACTCAGGTGCATTGCACGATGAAGCAGTAATAGCGGGTCTGAGCAGTGTGTATGCGGGTTACACCATCCAAACTGTGCCAGCTGGGGCGCAATTGCGCAGCACAGACCTCGCCTGCAGGTTGCCGAACTTTCTGGGATGGCGGCTTTGACCGGACCGTCATACAGGCGGCAACGGCCCGATGGGCCGATTCGCTTTCGAACCAGCTTTCATAACACTATTTTCGATGTAATGCTTGCCCGCGGCTGGAAGGAGACTGAAAGGTATGATCTGGAGCTGTCGGAGAGAAGCAACACTTCGCTGATTATCTCTACATTTCCAGTGAGACCGAATGGGATTTCCACTGGGCAGACCGTGTTTGGATATTCGAGGAGTTTGATTCCATGCACCTCGAGTCGTTTCAGCGCGTGAATCACTACAGGAACTCAAGAGAGGTACGGGAGCATGTCCTTGGCCGGCGTAACGCCAGTCATGCCTTGAGCCCCATCGCAGCTTTGTCGTAAGGACAATCTGATGAAAAATGTGAAGAAAATGAAACGGCAACTTGAAAAGGAAGGAAGGTTCGTTGGTGATTCACCTCATGCTGCTGCCCTTTTGGCAAGCACCGTTACACTTTCAGACTGGAGGAGGCTGCTAACTTCGGCTTCTGCCCGATCACTTTCAACCTGCCGATGGACTACGCCTTGTTCAAAGAGGAGTTCAAGCGCATGACTGCCCAGAGCGCGGTGTGGATCATGAAGCCCGTGGGGCGCGCCCAAGGCAAGGGCATTTTCTTATTCAACAAGCTGAGCCAGATTTCTGAGTGGAAGAGCGACAAGCGATGGAAGCCGGACAACCCGCAGGTCGAATCGTATGTTGTGCAGCAGTACATACCCAACCCATACCTCATCGGCGGCAAGAAGTTCGACTTGCGTATCTATGCCCTCGTTCCTAGCTTCAACCCGCTCACAGTGTGGCTGTACCGTGCCGGGTTCGCCCGCTTCACAGCAATGCGTTACTCCAGTGCCACCTCAAACATCGAAAACACGGAAATGCACCTGACAAATGTGGCCATTCAGAAGCATGGAGAGCACTACAACGCAGACGTGAGTTGCCTTTTTCTCCCCCCCCTACTTAGCCTGCGCCGCAGGACCACCGCTGTGTTCTCAGACTGGCGGCAAATGGGATCTACGGCAGCTGAAACTGTTCCTAGTGTCAAAACATGGTGCTGCTGCTACTGACAAGCTGTTCAAGGACATGGAGGATATCATCATTCGAAGCCTGTTTTCTGTGCAACGCGCAATGATCAATGACAAGCACTGCTTTGAGCTGTACGGCTACGACATGCTGTTCGACGATAACCTCAAGCCCTGGCTCATAGAAGTGAATGCTTCGCCCAGTGTGAGTTGTTGCGTCGCCTCTGACCAGCCCCCGCAAGCTCTGCACCGTTGCGCTCGCAGTTGACTGCAAACACTCGGGAGGACTATGACTTGAAGTTCAAAATGCTGCACGACACGTTAGATGTGGTGGATATGGAGGGCAAGTTGAAGGGGGATGAGAGTACTGTGGGGGGGTACGACTTGATTTGGGCGGACGGGCCGGTGCCGGGGCATGAGGACCGCATCCATGAGTCCATGCTCGGGGCAGACTTCAACAAGGAGCTGTCTAGCACACGGGTACACACACCAGCGCTGCTATGCGATGCAGCACCCCAGCGCAGTGGCACGTCTGGCAGTGGAAGTGTCAATCCTCGCCGAGCTGGCGCCGGCGGGCGACGCACGGCCCCTGGGCGCGCAGCGGCCAGCGGGGCAGGGCGCTGATGGTTGCTGGGGCCACGTAATGTTGGTGTGAGGTTGTGAATCTATTGTGGAATCTAACATGGATCTAAAGTTGCTCCCTAAGGCGGGCTGGAGTGGCAGGCTTACATCTCCCAAAAGTGAGTCTTCTTGGCGGACGTGAAGTACTCCTCACCCTTGCACTGCTGGCCGTTGAACAGGGTCACATGGCCGCTCTGGTCCTTGACCTCCTCCTCGTCCTCGAAGTAGACGATGCCTTGCTTGCCGGCGATCTTGGCGACGTCGGACACGTTCTTGGAGCCGCCGACGTGGGACTTGATTGCGTCCACAAGATCGGAGACCTCCACACACAGAATGTTGCCCTCCTTGTCCTTCAGCTCCTCGGACTTGTGCACAAATGTACGTGGCAGCTTGTAACCGCAAGACGCCAAGGCAACGCTCAGCTTCAAAGCTGAGGGGGTATCCCTGCGCCAGGGGCCCTCCTTTGCCTGGCCAATGGACTTCAAAATGTCAGATTGCCCTTCATCGGGGTAGGCCTCCCACAGATCCTCAAAGGCGGGAAGCTTGTGCTCAGCAGAGTGTGTGGCAGCAACGTGCGAAGCCATTGTGAAATAGTGAACTTGTGGTAGACTGCGAAGAAATCCAGGGTCATGGCATACAGAACTTCTATTGGCGTGGTGGTGTGGACCACTTGAAATACGGTACGGGCAAGGCTCAAGAATGCTACACACATTACAAATAGGACAAAATAGCACAGAAACTACATGCAAGCTTTGAGTGCAGCAATGCAAGAGTACAAGAGTACCTCAAAGTTCTGCCAAGAAACGGCCAAATGCAAATGCGGAGCGCAACACGCCAAACAGGGCCACTTGGTGCAGACTCAGAAACGTCACCGCAAACCCGCAACAGTGGCACCACAGAAGTTTGTCTGCTGCTGCATCTCTTATATGAAACCACTTATCGCACAAAAAATGTTGCAAGGATGACTTGCATGGAACAAATACTCGAAGCGAAGCATCCGCCACCACGCCAACTGGCGGGGCGCGAAACTTTTACAAAGAGAGCAACATAGTATTTGAAAGAGGCCACTTACAATAAGGTTGGAAGTTATCAGAGTGTTTCCGGGTGAATTTGGATACAGAAAATTGTTGGACGTAACAAATTGGCAGAATTACAAACAACTGAGCCACATGATGCCCCCCTCATTACCCCCGACAACCACGAGCCCTTGCAGGAGTTCAAGGATTCAAACGAGTAACGTACATAACAAATACAGCCAAGAATTGAACGATAAACTCTCTTCTCGACGACCCAAGAGCACGAGTATGGCGGCAAATGCTGCACCATCAACATTGACGGCAGAGCGCCGCAAGGCGTCATTTAGATCAGATGCGCTTCTCACGCTCCTAGCGGGGGGAGAAGCGCACCTCAAATTGAAGAATGTGGTTGAAGACCAAATTTCAAGGGACGAGGTGTGCATAGTGCCTGCATCCTTCCGATGCATGCCAGGTGCACTTGGTGTGTGGGTGCGCAGGACTTTCAATCAGCTCTTGTCAAGCACGGAGCCAGTCGGGAAAAGGAGCGTGAAGCATCTGCACGACTTGTGACCAAACTAATGAAATACCTTCAACAAGATGCGGATGATGATGAGCTTCGCCATATACGTACGTGCATGCATGACGTTGTGCACGCGTTGCCAGCAAAGTAATGTCTTTACAGGCGATCGCTTGGTTGCGCTGGCATACCCTGGCGCTCATTCAAGACTAAGCAACCATATCGACTTGTTTTCTCCCGCAATTCGTGGCCTTGGTAGTGAGCAACAAGTCCAGCAGTGGGGGCCGGTGCTCTCCAACTTCGGGGTGATTGGCTGCTTCTGTATGACCGAGCTTGGCCACGGCTCATACGCACGCGGAATAGAAACGACAGCTACTTTTGATCAGCAGACAGATTCTTTCATCATTCATTCTCCTAATGTGACTAGTGCAAAGGTTTGGATCGGCTCTGCCGGCAAAACGGCAACCCATGCGGTCGTGTATGCCCAACTAATTGTTGAGGGCAGCAGCCATGGCTTGAATGCGTTCATTGTGCAGTTGAGACACACTCATACTGGGAAAACGAAGCCTGGCATCACTTGTGGGGACATGGGTGCCAAGATGGGTCGCAATGCCCTGGACAACGGCATTGTGTGGTTTTCTGGGGTGTCGGTCCCTCGCTCTTCACTCTTGAGCAAGTACACCCAAGTGACCTGCGATGGCTCAGTCTCAGTCTCCCCCATGCAGCAGCTCAGCTTCCTGGCCCTAGTTGGTGGCCGCATTATGATGGTGCATGCAGCTTATGGCTACCTGTCCATGGCTGCAACCATCGCAACCCGCTACTTGGCATGCAGACGACAGTTTTTGCCGCGTTCACGTCAGCAGAGCGCGCCTGCAACCGAATTACAGGTCGCGCAGAGCAAGACAACAAGCCAGGCGCATGCACCTCCAGCTACTGGCGCAGGTGAGGTTGTTGTACTCGACTACCCTGTGCAGTCCCGCAAGCTAGCCAGTGCCATTTCAACCGCTCTGGCATTTCATGCGGCTGGCTGGCAGCTAGAGGAGTTGCATGCAGACACAAAGGATGCCCTTAGTGCCGCGAGCAGCCAGCAGAATGGGATGAAGTCTGCACTGTCCAGTCTCAAGACGCTGCACAACGTGTCTGCAGCGCTCAAAGCTGAATCCACATGGAGCGCATACTCAGCGATTGACGTTTGTCGGCAAGCATGTGGGGGGGTTGGCTACTCAGCGTACAGTGGACTACCGGGGCTACAAGCAGACTTCGCTGTGCTGCCCACATGGGAGGGGGATAATACCCTTATGTGCATGCAAACTGGTGGTTTTATTCTCAAGGCGCTGAAGGCTGCCTCGGCAGGTAAACCAACGCCGGAGGTCCTATCTTGGCTGCCTGTGGCTTTGCAAACTGACCAGCCAATCGACGCAGCACTGGATGCAGCCAACGCCTCAGATGTTTCTGGGGTTAAAGCAGTAGCAGATGCTTGCATTGGCGCGCTGCGTTGGGTGGTGGCTCAACGTGCCATGAGTATTGGCGGGGCTCTAGCCAGCGGGAAGTCAACGCCTGATCAGTCAGCCGAAGCCTTGGTGGCAATGACACGAAGCTTCGCAGCCGCCTATGTTGGTGCATCATTCTTACAGTTTGCAGCCCAGCCTGCGGAGCGCGGTGCTACGCAGTTCTGGAGAAAATTTCGCAGCGTGCGGGGTTCGCTTCGCCGTGACCAGAGTTGCAAAGCAGAGGCGGCGCCTGGGGTGGCGATCTCACTGCTGCTGCACCGCTATGCAGCACTGTACGTACTCAACAGTGTGTTTGACCACGCCAGTGGGTTCGTTGGGAGCTGCTCATCGAGCACGTGGGCACGGTTGCATGAGCTGCGTGACGAGGTTGCCGACTCTCTCCGGCCTGATCTCGTTGCCACCTGCGACAGCTTCGGACACAGCGATTTCGTGCTCGGCTCGGCGGTGGGAAACTTCAATGGAACAGTGTACGAAAGCTACCTGTCAGCCATCAAGTCAGCCCCTGGCTTCGCGGAACCACAAGCCTGTCCATCATGGCAAGACTCCTTCGGAGCGCTTCTCTCGAGCCCACAGCTCGTGGCTTTGAGAGCACAGGCCAAACTTTAGGCAAATACAGCATTAAGATCACCCATATCGATGTCGTTATTGTTTGTTGCTGGGTTCTGCAGCAAGCAATACCAGAAAATGAATAGGCGGCCAATAGCGGCTCAGTCTCGTCTCAAAAACAGACTTGCTTCAAGTGCTTTCGTAAGGGCCAGACCCCCTCTCGCGCACGCCTCCAGGCCAGCGTAGCATGCAGCGAATTATTTTTTCATAGGCTCGCAGCACATTCCATCTCTTATACTTTCCGCGTATCATTTCCTTTGCCGCGTTGTTCGCTTTGGGGATTGGGACAAAAGCTGCACGCACTCCAAGCACTGCACGGCGCAAGTCTACTTGCGAGTGCCTGGGTTTTGTTTCCTGCCCAAGCCCTGTTTGTAACAACTCTTGAGGTTCAGTACTCAAGTTTTCAACTTCCTGGCTTTGGTTTTGCTGGTACGTATACTTGCGCACCTACGTTTCGCGCTGCGACCACTGGCGTGTTTCTTTTGGCAGGCAAACACTTCGAAATAATGAGAACAGCACTTGCTTTGTTTGCGCTTGCAAGTAGCATTGCTGCCGGGGTCTCGCAGGGATCAGGCGTCCAGTCAACAGGTACGTGACGGCAATTTGCGGACCGCATCCTGCAATGCGCAAGGCGAGCAGAGCAAGCCGCAAATCGGAAGAAATTGATTATTGAAGCGAGTGGCTGAGTTGCAGCCTATGTAAACTCACTTAGCTCCAGCAAGATTTTGCTCACAACCTGCTTTTGTGCAGGGTGTAACCCGTTTGCTGACCAGCATCCTCACACTGCTGCACGCCATCGACTTCTTCAAGCCTCGCAACGAGTTTCCGTTTCCCCGTCTAACATTTCTGTGGTGAGTCGGCTTTTGCTCATGTGCCAGAGTCGCGTGCGCAGCAATTGATGGCTGAAGAAATGTGCACTGCACTTGAGGAAAGCTCTAGTTCACATGCCCGCCTCGTTTGCAGCAATTGCAACCCAACCGGGCTGGAGTTTCCTCAATCAGCATTGTCCACAACGATGATGCAGTTTCTGCAAGCAAGCAGTCAACACAGGTGAACATTATGTGGTGGCAGATGGCTCCAGGCGCAGCATACAAATCCTCCGCCAAAAATAGCAGCCAAGCTGCATCAAATGCAAAGCCACTCCTGGACTTTGTGTACCAAGGAATTGTCATGCCAGAATTGACAGGTTCTAGTAGCCAAGCAGGCACTGCCGGTGCAGACTACGCTCGCGTGCTGGCCGCCTGGAATGACACCGCAGCAGGGCGCATGCCCGTGGCTCTCGCCTCCGGCCGCTTGTCCCAGCGCGGCAAGAGCTTGGCACAGTTCAACTTCGAATACTTCGAGTTCACCTTGAAGCAGCTGGCCGATGCCGTGGGCAGCGGGGCCTCCAGCGCAGTGGGCGCGCTGTCGTCCCTGGCCATGCCGGCAGGCACCTCTGGCCCTGTGGTGCATTGGAACGCCCTTGTGACTTCAGCGGCGGTGTGCCCCACCACCGTGCAGTACTCCATGCCCCCCAACCAACAAGACTCCTCTGTGACTGTGGAAATCACCAACCTGGCCGTGGACGAGGTGGTGGTGGTGGTCACGCCCTCCGTGGATGTCACCGCCCCGGGCTTTCCCAGAAACCTCATCTTGGTGAGCAACATGACGCTGACCACTGCCGGTGGCGACTCCAAGGAGTATTCTGCGGAGTTCAACTTCAACACCGGACAACAGTACGCCCCCCTGCGCTGCCCCAACTGGGTGTGCGCGCAGTCCGCGAGTGCCTCCTCCCCCCTGGATGCCGTGCCGTACGCACTGAATCTGAACGCCACCGCTGCCACTGAGCGCCTTCCCCGTGGCCTGACTGCGGCCACTGTCCCTGCAGGCTCCACCCTGGGCGTGTACTTGAATGTGCAGTACAAGGCGCCCGAAGATGGCTCGGTGCCGTTGCTGCAAGAGGCCCAAAGGCAATCATTCACGTTGAACTTCTTCAGGGCATTCTCCGACCAGAGCAAGCCCCGTGTGAACGAACTGGAGCTGCCGCAGTACGAGCTGCTGGAGCAGCGCGAGGTGTCTGTCACCCTCACACGCCAGCTGGGCCGAGCCTCCACCGGCCGCTCTCGATTCCTGCCCCTGCGCGAGCGCGCCCCAGGGAACGATTTTGTGGTCATCAAGGCCCAGGGTCAGGGTCTGCGCCCTGTGGCGTTGCTGGCTTTGAAAGACGCCTTTGGGCACCCCCGCCCCTGCGCTGGCGACGTGCCTGTGATCGACTCCAACCAGATCTTGGTTGACGCGGCCGCAGGCAACGCTGAGGCCAACGCGACGCAAATTGTCACGTCTGTGACACCTGTAGGCCCTGGCCTGTACATGGTGTCCATGCGTGCTGCCCTGCCTGGGCTGGTGAGCCTCTCTGCTCGCCTGTCCTCAACCGCCACTTCTACCCTGCAGCCCCTCACCATCAAGGTGCTTCCAGCTGACTGCGTAACCGCTGACGGCGTGGTGCCAGACACCAACCAGAACAACATGACGTGTGTGTGCGACTTGGGCCACGGAGGCTCCGTTTCCGACGGCATTTCCGCCACTGTGGCTCAGACCGAGCTGCAGCGACAGCAGGCAACCTCGGAGCAAATGGGCAGCATCTTCTCCCAAAGCGTGCGCAATGTCATGTCTGAACTGGCTCTGGATGGCATGAGCCAGTCCATCTCCGAGATCTCCCTCACCACCGGCGGCGTGGCTGACACTGGCGGCCTGGATGTGTGCGGCATCTACGCACAGGGCAGCGTAGGCAACTACAACAGCCTACCCCCCCATGTGTCCACTGACGCCTTCCAGTACACCGCCCTGGAGTCCCTCACCTCCCTGGTTGCATCCAAGGAGTCCGCTGGCCGCGTGGACTGCTCTCCCTGCAGCGCTGGAAAGCGATCCAATGTCGTAGCTGTGCAGGAGTGCCTGGATTGCTCCGCTGGGCAGTTCTCAGCTCCAGGCGCAGCCGACTGCAAGGCTTGCCCGGACTTTGGCGCCACCTGCACCAACGGCGTGCTGCGTGTGAAGGATGACCACTGGTGGGAGAAAGGCGACACCATATCTGCGGCTGACGCGGCCACTCAGAAAAACCACCGCTTCCACGCTTGCCCCTTCCTGGGCCTGTGCAACGTGGAAGACGTGTCGCCTTCAGACACCAACGAGATCGCTGCAGGCAACCAGGGCTCCGCTGGAGCTCGCCGCTTGGTAAGCCTGGCGTCCAACTTTGACCTGGACGCTGGTGGCGGCATGACTTCATACGGCTTCGTGGAGTTCAGGCGGTGGTGGTCAGAGGCCACAGCTGCAGAGCACCACCGCGTGCAAACTGCCCGCAAGTTGCAGACCATCGGTAACTTCAACTTGGTGAACGACACCTCTGCGTCACTGGCCCTTGCCTCACAGACCGAGCAGCGGGTGAACTGCAGGGATGGCCACCGAGGCCCCATGTGCCAGTCCTGCGAGCCTGGCTTTGTGAACGGCGGCACCGGCGCGTGCATGCGCTGCACAAGCGTGGCTGTCTCGTGGGTGCTCTTCGCGGTGACCATTCTTGTGGTCGGGTTTTTCTGTGTTTTCTGGATCCGCCGTCGTGTTCGCCGCTCTCGCTTCCGAACCACTCAGTCCGGCGCCCAGCGCATTGGGCTGTCCTTCATCCAAATGTGCACTGTGCTGACTTCGCTGCGTCTGCGTGTCCCCCAACTGTTCGGCGTCATTGAGCAGGGTGGCTCGGTGGGCGACGGCGTCTCCATGGACTTGTACCCCATTCAGTGCACATTCAAGCCCACGTACCATGAGCGTCTCCTGGGGTACATGCTGCTCCCCATGCTGGCCATCATCTTGCCAGCCATTCTGCTGTTCGCCACCCTGCCCCTCCGTCGCTCAATGTGGGCGAAGCGGGACGCCAAGCGCCGGGAGCTGCTGCGCTCGCTGGGCGTGAACGGCGAAATGGGGGAGCGCGCCTCTGCCTCCGCCGCCAAGGACGACAGCGAGATGGTGAACCCCATGCGCAGTGGCGGCAAGCCCACTGCTGCAGACGCGGATTCCTCCAAGCGAAGTCCCACCAGCCCCAAGGGCCTGGTCACCAAGAAGGGCGGCGCCAAGAAGAGCAAGATCCCCCGCCGCGAGATGCCCCCTACTGTGGAGGGAAGCAAGAACCTAGCGTACGCATCCGCTGTGGTGCTGGTGTTCCTCGTGTACAATCGCGTGTTCCGTGAACTCGTGTCTGCTTTCCACGAGTACCAATTCCCCATTGAGGGTCACCAGCGCCTGGTGGCTGACCTGCTGGTGAAAGCCAACTCAGAGGTGCACCTTGGCTGGCGCGTCATCGCCGGTGTGCTGCTGGCTGTATACGCCGTGGGCCTCCCCATCGGCACCCTCATTCTCCTGTACCGCAACCGCGAACACCTTTGGCCCACTGCTGAGGGACTAGCACTGGAGGAGAAACTTCAACGCGGACAAGCAGATGCCGCCGACGCCGCCGACGCCACAGATTCCACCGACAAGAACGGCAAGAAGCTGAAGAACCAGAGTCAGGCGTTCAACCAAGCCGTGAAGATCCAAGGCAAGATGGAGGCATCTGACAAAACCAAGCTGTCTGCTCTCCTGGCACAGCACCAGGTGTTCCACAGATTCTCATTCCTGTACGACGGCTACCGCCATGACCTGTACTGGTGGGAGGTGCTGGTTGTGCTGCGCAAGATCCTGGTTGTGCTGGTGTCTGCAACCATCACTGACGGTCACACCCAGATGTTTGCGGCTGCAGGCATCGTGATCATTTCTCTGGCACTGCAGCTGTCAGTGCAGCCTTACCTTATCCCTGCCCTGAACGCCCTGGAGACACTGTCCCTTTGCTCCACCTTGATCCTCATGCTGGGGTCCCTGCTGTTCTGGCAAGTGGGCGCTGAGCAGGGCCCTGCCCTGGCGCTCACAGCTGTGCTGTTCATTGTGCTGATTGCCACGCTGTCCATCTTCCTGTACGCCTTCTTGGGCGGCGCTGCCAAGGCCCGCCTGCGAAAGACCGTGGGCGAGAAGAACTTCAAGATGTGCACACGCTGCATCAAGCGCAGCTGCAAGAACAAGCGCTCCCCCGCCGAGATCCGGGCTGAGATGCTGGCAGACGAAGCGCAGTACGATGCTGGAGTGGCCAAGTCCTCCGCTGTCCTCGCCAAGGGCGCTGCCCCCAGCCATGCCGAGAGCAAGGCCGCTGTGTCTGGCATTGGCACCGACCGGGGGGGCATGATGGCCAACCCTCTGACCGCCCGCAACCCACTGATGAATGCGGCAGCTGGCTCAGACAACAAGACCCGTAAGGGCTTCACTCCGCGAGGGCGCGTATAAGCAAAGCGCCTGCGGTTTATCGCTGTGTAGTACAACAATCTGGCCTGTGTTCGTGGAGTGTGTGCGCGTGTTCTCTCTCAATGCACTCCAACAGGCACTCTGCCCCATGTATTCGCGCACCCCCCCCCTCCCCGATCGAACGCCTAAGAGAGATTCACAATACACGGCTACATGATTCAATGTACTGGAAACATAAAAGGAAAATGACTTGCTAGAACTTTGAATCGTCATTACGAGACGAAGAAGCTGTGTGAACAATTGCAGCTGCCGTGCTGAGATCTGTCTATTTCACTGAATGACGAACAAATGGCTGAAATAGCTCGACAAGTGCTGAAGACCCAGTTCCACTTTGACACATTCAAAAGCAAATTTCAAGAGGAGGCAGTAGAATCCGTTCTGTCAGAGCAAGGTGACGAAGAAGATTGCAATGAGGTCCTCACGTTTGAGCGGTCTTCATTTACACAGATACTGTCATTTGCTTGCCAACTGGTGGTGGCAAATCGCTCATATATGCACTTCCGGCAGCAATGAAAGATAGTGGAATTACTGTGGTTTTGTGCCCTTTAATAGCTCTCATGAATGACCAGAAGCGCAGTGAGTATTTCCTGAATGGCACATCCAAGAGAAAAGTCTTTGCATTTGCCGTTTGGTGTGCAGGGATGAATACCCATGGCTTGAATGCTGTGAGCTGGCACAGCGAGCTAGCAGCTAGAACAGAGGCTTTGTTAATGAAAGATCTGGCCTCAGAGGTTCCTAAAACTCGAATTTTGCTCTGCTCGCCTGAGCGTGCGTTGTCTTCAAAGGGCTCGGCCGTGCTGTGCTCACTGCACAAGGCTAAGAAGCTGCAGCGCGTTGTCGTGGACGAAGCCCACTGCATCGTTGAGTGGGGACACGACTTTCGACCCCAGTACGCCCAGCTTGTGAGCTTGCGCTCGCTTTTACCTGGTTTGCAGTTTGTTGCGATGACAGCCACCGCGACTCTCACTGTGCTCAAGTCCATTCAAGAAAAGCTGGGGATGTTGCAGGCATCAACACACCCTGCTGATGATGCATTTAATGATTGCTTTGCGGCCCGTGTTGTAAGAGCCAGTGTGGACAGGCCTGAACTGAGGTACACGGTTGCATATGGCAACTCCCATTACTCAGATGAGGCATCCAAGGTCAACCTCCTCGTGCAGCGCTTGAAGCGCAGCCTTGGCATCGCGGAGGATCTTCCATCTGCGGGTCGCTCAGGTGGCAGTAAGCGGCCTAGGGATCCCTGGTCGGACACCGGTGCCGGTGCTGCTCCTGCAGCTTCGGCCAAGATATTCCGCGGCAGCCAAAGCAGCGAAGCAAGTGCATCCTCATTTTCAGCATTTGCAAGGCTGGGACGTCCCGTAGCAGGCACTTCCATGGGTGTTTCAGGTGGAGCAGATGGTGGGTTGTTCGTCTCTGCTCGCTCTCTGGCAAGCAACCCGCCCAAACCACGGCAACTCGCAAAGAAGAAGGCAGCCCCATTGGTGCTTTCTGAGGGACAGGCAAGACTCACAACCATGTTTGCTGCTGCAGCTCAGACAACACCCCTGAAAGGGCGTGCGATTGTGTACTGTTCCAGCGTTGATCGGACCAAAAGCTTGGCAACAACCTTGGACAATGCTGGGGTGTCTGCGCTGCCTTATAATGCGAAGATGACGCCTAAGCAGCGTGCATCTGTAGAGAAACAGTGGCGCAGTGGGCTGGTCAGCACAATCGTTGCCACCATTGCATTTGGAATGGGCATTGACTGCGCCGACGTGCGCATTGTCGTGCACTGGAATTTACCCAAGTCGCTTGCTGCATACTACCAGGAGGCTGGACGAGCTGGTCGTGATGGTCAAGAGGCCGAGTGCCTGCTATTTGTGGATATGCATGAGGTTCATCGAGCAAAGTATGTCGTCACACAGAGCATTCAGCAGGTGCAGTCAGGCGGCAGAGGTGCAGCAGCAGACGATCAGCATGCAGGTGCTCATGAGGCTCCTGATGCACACAATCGCCTTCAGAAAGAGTTCAATGCCATGGTGTCTTACTGTACAAGTGGTGCCTGTCGCCGCCAGCAGATTGCAGCTCATTTTGGGGAGAAATCCGCCAGTCCTGTGCATCCCTCCTGCAAAGGTGATACTGCAGTCAAGTGTGACGTGTGCAGTGGAGCAGGGCGCACAGC
>Ga0307982_1003118_pt1 | contig 13263 bp, 17 predicted proteins | sample OrgLakmetagen989_FD_201847 | JGI IMG/M metagenome (GOLD analysis project Ga0307982, IMG submission 201847) | Saline water microbial communities from Organic Lake, Antarctica - #989 | ecosystem: Environmental > Aquatic > Non-marine Saline and Alkaline > Saline | place: Antarctica: Organic Lake... | reverse complement strand
CCGTCCAATTTCCCCCCCCCCCCCCCCCCCGACACCTTTCGTCTATGTATACCTCACACATCGCCTTCACCAGTCCTGCTGGGATCCGTTGAAACTTTTCCTTGGCGTTCTGATGACCATGCGATGAAGATGACGAAGAAGCTTCGTGGCGCAAATAATCGGAGCATAATTGGGCCCATCCACACGCCTAGGTGATTTATAGGTGCAAAGGCGGCAAACAGTAACCAAATTAAGATGGTCGTAAACGCGTATGTATACGTTTCATATACTTCTATTTCTCTTTCACTCTTATTTCCTCAACTCCATCAAAGTTTCAAGCACAAATCAATCAGGTTTTGTACAGAGATAAAGAGAAAGTGCCTTCACCTTGCCAAGAAACGCACTGTCTTCTAACAGGGATGCTTGCCACCCTAGTGCTAGCACGGCCTGACACTTCACAGCGGGGTTGCTGCTGCTGTTGTTGCTCCCACTTGACGAAGAAGCTCCTCCGTTGTTGCTCCTCGCTTGCAATTGCTGCACTATCCGATGGCTCTGCCGCAGTTGCTCTTGGGAGCGCTCGTAGAGTTTCGGGAGCAATTCCATCGCCCGGGCGCAGAGCCAAAAGACCTGAGAGAAATAGAATAGAAATGGAAGGAGGAGAGAGAAGAAAGTCAGTATGGTAAGAAAATGTTTCATTCCCAATATTTGAGTTAAAAAATGCAACGGATGCAAATTAAGAGAAAAGAAAACTAAGGAATGAATTGGAATGGAATAGATTAAAAGCATCGTCGAGGTAATTGCGCAAGCTTACTTCAGTCACAAAGGAATACGGTTGATCGGGGGCTGCGGTGCGATAATTCGTGTGTTGATGCGGGAAGAAGCCGGGATCCGCATGCGCTGACACTGACATGGCGAGGGCGGCAGCCAAGAGGGCGTCGTCATCATCGTCGTCGTCGTCGTCGTCATTATCAGTGGTGGCTACTTTACCATCTTTGTTGTCATCGCCACCGTCGATGTGTTCACTATGTTCACCACTGCCTCCTTCGTTTTCGTTGAGTTTTGGCATACTACTGAAAGGAATGCGCCAGTCTTCTTCGAGGTAACTAGAATAAAAGGGAGGGGCAGATAAGAGGTATTGTGATGTGCAAAAATGAAATCGGGAGAGGCAGTGCAGAAAAGACTGGTAAGAGGAAGCTGAAGAAGATGTTAAAAAGAGAGAAAAAGAGAGAGAGAGAGTGTGTGTATGTGTGTGTGAAAGAATATAGTAAAATATCAAACCAATTAGCAAAAATAAGGCCGTGTGATTTCGTCTGTATCTCTTTTGTAATGCATTACCCGGGTTCGATTTTGCCTACGAATTTGCTAGGCGCATCGCACAGCGGTTTGCACAGTTCCAAGAGAATGGCCGTGGCGTTCAACAAGAGGCTGGAGGAACAGGCCTCGGGATGTGAGGATGCATCCGCTTGAAGTGCTTGGTGTCCTCCCTTGTGAAAGAAGGAATGTGCCAATTGCAGGCACCGGCTGTAGTATATTAGGGGCGGAAAGAAGACAACACGAAGCAACAAAAACAGAGAGAAATGAAATGCACAAGATATGATTGATCCAATGGAGTAACTAAAAGTACCGCAAAAAGCCCAAAGTCGTTGCCGACGAGATAAAAAATAAGGACGAGGCGTCTACTACTTCTGTACCATTACTGCGACTACAGCTACTTCTGAAGAACTGTCCATCTCTTTCTTAATTACCTGAACCACGCCAGAACGCCTTCCCGCAACTCTTTAATGGTCAAAGTGCGCTGCATCAGCTTAGCGAGTTGGCTCACGTACAGGGTGGCGTTGCCCCGCACCTAATGTAGTACCAGCAGAAAACAACGATAAATCTTGTACGTGTACACACGGGATTTGCGAAAGGAAACCGTGCAAAGAGGCAAGTTCTTACATGTAGCACACGCGCGAGAGCAAGGGTGTAAGAAAACAAAAGGGATACGAGTAGAGTAGAAAACAGATAATCTAACGCGCATATAGTACCATGTTCATTTGGTCATGAGCATCTTGACCAGAAGGAGTCGGGAAATTTGCCAGGCCAGAGAAGTATTCCACCGCTGCTGCTGCTGGTATCGAGTTGCTACTCGAGGTCGAGCCTCGTCTCTTGTTCGGTCGCGCGTGCAAGTTCATAGTTCCAGTGCCGTTGCCGTTCCATGCCAGCGCACTAATGTAATGGTGATAATTGTAGGGATAGTAGTGGTTGGGTGAAGTTGTGAATCATATAAGCATTGTGGTGGCGCTATGCAAGTCGACACTTACTGCGTGTGTCCTCGAGAAGAAATAAGGGGAGGGTTTCATGAAACCTCAAACTCCGTACGCGAACACACACAAGCACACAAGTGGCTGACGTACTTGAAGGGTACGATTGACGACACGGCTAGCATGCGAGCAAAATGTGAGGCTCGCTCAAAGGCGCCCGGGCTCGGCATGGCTTTGGATTCTAGGCATTCGTGCTCGAGAGCTACCCTGCAAGGAAAATTTGTATACAATAAAAAGCACAAGGGAGGAAGTTATAGAACAGCAGCAAGTTGAAATACGCTTGGAAGATTTGGGAAGAGGAATAACGAACAGAGGAGGATCGAACTAAGTTTATCGTTATTTGTTCAATCGATCTCCAATACATTTGTTTAGCGCGGATCTTGAGCAAATGCACGGTGGAACTCTCGGCAAACTGTTACAATGCAAGCACAAGTGCTGAAACTACATCTGACCCGATCGCAGAGCACAAGTGCTTGTCAGTCTTGTCATTGAGAGCAGCTAGAACCTGTTTTTTATACACATGAGAAAGAAGCACTGAGAACGTGGGATGAATAGTAATGAAATATGGGTAGGGCGGCAGCGAATACGAGAGTAGTAGTTCAAAACACATATTTACAGAATATAACTAAATTTAGAGCCATCATGTTTGGCGAAGCAAATTTCGCGTCTCGGTATCTTTTCAGCGTTGCTAGTTTAAAAAAGAATTGAAAAGAAGACGCCATTTGTGCACACCTCCGTAGGAAAAGTGTCTCCTTGGAACAGCCGGTCTAGCCGAATCCCACCGATACCAGAGCCAAGACTTCCAAGCACCGCCTTTGCTGCACTTGGATTATTTTTCAGGGTTGCACGAAAGAAATCCGGCGGTGCTCCTTTGAAACGTGCTCGGGATGCTGACAGCTTGAGTGCAGGGCCTTTCATGAGGTGGCGTGGGAGTAATGATGAAGCGCCGCCATGAGCATTGGCGGAACCAGCTGCAGACGAAGATGGAGCTTCGTAGCCAATTACTTCGAGAAGTACAGCACCTAAATCGTCGGCTCCGGAGGAAAAGAGGTCGTCTTCCGGGCTTGTGAGCAGAGCTCCAGCAGCTGCCACGAGAGGTTCACGCCAGAGACCTTCAAGCTGGTTTGCTGCTGCTGCGGCACTCCACCACTGCCCAGCGAGAATCAAGCCGTCAGCAATCGATGCCTGCCCCTCTAGGATCGCTGAAAGTCCTGCAACCGATGGCCCGCATGGCGGAAGCGTAGCCATTTTTCAGTGCCTCGGTCAATCTTTTTGGCCTTCACTTTTCTTGCTTCCTTCTTCCTTCTCCTTATCCTTTCTCCTTCCTCCTTCGAACGATGGATGTTCTTCTTCTGACTTCTGCCACACACACTTCTTACCCCCTTGGTAACTCTAATATGGTATAAGTACTTATTATCAGAACAAGCCAAACCTTTTTTTGAAATTATTTTTGCGAGTTATTACAAGCTTTTGAAAAGAAGTAGTCTCGGCGCCTCCTTCCAAAAGAATTCTCTACGGCCTCTCCCTTTTCCAACCTGCCAAGGACATTCGATTTGAATTCCATGGCGTCATCCTCAGTAGTTTCCATGGCAGCTGGTATGCAGGCCTCTATAACGCAGTTGCGCACTGAGAAAGACAACCTTGAGGCGGAGGCTGCGGCACTCAAAGCTAAGACAGAGTTCACTCAGGTGAAATGATGTGCGCACACCTTCAAGTAAAAACACTTTTGTCATAAACTTTTTGATCAAAATTATTTTGCTCAATCTTAAACCATAATAGAATGAGTCAATGAGCTTCATTGAAAAACGCGATAGTGTGCTTGCTGAAAACGAAGACTTGCGAAAGCAACTTGTGCACAGTCACGCCTTAAGTGGAGGCGCCAACAAGACGCAACTTTGCTTCTTAAATGGTCTGGATAACGATGCAAAAGAGCATGCGCCGGACGTAAAGAGCACCACGATTGTGTCCACGGTGGCGAGTGAAATCTTTGCTGCTTTAGCTATCGACGATGCGCTGCAAGAATTCAAAGAGCGCGCTAATGAGCGGGCAGCACACTTGAGGACCTCCCTCGAGGCAGCTGCGCAGAAACGCGCTGCGAAGAATGCATCTGATGAGGAATTGGCTGCAACCAAAACTGGTAAAGCTTCAGAGATTCCTTTCGTTTTGTTCATCTACTTCTGTATTTTGTTAATGTTGCCCACCATTCTTCGAAAATTCACAGTTTTTAACACAATCTAAATTAAGGCCTTCATACAGTGCGAGCTTGTTGGCCAGACAAAAGTTTGTTGCGAGCAGAGTAGATGTTTTTAATACTTTTTCAACTTGGAATGATATATATGTGCGCGTGTTAGCATATGCTTCGAGCTGCCGATTAGCTGATGAAAAGTCGGATGCACTGGTGAACATCGATCTGAAAATCAAGGCACTAAACGACAAGATTCGTACCACAGCCGCATCGGTCGACAAGTTTGAAGAAGAGTCCGCCAAAATTAAAGATCAGCGCAGCCACCAAGAAGCGTCTTTTGTTAAATCACGAGGTCCTTCAACTCCATTTTGAATTTAATGAGCATGCGTTAAACTGTGATGCATTGCGTCCTCCTTTTCTCATGGACGCATTCGCTTTCACTCATGCCAGATGCAAAAACTGCCGAAATCAGCGCCTCGAAGGCAAATTGTGTTACAGCCGAACACGACTTGAGTGCGAGTCAGGCAGCCACTGTCCAACTATTAAAAGAAACGGAGGCTGCCAAAGTTCGCAACGACGAGCTCTCGCTCGAATCTGAATCGCTTCGAAACGAGTGAGATCTCATTTATTAATTCAAGTGATACAACGATGGTTGGCATTTCATTTGGGCCTTAGCTCCAATGATATTTAGGCCAATTGTTTCGTAATGCACATATTCTGATGCTTCAATTTGGTGTGTCCTCTTTCCATACAGTTTTGTGACGCAGAATATGCGGGACGAATTGCGTAAGAGCGAACTACTTCAAATTCACGAGACGATTCGTACTGAGACAGCTGAGGCAAACAAGAAATTAGAAACACTTTTGGTGGAAGACGAAAAGCTAAACGACGATATCCGGTAATAGAAGGTGCACACATAAAACTATGCATCTTATCATTAACGATTATGGCTCCTTATATACTTCAATACTTTACACCGCAATAGAAATGGTGAAAGTACACTGGAGGAGGTGAAAAAAGAATTGCGAGAAATGGAAGAAGCTCTTAGCGAGGCAACGGCTGAAGCTGAGAATGCTGCACGTAAGAAGAAAAAGCTTGAAGACGACGAGGTCCTCAATTGCAAAGAAATCGAAACCTCGCTCAATGCCTTGAAAACTAATGGGGAAGAACTTGCCCGGTAAGTGTAGACCTGGTGAGGTACGCAATCATGAAAGCACACATCTCATATGTTTTGACATCTCTGATCTTCTTTCAGTTCGGTTCAACATAAGATTACTGCACGCAAGAATCAAGCTGATGAGCAGCAACGTGCAGAGCAAGCTGCAAATGCCGCCGAGGCCTCTAGTGTCGAGGAAGAGAAGAAACTCGCAGAGAGCATCAAGGTAACCCGATTTGATGCACTTTCAGATTATATTATACATGTGAATATCTCACAAGTAATCACACCCACTAGATTGAAGAAAGTGTCTATTACGATATTCTTTGGGCCGTAAGAATCTAATCATGACCAATCAAATTCCGAAAATGCATCACAGGAGGGGCTTGCTGCAGCGGAAGCTCACGAGACTGCAAAGCAAGAAATAATTAAGGCACAACCTACTCCAGACGAACTTGCGAAAGCACAAGCAGAACTCAATGCAGAGCAAAATTTGCATGAAACCCTCGTCAAGGAGCGCGATGTCGCTCTTGCTGCATTAAGGGCTCGAGAGGTCGCCGCTGCGGCTCAGCTTGAGGAACAACTGGCTCAGTCTGAGCGTGAATCGGCAAGTGGAGGCCCTGCTATGGCAGCCAAAAAGAAGGCCCTAGAAGACCTTCGGGCTTCGCTTCAAGATGGTACCATACAAATATGAAGTTTTGTTGTTACTATCGAGACATATGGTAACAAATCTAATGGTTTTACTCTTATTTGCGAATTTATTGTCCAATGTGCGCGCAGATAACAATGCGTTCAATGCGGCATACACTGCTGAAAAAGAATCAGGCAAAAAGGCAATTGAAGAAAAGAAAGCTGAACTTGCCAAGCAAATTTCAGAGCGCACAGCTGCAAAAGATGCTGCTGACAAGGAATGCAAAAAGATTGAAGCTGCAGCGAAGACTCTGTCAACCAAGCACAAGCAGCTCGAAAAAAAACTTGCTGCTGGCAAAAAGAATTTGGCAAAAAGCACAGCATCTGCCACCGCCGCGAAAGAGGAATTGGCTGCGAAAAAAAAGTTGCTACAAACCGTGGCCCCGAAGTCCAAGCTCCTCGATAATGATAAAGAAAACGTGAAGAATGAATCGAAATCTTCTGGCAGGTCCACGAGCGTTGGCAGTGAAAGTGACAGCGATGCGTAAAACGAAAGATATTTATCTAAATCATAGCATGCATCGCATATTTAAACCACAACCATACTTACCTTTTCTGCCGAAGAACTTCATTTCCGTTTCCATAAGGACACTGTATCATTGACAGACCTAAATATTTAATTGGTTAATGAAGAAAAGGCGGCGGTTTATATTTAATGACACAAATAGCACGTGGCTCGTTAACACTCCCGCGATGCGGCTTCCGCTTTTGCTATTGCATGAAAACTGATCTACTGCTTTTCTTTTCTTTTATCCTGCAGTTATACGTTATACAGCTAGATCTAAATTCGATTGAGTTCGGTGGATTTTTCTTTGTGTCGGGTTATGATTCAGCTAACTTCAAGCTTCCAAATTCTAGCAGGTGTAGTTCTATATTACGCATTTCCGTGCTGGGTTAGAATTCTGCGGAATTCCCGCGGAAAGGAAAATTTTAACCAACCAGACTTGACTTCCGCGGCGGGATTTTGGCAGTGTCCTTATGACTACGGCACGAGGAACCCGCTTCTGTGTTCCGCGTGGAATTTGAAATCCTTATAGTCCTTGTTTGTATTCAGCACTGTTTTATCTTAGCAGCAGCTATTTGTTGGACTTCGGACACAGCGGTATGTATATCAGCGATCAACGTCAACGGGGGGAGTTCATAAGTATCATAAGTATTAGTCTATTAAACCTCTGAATTATTTAAGGTATTGGTAATAGTAAGGGTAAGAAGTTCTTTATGTCCACTCTTGCTCTTATCCCGCGCGGCTGCCCTTTACACACCTCTTCGGCGCACACCACACTTACACTTTTTACTTGCGCCAATCGTTGCTTTCTTCCTTTTCAATGTCGTCTTCCCACCACGTGCTAAACTTGTAGCCCTGGCGGAAAAACGTGTTCACGCTTCCCACGTCTCCTAGGCCCAGGGCCTCGCCCAACTGATTTTTGAACTCACCCAAGTTCGGGCGATCCGCTTCTTTCTGAACGCACTTGTAGTTGCCGTCTCCAACTTCCAGCATGGTCTGCCAGTACGATGGGTAGCTCCGAAACAGGGCACCCTGTTGTGTTTATGTCGCGCGTGGGGCAAATTCAAACAGGAAAACAGTGCGAATGAAGAGCTATCTTAAAAATAACGAGGACTTGAATACGTAAATGCTGCTGCGCTTGCTCATAAGTTTCTAAGAATTAGCCATCATCATTAGTGCCTGGCTTTTTCCACTCAATTGTATTTTACCTGGTAGCTGACGAGGTAAGGCGGGCGGTTCACGTTTTTCGCATAGGAGCGCACCCGAAGATAGTACACTGGCAGAATACGGCTCAGGAACCGGTACTGCAGATCTTTGGGTGGGAACGCAGGTAAGCCCAAATCGCCTCTCAAGGTGTCGAGCTGTTGTTGACAATCGATGATAACACAGATGAGGAAACAGTGCATGAAAGAACGGGGAAATGAAATGAAAATAACAACACAGAGTGCAATTATCAAATGCGTTGAAATTATAATCACGACGAAGAGACCATTGTTTTAAAAAAGAACGCACTACACAAAAATGGGCTCAAGAATGAGCCACGATACTGCGGGTAATCTCACCTTGAGGTTGAGGAAAATGAGGGTTTTGTCCGGGTCCTGCATGTGTAGATCTTCCAATTGGGGCAGCTCTTGGCAGGTGAATGTGGTCTTTGAATGATTTGATGGCACACGCACAACAAGACGTAAGGAAGACAAGTGTGGGCAATTGCAAAAAACGCAACACAAGATCTGAGCAATTTTGACAGAGTTTATGTAAGAAAGTCTTTTTCTCATTCCTAGGTGTGCATTTTCCGTTTTCAACTCTCAATGATCGCGCGTTTTTGCACCCTACTATTACTCGAATGCAATTCCATACCAAAATGTACACGTCAGCCTCTTCCACGGGCACCACTTTGCCTCGGCCTTTTCCAAAAATGCCGGCGAACAAATCCCCGAGCGACTGCTGGTCGTTGCCTACCGTGGGCACTAGGCAGTGCACTTTGACGCCGGGAAACGGCTCGTCGCTGCCGATCTGATCATTGTATGAGTAGAATGAAAAAAAAGTTAGGGAGATGGGGGGGGGGGGATCAAAATGAATAAAAATTGAATGAGATATGACAAGAGAAATAGTGCTAGATTGCCGAGGAGCTCAAGATAAATTAAGGAAAGAACGAAAAGTTGGAAAGAACCGTCTAGAAGCAGGCACAAAACAGTGGTATGTATGCACATGTGATCACAAACGCTCCCTTTCATTCAGTTGAGAGCGTTTCTACGGCAAGATACTCTCTCAAAGAGCCATACACGTCCACGAACACACCCAATGATTCAAAATCACTTACCTTGATTCTAACATGCTCCGCCTACTCTCATGCCCTAGTATAAATTTGTCTCATGCACTAAACACGCACCTGCTCCACAGCTTGTTCCAACTCCGGATTGTCAGGCACCATGATGGCCACCTAAGGTTGAAAATACAGGTTACGCGCATAGGCATGAGAAGAAGGGGAAAATTGATAAAGTAAGAGACACCGATAAAGTTAAAGGGTACTAAAAACGAGGCTACGCAAACTTTCGAGGTCATTAGGACGACATGTTGCGACCATTTTTAGTCCCAAACTAAAAGAGACTGATTCAATCACTACCTTGAGCCCCTGTTCGAGGACAAATTTGGTGGCCAGATCGATCGCCAAACGAACATTAGCTTTGGACACTTGCTCTGCGGAACAGTCCGGCGACTCCATCAGATCCGTGGACAGAGGGGGGAATTCCACCTAGTAATTGTATTAAAAGCACAAGAGAGTGAAATTTAAAATCAAAGAAGTAAGATAGTTGCTGCAGCGAATTTTCTAAAGTCAAGAACAGGTAGAAAACTCTATGAGAGAAGAACAGAGATAATAAAGAGGTAGTCTTCGTTCCAGGTATATTTTGGCAGTTGGTGGCTTGTTATCATTTAGGTTCCTCGTGAGTGTCATCGAACTCCTAATAAACCATCACTAGCTCCTAGCAACACGATAGATGACTAGCAGGAAACAACAACAGCAGTTTCTTAATGGTTGAGCTCATACACACTCTAACGCCAATACTAGGCTTCAACGAAATACGAATGTTGATTTTGGGGCGCTTGAGTGAGCTCACATAAATCAATGGTCCACGCGACAGACATAACTATACGCATTTGTAAGATAGTTACCTCCAGCAATTGCTTTCCGTTGGCCATAGCAGCAGCAGCCCCAGCGTAAGTAGCATCGATCGCTTGGTTGAAGTTGCCAGGCACTGGCGCTACTGGCGGTGCCTTAGGTGCTGCTGCCGGTGAATCGCTTGCTGGTGCATCGCTTGTCGTGTCAGCAGTTGAGGACAGGCGCAGCGGCGAAAAGACACGCGACGTGCTAGTGCGCAGAGCGCTAATTCTGGCTGGACCTTGCCAGGCAGATGACTGTAGCGGTGCCAGAAGGGCCAGCATAATTGCTATCACCTTCATAGCACAAGGGATGGCGAGGTATGTATGGTAGGCCTACTACTCTCCAACAAGTAGCTTTTGTCGCGTAGCTATCGTATCAAGAGATTTTGTTGCGAAGGATGACGTGGTTTAGAAAATACGTATGCGGTTGGATGTTCGGTCTTGTTCTGAAGGCAGTTTCATGTTTCTGAGCCAATTACGTCGAAGACGCGCAAATGGCACATACTAAATCATTAAGCCACTTACTTACTTAGATGCAAGGCGATCCTGTTGGGTGCTAAACAAGTAGACAGCAATACGAGGGCAACCGATCTGCAAATTTTACAACTGGGCATGGAAGAACCAGAACCGGGGAATGATAGGTGTTAGTGAACAAATAAAAGACAACTAGAAAAAAACGACCTCGTTACGTATATGGTGTGCGCATATATGCTAGTGAACAAACAAAAGGCAACTAGAAAAAAACGACCTCGTTACGTATATGGCATGCGCATATAGAGTGCATGCACCGGATTCCGGCCTCGCCCGTAAACCGTAGACCTGCAAACAACGAAACACGAAACGAAACCATTTAAGATTTAAGATCCCTCCTCCTAATTCGATTCTAAATGCCAATGCCCGTCCTGTGTGCCCACTAATACGCCAATTCCGAAAACAGGGCTACTTGGCACTTGGCAGCTACTATTTGCTGTTTGTTATCGAAAATTTAAAGTTTTTTTTCTGTTCAAACTTTTCTTCCTTGGATCTCTTCACTATTCAAAATGTTACTGCTCATCCATTCTGGTCTTCATGGAAAAGTATCTCTGCGCAAACGTACAAGGGGGCCAGCACCAGTGGCAAGCAACAGTGCGTCGCCTCTTTGCACCAAATCTGTTATATGAAACGCCATCCCGAGGTGCTAACCATTCACAATCCACAAATATTAGCGCAAAGAACAAAACATTCCAAAACGGTGAGATGAAATCGAACGGCAACAACTAGACAGCTCCCGTTTTTCAAATATAATGATCTACAGCAATAGGTTAGGCAGGATTTTTTTCTTCATTACGTACCGATGTTTTCATGGATCGTTGAAGGAGGGTCGCTTGCAGCATCTCTTTTCGAGCGGTGCGTTTCAGCATCGACCTCAGTTCCTTGCGGCCTTGTAAAAGGGACTGCGTAAAGGCCCCCAAATGAGGCAACGAGAACCAGTACTCCTGTATGTGTATGAAGCGCAGTGCAGGAAGATAGGCACGTAGCGCGCGCAGGAGTCAAAATGACAAAGGAAATAACATTTTGAGACGAGTCTAAACATCACAGGGCATGTCTGTTACACTTGTGCACACAAGATGCCAAAAGACACAAAAACGAACAGCCGTGAAAAAAAAAAACGCACAATGATCCTATAGAATTGCCAGCCCGTATGCTCACCGTCACTTCACTAGAGTTGCCAGGCTGTCTGGCGCGGAGAAACCCTATTCGCTCAAGCATCAGAATGGTGCTACTAAAGTCGTCATCAGCGCAGCCGTTGCTGCTTGCATTCGAAACTTCTCTAGTTCGCTTACGGCTCCTAGCGAAGTCTTCTTCGTGTTTTGAGGACGAGCTTAGCGGCTGTTCCAACGCGGAGCGTAAAGATTGAACAGTCACGCTCATTCCTCTGCACTCTTCGAGCACGCGCTTGAATTTCTGCAAAAAGGATAAGTCCGCAGCACCCGAAGAAGACACTTTCGTAGCATCATTGTTGTGGGGCGGCTTGCCTGATGACAGCACATCTATTAGAGCTCGAACGTCGGATGTTCGGCAAAGAACAACTTCAGGAGAGGCGGATAGTCGATAGAGCCGCACCGTATTCGAAGCGCGCATCGACTCCAGCGCTGACTCGACTTCAGCTGAATCGGCCAGCACGCTCCCCAATTGACTCTTCAAAACTAGAGGTGCTACTGTGGCTACAGATACTCGGGCAGTGGCTAACGACGACAACGAGGTTGGTAACGGCGATCCTCTAGACAAAGCGCTTGTTGCTGAAGCTCGTTGGCGAAGAAGGTCAAGGGCGGCTTCAGTGTCACTTGGTAAAGCAGCTAGCAGGGCTGCTTCCTCAGGATCAATGTCACATGTAGTGGCATGACTAGAGTCGCGCTGGGGTGGAGTGAATCGAACGAAGCCTCGACGACGCATTCGCAGATAGGCTTTGACTACTGTAGTGAATAGTTGATAGTTGCACTAATGCTAGCCCAGGTAGTACGTATTTACTTCGGAGACAAACTTATATTTTTGTACGTGATAGCTCAGAGTTACTATAGACGAGTAGAATGATGCTTCGAATACAATAGCAACGCCAAAAACGCTACGCGAATGGCGAGGGTTCAAAGTGAATCTCGCCACCGATAGAGAATGAAAGAGTGCCCCCAGACCTACAGAATTATCCTTGTTCTGCACTAAGATGCCGCTGCCATTGTGAGATTGTGAGCTCAAAACCGATCAACGCAACACAAGTTTAGGTGCCCGCGCGATGCGCGGCTTCGGAGCAATGTGTTTGCTGCGGAGGAGTAGGAGTAGGTGCGTGTCCTTAGCACCCCAGTGCACGGCCTTGAGATGCCCGTGGATGAGTGCCCTCATAGTGCCCGTGGTGCGTGTCCATTCTTGTGCCCGTGGTCCGCCTTGTGTTCTTGTTTACTGCACATGTACAACAGAACTGTACTGTACTTTACTGTAGATACTATAGTACTGTAGGTACATAAAAAACGACGACCACCACGAACGAACCACCAAATTCCATTTAATATATAGGATTTCGTATAAATACGTCAGTATATTGATGACTCGAATACGCACTTCGATATCGAAGCGAAATGTTGAGGAAACTAATCTGGTGGGCTGTGGTTCTGTGGTCTGGTTGTTCATATGCCAAATGCAAGCAAAACGCAAGTGCAAAAGAGCGGCGAAAGTTCTTCAGATAAAAGTGGACGCACGTGCGATGCTGTGATGCGCGCTACAACTAAAACCACAAACAAATCACATCAGGTAATTT
>Ga0307982_1003115_pt1 | contig 13275 bp, 16 predicted proteins | sample OrgLakmetagen989_FD_201847 | JGI IMG/M metagenome (GOLD analysis project Ga0307982, IMG submission 201847) | Saline water microbial communities from Organic Lake, Antarctica - #989 | ecosystem: Environmental > Aquatic > Non-marine Saline and Alkaline > Saline | place: Antarctica: Organic Lake... | reverse complement strand
ACGAAGAAGGAGGTGGAGACCTGAGCCCTCTCAGCCCCTCGGTGGCCAAGGCTGCGGGTAGTTTCCTGGCGTTGCGCTCGCGGCGCAGCGCCGGCAGCAGTGGAAATGGCGAAGTCAAGAAGCAATTAGAAGACCAGCAGCAGCAGCAGGATAAGGAAGACAATGACGACGACGGTACAACATCCTCGGGATCGGAGGGCTTGCACGCGACCTTACGCGGCATGGCCCAGCAGCCGGACTTACGACGGGACTTGGCGCGCTTGCCGGCGCCGCTCCTCTTGCTTGCCTCTTCCGAAGACCGCTGGGTGCTCCCCACCCATTCCGACGGCATTTTCCAATGGTTGACCAACTTGAGCGCGAACCAGCGGGAAGCTGACAACAGTGAAAGCGGCAGCAGTGGCAGCAGTAGCCGCAGCGGAAGCAGCAGCAGCACTTATGCGTCGAGTACCATGGGCGGCCTTCGATCTTGGGTCGAAGCAGAGACACCGCAAGAGCTCGTTTTATTTGCTGCTGGAAAGGTAATGACTATCTGAATTTATTGCAGAGACACCGCAAGGGCACGATGTTACCGAAGTTGCACACAGCACTGCCTCTATGAATTTATTATATTCATCTAACTTTCCATTCCGTCCTTTTTGTTTCCGTACGTGTCATTGCTTGGCCTTTTCCAAATCTGTCTCCCAGGTGTTGGCCCAATTTCCGGAGCCAGAGCCCACTCTATCTGCTGATCCTTCAGCCAGCAGCAGCAATAGCAGCAGTGCCGCTGCCACCACAGCTGTGGTCGCTCGCCCGAGCAACACCAGCGGCGATGGCAGTGTGAAGTCGGGCCAGAGCGCAACCTCTTCTCGCGTTCAGTTCAACGCGCAAAGTGGGTTAATCGCCAAATTGACCTTCAGAGCGGGGCACGAGCTTCTCCAGGTTTGTTTAGCATATTGAGCGGAGTGCAGAGTTTGCATGACATTGTATACAGATATTAGTAGCATGGTGACGGTCGCAAGTTGCAACCACCAATTTTCGTGCTGTCATTTATTTTTTTACGAATTCTTCGTACCTGTTTATCGCAGGAGAAGCACACCCACATCGTAGGCCTCTTCTCGGACCTCGTTACCTCTGCGAACGAGGTCTACCATCCGCACCTCGAGCGGTTAAGAGCCATGCACGCTGCGCGCTTGCGAGCAGAAGAACAAGAAGCCGCTGCTAAAGCGCTCAAAGGAGGCTTTGGAACGACCGGTCAACGAGGAGCTTTCTCCAAGCAAGGTTTAGGGCGCAGCAAAAGTAGCCGGAGCCGTTCTCCTAGCGGCGGCGCTGGAAATAACGCCAGTGATGACTACTTGGATGTCTTAGAGGCCGTGGATGCCTATGCAAGTGAAGCTCGCGATCTAGCGCAACAAAACAACAGCAGTGCCACAAAGATGAATGTTACAGGGGCCAAAAGCAGTAGCGGCAACAACAGCCAGCAGTCAGCGGCGGTTCCTGCGGGCCCTCTATCTGCCGAGGCCCAAATGGCGGCCTTGGCCGCAGGTCTATCGGACAGTGATAGCGACGACGATGACGACCTAACGGCTTCGACCGATGGGGGGCGGCTCAACGCAGCGGAACGGTCTGCAGCGGAAGCGGCGAATTTGGAGAAGAAAGCTGCTCGGGCCCAGCAAGTGAGTTGTTGGTGTAGGAACAGTGGTGGTAGTGGTAGAGCTGTCGAGTGTGCTTCCTACTTTTAAGGAGAGCGTGTATTAGTGGCAATGCCGTAAATTGAAAACACTTATTCACTTTTTTTTTAAAATCGCTTGATTGGTGTGGCGTTCCTTTCTATGTCGTTGGCCGTTTTTCTATGATCTAGGCTGCGGAACGGAAAATAAAAAAAGACGCGCAGCGCAAGAAGAAAGAAGCGAAACAGCGCGAAGCAGACGCCGCAAAACTACGGGAAATCGAGGAAGTGAAAATGGTGGCCAAGCGAGTCCAAGTCGAGCTGGTGTTGATGCGCCGTGCCGATAAAGAGTCGGCGGCCATGATGAACTACGAGGAAGACATGGTAAGTGCAGGTGTTCTATTCTTGGCAATTGTAGGGACCTTCGAACCAAGCGTGCTTCTCGTTCGTGCGCGTTGCTTTGGAGCATCCATCATTCTTGTTCGTTTCTCATACGCCCAGCTTGTTGTTGATACCTCAATTTTCGTTGGCTCCTTGTCGCGCGCCACGTCACCAACACCGTTCATGTTTAAACCCGCTTTCTCTAACGTAACAGGAACAATGGGAAGTGGCCGCAGAAGATGCCCGCAAGAAAGCCCACGAACTGTCGCAGGCACGCATCGACGACGAAGCGCGCACGCTCGAGTTCATGGCGGCGCGGCTAAGGAGCACTAAGCACGAGCAGCGCGTGAAGCGCTTGCGCGAAGAAGAGGAACGCATGGAGCGAGAAGCCCTGAGCGTTGGGGATGGAAAAGTGGGCGGCTACAGCTTCTTGCGACCGGACAAGTCTGTGGATTTGAACCTGTGTGGCGTGGCCTGCGCGAAGGTGATGAACGATGCGCTAGTCCATTTCTTGTGTTAGTACTACGCACCAGCTGTAGAAGATGAGTCGTATGTTCAAAGCGTTGAAAGTTCTGTGTCTGCCTTACTTCAGTGCCGTTGCCACAATACATTTATCTATGATTAACTGTTACAGTTGCCTCTCCAACTTCACACTTTTCATTCCTTTGCTCGTGTACGCCTCTTCCTCCTAGCTCGTGAACGACCTCTTCGAAGCGCGGCAGAAGCTAGTGGGCGCGTTCCGGCGCCAAGTGTTAGCCCAAGCTCAATACGACACCTTCAAGAAGCAATACGACGAACGGGCCGAAGAAGTGCGCGCGTTAAGCGTGGGGGTCCGACAGCTGGAGCGCGAAATCACTCTTGGCAATGACTCTCCCGGATCTGCTGCTGAACTTGCTCGGTATTATTTTTGTTATAAATGTTTTGTTACTTCTAGCTGGTGGCAAAATGAGATGGGGGCTTGCTTTCGACTTCAAAAACCTTCTTTTTAGCTCAACTTCATTCAAGTATACAACGTACGAACCATTCTATAAATTATTGCATTTAGGTTCAAAAAGGACTACGACAAGGCGCTCACGAAGCTCAACGAGCTCGAATCCCTCTTCAAAGCGCGCGAGAAAATTATCAAGAGCGCCAATCGAATCGTGCAAGGCCTGAAATTAGTGGTGAAAGAACGCAAAGAAGCGTGCGAGGTGAGATGGGTTATGAAAGAATGATTGATTGACTTCACGAATCTCACGCTTGTGTAATATTACCTGGCATGAATGCGTAAAAGTATACAAATGCATTGTGTACTTTGGTGCTTATAACCAATTGCGTGATTGTGTTTAAGAAAGCATCTGTAAATATTCTACTTGTGTTCTGTCTATCAGGTGGGCATTCACCAAGTCAGCCAGGCGTGCCTTGATTTGTTGGACAAAATCGGCGAATGGCGGCTGGCGACTGACCACGAAGAGCTGGAAAAGAAACACCGAAAAGACTTGCTGCACACCATGGTATGGAATTGGTATCTTATTTTACATGAAAGGTTGAAGGCCTCAGAATGATTTATGTTTATTTGTAGTTGAAGCTCTTCTACCTGAACTCTCTTTAATAGCTGTAATTCTTTCTTCTTGGTATGTATTTTCACGTTATACAATATTTTCCGCCATCAGTTAGAGCGCAAGGCTGAGGTGGCAAGAGAGCTCAAGCACACTGCGCGGCACACCGGCAAGTACATCAACACTTCGACCTGGAACGCGGGCGTGCGGCAGCGAATGGAAACCAAACAGTTGTACGAACACCTCGCCAAAGAGTACCGTACCCTCAAGGTAACGGCCACACTGACATGATGCCAATGAAGCTTTTTTCGAAGTGTACAAATGTTAGAGGTGTTCCTTTGCCCGTCTGATCCATAATTGAGATTTGTCTGCCTCTTGGCCATTCCATTGGTCTTTCATTTTGACTTTTTCTTCGTGCTTTCTTCCCTTGGTGTACTCTCAGGCGTCGTGCGCCGATTTAGTGCAAATGCAGTCCGAGTCGCAAGACCGTTGCATGCGCATGTCAGCGCGAATGATCATCTTAGACGCGCAGGGCAACTTTGTGAAGAGCTTGAAAAGCGAAATTGAGAAATGCTACGCCAGAGCCTGTGCGCGAACCATCATCGATGAGCTCAAGCTTCAAGACGAACGAGCAGTGAGTGCAAACATGATTTTACTACCATGCTGTAACACATCTTAATCCTGCCTTTACCTCATTGGTTCCTTTGATATGCTAGTCTTGTAGCTTCACTTTGCCCTAGAAGTTATTCAGCGTATCTGATATGTCGTTCAATGATCGTGAGCCTCTCGTGTTGCGAATCTTGTTCTTGAATCAAAGGCCGAACTTGAGGCTCGTCACGTGAAATTGGCGCAAGAACGCGAGCTCGTGGAGGCTGCTAAGGCTCAAACAGCGAAAGCAAAAGGGAAAGAAATACCTTCAATTTCTTTCCCAGCACCCTCCTCGTCGTCCGCCGTGAGCCTTGGTCCGAAGAAGAATAACGGCCAAAACGGCGCTTCATCGGGGCCAAGTAGTTCTTCGTCTCTCGATAGTCCTGGAAAAGCGGAGAGCATTCGACCTAGGGCCAACTTAACGGAAAGCGGAGGAGAAGGGAGCGGTGACAATGTATCCCTAAATCAGCCGTCGACACTACCACACGATTCCTCAGCGATGCTTCAAAATTTGACGCGCTTAAAGGCGAGCGAGAAACGAAGCAAGGAAGAGAAGATGTGGATTGCGCTCGACGCCTTATTGAACCCGGAATATTACGCAAATAACGTCTCGGAACAAGAAGTGGAAGAAATGACATACGATTTGGACTACCAGGTAATGCGCAAATAGATAGCGTTTTTTTGAGCAGCCTAGCATCCCAAAGATAAGGAACACAAAGTGTGCTTTTTGTTTCTGCCTCTTTTTGAAAACACTTTGTTCCTTTTTAAAAATAAAGTTTGCTTTTTATTCGTAGATTTGGCAGCGCAACCGAATGAAAGCTCCGGGCCAGCTTGGCCCACTCACCCGTTCAGAAGTAGAAGCAATCTTAGCGCTGCCGCGCTCCGCAGTGGAAGCCATGCCATTTCTAAAGGACGACGAAGCTGTTGAGATGCATAGGCTGTTGACGAAATACACGCTAGGGCGAGGCGAGGACTTTCAAAGGAACCAAGACGCGAAGTCACAGGTTGGAGTTATACTTGCCGTGTCAATGATTTTATAAGCTTTCTTTGTTTGCTTAAGTGTCCATTGTTGACAGTATCCTTTACGAGTGCCAAATGATCCATGTAGGATTCGTATTATTGTATATATATTTTAAGCCCCGACAACGAACCATGTGTTGCAATATTACAGGACACGCCGCCAGCTCCAGAGGACTCGGATACCGAGTCTGACGACGACGACGAGCAAGACAACAGCGACAGCGAAGCGTTTGTCGACCACGAGGCCCTCGGGGGCTACAAACGCCCAGCCAAAGTGGCCATCACCGAAGACATGCTGCAGAAGGAGAAAAACGAGGTGGACGCCCACGTAAAAGGGTGCAGGGTGGAGCGCATCCGAAGCACCCCGCCGGGCCTACTGAACTCGGAGCAGCGAATGTGCGTGTGGCTTCGAGCGTCTTTTATGAACCATGCCTTGTTCTGTATCTAAAGGAATTTATTCGAGAATTCAAAATAACATGCATTTGTAGCGTGAACTCTTTTGCACCATGTAGAAGGCGTTAAAGAAAAAAAATCGCGTGTTCTCCATGCTTGATTCGCGCCGCAATCTCTCTGCATATTTCGTGTCCCTACGATGGTAGGTGGGTGATTCTCGACCGCATTTTGTGCCCCGAGCATTATTTTTTTGACTTTCGGGATGCTGTTGACCACGACGGACGACGATCGGGGGGCTTCGCGCCGGCTCCTTCGAACCCTGAAGCGCCGAAAATGGGAGACATATACGTGCACCAACGGTGCGGACAGGGAGAGCTTTTGTGCATATTACATCGGAGCATAATTAGGCAGAGATTGACCTTTCTTTTCTTTCTTTAAACTGTATTTTTTTTAAAAAAGATTTGTCGCCATATTTGGAACACACCCTGCATGGTGCATTGAATGGATGGTGCTCAATTCAAACTTCAAACTAACACGTAATAATCAAGGTGGGAGTACGAGCAAGGCTTTGAAGCGTCGCAGTTTGACGTCGCCCTGGATACAGGGTGGGTTTGCCCCTACGACGAGAAGCTGCTCCTGGAGCTGCACAAGGCACCCGCGGGGATGCTGAAAAGCGACGAGGACCGAATGGTAAGGACCTATTTGTGGACACATTTTCATTTATTTCAAAGAAGTTTTGTGTTTTATTGTTTGCCTTTTTCTCGTATATTCGTGCGACTGCCTTTCGAATTTATGATTGTTCAATTGGGTTGTTTGATCCTGTGCCTGCCTTCTTTTGGTACATCAGATTCGGTACCTGATGGATCGCTACTACGTGTTGCCTGAGCTAACGGCTATGGGCATCGAGAGGCGCGCAGCTACTCAGGCCTTGCTCGATGCCACTGCCAAGGTATAAATGCACCGTCTCTAATCAAGTACTTTTTGAGTCATTTTTTTCATATGGGCATAATCTAATATTACTCTGGTTACTTTTCATTGTCTAACACTCAGTCCTTCCAAACATTTTTTTCGTCCAACATATGCATACACGTCAGCTCGCTGAAGCGCAGCTGGCCGCCGAACTCGAGCACGAAGAAGCACTGAGGCGCGGCGAAAAGCAACGGCGCCGCAGCTCCATTCGCTCGCCGACCACTCCGGTGAGTCCTGGCTCAGCCGCAGCGTCCTCATTGGCCGAGCCCTCGAGTGCGAAGAGGCGAAGTTCGGTGCTCAGCCCGACGAGTGGCGGAGGGAAAAAAGAGCCGTTAAGCAGTAAAAGGCGGGAATCCCTAAGCCCCCTGACGGGGAACAGCAAAGATCCGTTGAGCCCGGGCAGGCAGGATTCGTTGAGCCCTCTTACGGGGAGCAGGAACGATCCGTTGAGCCTTTCTTCTCCGTTGAAAGGTCTCGAGGAAGAAGATGAAGTTCCGCCAGCACCAGCACTAACACTGAACCCTCGCGGCCGAGCATCTGCTCCGAAAGTGCTTCGAAGTGCGTCAGAACGAGCGGCAAGGCTTCCCGTCGCTCTCTTGAGGCAAGAATCAGGGGCAGGTGGTGCTGTGAGCCCTTCGAAGCAACATCGAGGCAGTATGAGCCCTTCTTCTCCCTCGTTGTCACCTTTGCAGCGGCGAAACACTCTCGCCATTTTACCCAGCCCTTCCAAGCGGCGAGGCAGTGGCCTCGGCGGGGTGGGCGCTAAGGGCACTCGGAGCCGCCGCTTCCAGCGGAGAAGTCGAGCAGGCTTCCACGAGGATTTCGATGACGACGAAGCTAGCGCGGGTGAAGTGGACGACGAAGAAAGCGATGTTTCTGATGAAGACATGGCGTGGGACCGCACCCGTATATGGGGCGCGTGGGAAGCCGTACATCCAGCGGCGCTCGGGCGCAAGAGCCAACGCGAAGCGTTCCCCTGGCACGACCCGGTTCGCTTCGAAGGCGGCACAGGTGATTTGAACTAGAGCATTAATGTGAGGAACATAGAAAAACTTGTTCCCGAGAGACGACATTTCGAACATCACCTCTTTCTTTGAATCTTTTTTTTTTCTCTAGTCTCGCCTGAAAACTCGAAAAATCATGGCTATAAGTTCTAATCATTTCCTGCACCCCACTCGACCAGTGTTCGTGATCTTAGTCTGCGCGCTCTGATTTTCCGTTGCCCCTTTCAACGAACGCTCCCCACCACCAACAAACAACAGGCCGCCACCCTGCGTCTTACTCCCTGAGGCCGCCCATGACCCACGCTCAAGCCGCGGCCCAAGATGCAGAAGAAGCGCTGGCCCGACGGGCGAAAAGAAAAGCTGATAGGATGGCGGCTCGGAAGCGCGAAAAAGCGAAAGAATTGGCGGCTCATAAAGCAAGCCTGCGTCCGGAAATGGTATATTGACGAAGAATTTCAAATTGATCAAAGAAGTCTCGACTGATGCTTGACCTTTCTTTAGTTCTTTTGGCTTTGTCATATTTTCTTGCTCTCATCTTGTGCTTCCTCGTATCAATATGTCTGTCTGCTCTTATGACTAAAGATTTAAATACTACTTTTTGATAATGTGTTCTCCTTCTCATTCTATGTCAGGTGGTGGTGGCCAATATCGAAGAGCTCGGACTCGATCAGAGTCACAAACCTGCGCTCATGCCCACGGGTCAGATCGTAACCTTACTCGAGGCCAAAAACGTGAAGCTAGGGCAGCGGCAGAGCCGGGCGCACATGTTTGAAATTGGTCTGAAACCTCCGAAAGGGGGGGCATCGTCGGCTACGCCTGGCCTCTGCCTCCAGCCCGGGCAACACATTTTGGATCTCACCGTGAGCATCACCTTCGAGGGCACTTTTGGCGCGCGGGGCTATCAGCTCGGCCGCATCGCTGCGTCGCTGTACCGCCTGCCCCTGCACAGTGATCCCGCCGCGACGCCAGTCACCGTAGGGTGGGCCCCTTATGCGCTGCAGGCACGCAATTTGCCGTCGCAGTTTGGGAAGGTGAGTGTGCATAATCATTAATTAAAAAAAAAACAGCCGGAGATAAATCAATTGAGCCATCTTTATGACGAACTCTCTCTTCGACCCGTTTCCCCTGATATACTCCTCAACATTCATTTCTACGTGTGCTCAAACAGGTCACTATTTTGCACGAGCCCTCCGCGGTGCCCGTGCTCGCCCAACCTTTTCAGGTAGTGGTGGGGGCGGTGTCGGCGGCTGAGTACAGCATCACGGTGTCTGGGCGGTTAGCTGAAGAGGGCAAAGTTGCCGTGGAGCGGCTCCTCAAACACGCGAAAGAGGTGCAGGCGGTCGTGCCGGAGCTCACAGGGGACTTGGAAGACTTGTGGAATTCGCTTCGGCTGTTCGAGCGGAAACTCCTGGTGGTGAAGGAAATGATGGCCAAAGCTCGGAATGAAGCCCTGCGCTGCGAACGCGACATGGAAATGTGCTACGACGAGCTGCACGCCGACGATCGGTTCCCCATCCAGGAGCAGCTCCTCGACGAAAGCGACCGGGCCGACATTTACGCGGAAATCCGCACCTTGGAAGTGGAGTTTGCGCACTGGGCCCGTATTTATACGGTTCGAGCCAAGGAACGCGACGACACCTACGAAATGCTCGGCCGCCTGGGCGAGAACCGGCGCGAAATTTTGGTGCGCAAGACTAAGATCGTCCATGAATTGGCGCAATTGCGGTCGCACGTGCCAGCAGCCATTGGCAACGTGATGGGCCTGGCCGCGGCGACGGAAGCCGCGCTGACGCTAAACACCAGTTTTCAGCCGTCGGACAACCACCGCAGCAAATGGTCGCGCGTGGCTGACATGAACAAAGGTGAGTGCGCAGTTGGCTGGTTGTTTTTCAGTTCATTTTTTTTTCTATTGTGAAACTATCGCTTCTTTTTTGTTTGCAGTGCTGCCGCGTACCGTGACGCCAGCAGACGAAGTGCGGAAACGCCACAAGAGCAACGGCATTCATTTCCTCAATTTGGATGAAAAGCAGTGGGTAAGCAGTAAATTTCGTACTTAAAATGAAAAGCATTCCTTCCGATTCTTCCTTTAATTACTCCATAACACACGTTATATTTATTTTATTAGTTCCAGAGAAGTGTGTACGTATTTTCAAGAGATTTCTGCCCGCGCACTCTCGTCGAGAATCTGAATCAATTAGTTTTGTTCTCGGTATGATTTCTATACTTGCTTCTTCTTAGATCATGCTCGACAAATCCCTGAACCCCGACCTCTACACCTGGGAAGAGCTCGCCGAAGAAGCTGAACGAGCCAAACACAAGCTCGCTTGCGATCGGGCACGGGAATTAGGCGTGAAACTGCCCAAGAGACGCGCGGTAAGATACTTGAAATGAGAAAGAAAGGATAGGTGCAAGCTCACCGCTGCACAGCTTCTTTTCTAGAAACACTTGACGTCGTCACGTTTTCTTTTCCCTTTCTTTCATTATATTATAGTGTCAGATTCATCGTTTCAAGTAACGTTATTATTCGTCGCTCTTTCCCTCACTTTAATTTTGTGTTTAAATTCAGGTTCAACGCTTGAATCATGCTGTGCGCTCGTACCAATATAGCAAGCAAGAAATTGAGCGCATTTTGAACACCAGCACCAAGAAGCTCAACCGTCGCGAATTATCCGTGCGTGCATACGCTCCGAACTATGTCCCATGAGCATAATTCAGATAGAAATCGTGTTACATCTCTGTTTTGTACTGCGATTGTTCTTTGATTTTTGCCCCGCAGACGTTCGTAAGTTTAAATCATCCTGTGTGCATAAATGCGTTTTTGTATGCACTTGCTTGCAACAGGTGCGCCGGCTCATGACTCGTTTCCACGACAACCCGCAGCTGTTGAGAGCGAAAGCGGACGCAAAAGGGAAACACGCCGGCGTGGGGCACTTGTTCGGGCACCATGGGGGCAGCGACGAGCCGTTTGACCCGATGCGAGGCCAGCGAACTCGAGTGAAGCACGAAGAAGACTGGACCACCGAAGAAATCGAATGGATTTCCATCGACAAGGTTAGTGTCCTCAGGCGCAGAAGTTTTTTGCAATTGATCGTGTTCTGATGTTAAGGTTACACTCGATTTCTGTTCCTTTTTGTTCACCCTCTCTTTCAAGTTCCTCTTCTTTTTTCCCCCTTCATCTGTATCTGTATCTTTATCAAACTTGTTTTCATATTTTCATTTCTTCAGATCATCAACCCTGAGGTGTGGGCGACGCTAGCGGGAAAGAGCCACGGCGGCATGGAGGACGACACGCACCCACCCTCCAAAGCTGAGCTGCGGCAGTCGCGGAAAGGCTTCACGAAACCCTTCCCACTGGAGCCTGAACTTGAGGTTGACACCCTTTACCATTTTCAAATACTAATTCTTCTCTTTCTCTCTTTCTTTCTTTCTTTCTTGATTTATCTCTCGACTGGTCTAAAGGCAGTAGCTTTCAAATGTATATTTTCCTATCCATCGTGTCGAGTAACGATTTTCCCATGGTAATATTTTCTGTTTTTTTGTTTTTACTCTAATATTTTAGGCTGAAATGAGCCGCGAAGACGACATCAAAGCTGCTGAAGATCGCGCCGCGCGCAAATTGAAGCGCCTCAATTTGTCAGGCGGTTCCAAAGGCACTCGCACGCCGAGTCCTGGATCAGCTCTGGCGATAGCCAATGGCGCCGCTACTGCAGCTACATCGTCTTCTTTGGTGCCTGTTGGAAACGCTCTGCAAGCAGTAGGCTTCCCAAGCCAAAAGAAACAAGGAGGATTCGGTGGCTTCGGTGGCCTCGTGGCGGCCGCGGTGCACGAGCAAGAAGAGGGCTATGTGGACTCGGGCTGGCGCTGCCCCTTTACCAAGGAGGAATGCCTGCAGATCTGGTCGCACGACTTGCACACTACAGTCACTTCCTCCACGCCCGACGAACGGAAGGTCCACCAATTGCTCATCAAGTACAATGGCGCGTGGGAAGACTACCAGGTAATGCTATCCTTTCATTGCGTTGCCTCTTTTTTTTTTAAATCCGAATGGTCAATTATTCTTTCTTTTATCTGACGCATGTTTCCAATTCTTTCCTCGCTCAATTATCTGCCCTTGAATACCGCGTACTCGTGTTCTCTTATCCGTGTCTTCATATCAAATTAGAGCTGGCTGGACGCCGTGGCGGCCCGAGAGCACGCCAAGCAGTTGTGGGACTCGGGCGTGGGGGGCGTGAATCGATACCCCATGGAGCCGTTGAGCTTCGAGGAAGGGGGCCCGGGCGACGGCGAAAACGAAGGCCGAAACGTGGATTTGCGGTACTAAATGTTGCACCCCTTCAAAATGAATTGAACTGTGCGCTTCGGTTGTTGGACCTAAATTCGATCTTCCACGTACACCGCGCGCACTCCATCATCTCATGATTTTTCTTTCCGAAAATCGTGCTTTCTTTTCTTTTTTTTCTTTCTCTTTTCTGCATCAATACCGACAGAGCGCGTTTGGTGCTGGCGGAGCTGGATAAAGCGGCAAACAACAGCAACGGCCTGATGGCGTCAGCAGTGCTGCACGGCTACGAGCAAAAGTACCCCACCAATGTCCTTCGCGTGGAATTAGAGCGAGAATTGGACGAAATGCTGCGCAAGCAGGCGCGTATCTTGTTTGCTACACTCACGTGCTCTTGGGTTTCCTGTTGCTCTTTTGCTTTTTGGTGCTTGCATCATGCATCTATGGCTTAAATTATGAGTTTTTATATTTTTTTCGTTTTTCCTATCGTGCAATTCCTGCAGGTTGAATTGAAGGAGCGCGCCGAGATGGAGTTTCTAGTGGTGCAAGATCCAGACGAGCAAGAAGAAGCTGAAGACGACGAAGAAGAGAATAGCCAGTCTTCGCCCGTGCATGCGGCCACTGCAGCCGAAGCAGCGAGCGTTAAAGTGATCGACGACGGATTCGGCGACGACGAGGAAGCGCGGCTCGCCGAAAAGCGATTCAAGCAGCTGGTGAAGAAGCGGGCGAGAATTCGCAAAGAAGGGAGGGGCGAAGTGCATGGCCCCAGTTTGGCGGGTAGCCGGGCGTACAAGGAAGAAGTGCAGAGAGCGCGGTACAGGGTAGACCACGACAACAACGTGAGTGCACATGTATATCGCGGAGATAGTGTTTGTATGATGAGGAACGTGAGCACACATAAGTTGTAAAAGCAAGGAACCGTTCTCATGTCCGGGTGTTTAAGATTTCCTGCATAGTACCCAGATTTCATGTGTTGCCTTGTGCTGTACCCCTTTACGTTTGTGTCACATGACAACAGGTGGATTACGCCCAACACGAATTAGAAAGCGACTTCAGAGCCCTCGGCTTTGGCGCGTGCCGTGCGTGCATGACCAACCCTTGCAAATGGAAACCCCTCTTGGATTTGAAGGAGTACACTGCGCGGCGGCAAGAGCTGTCGGACGAGTTGCACTTCGTGAAAATGAACCCCGAGCAAGAAAGCTTTGACACCATCGTGCCCATCTCGGTGCGCGAATTTTGCTTCTTGTTGTTGTTTTTGCCCAATACTTTTGATGCTTGCTTACTTAGATACAAAACCCAAGTGCGACGTGCTTGAAGTTGTGCATGCACAAATCTCATCCGTCCTCTTCTCTTCGGTTTACACTTGAAGTCAGTGTTTTCGCCTATCCATGCGGGCGT
>Ga0307982_1003114_pt1 | contig 13279 bp, 11 predicted proteins | sample OrgLakmetagen989_FD_201847 | JGI IMG/M metagenome (GOLD analysis project Ga0307982, IMG submission 201847) | Saline water microbial communities from Organic Lake, Antarctica - #989 | ecosystem: Environmental > Aquatic > Non-marine Saline and Alkaline > Saline | place: Antarctica: Organic Lake... | reverse complement strand
AAAAGGGGAGAGGGCCCAAAAGCTACCAAGTATTGTTGCAGCCAGCGCGCGAGTGGGATTGTGGCAACAAATAGATGTAGAGCAACTTTACGGCCTAAACTGTTCCTCAGACTAGCCTCTTAAAGACCCACAAAGAAGAAATGCCCCGTCGAAGTTGTCTCAACTCTTACGCATGCAGCACTGCTACGCCAAATGTACGTGCTAAGATAGAAAATCCAAGCGAATGAGCTGCGGGCACTTTTTGCCATCCCGCAACTGCTCTAGTGGTCGAGTGGCAGCGGCGGGAGTGAGGCGTGAAACAAAAAAAATCAAATTTGGCGCATGCTCTGGTGACTCACCTTTCCTCGAAGTTTTGATATAAATCTCCAAGCAAATGAGCTTTCAAGTCGGCTACCCATATCAGATGTGGCAGAGTGGCAGCTGCGTAGCTGCAGCAGCAGCTAAAAGTGCAAGAGCACGCATAGGGCGTCGCCCAAGATATTCTTCAGAATTACCTTTATGCAAAGATATAAAAGAACAGAATCACCATACGAAGCTCTCTCAACATTGAGTACTACGCAAATGTGCTACGTCAATGCTGCGAGCTTAGCAGGCAAAAGAGCCTCGGGGTCTTCTTGCCATCCCTCGAATGCTATATTTGCAGCAGCAACTGCGAATAGGCCACTGAAAGGTAACCGTTTACAATGCAATCGCCTCCGCATTGCGTAATCTACAGACAAGAGCATCTGTTGTAGGCTGCCTCGACTAAAACCATAGACATGGAATTTGAGTGGGAGTGGCAATGCTACAGAGCTTACTCTGGAACGAGTTGTTGACGTAAATCGCAGCGCAACAAGCAACATCGGTGCGGAGCGGCGAAGGTCCTAAGCAACTGGAGACTTCAGATGTGATGTAGTCTGCGTTAGGATGCATAGCTTAGGAGAGATAGAAGTAGAGAACTGGCAGCTCACTTATAGTAGGGCGACTCTAGAGGTGCTGTAAAGGTGAACAAGCTCCATTTTCAAGCTACGTATATTGTGACATTTTTGCCGCAATCTACCAGCTGGGATTATGGAAGTACTCCCCTGTAGGCGTTTACTACAGTACAGTAGTCCACAGAATGGGGTCTGTATAAGGGATCGCTCTCCTGTTAAAGTAATTAATTAGAGGCTGTAGCTACAGTACGTAGCTACGTAGCTAGCTAGAAAATAGGCTTGCTGAGAACACTCACTCGAGGCAGTGAGTCGTGTATTGCCTTGCGATAGTGACAGCATCACGTTTGCTGCGTCTCGTCTAACTGACTTGAAGTCTCTCCGACACACCCTAGCTAGGTCCTATAGCTTCGTAGGGTTAGGCACTTCGGGAGAGCATTATGTCTCAAGCGGGGCCTGCCTTGAGATGCCTTTTGGATGAAGCAACACATCGCGATGCGGGCACCTTCATGAAAGCTGCCGCTATGGCAGCAGAGGGCAGGTACATAACCCCAGCTTGAGAGTTGTTAGGACTACATGCGAGTATTCGTCTTCCTTCACACCTCTAATCCACCTAAGTATAAGCTTTCCTAGCTTTGGTGTGTGCACTATAAAACCTATGCTTCAGGGTGCATAGCCTAGTCGTACTCAGTCATTTAAGGATTTCATGTACTCCCATTATTCCTGTGTGTGGCCGACCAAACACATTAGGGCTGGACCTCCGGGCACCATCGCATGGGCGCTTAGCTACATGAGTCAATTGCTTTGGGCAGCCCCTGTAGATGCTAAAGCCGCATTAGCTTTTCGGCGTGCAATCTGGCATCCAGTGCTGGACCTGCTGGCTCATAGTGCTGAAGGTTGGTCATTTGATTGTTACAAAGCACGACCGTTGATCCTCTTTTGTCTGCACATACCATGAGGTGCTAAAGTGTGCTTGGGTGTTTCTAGCATGCTCGTTCTCATGCACGTCGCTTGTTTGGACACCCTTTGAGTGAATCTGTCCTCACACTTTCGCAAATATACCAACACAGGCACTGCAGGGGAAGCCCGGGCGACTCTAATCGCTGTCTGGCTTCTCGGCCACCCATCTTCATCTGCTAGCCCGATCCCACAGCTCTTAAATGCTCATATAGACGGCAGTGATGGTAGCTCGACAAGCTATAGCAGCAGCAGCAGCAGCACTTTATGCAATGCGCAAACTTCAACGCTCACGCCACGACCTATGGTGTTAGCCGTTATAAGATCACTTTCTGCTTTCTTGCGAATCAGCACTGGCGCGTGCAGTAGCGCTTGGAAAGCAAGTGCTCAGCAAGTGTTTTCGTACGCAAGGAAGTCACAGAACAATAGTGGTGATGGCGGTGCTGGTGGCAGTAGTAGTGGCCTGACATCTCAAGCGAGAAAGAGCAGTCTCGGAGAATTAAATACGGCAGCAGTGGAGATGTTGTCAGCAAAAAGCACTGATGGGAGTGGCGCTGATAGCCTGCCTGGTCTTGTACTGCCTACGAGCGCGCCATTACAGCCTTCATCAACTTCAACACCGCGGCCTCCACTCATCACCGAAGTCAAGAAGGATGATACTGATAGTAGCACCTTGGGGGGCAAGCAAATGAAGTCGGTTGCCAGTGGTGATATACAAGTCAAAACGTCAACTCAGGAGAGATTGGAGGAGGGAATGCCACCGTCTGTCGTGACTGCTTTTGCTCGCACTCCTATGACTATACAGTCCCTAGTATCTGTCGCAATTGCAATGCCTCCATCTACATCAACAGCATCGTCATCTCCATCAACAACTTCGTCTACTTCATTCCAGCGCCATGATAGCAGCAGTGGCCCCACGGTTCTATCGTCAGGAGCTAGCCAATGTGCCCTTCGCGCTGCCGTTGCTCTTGCCTTTATTTCTTCGCAGAAACCCAGCAAAGATGCGGAGAGCAGTAGTGGTAGAAGTGGTGGCAGTCACGGTGGTGTTGGTGCTGCAGACAATGCATCAATCTCATCTTTATCATCGACCTTCACAGAAGAGGAGCAAAGCGAAGAAGAAGTGGATTCTCGTAGATTAGCCACCGAAGCGCTTTGGAGTGCTTTGCCTGCTTTAGGGCAGCTTTTACATGTGCTTCGACGATGGGTTGGGCACCCCGAACCATCTCGAAAGCGACCTTGGGCACTTGCGCTGGACGACTTATTGAAGGTGCCACTCGTACTATTGCTAATCAGATAATAGTTTTTCTGCGGTCATTTGTCTCCACTGCATTCTTCGTAGCTCATTGTCTTTCTTTCGACTATTAATCAAGATGGATCCTATGAATCATTCTTTCACACCTCGTTACCCTATTCTTCCTCAATGTATCTTAGGAGTGGCGTGAAATCCTGGAAATAGCTGAATTCGAAGATCGATCTCGCATTGCTGCGGCGGCTGCTCGTCGAGATGGGCGCGAAGATGGCAAGAAGGAAGTAGCGCTTGCAGAGGAAGCGCACGCATTAGGGGCGGCAGGGCGGTCTCGCCTGGTGTGGTTGATTACCGCAGTGTTTCCCGCACTCATCGAGGAAGAGGGATCTAACCGCAGTAGCAGGGAAAGTCTGGAGTCAATTTTTAGTGGTAGCAGCAGCAGCAGCAGTAAAAGAAGGAGCAGTAAAAGTAAAACAGTCTCTTCTTCGTCGAGAATTGTACAAGCATTGCAGAATGCGGTAGGGAGTATCTCAAACATGGATCCCATGTCACCTCATTGGCGCATACCAAGAGACAGTATTATCGCACGTGCAGGCCTTCAAAAACTTTGCATTGCGCTAGGAATGGTGAGTATTTGATTGAGGTATCTTGTGTTTACTTCAGGAATTATCCTCCTCACGACCGACTCGAATCTCTTCTGCACACAGATCAAAGACACGAAGTTGAATGAATGCTTAGCGGCATCCAATAGCCACCTCTTAATAGAGATACAAGGAGCTGCTACCAGGCTACTCCATGACAAAAGCCCAGTAAGTATTTGTGTATTATCACACGCTTTCAATGCAAATGGGTATTCTTTTCTGTAGAAAGCAAGACACCCACTCATCATTTCTTCCTTTAAAATGCGCTCATCCTTGCAGTGTCCATTATGAATCTCTATCAATATCTTTCAAATTTCTTTACACCTTTTTTCACTTTACTGCGTATTCATTCAGGGACAAAGCGCGGCGATACATGTACTGGCGACTGCAGCTCTCCAGCGCGTCTATTCTAGCCCATCGGGGCCGCTGAACAATAGTGATGCGCATAACTCTGAGGTGCAGTCACTGTAGCGTGCATGCATGAGCGACTTCTTGAGTATCCTTTAATGCCCCTATCATTACCTACTATTCTCAACTGGTCTACGCGATTTTGTAATTGTTTATGCATTATTGCGTATCAGGTTCTAGCCTTATCGCTGCTCGATTTATTAGACTTCACTCAAGGTGCGTCAGCAACTGCCACAGCAACGCTAGTAGCTGCGTCAGCGGCAACGCGACCTGCAGTAGTACTACCTCGACTCTTCGAGAAATTGAGCCCAACCCATAAAACATCGGCATCAAAGGGAGATTCTTTGAAGCGCAAAAACGCGTTGCTAGTCGTCAAGGAACTTTTTGCGCTTTGTCCTGAAGTGCGAGGTCTCGAATCGCAACCAATCGAAGAAAATACGCCTATTGAAGCCATGTCAACCCATCAACCACCGTCGGCATCGTCGTCAGCAGCAGGATTGCTTCAAGCTTCTGGCACAGCAGTGGCGACAGGGGCAACGGGAGCACAAATGCTCTTGAATGACAATGCGAATTCTATCACTGATGACACCGCCTCTGCAGCCTCATCGGTTGGTAATACCAGTGCCGCTACGAGTACTGCTTCTGTCCTTAGGACGACCAGCAGGAGCGGCCCGTCCCTGGCACGTGAATTAGGCGCGCGTTTGTTGGACCATCTTGACGACGAGGACTTAGAATTACGAACCTTTGCGGGTTCCTTAGTTGCACTTTTGCCACCAGAATTGAGTGTTCCTAAGCTTTTGAAAGCTATGCTGCCAGACGATGAAAATCTCGAGAATAGCGATGAACGAGAAACTGTGGGAATTGGAGATAGTGAATTCATGTTAAAGGTCAACGGAGAAGAAGAAGAAGAAGAGGAGCATGGGCAACCTGTTAGCATGGGGCTTAAACCAAGGAGTATAGATATGTCGTCAGGTGCGAGTAGACTTGAGCAAGACAAGCATGCACGGCGAAGAGCAGCTGCAGAGGAAGCCTTACGATTAGCAGTGGTGGGACCAGCCTCCGACACTGCAGGCGCCATTCGAGCGATCCTCGACGCGTTTGCTTATGATGCTCCTAGTGCCACCACCACCACCACTAATCAACTTGACAAGAACGTAAATGCTATTAAGGCAATGCGCAGTCGGATTCGAGACAACCTCTTGCCCCGGTGGTTAACGAGCCTCCAGAAAGAAGACTCTGCGTTGTTGTTGTCGTCGTCATCTTTACCGAGAGCTACGCGAAGAAGCGAGGACGGGAAGACTACATCAATGAGTTCGATAGCACCGATTGTGGGGATGAAATGGAAGGATGCTCTATTAGCCGTTGCGCGCCGTGTGCTTGCAGCTCCCGATGACCCCACAGCGGTAGATACGATCATAACGATATTGATGGTTCACTTAAAATCATGGAGTGCCTTGAGAGGATGCGTCTTCTTTTCTTGTCAATGCCTATGTCTGTGTGCTGTTTTCCCCTATTTCAACATACTTCAACTTTGCTAATGACATAATTTTTGATCCGTACTCTCATAGGTGGGCTTGATGGCAAAATTGGCTTCTCGTAGTGCTGTAGGCCACGGAGAAGCTTTTCTGATCGGAGAAGTAGCGCTTGATGCTATGACTGGGCAGGTAGAATAATCACATACCACGTCCGTACTATTCGTGTGCATTCATACACCCCTTCTCAAATAACTCCTTGGTGCCTTTCTCTGCCTTCATATTTGATCTTTTCCGGTGGTTGCTTTCCGTTTCTCTAATCCTTCATCACAATAAATCGATTGACCAGGCATGCTTGTCTGAAGAGATACTGGCCGGAGAGTCTACTGCTGTGCAGCAATTGCTTTTTGCGAGGCTGGCTCCTCTTTTGCTCCTTAAAACTGTGCCTGCTCAATCATGGCTTCATGACGGCAGCAAGGATCAGAAGATTTGGAAGCAGGACTTTCATCAGCTTCTTGTGTCAAAAATTGCGAGCGAAGTGACGCAACGTGCCATGCAACTATATGAATTTGACGAGGTACGATGCAGTCAGATGACTACTTTTGTGAACTATTGGCTTCAAGCAGTGTGTCTAATTTCTACCACAAAATTTGTACAAGAGCGATCTCTACAATTAGCTTTTTAGAATATATTTTGCTGCTCCCTGTGATTCTTTTCGCTTACTTTACACTATTTTGAACCAAGGTGCGCCGACTCGCAGCAGAAGTATTAGGCCGATTACCCCCCTGTTTCCTGGCGCCCACTCTCGCCAATGCCCTACTTTCCACTCTTGGAATTCCTTCCACTTTGATTGAAACTTTCGACTCAACTACTCCCAGTAGCGCTGCAACCATGAAAGAAATTGATTACGAGCCAGTGCCAGTTGCCTCCCAAGCAAAAGCTGTCGTCTTTGCTCTGTGCCATGCTATCGCTGCGCACGGCTCTCAATTGCCATTTCTTGCTACTTTCAACACTGCGACTGAGGATGCCGCATCAAACGAAGCGGAAGAGATTGCTGTAAAAGAAAATGAAAAGCAACTATTGAGGCTTGATGTACGTGCAGAGCGATGGATGGCACAGATTGTTGCACATTTGTTTGCAGTGCTTTTACTGCCAGACCGAGGTCACGCAAGGAATACACAACAGCAACCATCAGAACTCTCCAAGCTTCAACGCGGGTGTATTGATGCTCTTTCTTTTTTCTTTCAAGTGCCTTTCGCCGAAGCTGCTGAAACGGAAAATGAAAGAAAAGGTGAAAGTGAAGGCACTGTGGAAAATGATAGCATTCATTCTGGACCAAAATCTCTGAAAAATCCCCTTATCGAAGAAATTCCAGATAAGTTGCCCCTTCCCGAAGGTCGTGTATCGCCACCGTCCCAAGTTATTGACACGAAAGTTCCGCCGCCAGCACCACCGGTAAAATTGCCCTCTTCGTCTCAAGCAGCATACGCTGATAACAAAAGGGCATACGATGCTACGCCCCGCCGCGATGACGATACAAGCAGGAGCGGGCGTCAAGAACACAGTGCCCTCATGGTAGCTGCAGGAGATTGGATTGCCACGCTCTTGTCTACCGGCGAACTTCCGCCAATCGTCTTGAAAACCCTATCGGCTGTTACTCAAAATCAAAAGAAGAATGCTTTGCCACAGAATGTGGATTTCTATGACGGTGCCCGCGTGATGCTACACTCTTTAGTAGCGAAACCAGAACTTAATGAATCAATGGGGACTGTAGTGGTTGAAGCAAGTGGCAACAAAAAATCGAAGCTTAACGACCACAGCCGTTGTGCAGTCCGACTCGACTCTACCTCTCGAATGCTCAGCTTGGCCAAAAACCACTTGACCCTTCTTGAATCAAGTGGTAATGTTGCCTCGAGTAGTATCACGAGTGCTGGTAATGTTGCTGATGCTGGTGCCGCCGCTGATGATGATGCCACAAATGTGTCTGCGCTTCCTGATTCGTCTCTTCGTGCGCTGCGTATCTGCGCAGCAAATGCGGTACGGTATATTAATTTTCATGAGATACAATATTGGTTCGCACACATTTTCTCTTCCAAGCTCAAAATCCTATACTATCTTATTTTATTGCTCACGTCCTTGTTCACTGCTGTTGCTGTCAAACAGTTGATAAGTGCTTTTCAACGAGCCGACCCTGCCCTCATTTTGCCGCGATTGCTCAAAGCAGCTCTTCCAGCTTTACTTAAGGTCGCTCAATCGAAAGAAGCACCTTCGAAAAGCATCGACAAAAAGAAGCACATGGGCGATGGTATGAGCTCTACGCTGCGCGCAGCTTCATTTCAGGGCCTTTTTGTCGGCATTTTCCGGCTTCCTTTCCCAAGCTACAACAGCGGTAGCAGTGATGGCAGAAGTAGTGTTGTTGCTTGCCCACCGCTCGCTCGAAGTCTCTTGTTGCACACACCTTGTGTGGTATCTTTGCTAAACGCTGCATTGAGTGCTATTGAACCTCCGCCCCTCGTATCGGCCATCTCTGAGGCCTCTGATCCACTCGAAACATCCCCTAATGCCAGCAAAAATCATTTTGTTGACAAGGAATCATCATTGTCGTCGACCGAAGTCACGTGCTCGGCTCTGAAGCTTCTGATGGCACTCGTGGCACGTGCACCGAGACTCTTTGAACCTACCGCAATAGACAATCGCAACAACAGCGGTACACAGCGGAGCGAATCACTTGTGCGCGCAGTGACTTTACCATCTTTACCCGCTTCCAGTCTCTTGAATTCCTCCTCCTCACCATCAGACCAAGCACATGCAGAAGAGATTTTCTTCGCTGGGTACCCGGAGCTCAACGGTCCTCAGATGCTCATGAAATGCCGCGCTGCCGTGAGGCAGTGCGCGATGCGATGGCATGACCCTCTCGTCAAACAACTCGCAGCTCAGATTTTAGAAGCCATTGGGTAACAAATCAAGGGCAATAAATACATATATATATGTATATATAAGCCCCGGTTGATTGACTGCCGTATGCGTTTTATAAGGGGGCTATTACTTATGCGCATATCTCGCCCAGGACCAAGGACTAAAGTTACCCACTAAAAATTATAGAATATCGACTTAATTACAAGAAACAAAAAGGCCCTACCCTAATTTGGAGTTATATATGGTTCCTCAGTCCTCGATCCTCCGAACCAGTTCCCTGGATCCCGTAGGTACAAGAGATCCATAAGTTCTGAACTGTCAACGGCTTGAAAGAACGCGTGGTCTAATTCTTATATTATACTATCACACTCTAAGTCGCCAAATGCATAATTCCTAGCCTGGGCTTCCACTTCTAGCTTTTAGAAGTATTTCCTTTAGTAACTAAAATTGAGAATGCCAATTCGGCCATCGGCGCCTCCTGACACGACGCGATCGCCGTCGACTTGAACAGCAAATACGGCGCCTTGATGCACCTGTGAGCATGGCAAAATTGGCGAAAATTATCACAATATAATGCGTGGGGTAGATATGAAAAAGAGGCGAAAACCATGTGTGTTATTTATCATTGTGGCGCATTATACACTCAAAAATTCATACGCACACACGTCAGCCAACCTGGTTGTAAGCGTGCACCAGAAGAGGTTGGGCTGGTTTGCGTAGGTCCCAGGTCATAATGCTCTTGTCGACTCCTCCACTGACCACGCGATGCCTGTTGACGTCGGCTGAGACGCACATGACCGCCCCGCTGTGGCCCCGCAAAGTAGCCGTACATGTGCTCCCACTGCTATTGTTTGCGCGCAGATCCCATGCTTTGACCGTCGAGTCACCGCTGCCAGTAACCATAAACGCACGCGAAGCCCAATGCAACGCCCCCACCTTTTTTGTTTCGCCAATGAGATAATTCATGAACCAATGAGATAGTGCACAGCAAATGATGGACCACGAAAATAATGGATGTGGTAAATGCATCCGTTATGCAACTGAGAATTATCCTTTGTGCGTGCGCAGGAGACAGGTTCCAAATGACAGAATCAACAAGAGAACTTTAAAATTCATGCACCTCTTTCTGATGACCTTCGCACCGCAGCACTTGCACTTCAACGGACAAATCCCACACCTGAATGGGCACAAACACACTCAGGCCCAAAATAAAGTGAGCGTTGAGATTCGATTGACTCATCGTGTGGAACAAAAACATGAGACGAATAGAAAAGAAGTTTTATTGCACACGCTTATTTAATCGATAAATTCAGTTTTGAAAAATCGCAAAGCATACGCTGTGTAAAGAAGCGTGAAGAGGCGTTGAGGTGAAGGTGTGAACATACCTGCACGTGCCGTTGCCGGCACCCGACTGCAACTAGATTGGAGGAAGAGGTCGAAGCATCGCCATGACCACCATTGCTGAGTGACGGATGGTTGGTTGGCATCGAGTCGAGGCAATAGAGGGCGTTTCCAACCCCACAATGTAAGGTCGTTCTGAGCGGATCTTGAGCAGGCGGTTCATCATTGTTGTCCCACACCTGTGCCAAAGGTGGGCGTGATGTGTAAATTCTAGCCAGGAGAATACCAACATGAAGGGCACGTCTCTAACTTCATTTTATTGTATACTTGCCAAGCATCAGTACTTCCACCAATGCAGTAAAATTGCAGATTGAACAAACCTTAATAGTGGCGTCCCAAGAGCCGCTAACAATGGAACTATTGGCAGCATGAGGATGGTCCCCACCTACGATGCCAACGCAGCTTACCCAGCCCGCATGACCTCGCAAAGTGCGCAAGCATGAGCCATTCTGCAAGTCCCATACTTTTACGGTGCGGTCATAGGACCCACTCACCAATCGATTGCGATGCTCGTCGAGGGCTAAACACCACACAGGGCCTCCGTGGCCGTGGAAAGCGCGCATCTTTTCAAACTCTAGATAGTGGCCTTTGCCACCATCGTCAATTACATTGCTGTTGACACTGCTGTTGTTCCCCATACTGTTGATGCTGCTATTTCCAGTGAGAACACTGCTGCCCGTGCCTAGACCAATGCCTTCGCTGCCACCGCTGCCACCGGATGTGCTACCCGCTCCATGGTTGCCACTGCTCAGGCCACTGCCGCTGACTCGAAGTGCACCCATCACTGAGCCTAGGGATCCATTAAAGACACTGTTATTGGTGTTACTCGTCGAACGAGATGATCGATTGCTTGATTCTCCAGTTGCGAGCTGCGCTAAAGCTAAGGCTGGAGGTGGGCCCAGCATCACCTCTTCCTCGTCTCCATTCTCGTCGACTTCACTGCCTCCTCCTCCCCCTCCGCTGTCATCAATTTCACGTCTTTCAACATCAGACGCGCCGTCTGAAGTCCTAAGAGTACCATCATCACGGTATCCACCGCTGCGGACAGCACCTCTACCATTGTTGGAGTTGTTGCCCTTTGAAGAACCATAGGTTTTAGCACCCTGAAACGTAAATGCATGGGTTTGAGTCGGGCGCCGAGCCAAGTGCCAAAAGGCTAAACTTCCATCATCGCCGCCGCTCACTACGAAACGACGCTCGAAACGAGTGGCCAAGCCTTGATTTGCCACATGGAATGGGGAAAAAGCAAAAAGGGAATTTAAGAGAGAAGGTTAAAATGCAGGAATGTCTGATGCCTTATGTTGACGTACAAATAATGATGAAAAAAAACATCAGTAGTGTCAATCCGCACGATAAAGTGAGAAGCAAAATTGACACTTTATGTACTGGCAGTGTGTGAATTGTCCTGCTGTACTACGCACAAGTGACAGTGGCCGCGCTGCCAAAACCACCGCTGGCGGTGTGACCCCGAAGCACGATGCTCTGCGCAGCGCCTCGTTTCCATCGCCGCTCAGCCGTGGCACGCACCGCAAACTTGCGAAACCACTCTCCGGGACTATGGTCAACTCCATTACTGCAAGGATACCGTTTCGCACTACCATTGCTGCCACGCCGATGAAGCCCTGACAACATCGTTTTGTAGTTTTTGCCTGCATTGTTGGCAGTGTTTGTGTCAACTTCAACAGGGCTACCGAACGTGTAGCAGTAGAGTTGGCACCAGAGCTGTTCTCCTCGCGCGATAGCAGATAAGGCTGGGCCAGAGGCAGCAGCTAGAGTGCCCAGGTCGCTAGCTCTACCAAATGTCATGCAGTGCCGCAACAATTCATCGTCCAACATTAAAAGCGACACAGCGCTACGTTTACTTTCAGTGTTCTTCCTAGTCGAGTCACTTGCAGCGGCTGCATTTGTGAAAGCCACTTCCAAACCGAATTCCTTCCTGCTTGTTGCGGCTGCAGAGCCTGCTGTCTTTCCGACCGCACCGTTTACTTGGCTACTCGCGCTGTGGTGATCTCTTTCGTAATTTGATATACCAGCCTTGTCAATAGCATGATGCACCGCTGCTTTTGAACCAGCGTTGTCTGCAGCTGCCAAGGGCGCTTCTCCATGCTTGCCAGCAGCAAATTTGTTTACCCACTTGTCACGCTCGGCTCTGCTGTGGCTAGACCTCTCACCTAAGCGGCGTGCTTGGTCTGAAACAACTCGCTCTAGAAAGTTCACACGTGCTCGCAAAGCTTGTATGTTCGCCTTGCTCTCAGCTGCAGTGGCTGCTTCGGCCGCTGCTCGCTCTGCTGCTGAGAACTCCGAACTGGCTTTCAAACTAGCGTAGAGGAAGTCGAACTGCTCATTTTTCACTACATTTGGAAAACGATTAATGGGCAAATACATGAATTAGCTCGATCGTGATCAGGAGACTAATCTGATGTTATTATGATATTACGATGGGCGTTTTCTTGAGCTTTCAACAACTGACGCACACATTGCAGAACATAAAATCATGGGCCTTACCATTTAGATCCTCCCGGACGCAATGAAGACAGGATCTTAGAAGATCAAGCTCGCGATCTTTTTCGCTTAGTGCCTGCCGCAATAATGATATATCACTAGCATCCTCGTGCGCGTTCATCGTGATCAGGTTCTCGGGAGCGTCTCTAGTCGTTCTGATGTCTGCCTCGAGGTTTTCTGTTTCAGCTGGACTGCTGGACTTCTGGTATACTAATTACAGTACTACAGATACATACACAACGAATACGTGCGGGAAAAAATTCGTGTCACGTTCTATCCAATCATAATTTGACACAGCATCATAGCATCATTCCGTCTTCGCTGCTGCTCACTCCGAGTTCCAACGAGGAACCTGAAAACGAAAGAATACTGCACCACGCCGAGGCGAACTGCGCCTTCATTAAGATAATACCCAAGTGTCACTAACACCACCTCTGGTTATAACTAGCCTTGAATTCACCCACAGGCCTAACTTCCACTTCCGAGGGCCAGCAGCATCTTAAAAGACAAGGAGAAACTATTCGGCCTCTTCAGCCATTGCGCCTTCTTCAACTGAGTTCCATAGAATGAGCCCCCTTACGGTATTTGCCATTTATTCTTTTCCTCGCATCCCTGGTTCTGATTGGACTGTTTGCGTACCTACCGTACCTAACTCCTAACTGCTTCTTCTGAGCCCCCCTCAAGGGGGGACTGGATTTAGTCGAACTCGAACTCGAACTAATACAAACCCAAATGACACAGAAGCCAATGCTGCGGGCAGAAGTGGGAATGCGCGTGCGTTGCGCAAACAAAGCAAGTGCGGAGTGTATCATGAGGGGGAGGGGC
>Ga0307982_1003111_pt1 | contig 13282 bp, 6 predicted proteins | sample OrgLakmetagen989_FD_201847 | JGI IMG/M metagenome (GOLD analysis project Ga0307982, IMG submission 201847) | Saline water microbial communities from Organic Lake, Antarctica - #989 | ecosystem: Environmental > Aquatic > Non-marine Saline and Alkaline > Saline | place: Antarctica: Organic Lake... | reverse complement strand
AGCGATGTTTTTTATTTCTAAGTTGGCAGCACACCGGCGTGTGGTCTTGCGTGCTGTCGCATCTGTCCCTCTGCGGGTGGTGCGGCAGCTGTCCAAGGCCGCAATCATGGGCGCGAAACAGCACCTCTCACAGCTGTCCCGTGGTGATGGCACCGCCAACGATGCTGTATCTGAAGAGCATGATACCCCACGGATGTCGGATTTGGATAACGACGAGGCGCAACCGTTCCAAGACATGCTGGACACGATGCAGTCGCCTGTGCACTTGGGGGCGCAGAACGCCATGGCCCGGAACAACTCCGATGTGTTCCACGCTTCACAGCAGGTGGACGACATTAATAGCACAGACAGGGGCTTCAGCATGGACCGTCCCAAAGACACAGGCGCCCCGCCGCGCTTCTCCAGCCACCAGGTGCTGCCCTCAGCCCCAACGTCAGTGGGGGACAGCAAGGCATCTGCTGCACACACCGACGGGGGCGCTACCATGGTAGATGTGCCTACTGCAGTCGCAACACTCACGTTCTCCCATGAGGCGCTGGAGGCCGAACAGACCCGGCACCGCTCCCAGCTACGGGCCACAGCCAAGGAGGCAGCCCGCCACAAGCCTCACGACTCCTCCTGCTTCGAAGCCGCCGCGCTGGCCAAGCTCATGATGCCCACGGTGTTCGTGTGCATCATGGTGATTGTTCTGTGGCTGGACGTGGGCTGGACCAACAGCGCCCTCATGCAGCAGGCGTACAGGGTGTTCTCGGCCCGAGACATCGCCAGACGCAGTGCTGCGTCCCTGCAGGTGACACTCCTGGGGCTGAACCAGCTCCCATTGAACGGCAGCGTACCAGGTCTCGCTGTGACCACACAGGGCTATGCTGAGGCGGCAGTGGCCGCCAGCACGGCTCTACTGCGTGGCGTGGCCCGTGACGATTTGGCGGGCGATTCCGTGGAGGGGCTGGATTCATCCTCATCTGAATTCACCCTGCTCACAGAAGACTCCTGTGTTGATGGGAGCGATATGTTCAGTATTCAGCAGTGCCGCTCAGTGGATTCTGGCATTTTCACGCGGGGTGGACTGCAGGCGGGACTACTGAGGTTTGCAAGCGATGTGGTGGATTTGGCGTCAGCAGCGCAAGACGGCAGCATATCTCGAGGAGCCAACGCCACCCTAGTTGCACAAGCAGCCGGCAACAGACCAGCCTACAACGCCATTGTGTTCGGCCCGAACAGCGGGAACTTGAACACCACGTCCAACCTGCAGCAGCTGGCCTACCCGTTCATCATTGGAATGTGCAATGTGCTGGCGGAACGCCTGGACGCCGATATGCGCGCCAGCAGCCGAAGCGCCGCCAATCGCAGTCAGGCATTGGTCATCTCCTTCCTGTGTGTGCTGCTGGCGGCATCAGTGGGGTGGGTCCTGCCCACAGCTCGACGCATCGGTCGCAGGGTGTATGCCACTCATGCGCTGGTCGCAGCTGTGCCGCCAGAGATGCAGGCACGCTTGCCGGCCTTCAGCAAAGTGCTGAAGCGCATCGCCAACATCCAAACGCAGCACTCGAGCTCAAGCGTGAACGACATCAACACACTTTTCACCGTTTTGGATGATACAGACGGGCCAGAGGTATTTGACACGGACACACAACAGGTAACTAGCCGTACATAGATTTTAGTGCACACAGTAATGTATTTCGGCAGTGTTTTGGGCACCTGAAAGTTGTGGCAGCACAGTGACAGCCCCCCATCTCAAGGAGGAGTTGCCCCGCATCAGACGACAGAAATGGTTACCACTGATAGACTGTTTCAAACAAGTATTTAATACTTATGTGTTTAGCTTTGCTTCCTGTCTGTGCTTGGCAGCACGCAATTACACTGTTGCAATAATAAAGAAAACTCTCGTGTGTCAACACACAGGCGTTGCTCAGCTCAGCTCTGTTTCAACATGGCAGCAGCTGATTTCGAAGACAGCTTCTTGGAGTCTGATCTACCAGAAGATGAAATCTTGTCGGACACTGACTTCAGTGATGTGTGTATTGAGCAAGTACCACGTTGTGTCAAGCCCTTAACGGACGTTGAAATTCCGCAGGCATCTCCAGTGAAGCAAGCGCCTTCCAAAGCGAAGAAGGCGTCGTCGTCCAAAACCAGCAGTAAAGTTCTAAGTGAATCAACCAACTCTAAAAAACCAAAATCTTCCAAAGGGAAGAAAACGGTGGAGCAAATTTACCAGAAGAAGACGCAGCTGGAGCACATTCTCCTCAGGCCTGACACATACGGTGAGCACAAAGCACTGTTACCAGGCTTTGGACTGTTTTCGGCATGTCGTAAACCTTTGCAGTTGGATCAACTGAGAAGATCACATCCCAAATGTGGGTTTTCGATGAACCTTCTGGGAAAATCAAGCAGAAGTCCATCACTTATGTGAGCACAATGCACCCACTTCTGCACACGCATGCACATATTCACCTCGTGCTGCGTAGGTCCCGGGTCTGTACAAGATCTTTGACGAGATTTTGGTTAATGCTGCAGACAACAAGCAGCGAGATGCGTCCATGAGCCGCTTGGAGGTGTGCATTGACGCTGCAGCCAACACAATCTCAGTGTGCAACAATGGTGAGTCGCCTGCCAAGGCACACACCCAAGCCAGCAGACACAGAAACTACTGCGTGCAGGAAACGGTGTGCCCATTGTGATGCACAAAGACCACAAGGTGTACGTGCCTGAGCTGATCTTCGGGAACCTGCTCACCTCGTCCAATTACGACGACGGCGAGAAAAAGGTGACGGGCGGGCGAAACGGGTACGGAGCAAAGCTGGCCAATATCTTCAGCTCCAAGTTCATCGTGGAGACGGTGGATAGCCGCCAGGGCTTGCACTATCGTCAGGTGTTCCGGGACAACATGGGCACCAAGGAGGAACCCGAGATCACTTCAACCAGCAAGTGCAAGAAGGGCAGCGGCGACTTCACCCGCATCACCTTTTGCCCAGACCTGCCCCGCTTCAACATGGACAGCCTGGATGGCGACACCGTGGCGCTCATGACGAAGCGGGTGTACGATATGGCTGGTATCACAGACGCCTCTGTGGCTGTGTACCTGAATGACCGCCGCCTCCCTGTGCGCCGCTTCTCTGAGTACGTGGACTTGTTTGTGGAGGGGGAGGATGCCCCCCGCGTATTTGAGCGCGTGAATGAGCGCTGGGAGGTGTGTGTCACCCTGTCCGATGGGCAGTTCCAGCAGGTGTCCTTCGCCAACGCCATTTGCACCATCAAGGGCGGGCAGCACGTAGACTACATCACGGACCAGGTGTGCAAAGAGGTCGTGAAAGTCGCCAACAAGAAGAACAAAGGTGTGCAAATCAAGCCCCACCACGTGAAGAACCACTTGTTCGTCATGGTGAACGCGCTAATTGAGAACCCCGCATTTGACTCCCAAACCAAAGAAACGCTCACCACACGCTCCAAGGCGTTTGGCTCCACTGCGGAGTTGACTCCCAAGTGCCTGAAGTCCATCATGAAGGCTGGCATCGTGGACCGTGTGCTGAGCTGGGCCAAGTTCAAGCAGACCACCGAGTTGAAAAAGGTGGGGGGCAGCAAGAAGGTCTCCCTGCGAGGCATCCCCAAGCTGAATGACGCCAACTGGGCCGGCAGCGCCAAGTCCAGTGACTGCACCCTCATCCTCACAGAGGGCGACTCCGCTATGTCCCTGGCTGTGTCTGGGCTGTCTGTGGTGGGCCGTGACGCGTACGGGGTGTTCCCCCTCAAGGGAAAGCCACTGAATGTGCGGGAGGCCACCCACCAAAGCATCATGGGCAATGCCGAAATCAGCAACATCGTGAAGATCATGGGGCTGCAGTTCGGCAAGGAGTACACCTCCACCAAGGGCCTGCGGTACGGGCACCTGCTCATCATGGCGGACCAGGACCATGACGGAAGCCACATCAAGGGGCTCATCCTGAACCTCCTGGCGCACTTTTGGCCGTCCCTGCTGCGTGTGCCTGGCTTCTTGCGGCAGTTTATCACGCCCATCGTGAAGTGCAGCAAAGCCAAGAACAGCATCACCTTCTTCACAGTCCCAGAGTACCTCACGTGGAAGGAAGCCACTGCTGGGGGCAAGGGCTGGACCATCAAGTACTACAAGGGACTGGGCACATCCTCTGCGTCAGAAGCCAAACACTACTTCAGCAACCTGGACACCCACGTGATCGACTTCGGCGTCACGGAGGAGGAGGATGCCGCCGCCCTGGACCTGGCCTTCAACAAAAAACGCGCCGACGACCGCAAGGACTGGCTGCTCAGCATGCGGCCAGGCACCTTTGTGAACTATGCAGTGCCTGTGATGCCTGTGCGGGACTTCGTGAACAAGGAGTTGATCCTGTTTTCGGCTGCTGACAACATCCGTTCCATCCCCAGCGCCATTGACGGCCTGAAGCCTGCCCAGCGCAAGGTGCTCTTCGCATGCTTCAAGCGGAACTTGGTGAAGGATGAAATCAAAGTGGCGCAGCTGGCTGGGTACGTCAGCGAGCACGCAGCGTACCACCACGGAGAGGCCTCTCTCGCGGCCACCATCGTCTCAATGGCGCAGAACTTTGTGGGGAGCAACAATGTGAATCTGCTGCTGCCTTCGGGCCAGTTCGGCACACGGCGCATGGGTGGGAAGGATGCCTCGTCCGCTCGATACATCTTCACCAAGCTGGCCCCCATTGCTCGAGCGCTGTTTCACCCTGACGATGACAGCCTGCTGGCGTACCAGCATGAGGACGGACAGAAGATCGAGCCCAACTGGTACGCGCCTGTGATCCCACTGGTGCTGGTGAATGGCAGCGACGGCATTGGCACCGGTTGGTCCTCCTTCGTACCCAACCACGATCCCCGCCTGGTCATCAGCAATGTCCGGGCCATGCTGGATGGGCAGCCACTGGCACCAATGGCCCCCTGGTACAGAGGCTTCTCCGGCAGCATTCAAGGGAAGGCTCCCAAGGGTGCATCTGCTAGTGCTGAGGCACTCATGGCTGCTGGCGATACCAGCGGCATCACCTGGTCCATTCGTGGAGCTGTAGAGGTGATGGCCGGTGAGGAGGAGGATGATGACGGTGCCTCGGTGGCCACCGGGGCAGGATCCACCACCAGCAGTGGGCCCACTGCCACCCTGCGCATTACGGAGCTGCCTGTGCGCAAGTGGACCGAGGACTACAAGCAGATGCTGGAGAGTATGATGCCTGGTGCAGAGAAGGATGCCCCAAAGGGCAAGGGCAAGCGGCCCACCGCAGCCGCCAAGAAGAAGCCTGCAGACGATACGCTCGCCTTGGTGAAGAGCTTCAAGGAGAACCACACTGACACCACTGTGGACTTCACGGTGGAGATGACTGCCGAGGGCGCCGCTGCCCACCGCAGTGTGGCCGCCATCCACAAGGCCTTCAAGCTGGAGGCGAAGATGACCACAACCAATATGCACCTGTTTGACGCCGATGGGCGAATCAAGAAGTACGACTCCCCCGAGCAGCTCCTGCGTGAGTTCTTTTCCCTGCGCATGGTGATGTACGCCAAGCGCAAGGCTGCGCTGCTGGCGGCGCTGTCAGGAGAGTGGGAGCGCCTGGACAACAAGGCCCGCTTCATCCTGGAGGTGGTCAAGGGCACCTTCAAGGTGTCCAATGTCCCCAAGGCCACCCTGCTGCAGGAGCTGGCAGACAAGGGGTACAGCATGTTTGACCCTGCCGCAGGCAAGGGCTCTGCAGGCGTGGATGCCGAGGAGGAGGAGGAGGACGGTGCCGCCGCTGCAAAGGTCCTGACGCCCTCCCGGGGGTACAACTACCTCCTGTCCATGCCCCTGTGGAGCTTGACGGAGGAGAAGGTGGCAGCCCTCACCGCGGAACTGGAGGCCAAGGAGGCCGAGCTAGCAGCACTGCGGGCAACTGAGCCTGCTGACCTGTGGCGACGCGACCTGGATGTCTTAGAGGAGGCGCTGGACGCTGCAGACGCCGGCCTAGCGGAGGAGCTGGAGGTGGAGGGTAAGGCGCGCCGCAAGTACCAGAAGTCCATGGGTGCCGCCGCCAAGAAGAAGGGCGCCCGGGGCAAGAAGGCTGCAGTGCCAGAGGTAGACGCCCGGGCTGGTGCAGTGGCCCGCATGGCAGCTGCAAAGCAAGCACTGGAGGCAGTCGGCGCGGAGCTCACCCCTGCGCTGGAGGCGGCGGCTTTGGATGGCGGCGCCAGTGACTGGGGGGACTCAGACTCAGACTTTGAGTTCGGTGGCGGCGGCGGCGGCGGCAGCATCCGTGGTGGGGGTGCCGCTCGTGCCCCCAAGCGCGCCGCCAGTGTGGCGTCCTCCACCTCCAGCCGTGTGTCCAAGGCGGCTGCGCCCGTGGAGCGCAAGCCCAAGGCGAAGGCTGCCGCAGCCAAAGTGTCCAAGGCAGCCAAGCCACCTGTGGCTCCCAAGCGGGCCAAAGCCCCCGTCATTTCCATTGACAGCGACAGCGACGATGATGACATGATGACCCTGGCGCAGCGGCTGGCCCTCCGAGCCAGCGACGACTCGCCCCCTGCAGCAGCCAAGGCGGTGCCTAAGCGGGCAGCAGCTGTGGTGGAGCTGGGCAGTGACGAGGATGGAGACAGTGAAGACCAGGGCACAGTGGCAAGCTCTGTGCCCACCCGCAGCAAGCCAGCGCGGCGTGCTGCCCATGCCGCCCCCAGCATCGTAGACAGCGACAGCGGCATCTCCGACGACGATTTTGGATTTGATGGGGACTCGGATACGCCAGCTACCCCGCCCAAGGCCAGGGGCAAGTCAGCGGCTGCAGCCAAGAAGCAGCCCACTGCCTCGGGCAAGGCAGGGAAGAAGTCGGCTCCCAAGAAGCGAGCCAAGAGCGATGAGCGGGCCGCAGGAGCTGCAGCTGCAGCTGGACCCGGCTCTCCCATCGCCCCCTCGCCGGCCCCCAAGCGTGGTCGCAAGGTGGCCGCCAAGTCCAAGCTCGCTGCAGTGACTGCCGTCACTGCGGACAGCAGTGCCTCGGACAGCGAGGCGCCGCTGGCCGCGGCAAAAGCAGTGGCGCCCGCTCGCAAGGGCAGGACTGCAGCGCGCAAGGCGGCTGCAGCAGTGTCCAAGTATGTAGACAGTGACGCGGAGTCTGATGAGGCCAGCGATGTGTTCTCGGAGTCCGATGGCAGCGTGGAGGAGTTCAGTGATGACGAGTACGGGGCGTGAGGCACAGATGCCCCCCCTAGTGCAGGCTGCAGACCAAGAGTATTGGCTGCAGTCATAATTTGAATGTTTGTTGCGACCATTTGCTTGGCTTTGACTGTAAGCTTTGAGGTTGGGCGCATGCTATGCCCCCCTACCGAAGCCACACATGCTGCGCTGAGACTTTACTCCCTCAGCATGGATAGATACCACGATACGGGCTCAGAGAGCACTTGTTTCATGCAGCCAAAAAGGTGGGGCTCTATTTTACATGGTGCGGAAAGCAGCAAATTTTCGGGGAAATGCAGGGGGGGTGTCACTTGCGGAGGCCCCCTGGAAAAATTCCAGCCAATTTTGCCACATGGGAAATTCGATGTTGGTTAGGCCTGCAATGTTGTATTTCGTATTTTTCGCACCAAACTGATTGAACATACCAATTTGGAAAGTTATCTGATGCAATTCAACCCGTTTAGGTAGCATCCAGGCTCCGCTTTCACGGCAAAGAGGGACACAATGGCTGCAAGCGGGCTGCCAGGAGATTTCCATGCAACGGCCGGGCGCAGAAGCACCGGCAATGACTTTGAAGCCGGCATACCGCCTACTGCAGATGAGCACTCGCCCCATTCGGAAGATGAAGATGGCCCTTCTTCAAATCTAGAAGCACTTCTGCCAGTCGCGCACATCACAGCCGGAGCATCATGGGCGTTTCAGTCTGCAGCAAATTTTGCATCTTCGGCCTTTTCAGCTGAGACAACTCAAGCTGCAGCACAGTCAATCCAAAATGCAGGGAGAGCATTTGTCAGTTCATCGTCTGCCCTCGTCTCCAGTGAAGGCTTCAGCAACGCAGTGTCTGCCGCTTCCTCTGGGCTGCATTCAGCAGCTGCCTGGACTGCATCCGGTGCCTCCTCCCTGGCCTCTGGGGTGGCCAATCTGGAAACTAGCACCACTGGGACAAGCCATGTAGCTAACCTGGTCGGTTCACGCCAAAATCAGCTGCCTACACAGGGCACCACTGGTGCAGATCCGCCCCAGGGGCAGCAGGCCCCCCCCCCACAACACGGCGGGAGCGCCCCCTCCGTCTAGGGCCCATGCGCCAGTGGTAACAATAATGAATTTTAACATTCATGCAGGCTGCACCCAGCTGCTTCACTGCGAGAATCCCCCCCACGCCCGCTGCAGCACCCCCTGCTCGAAGCCTTGGCGCTCCAAGTCTTCCCGGTGGTCGGGGTGTGCCACCGCAATGAGGGCAGCGGCCCGCTCGCGCATGCTCTTGCCGAACAAGTGCGCGATGCCGTGCTCTGTTACAATGTAGTGCACGTGTGAACGAGTGGACACCACGCCACCGCCTGCTTTGAGAGTGGGGACGATTCTGGAGTCCCCCTTGGAGGTGGTGGAGGGCAGTGCTAGGATTGGTACACCGCGGTCGCAGCGACCAGCTCCACGCAGGAAGTCAACCTGTCCACCCACACCAGAGTAGATGCGGGTGCCAATGCTGTCAGATACTGCCTGGCCCGTGAGATCCACCTCAATACAGCTGTTGATGGCGGTGACCTTGTGCTCCTGCTCAATGATGTTGGTGTCGTTTGTGTAAGCCACATCCTTCACACGCACTGCAGGGTTGTGGTCCACGAAGTCGTATAGTGCTTGTGTTCCCACCAGGAACGCCGTTACGGATGTCCCGCAGTTCAGTGTCTTGCTGGAGTTGTTCACGACCCCCTTGCGCATGAGGTCAATGATACCGTCTGAAAACATCTCCGTGTGCACGCCTAGATTCTTATGCCCACCTAAACACGCTAAGGTTGCGTCAGGAATGGTGCCGATGCCCATTTGCAGCGTTGCGCCGTCTTGCACCAGATTCTCAGCAATGAGGCGCCCGATGTCGCTGCAGGCCGCGGTGGCGGGCCGGGGGGGCATACAGTGCAGCGGGGTGTCATTGTGCATAACACGGTCAAAGTGGCTGATGTGGATGGCTGAGTCGCCGTGTGTAACGGGCATTTGTGGGTTCAGCACAGCCACCAGGATCTTGGCGCACTGCGCTGCCGCCCTGGAAACGTCCACAGACACACCCATGCTGCAGAAGCCGTGCTTGTCGGGAGGGGAAACTTGCAAAATGGCAACATCCAAAGGCTTAAACCCACGCCTGAATAACTGTGGGATCTCACTGAGGAATATGGTGGTGTAGTCGCCGTGTCCCTGGTTCACTGCCTGAGCAAAGGAAGCCAAGTGCTCCACTGCGGAATGTTGCGGAAAGTATTTGCCACCGGGGCTTACCTGACGGCAGTTGGCACCAGTGAACATGCTGTTTGATCGAAAATGGGCGGCAAATTCCGGCTTAGAGTACTTCGCACGACCCTCTGTATGAATGTGGGTCACCTGCGAAAAGGGCAAGCAATTTCTACACCGCTGTAGACCAGGCTGAAGATGCCGATCTTACTTCAACGTTTGAAACACCCTTTGCCTTTCCAACGTCTGCTAGGGCATCTGTTAATATCTCTGGCGTCGCTGCTGCCGAGTGGACGAACACTCTGCGTGTTCAGAGACAGTGCTGTGGCCGTTGACATCAGCGTGCATCACTTTACACCCGCTGGGCAACTACGGCAGTTGCTGTGGGCTGTCCTGCACGACCAATCACCTACGTTGAGTTGCTGACGATCACATCTTTTAGAACATCTTCTGCTGTAGAGCATTCGACCGGCGAATGGTGCGGCTTGACCTGCAAATATGGTCAAGTACAGTCTTTTCTGCCGATGATGCCGCCGCATCTGCAGCGGCATGACGTGGAACATAGCACATACAGCCATAGGCTCCCGAATGATGGAAAGGTCAATAGCATTATGGTGTCTAAACGAGCACATGGTCCTTGCACCCTGCACGGCCTTGTTGCCGGCAGCGCGGCTGGCTGCCGTACCTGCGTGCAATGCGGAGCGCAGCATGCCTGACGATTGCACGGATACCGTTGAACCTCCTAGGTTGCCCTGATCAGGTGTTAAGCCTGAACAGAAGCAGAGAAATGAAAATATTGGGTGTGAGTAGGAATGAATTATCCCGTGCTGCCACAGCTGGCTGGACAAGGAGCCACGCCCACTGTATGTTGCGAATGGGGTGCAGGGGGGGATGCAAAACGGGCTGTGCAAATGCTGGTGCCCCCCGTGGCAGAAATCCGAACACACAAGCCAGGTATTCTGCATGTACGCTGCAGTAGCCGCAGGGCCAGCGCCGCTGTCGCGGGAAGACAGCACCCCCAAGCCAGCCACCCCCCTCCTGACTCATTTGCGCACGCAGCGTATCTGCATGCACGACAGCAACGCAAACAGCAAGAAAGCTGTCATTCGCACCTGGGCTGCACCTTGCAGCACGCAAGAGCGGGAAACCCATCCAGTGCTGTGAGCCCCCCCTCACAGGCCAGAAAGCATAGCCAGGGGCTCGAAGGCCTGAGGTGCAGCAGCAGCTCCCGGCACAGCTGCCGCAGAGGCTGCTGCAGAGCTTGCTGCTTCGTCTCTCAGGTTAATGATGCCTGTGTTTTGTCCCAGCTCTGTGACGAGCACTGGCCTGCCGTCGTGGTACTCGATGGTGACATCATCTGGCCAATCCTTCATGAAGTCAGCTGTGGGGATGACGTCTTCGAATGCAAGCTCTCTCACAGTGGCACCTTTGGCATCCTTGCCTTTGCTGTCTTTCATTTGCAGCAGCATGCTCTCCAGATTGGCCAGGGTCTGGGTGGTGTAGCTCTCGTCGTGCTTCAGGTCAGAGCTAGATCGACTCTGCACAATGCTGCGGGCAGCCGGAATGAAACGACGCTGCACAACCTTATTTGTAGGTGGCGTTAATCCACTGTCTAGGGCCTGAATGCCGCCTGGCGTTTCGATCAAACCTTCCACGTCCTCCGCTGTGTACGAGTTTGGCACGAGCACCATCGCCTGCAGCCAAATTGCTCACAGAACCAAAAATTTTAATACAAATGATACACACCTTGGTCAAATTCCCAGACTTGTAATATTGCTCATGATCAGAAGTCTTCTGAACCTCGACAATGCAAGGCAGGTTGACTGCGGATTTTGACGCAATTTTGTGAAGCTTGTGACCAGCAGTGTGGGTGCACTTCCTCACCAAGAAATGCTTTGTACTGTGCCTTCATACCAGTGCACATAAATGTGACTTTGTATTCACCAGTTTCTTCATCTGCAACAATACTCAATGAGATGTGCTCCAACTAGACAATCTCAGGACGACGGCCAACCTTCGCAGCTCAAAGATAATGCGACATCAGAACGTTGCCCCTCGATCGCTTGATGCAGCTGTCGGGAAATCTCGGGAACTGCTCGAAATATGACTGCTTCTTCCATGCTGTTCCAGCCTGTCGCGCCGAAATTATCGGCTGCAACTGTTTCGCTTGGCTAATGAGAAAGTGGACGAGAATTGGTCAGCTCGTGCATGCCACAGAACTGAGGCTACTGCATTAGAAGTATACAGACTGAATGCTCATACTTTTTTTCGTTCAGTTGCCAAAAATTTGCCTCTCTTGGGCAATAAAGCAAAGCACAAACTCTGCAAGGGCCCACTCATATTGTGTGCCTCCCCTCGACCCCAAATACTCAAGGCACACGAAGCAAACCAACTGGAAGCGCAGAGCCATCTGGCATCGTATGCCCAAACCTAGTTGCAGAAACTTCTGTGCAATTTGAGTGGCCTGAGCTCCAGCGCTGCGCCGGGGCCATGCATCGTCAATCAGGTCTTGTGTTCAAGCGCACCCACAGAATTCGGTTGCACAGCTGACGGTACAAGCGGCAGTTGGAGGACCTGACACTCTGCCCCGAATGTACCTGTGCATAGGGGATGGTGAGCAGCGGGCACACTTCGCTGCGGCAATTCATCCGCTCCGCGTTGCCAGAGGGGGCCCAACTACCAGCAGTACAGCCTGCTGCCGACGGCGCACCACAAAGTTTGTGCAATTTCTTCAGCACAATATCTTACTGTTCCACCCTTTTTGATTAGTCTTGAGAAAACAACACAACAACAGTGGTCGCTTGTCCGCAAGCTCAGTTCAGCGTGCGTGTGTCTACTCCGCGTTGTTTCTACTCCGCGTGACATTTCTCGCAAGCCGAGTTGCATTCGGCGATAAAACTCAACAATCCAATTATCAAAGCTATGGCAGCCATCGAATCTGACCAAAGCGGGCCTCGGCATGAGGCTGCGGTCCCAGTGGTACGTATCACTGTCGGAGCAACAGCTGCTGGCTCGCCTTTGATGGCATCAATTGATCTTATTCTACCCTCCCACAGATGCAAGGCATTCTGAAACGCTTGGACTTCTTGAATTTGATGGTGGGTGTTGGCTGTTCATGCAATGTGTTTCCACGCTGCTTTGGTGCCACATACTCAAAGCCATTTTCCGCATGTGCAGGGTGATGCTCCCACTTCAAGAGAACATCAAGGCGCGGCCCAGATTGAACCAAGTTCACCAATTGCTGATGCTCAACGAGAAGCAGCAGCTGCAGCAGCTGGAGATGTTGGCTTATTGTCCCCTGAGCAGGCCCGGTACATAAAAGACTTTTTGCTCAACTCGATGTCGTGGAATATACGCAACCCTCCTGGCCAAGCTGCCATCAAGCGCTTCCGTGAAGAGGCTGAGGCACCCCGCCCCGACCCTTTGACAACAAGTGTGATGCCAGCTGCTGATTGCAGTTCGGATCCCGGTGTATCATCAGCGACTCCAACGAGCAGCAATGGCAGTGAGGGCGCAAGCCTGACGATTTCGCGCAACGCTGCCCCGCACGACGTCAGCTCGATCGTCCCCAGGGTAGCAATCGTGATCTCGAACTACAATGGAGTCATAGATGGTGTCACTCTGACACTCAACGACCTGATGGAGTGGCTGGAGTCACGCGGCGTTCCTTGCATGGTTCTCAGTATTGACTACGGTGACGAAGGAGAATTCCAGGAAACCACCAAGGGAACCGACCTCCGCCTGCTGCAGGGGCAGCGGTTGCTGCCGTGCACAAAGTACAAGTACAGAACGCTGTTTTCTATTCCTCAAGAAGCCTTCGACATGCTGGAGGACTTCGGGCCCTCGGTGGTGCATGTCGCGTCTCCGTGCAATTTGTGCAAAGCCGTGCTCGAGTGGGCGCGG
>Ga0307982_1003110_pt1 | contig 13282 bp, 8 predicted proteins | sample OrgLakmetagen989_FD_201847 | JGI IMG/M metagenome (GOLD analysis project Ga0307982, IMG submission 201847) | Saline water microbial communities from Organic Lake, Antarctica - #989 | ecosystem: Environmental > Aquatic > Non-marine Saline and Alkaline > Saline | place: Antarctica: Organic Lake... | reverse complement strand
CTTGACATGTACGCTGCCCTGCGCCTGGGCTGCTGAGCCACACTGCTCACGAGCTTTGTCACAGTGATTAACACTGGTCTGTTGAGCCTGCGTGGCTTGGAGCCGGTGAGCGACACACTCCTACGGCTAGTGATCACGAATCAGCCAAAATTGACAGAGTTAGGGGACTTGCGGCTACCCCAGCTCCGGGACTGCTTGCTGCATAACAACGGCCTCACCAGTATGGCAGGGCTGCAGAACTGCCCCTCCATCCAGCGCCTGTGGCTGAACGGGAACAAACTGAGCACTATTTCCCACCTGGATAATGCCGCCAACCTGCGGGAGCTGTGGCTGCAGCGCAATGAGCTGACAGACTGCTGGGCAGGCCTGCAGGCCTGCAAGCAGCTGGAGGTGCTGGCGGTGGCAGGGAACCCCATTCGGAACCTGGCGGGCTTGCAGCGTCTGCAGGCGCTACCCAGCTTGAGGTCACTCTCCCTGGAAGACCTGCATTTCGGCAGCTGCCCCGTGGCTGCAACAGAGGGCTACCGGCACTTTGTGGTGGCCACGGTGCCCCAGCTCACCGTGGTGGACGAGCAGCCCGTGCAGGACGCGGAGCGGGAGGGCGCCACCAAGGCACTGCTGAGTCTGGGGGACGCGCTGAAGGCCCGTGTGCACGGCATCCGCGAGGAATATGATCGGGCAGATGTCGAGCTGGACAGCCGCTTGGCCCGACACGCCAGGGAGGCGGCAGCCGTGGTGGGGGACGTGGTGGCGCAGCTGCAGGCGGTATCCCGCACTGTGCAAGAGGGCAAGGCCATGATGCGGGCGGACTACCAGGGGCAAATCAGCCCCGGTCAGCGGGCGCAGCAGGACTACGCGCTTGCCTTGGACATCTTTGAGCGTCAGTCGGACAGGTGGGGCCAAGCCAGGGAAGCCGCGGCGGAAGTGGCGACTGGACAGCTGCAAGCCGCTGCTGCACACGCAGAGCAACAAGCTCCATGGCTGTGTGCCGTGCGGACTGCCCTGCCGGAGGCGGTGGTGCTGCCGCCCTCCGCCCCCTGCTGGAAGGAGACGGTGTCTGCAGCTGCCGCCCCCCAGGCAAGGCAGCTGCTGCCAAGTGGACTGGCTATGGATTACAGTGCACTACGACGGGCCGGCAGCGCTATCACTGCTGCATCCGCTGAGTGGGTGTCGGCATGCACCCACTGCGTGCTCGGGGGGGTTCAGGGGGGTGCTGCGCCCGGCGCGGCGGCTCAGTCTGATTCTTGCTGTCTGTATGCCCCGCTCCCAGCTGCACACACAGCAGCCGCATACATGCAGCAATGGCATGGCTTGCAGGCTGCGCAGGCTTCCTCTCAGCCCGAGCATCCGTCGCCCGCCGTGCTGTTCGCCCACCCCAGTGACGCATGTGCATGGGCCTGCAGTCAAGGATGGGCCACTGCTGGCGTGGTGGGCATAGCGCAGGTGCAAGTGCACCTGTCCCAGGACACGCCTATGGTGCACAGCGATAACGGGGGCAGTGCCCTGCTGAGCACGGCAGCAGCCGCTGCTGCCCTCAAGTCTACTGCCCAGCCCCAGGCGCTGATTCGACTTGAGGTGGGGCAGGGCACAGCGGGCAGCCCAACTGGTACTGCCAGCGAACACTGGGCATTACTGGTGTCCAGGGCGGCAGCTGCACAAGATGTTGAGTTTCGCTTGGCGGCGTGCCTGGCCCTGCATCTTGTGGCCAGTGATGCCGCCGCAGTCGCCAGCGCACGCAAGGTCAGCAGCCAGTGGGAGCAGCAGGGCCCCAGTTCGCCCCAGCAGGATGCAAGCCGCCCCGTGCCTCCCCCCGGCGTGTTCCTGGCCCAAGCCTCCCAGATGCTGGACCGGGCGCGCGCAGCGTATGAGGCTGCTGCAGATGGCTCGGCGCCGCCGCCCCCCCCCAGCGCAGAGGAGGCGGCAGCGGAGCAGCGCCGGGCATTCGCACGCATCATGGGGACGCGGCGCGCCATCGACTCTGTCAAGAGTGCCCAAGCCACCCTGCTGGCTCAAATGACAGAGGGTGGTGGGCAGTGATGGGGCGCTGTGGGTATGAATACATTGCAAAGCGGCAAAGCGGCAGGTCTACCAAGACACATCAAACTTGGCCAGCTCCGTGTGCGCATCGTTCAGGTCCTTAGCGACCTTCTTGCGCATGTAGAAAATGGGACAGTCGCATGCGGAGCAGATGACGTCCTGGTGCAGGGAGCCCTGGCAGCGCTGGCACTGCGTCCACAGCCGGGAGAAGTTGGACTCCAGGTGGTTCACCTTGCTGAGCTGGGAGCGGTACACGTCGCCCTCCCGCCCAGCGTGCGCGGCGCACACAAGCTTGCGGCTGGTGAGGGGCACGTTGCACCCAGGGAACATGCACTTTTCCTTTTTGGAGGCGAACATCATGATGCTGCCCTTGCGTGCACTGGGTGTGGCCTTGGAGATCTTCTTGGTGTGCTCCCCGTGCAGGAGGGACTCTGGGTTTTCGATGATGGGCCCGAAGATGCGCATGAGGGGCTTGGACAGCTGGTTGGTCAGGTAGTGTTCCGTGTCGATTGGGATATTGTTTTCCACAACATACACAGGGTCCTCCGACTTGGTGTACGCAGGGGCGCCCTTGGGCCCCCGGATGAGCACATACGGCACGCGGTCGCCCACGCTGGGCGCGTTGCCGGCGTCCCGCTTCCGCATTCGCTCCGCCAGCTCCACGTGGGCCTGCTTGGCGGTGTAGCCCTCTGAGTTGGCGGACTTGCCCAGGGCCTTGGTGATCACCAGCAGCGAGATATCCAGCTTGTTCTGCAGCAGGTCCGCAATGACGCGCTTTGTGTAGGCAACTGCCTCCCCCACACTGCGCTCCATGAGGATCTTACGCAGCACCGTGGACACCACCTGCCGCACCAGGGCGCAGTTATCGCGGCGCACAGTTTCAATGCCCTTGGCGTCCATTTTGTCGAAATTGTGGGGGTTGGTCCAGTACATGCCGGCGTAGCGCTTCTTGTTCATGAGCAGGTAGGGGAAGTACACCTTTTCGAACTCCAGGCGCACGGGGTTGGGGAAGAGCTTGGTAACCTCAGTGGCGGCCTCCTCGCCCATTTTCATGGCGGTGGCCACGTCTGGGACGCCAAACTTCACCATGACGGAGTCCGTGTCGCCGTACACCACGATGGCGTCGGCGGGGTAGCCGTTGGCCACGGTGTACAGCCGCTCCACGGCCCCCTTGGTCTGGTCAATCATGTCGCGCCCGAAGGAGGTGACTGAGGAGGATATGGCCAAGCAGGGCAGCTGTCCCACAGTGGCCCCCGTGAAACCGTACACAGAGTTGGCTGAGATCTTCAGGGCCAGCTGCCTGCCGTTCTGCACAGCGTGCACCATGGGGTCTGTGGCGGCCTTCATGTCCTTCTTGGCGCGCTTGCGGGCGGCCAGGAGCTCCTCCAGGATCTCAGGCAGCACCCCTTTGTGTGTGCTGGCCCGCACGAAGATATCCCCAGTGGGGGTGCGTTGGTACGCCTCCTCCGGTAACTGTGCCACGTCCTCGCGGGCAACAAGGGTGCTGTAGCACAGGTTGTGTGCCATCATGATGGATGGGTACAGCGACGCAAAGTCCAATGTGGCAATGGGCTCGTTGTAGAAGCCCTTCATGGGCTCGATCACTGTGGCACCCTCGAAGGTGACGTCCTCCCCGCCACCCCCCTTGCGCAGGGTGGGCACCAACAGCCCCTTGGGGCGGCACTTGCGGAACAACATGCTGAGCACTTTGATCTGCTGCCCCCGAGACAGCAAGAAGTCCAGGGGTACCCCCGTCACCCTGGCCATTTCGATGTGGTTCACCATCACCATCAGCTTGTCCATCAAGCGCTGAGGGAGGAAGGCGTCCTTCAAGCAGTACACTGCCAGACGGTGGCGGTCTTCAGGCCCCCCCTTGAACAGGTCGCTGATGATGCTGTGGTGCACATCCTCCTTCTGCTGCCCCAGGAACTCAGCAGACACAGCGTTTAGGCTGTAGCTGCTCAGCTTGTGGTTTCGGCGCATGTAGTTCAGCATGTCAAACATCACGCGGCCACTGATGCTGGTCTCAATGTTCTCCCGCTTGCCGTGTGCAGAAGACTGGAATGTCGTGTTCCGCATGCGCGCGAGGTCCCCCTGCAGGCGCCCCAGGCGGAAGGTCGCAGCCTGGCACTTGAGCGTCTCACTGCGCTTCAGGACGTAGGGGATGTCGAAGTTCTGGATGTTGTACCCCGTGATGATGTCAGGGTCCGCCACACGCACGAAGCGGGCCCAGTCTGCCAGCAACTCCGCTTCGTTTTCGTAGGTCAGCACCTGTGTGCCCACGATGGGGGAGCAGGAGTTCAACACGAACACATTGCGAACACTGCTTGTCGTCTCTCCCTGCAGGGTAACAGTGTTGGCGATTTGGATGACGGGGTCGTGCTCTGCTGCGGGGAAGTGCCCCTTGCGTGAGGCGCACTCAATGTCAAAAGACAGGATGCGGGCGGGGGCGATGCGCTGCCACTCGCCCTCCGCTGCGTGGGAGATGATGCTGTCGAAAACAATGTCCAGCTCGATCTGGGCGTAGCTGGTGGCCTTGGCCTTGCCAGGCACCAGCTTGCCGGTGCCTGCTCCTCCACGCTGCAGCGTGGCGCCTGCAGGTGTGCCCGCCACCGCTGCGGCACTGCTACCAGACTCACGTGCGGCCACCGTGTCCATGCCTGGGCGCACAGCGTAGGTGCCTGCCGGCATCTCCAGCCAGTTGCACCCGGAGATGTCGTTGTCGATCATGTACCGCAGCACGAAGGGCATGTTGGCCTCGAAGCACTGGTAGGGCTGCGTGGGGTAACCAGGGCAGCTGAAGCCGTCCTCCAGGATGCGCTTCGCAGCCGGGACAAGCCCAGGCATAGCCATGTACACCTGCAGGAAGGAGGTGGTGGCCTTGCCGTGGTACCCAAACAGGCTCTGCTTCTTCTCCACCACCATGACTGCCCGCACAAGCTCTTCGCTGCCCCGGGAGGCGCCTGCCATGCTGGCGGCGCCACGCAGGAAGCTCTTCACAGCTGGGGCGGACTCCCGCCGGCGCACAGCCTCATTCAGAGAGGCACGCCAGGTGGCAATGTGCTCTTGCTGGAAGTTGCTGGGCATGGAGCAGTAGAAGTACGGCGTCACGCCGTGCACGTGCGCCATAACTGAGTTGCCCTTGTCCGTCACGCCGTAGATGCGAATGGCTGGAACTGGGCCAGTTGCCGACCCTGGAAGCTTCTTTGTTGTGTCCGGGTTGTGGCTCAATGGAAGGCTGTCGTACATGTCGATGTCGAACCACTGGAAAGCTGCAAGGTTGGTTAGGTAACAATTCAAATTTTCACGGCACGCGCGCTAAGACGAACCTAGGCTGTCTTTAGATGGATCCAAAGGTGGAAGAGGCGGCCGTGCCCACACTGTAGATTGGTCGACTACCTCTGCTTCTCCATACTGCTCTGTGAGTTCATCCAAAAAGCTGCACAACGCAAGGCACTACTGTGGCAATTACCGCAGGCATGCGAGGGGCAGCAGCGTACCTTGAGCGAGGCTTTTTGCCTGCACCAGATGCTGCAGCCTGTCCAGCTGAAGCTGGTGCACTTCTCTTGCTTGCCATGCTAGCTGGCTGCGTCTAGTGTGCTGCACTGATAAGCCGAGCCTGTGTCCTGAATTAGAAAAACCCGAGACGCTCTGAACCACACGTAGCTGGCTTGCCCAAGCGATGTGAAAGAACAGGCTTCAGAAACACGCACTCAATGTACATGAACAGTTTTCTGTTGCATTTACTGTGGCCATCTTCTCATTTGTTGACTTGTTGTCCTGACAGGCACAAAAAATACCCTCCCCCATCCAAGCGAGGCTCATGAAGCCAAGACGCTATGCATGGGCCAAAAAACAAAACAAAACCTCAAGACATTTCAAGCCGTGCAGGTCGTAGTTGTGCTCAGCTGACCCGTCACACCAGTCACTTCGTCAACTGTGGAAAAAGCTGCTCGCAGCAAGGCTCTCAAACAGAAATTTCTGGTTGAGCAAAGCATACTTGAGCTCAAGCTTCGGCCACAAGCCTCCGTGCAGTTAATTAAGCACCATGTCTCCATCTGAGTTGTATGCCCGTTGGTTTCTCCGCCCAACTTTTGCCACGGAAGGTGCGTGCTGCTCTAGCTCAAAATCCGCGGAGGCAACCCCTGTTTGAACCTTCGCAAACGATGGCACATACTCACTGTATTCCCCTCACAGAAGAATATCATGCGCTAGAAGATTATACCGAACTTATAACGTACGGCTCCCTCATGGCATTCATTCATTTCCTCATGCTGTTTGTCGTGCTCCCCAAGCTGCTTCCTCGCTTCATCCCCAAAGTTGCGGCGATGGCGCCGGCCAACCGGTTCCACTTTACCAACGAAATTGCGTGCATTGCGCACCATCTATTGGTGGTGCCTCCATCAGTATATGCTCTGTATCTGCAAGCTGTGACTCCCATGGGCCAGACCCCAGACTTGAGTTTCATGATCAAGGCTGCCAGCCTCACGTGCGGGTACTTTGCCGCGGACATGATTATCTGCATCCCATACTTCCTCAAGGGGCAGTACATGGACTTCCTGGTGCACCACGGCATGGGCATTCTCTTGGTGAAGATGGCTGTGACAAACACCTTCGGAGCCCGCTGGGTGGCGTGGTTCCTTTGCAGTGAGCTCACCACCATGATATTCACCTACAGCAAGTACCTCATGAAAACCGTAAGTAGCCCGTGCTCATTCTCGTCTGATGCGCATGGACACCCCTGCGCATCCCGTGTCACCCCCCTGCTCCCCGCAGGACCAAGAGCACACGGTGCGCTACTCCATCTCAGCGGGTCTGTTCGCGGTGCTTTTCTTTGTCATCCGTGTAGTACTGCTGCCTATTGCTTGCTTCTACCTTGCCTACGGGCAGCGCAAGGACGCAGAGCTGCTGGGCTGGGCAGGCCTCACGTGCCCCATCCTCGTGGCCCTGCAGTTCTGGTGGTTCTACCGCATCCTCGTGCGAGTTATCCCCATGGTGCTGGGCAAGGCGCCGCTGCCTGGGCCAGTGAAGAAGGCTGCATAGTTAAATACATGAAAGCTTTCGCTGTGCACCACCAGAGCCGGTAAGCCCTTTGATGCTGCCCCCCGAGGCGCCCCCTGTCGGACCTTACTGGTGTCCTTGGCATCACGAGATTATCTGCAGCGGGCCATCTCAACGCATTGCAGCCACTTACAATTGTCCTGGTCTTTCTATTTGCATTCGAGCTACGGAGGCAAGTCAACCCAAGTAATACACACAAATTCCGCAAACATGGATGGGAGCAATGGAAACGCAGCTCAGCTGCTGCAGGCGTAAGAGCCTGCATATGCTGAAGCAATATTGTCGTCTTACAAGCATATTCATTTACAGTGTCGCCATGCAGCAGGCTGCCACAAACGTGAGCTCCAGCGTGCATCCTGCTCCAGCGTGCATCCTGCTCCACTCTGTCCTGTCTGCAGCAACTGCTGATTTCTGCCACAAAGCATGCCTTTGAGTTGTGCACGTCTTCATACACATCAGACCAGCTCAGTAACAGGGAACAGCTGTGCGCACGCAACGCCACAAAGGCTTACCTCCAAGCAACGTAAGTCCACTGATCGACGCAGTGGTTTGCTCTGCGTCACTCGGCAGCTCTGCACAGCATGGCTTTCAACAAGGCACAGTAATTCAGTAGTAGCCGCCGCAACAATTCATTTTTTTCTGCCTGTCAATCCTTATGCTACTTGCCGAAGAGGAGGCTTGGGTGGAAAACTGAAAAAATGACCGCCTTGCTTGGTGCGTCGGCTGGTGCGCCAGAGGACACAGCCGGCAGCAGCTGCACAGCCCATGCTGCTGAACGCACCAGCAGGAGGCTGTCTTGTGCTGCAGGTACAAACACAGCCTCCACCGCAGTGCCCCCCGTGACGGGGTGCAGCAGCACCCCCCCCTCCTCTCCCTCCCCCCCCCATGGCCAGTAGATGGCCAGCACTGCCCCCAGCTTAGCCCGCTCCTGTGCACTGCACAGCACAGCTGCCTGCTGCCCTCCTGCGGGTGGCAGCTGCCCCTGTACAGCCTCTTGCACGTCCAGTGTGTCCCGCAGGAAGCTTCCTGCGCGCTCTCCGTCTGCACCCCCGTACACCCGTGCACACTCACCGGCCTCTGCGCAGCAGGAGGCGGAGGACAACGCTGCACCACTCGCACTGGCAGTGGGTGCTGCAGCTACAGCTGCTGCAGTGCACGGTGTGAACAGCACAGTGGTGGTGCCGCCCAGGGGCGCCACCATGGCCCACCCAGCTGTGGCCTTGCACGCATTCAAGTCTGCTGGAATGGCGCGGATGCTGGTGAGAGCACGCTTCAAGGCAGGGTATGTGTCGCCCTCCAGCACTGTACGTGTGACTGCAGCGGCCGCCACAGTGGAGGCCCCTTGCAGGGGGGTGGCAGGGGGGGTCACGGCACTGCCGTGTCCCTCAGCGGTGGGGCCCACAGCCACCAGTGCGCCAGCCCGCATGCCACCAGGGATCTCGTCTGCCACCATTTGTGCCAGCTGCCTCTCCCCCTGGAACTCCTGCAGCACCACAAAGCCCCTGGCGGCGAGGGCGGCGGCCTCCTCCTCCTCAAGCTGCCCCTGCGCGTCAGCGGCTGGTACAATGTTCATGGACGCCTCCAGGCGGCGAGAAAGTGCTCCACGTGCAGCGACAACGGAGCGCATTGCGGATGCCAGCTCTGCAGCGAATGCCTCGCGCACCATGGCTGGCCACAGGGCCGCCGCAGCAGCCTGGGGCATAGCTTCACCGCGCTGACTGCCTTTCGACTGCACACTGCTCAAAACGCGTGAAGCTCGCTGAAGGGTTGCTGCAAGTAAGTCTGAAGACATGTCAAGAAACCGGTGGTCTTTCAACAAATCCGGCAGTGACTGAGGCAGCGTGCTCTGGTCTTCTGGAGCAATGTCCTGGTAGATAATGGACCTGAACGCAGCGGGCTCCACGAGCTGTTGGAACCGGCCACGTGGAAGAACTTCACCAGAGGAAGCCCCGCTTCGTACTGCTGAGAGTCCCTTCTCAATGTGCTTGATGAGGTCTTCAGTGCTGGAAAGCTGCTGCATGTCTGCGGATTTTGAGCACAGCAAAGCCAGCGCAATGAAATCGGCACAATTTGCAATTGTTCGGAATTTTCCACGAAACGTATATCAACGAGCTTGCTTCAATGAGACGTCCTGCGTGCTGTTTTGTGCCAATGCTCCATCGATCAGAGACACACTTCCAAAGCCCCCCTGGACAGGTGGGAGATTTGGGTGAAAAACAATCAGTTCAGCTCTGGGGATGCAGGTTTGGTTCTGGTCTCAGTTGCCCTGACATGATCTAACAATACATTTAGAAGCTACCTATTGGGTAGGAACAGGATAGCCATGTGAGAAAAGACACCAAAACCCGCGCGGTGCGGGGTGGGACAAGGCTCACCGCTGGGAGTGCGGTGACCGCCTGCTTGCGCTGGGCGCTTTCAGCTCAGCGATGATGCGGGCACACAGATTCGAGAAGGAGAAGGTGTCCCCCCTGTGCCGACTAAGGTCCATGAGGTACACACCTGGCTGCACCCTGTACAGCCGCAGGTCCACCTTCACGTGGGCGGCAAGGGAAATGGCTGCGATGGTGGAGGCAGGTGCAGGCGCCGTTGCACCGGCTGACATGGCCACAGCCACAGTGCACAGTGCTGACACGGTGTGCTTGTCGGGGCACCACCTGACGCGGATGTGGTAGGGGTTCAGTACCTTCCACTGGAACTGGCCGCTTTGCAGACCCTTGTACACTTCCCCCATCACGTGGGCGGGCTCCCGCTTGGATTGGATGCCCAAGAACCACCGTCGCCTGCGAGCGCCACTGGAGCTGTCCCCCGCGTCGCCCCCCGGCACCATGAAGCCGCCAATGCTGCCCCCCCCCGAAGCGGCTGCCTCTCTGAACGCCTCGCCCAGTAGCTGTTTGGCTGTGCCTGCTGCACGTGTGTGGCGTGCGTGCCATGTGGAGGGCATGAATGCATACCTCCTGGCAGCAGCCACCAGGAGCTGCGGGGCGGACAAGCCCAGGGCGCCCCCTCTGCCTGCAGCGATGGCAGTGGCCATGGCGCCTGTTATGGGGACACAGAAGGGCTCTAGCCTGCCCACTACCATGGAGCGAGATGCTGACGAGCCGGAGTGAGATGCTGACGAGCCGGAGGTGGACTGTGTGCCGGCTGCACTGCTAGATGCGTTGCCCAGGGCGGCGCTGCCGATGCTGCCATCTGCTGATGCCGCGGCTGCACTGCTAGATGCGTTGCCCAGGGCGGCGCTGCCGATGCTGCCATCTGCTGATGCCGCGGAGGCCACTGCAGCTGCCAGCCGACGGGCAGCAATCAGCTCGTATGCAATGTGCACCGGTGTCCATGTGTTGGCGGCCACTGCGGCGGCCACAGCTGCAGTGGTGGAGGCGCCGGAGTACCCCAGGCCTGCCACCACGGAGAGCGCCATTTGGTCCAGGTCCCTGCCCGACCCCTCTGCGTGCAGCTGTGCAGGGGTGAGCGCCAAGTACCGAGGGATGTCTGCACTCACCCAGGGGTGCAGCTTGATGTCCTCAGCGGAGATTCTCTGCAACGGGTCCACCACCAGCATCCGTTGGATGAGGTCTCTGGACAGGTCAGACACGTGGCCCGGGATGCTGTAATCTCCATGCTTGATTTTCCGAAACAGTGTGTGAATGCTTTCATCATCAAATGGTAGAGAGCCGCACAACAATGCGTACAAAATCACCCCGCAAGACCAAACGTCTACCTCGGGGCCAGGGTAAGGCTGGGCTGAAATGACTTCAGGCGCAGCGTAGTTTGGACTTCCACAAGAAGTGTACAGAAACAAACCGTCCCGCATGCAGTTCGACAGCCCAAAGTCAGCAACTTTTACGTTCCCATGCTCATCCAGCAGGATGTTCTCGGGCTTGAGGTCGCGGTGTGCTACTCCGTGCCAGTGGCAGTACTCGACTGCACAAATCAGCTGTCGAAACAGATGCCTGGCCTCTCCCTCCGGCAGCTTGCCTCGTTTCACGATATAATCAAACAATTCACCCGCAGAAACACACTCAATCACCATGAAGATGTCACTTGGGGTGGAAATGACCTCATACCTGTGGCCGGAGTTTGGTGCAAAGAGCCGGCGATAGGAGTCCAAACGCCACTTACAAACGGATGATGTGAGGGTGCTTTAGCTTCATAAGATTGACAATTTCGCGCCGCACTTTGACATCCATGCCACCTTTTCTGATCTTTGAACGATTCAAAATCTTGATGGCAACTGTTTGTCCCGTCACCTCATGCGTAGCCTCTGCAAAGCAACGCGTGCTTGGCGAGCATGATGAGAAGCAGCCATGTGTACCGTACGCTTGACTTTGCCAAAGCTTCCGATGCCGAGAGTCTTGTGAAGGCGGTATGGCCCGATGCAAATTTCAGCGCTCGAATCCATATTGCTAGAATCGAAACGCCGATAGGACAAGTCGTCTACTTTCTGCGAGGCCAGCCCTGTGCTTCTCTACAAGAAACACAATGCGGCCAAGGCAGAAGAACACGAAAAAACAACCTGTTCTGCTATTTTGGTGACAAATTCAGAATGAATATAACCCTGCGGCAAAGTGGCTTGCAAAAAGCAAGTGACGACACACGCTGCCCCCATGCATGAGCCGGGATGCAGCGATCGAAAACCAGTGCACATTTGAGCCACTTCAAAAGCAGAGCTGCAGACTAAGAACACGACGTTAAAATGCATGCCCGCGCATAATTCATAGCGCCAGAATGCCGGGTTCCTTTGGTCGCCGCGGGCAGCAGGCCATGGCCGCAGGCCATGTGCATCAGCTCAGCGCACTTCGCTTGCGAGTAGTGTTCATGAATGGACGCAGGGCCCACTCCACATCTGCAGTGCCCTGGTCCAGGGTGCCCAGGGTGATTTGGTACGGGCGCAGCTCGAAGCGGGGGCCCACCTCTGTCAAGTGCACCTCATCCCAGCCAGCCTTCGCGGTGCTACTGTTGCCAGCAGACGTGTCCTCTGCAGCGTCACCGGCTCGCCCGCGGGAGTACGTGTGGTGCCGGAAGGAAATGAAGTCGTCGGTGTTGGCGAACGTGATCACACGCTTTGCGTCCGGCTTGGGCACAGGGAACAGGTGCCGCAGGATGGAGGACACGCGCCCGCCCAGGGTGCTGCCGAAGCCCTCGGCGATCAAATGGGGGTACTCCTGCGGCATGCCACCAGCAGACTCTGGCAAGTCCGACCGCAGCACCGTGTTCGCCAGCGTGAATCGCGCCGTCGGGCCGTAGGGCAAGTGGCAAATTGTGAGGGCATCGGGCTCTCCACGAGTCTCAGAAATCACCATAATGTCTGAAAAGTCGGCTCGCCGGGCAGCATCCACCAGCTCCCCCACCGTAGTTCCACCACGATTGAGCCGTGACGCATTGGGGATGACATGGCTCAACTCTTTGGCGAATTGCTTCAAACGACCAGATGGATCGCGGGCAGTGGTGATGCACACCCTGGGGTCAATGAGGCCAGCATTTCCATACTCGTCGTCAATATGCGTCTGAAGAAAACGAAACGTGAGCGAAACGCGAGCAAACTCTCCCACACACCCACAACTCACCTTGGGCGCTGCATGCACATCATCCTCCATCTCAATTTCGTGGATCAATGCACTAGCTTCGTTGCGTGTCTCAGTTGGCAAGGCTTTTCCAGCTGCAGCAAAAAAGTGTGTACCAATGAGCTCGGCGGATGGGAACAGGCTCAACCAACCTGCCATGGCATCCTTGATTCGTTTCTTGCGCTCAAAAGACTCCTTTTCCTTGCCTTCCAAGCTTTTGCGGTAAAGGTACTCTTTGCGCAAGCGCATGGCTCGTCTGGCAGCCATGTTTGGTTGAGAGTGCTTCGCTCGCTGTGAATTTTCTATCTGAACCGCAAGTCTTGTGGCCTTGTCTCAAGTTGAAATGAGCTCAAGCAGCGTTGCAAATGCTACCAAACGCTCATGCCAAATGTAGATTTTTGCGTTATGATCAGCATTTGGGCCATTCACAGAGCACTCGGCAATGTTCAGGTTTTGAGGGTGCAGGGGTGCCAAACATGGCAATGTATTTGAGTGTGCAAGCCACCATGTCACTCGACTGCAGCAGCATCTTCCAAAAGTGCCTGCTTCATGACTGAATGCATGACGGCAGTTGCCTGTGCTGCCAAAGCCAGTGCCTTGGAAACGTCCTTGGGCGCCATCACGCC
>Ga0307982_1003109_pt1 | contig 13284 bp, 13 predicted proteins | sample OrgLakmetagen989_FD_201847 | JGI IMG/M metagenome (GOLD analysis project Ga0307982, IMG submission 201847) | Saline water microbial communities from Organic Lake, Antarctica - #989 | ecosystem: Environmental > Aquatic > Non-marine Saline and Alkaline > Saline | place: Antarctica: Organic Lake... | reverse complement strand
ACACAGGCCAGAGTGGCCATGGAAGTGGTGATAGCGGTCCAAAGTGGCTCGTCGAAATCCCTATCACCACTTGAGAATCATGGAACGTGATAGCTCGTCGACGCTCTGAGAATCATGTTGAGAAGAGAAGTTCCCACCCACAGAGGAGGGGGCCACGACGAAATCCCTCAGACGGTCTAAAAGCAGAGTCGCCCACCCTCTAGCGATCGCTTTTTCTCATTATATAATTATTGTTCACACACTTCGATGACAAAATACCAACCGGTGATTATACTGTAAATTTGCGTTCATTGGTGGAACTCGTTAACTACCAAAGAAGGGAGTAGTCAGCAGGTCGGGATGGAAGCGTGATGGAATGATGCTTGCGTTGTCCTGCCCACGATAGTTGTGAAGCTTAGCATTTGATCGATCGCCTCAGGCGAAGTTGTTGTGTCACTTCTCAGTAGTTTAAGTCTCGCTCACCTACTAGTTTTACTTCCACATAGCCATGGCAAGTGAACCGCCTGCTCCTCGTTTGGTTTTTGCGCACTTATGGTCGGCACCGCTTTTGGAAGAGGGCCCAGCCACTAAAACTGCTGTAGACGAGCTCGACGTCATCGCCGAACGGTAAGGAGAGGGAATTTGCAGAACACGCTGCTTTGTCTCTCATACTGGCTTGTATCTCGCTGGACTCTTCCTCAGCCTGGTAAGTTGTTGATCTCATAATCATTCGCTGAATTCCCCCCCGTGCCGCACATGTGTTGCTTTTCTAAGGGACACGCTGGAGAAAATACTTGAAGAAGCTCCATGCACTGGCTGGTCATGGCGATCAGCAGTTGCGACTGAAACGGAACTGCAGCGCATGCTGAGTCGCGCCAACGTGTTGCACTTCACAGGCCACGGTCGGCAAAACGGCCTCCTCTTGGAGCACTCTTGGGATGACGGTAAACAATAACACCCGTTATTTGACGTTGCGTCAGCTACGTGTGCTCGAACATGAACCAACTTCCTTTGTGGATCCTCAAATTTTCTTATGAGCCATCACTCGTCTTATTGCCTATCGTTGGATGATATCGTTATTAGATTCTCTACTTGGTTCTTTGCAACTGGTGCTTCTCTCCTGCATCGACCTCATTTCCTAAACCACCCCATCCTTTGATGGATTATATTGTTCCACTTCTGCTGCCCCCGCTGCCGGCTGTCTGAACAGACGAATACAGCGATCTAGGGCGAGCACGGATTCTGACTGCTGAAAAGCTTCAAGTCTTAGCCGGTGGGCTTGCTCCTGGTCCTGCTGACGTCAGCCAGAACGACTCGTCGGAGGCCCCTTCACCAGACTTCCCGCCGCGCCCCCTGTTCGCCTTTTTGTCCGCGTGCCACAGCGAGCATTTGGGGCATGCGTTTGTCGATTGTGGAGTGAGTTTTCCCATCTCAATCATAGTTTCACTGCTGTTCTTAAACTACAAGCTTATAATATTAGCCTCGAACATATATTGGCTTTCACTTTTTTTTCTGCCTTCACTTCGCCCTCTTTCTTTCCGTGTCCTTATGCTCGCATCTTGCTAACGTACAAAAGTGTGCTTCGCTTACATCAAGAAAATGTCCAATTAACCTTCGACCCTTCGTACTACAATACAGGTGCGGCATGTCGTCGCTATCGACGGCCGCGAACCCGTTCTCGACACCGCCAGCAAGCTCTTCGCCCGCGTGCTTTACGATGCCCTGTTCGGGTACACCATTATAATCAGTGCACACAAATGTGCTTTCGATAGTTTTCGCTTTCAAACTTTTCAATGTCGCACCTTCGTGGTTGCCAAGGACCTCCTTGCACTTGACATCGTATCGTGTTATTTTTTTACGGGTTCATGACGCCACAGGGGCTCTACGGTGCGCGAAGCGTTTTCCCAAGCGCGCAACCGGGTCCAGTCAGAGCACGGCAGCGGCCAAAGCAACTTGGCGGCGGTGGCTGCCTCGACTCCTCACAAGGATGCCCCCTTGGAAGAGCACGAGAAGTTTCTGTTGCTGCCCCGCGACCGAGCACCCGACTACCACAACCGGCCTCTGGTGCCGCGCCCCAATAATTATCCACTACAACCGCCTCCTGCCGCTGTCAGGGCGCCGTCGCCCGCTGCCGGTGGAAGTGGTTTACGGTTCGTCGACGAAAGCTCCAGGCGCCCGACGGGTTTTCTCCCGCTCCCCACGGGCTGCTTCGTGGGGCGGGCCGTCGACGTGTGCGCGGTGTACCGCAACTTGCATCACCCGTCGTACCGGGTCTGCGCGGTGGCGGGGGAAGTAGGCAACGGCAAGACCGAAGTGTGCCTGAAGGCGTTGCAGCACTCGCAGCTGCGCTCCGAAGTCAGCGCGTACATGTCCGTGAACTTGAAGGAAGTGGCCACGCAGGCAATCGCTGCCGCCACTGCTGCAGCAGCAGCTGCTTCCGCTGCAGGGGTCACTTCCAGTGAGAGCGCCAGTGCACCGACCGTTGACATGGCAGGCCATTTAGCAAGGGCGATTCTAGCAGCACAGGCGCCACATGCAGACGCAAGCGCCACCTTGGACGCTAGATCGCCAGGCGATGGGGGTGGAGTGTCGTCGCCAAGATCGCCAAGATCGCCGGAAGATCTGAGTGCCCTGAGTGCGGCCGAAGCCATCGCGCTTTTCGTGGAGCGCCAGGGGCGGAGAGCAGCAGTGCTGTTCTTAGACGGCGCGGAACACATGTGGGCACCGCGCGCAGCGGCCATTGCAGTAGGGGTTAGCGGCGCTGGTGCGAGTGCGGGAGTTGGCGCTGGCACTTTTGGAGCTTCCTTTTGGAGCACAGGCGGTTTGAATGGTGGTGCTGCTGGTGTGTCGCCCGGGTTGGAGGCAGCGCACAAGACAGCCGCCGTGGTGCGCGACCTGTCCCAGAAGTGCGAGCGGCTGCGGATCTTGGTCAGCGTAGCGCATGGGAGCAGCAACAAAGATATGCCGTGGCCTGGCCTCCTAGAGGTTGGTTCCGTGCGCGCACTTGACCATGTAAAAATGTTCCGCGCTTTTTGCTCTCGCTAGTATTCACCTCTGATGCTATCCACTGACGCCTTTTCTATCTGTCTTTATCTTTTTCGGCGCACGCACACATTCATGCAGGTCCCGCACGAGCAAATCAACGTGCCGAGGCTGGGAGCTCACGACACGGCGCGCGTGTTTATGAAGTGGGCGCGGCGAGGTCTCCTGCCGAGAGAGTACAGGCACAAGGGGTTGTTCGAAGGAGGCTTGAAGGAGTTCACGGGTTCGATGCAAGACCTCGACGCAGTGGCGCTCTTTGCGATGCACCCCATCATTCTCAGGTGCGTTGAGTACCACGAGAGAGAAAATGCGCATCGCTTTGTTTGTATGTTTGGTTGATTGATATGTTATTGAGAAAAGCTTTCCGTCAAGTGCGAGCAATCAAGCCAAGTAACTGTTCTTTGTTCCGTAAATCAACCTTCTCTTCTTATTGTGTTCGTCATTTCTTCCGCCGTACCACAGAACCAGAGGGCATGCCCGCACTGCCGTCAACGCGACCTCCCTGGTGACGCCCATTCCCACGCAAGGCGGGCGCGCCGAGCCGGAGCTGGTCGATCGAGAGGCCGAGTTCCTGGCGCACGTCGATGCCTGTTTGAGCCTACTCAAAGACGCTGGCGCGGCAATCGTAAGCGCGTTAGGGCTGCCCCTTCATGACTCGAGCGGGCGACCGTCGCCTCCTGCACCGCCTGCGCCCGGTGGATGCTCTCCTTCTGCTTCCGCTTCTGCCGCCACCACCCGCAATGATGGGTCGCCTCCCGGTGAAAACTGGTCGCGGTATCAGTGGTGGCTCGGCAACATCGACCGCGACACGAGCAAAGCTATGCTCCGGGACTTGTCGATTGGGCATTTCTTGTTGAGGAAGTCGTCTCGGCCGGGCCAATGGGCGCTCGACGTGAACGTTGCCAACGCCGGCAGCACACGCAGCAGCAGCAGCAGCACAAGCTCAAGCTCAAGCAGCAGCACCCGCTCAAGTGGAAGTAGTGGTAGCGGCAGAAGCAGTGCAACCTCGTCAACTTTCTCTTCGCCTCGGTACCTGCCGCTCCTCGTGTCACGCGATCCCACCACTGGCCGCATGGCGCTGCAGCGAGCGAAATGCGACGAGATCCCCCTCGGCGGCGAAGAATACGCCAACATTCGTGAGCTGGTGGAGAGCAACAGCGCGCACCTGCGGTTTCCTGTGCTTCGGCGGAGCTAAACGGCTATAATAAACTCCTTAAAGTGGCATTCATTCTGACTTCTGCCTGCACTGCGAGCCCATCTGTCCTGGGTTTGCTATTGGCGCCATAATTTTAAATGTGCTAATGCATCATATACCGTGCATTGCGCCGACCCTTAAGAACACATAGAGAACTTCAGAGAACACAAATATATTATCATACCAATGAACAATAAACATCGCGCTTTACGTCCTAAGTCAATGCCGACTAGGCCCTGAAATAATATAACGATAACGGCCCAATTTTCCCATTGGATTTGTAGCGCGCCGGTTCTGATTCACCGATTCACCGTCACCGGCCCCTCACTTGCATCCGGATTGTCAATGTAACTTTGTGGACGCATCATAGACTTCGACTTCGATTGAGATTATAATCTCAACTACTGTATAAGGATGTCATAAGAACACCAGAGAGACCATGCGCGCTATTTGTGAGGGCAAATAATATAGATGGGTCGTCTGGGCGACTTATTTTAGCCTGCTGGGTATTACTATACTTTCATCCCTATCAACCCTAACCCTGCAGGAGCCTGCAGCCTGTCCGGCCTTGCGCTACGACATCAAATATAAACCTGGCACGTTTGCGTTACCTCCTACCTCTTGATGCTTAAATATACCTCTTTTCCTTCACTGGAGATCTCCTGCGCGGTGTCTATCGTGGTCGTTGCGCTCGACTCACCCTGAGCAAGAGAAGCGGGCGGGATCAACAACGCCTGCGGGAGAAATTAACTGTCCACTTCAACGGACAACAACGCGTACAGAGTACAGAGAGTGAAGAGCATCAGTTCAGAGATTCAGAGCGTACTGTATACTGTACATTCTTGTGGTCATTGTGGTTGGTATTATTGTGGTCAAATAATTTGCAAATGAAGGCATGGGCGGAGGAGCGGCGCTAACAACTGATAGCTTAATTTCACTGCTTGTGATACAACACTCAGATATCACTAGCTAGCCCACACGATAAATGTACCTTTTCCTTCATGTTTCTTCTAATTAAAAGAACGAGTTTGTTTCGACTCTTTCAGTCTTCCAACGCAGTTTCTCCATCCAGTATAACAGTTAATCCGGAGGCTTGTAGGACGTTGTTGTTAGACTAGCTTTAGGTTGCCTGTACAGGCAAGTATGGATTCCATCGAGCTCGACGATGATCTTTTGATGGTGTTTGGAGTGCCACCCAACGCGTTTGCAGTGCGCCCTCGTGTGGACCTAGCCGTGCGTGAAGCCTCGGATTTGCAGCAACGCGACGACCGTTTGCGCACCGTGCCGCCGCCAAACAGGCCCCCGAAGCACTACCGCTGCGTGGTATGCACTTTGCCTGGGGGCACCTGTGAGCACACCGATGCGTGGGCGCAAGCGCAGAGCCGTCGGCTGCTAGCGCCCTCGGAACGGAGTGGAGGTGGAGACAATGTGTTTGGCGCTGTAGACGAAGTACGTTCATGCGCAGTTTCTCTTGTCTGTGCAAGCCACAATCTCTCCCTTCGTAGAGCATGCACATTTTTGTGCATAGTCAGGATTGAGAATGCTTCTATTGTCGCTGCTTAATCTCTCTCTTTCGAATTCGTGAGTTCACTCGGTCTGCTTTAAGGTTGAATGTGAAAGGCCATCTCTGCTGTCTACTTACTTCCTAGTCACTCTCTCCTACCATCAGGTGGATGCTCAACTGTCTGACTTGATTGATGTACTGGGTGTAGCCGCCGGCGCAGAAGCAGCCAAAGAGGCAGCAGTTTACAGCGGTGTGGCTGATGCAGAATATGCCTCGGGTGATTTCACCGACTCGCAAGGAGAATGGAACAACGATGGCAGCGGCAACGATCTTACTGGTGGGCTTGGAAATGGAGCCAAGGTTGGGGATGGCGTCCTTGAAAGCAATGGCGGTATCAATGCGCATGACGCCAATTCTGAGTACATTTTCCCGGACGAACACCAAGAAGGAAATTCGCACCACCATCGCTCACACCATCACTCGTCACACCACCATCGCCATCACCATCACCATGCAGCGAGTTCTTCGTCCGTCGGTTTGGACCCCCCCCTCGAGCGCGGGCGGCAGTTGATCGCAGGCGGGCAGGCGTTGCACGCAGGGATGGACCCGTGGGAGGTGGGGGCCGCAAAGGGCGCCACGGGTGCTGGTCTACTGCCACCGCCTCCGCTGCGCACGCACCGCTGGGCGTTTCCAGAGCAAAACGCTCACGACAAGGTAGGTGCTCCCTCGCTCTCAGAGCGTTGTTGCCTGCCTCAAGTGTGGTAATTGATATTTAGCCCTTCTTATGCATCCGTTTACGGCGTACGAATTTCTATTTTTGGGATGTTTTTTTTTCCTACCGCCAATATATACGACTTCTTCTCGGTGAACAACACAATATTATCAAGTACAGGTGGGGACTACTACAGTAGATTTGTCGACCCCCAACGGCCGAGGCGGCCACTCCCTTGTCGCAGCGGCCACCGACACTTTACTCAGCTTTGGCGGCTATTCGTGCCGTTGGGAAACCGGCGGCGAACGGCGCCCTTTTCACGATTTTGCGACTGCCCTTCTCGACGATCCCAAGGTTTGAATCATGCACATACAAAACTTTTTTTAACTCGTCGCTTTCTTATTTCTTCTCCATACCAACGGCTTTCACAATTTTGCTTTCCTTTCTTCTTTCTTGCATAATGACGATGTCACCAGGTTCTCGATGACGGCGCCGAGTACATCGCGGACTTGAGTGTCTACGACTGTGTGAGCCAAGAGTGGCACATCGTATATCCGGGGGTGGTAAACCCAACCGAGAACAATGGCATTGGTGGTGGTGGTGGTGGTGGCGTTCTCAGTGACAAGAGTGCGTTGGGCATCAGCGGCAGTGGGGTAGAAAGCTCGCAAGCCAGCAGTAGTGGTGCCAGCAACAGCCAATATAACGTTGCGCAGGACGATCATTCCGAGAGCAGCAGCAATGCAAGTAGCAGCAGCACCAGTAGTGCGAGCAACCACCAAACCCGGCCTATGACAGCGGCCGAAGAAGTCGCTGCTTTGCAGGCCAACGCTGACGCGGCTGCAGAAGCCACCAGGAAAGCCTTAGCTATCGCCGAAGCTCAACGTATCGCTCGGGAGGCGGCGCGGACTGTGGCCAACGGCGGCAAACGCCCTCCTGCGGGGGGAGCGCCGGTGGGGCGGTTTGGCCACTGTGCGGTGTGGTTAGGGGCTTCCTCGACAGTAGACAGCACCACTCACGTGTACGGCAACGAGTCAGAGGCAGCAGGAAGCGGCGGGATTGCGCCTACCGACGGCAGCAAGAACGGAAACCCCAACCACAACAATCGTAACTATGGCAGCAGTGGTCATAGTGGTGGCGGTGCAGGGTCAGACTATGGGGCTCAGCTGCTGCCCGACGCGCCGGTCACATCCGGTGGAGACATGTGGATGTTCGGTGGTCGACTGCGCGGAGGGAAATGCTCCAACGAGTGCTGGCTCTTGCACTGGCCGGGGAGCGGCGACGGAAGCAGTACTGGTGGCGGTGGATCTCCGTTGTGGGAGAAAGTCGGACCCAGCGAAGCGATTTTGAGGCAACAAGAAGAGAACAAGGCCGATCCCTCGACGTCAGCTTTGTTGATGGGTTTGAAGCCCGCTTTCTACTGTTTGGACGCCCGTGCGTGGCCGCCACCGCGCTACGACGCTGCGGCCGTGGCGTGTGGGGCACAAGAAAGGTACGTGGCCTTGTCGGGTGGCCGAGACACGCTGGGGGGAAACTTGCACGGTGATTTTTGGCTCTACGCGCGCGCAAGCCGGCACTGGGAGCAGCCGTTGCTGGTAGGTGTGTTTGTATTTGATCAAGATAAGTACGCTCCAGTTTGCTCGAGGAAATGCATTCAAACAGGAATCAAGTGGAAAAATTGAGTGTAGTGTGCGTCACTGCGTAGATTAGAGTATTTGTCCTATGTTGTTTAGTCTTCCTTCTTTTCTTTTCGTATTCCTTATGTTAGGTTGGAGTGCCCGCTGCGCCACGCTACGGCCACTCCTTAGTGCTGCTGCCCGGTACCCAGGGCCAAGAACTGCTCATTCTCGGCGGCTGTGCTACCAGCCCTTCTCAAGCTGACGGCCGATCCAGTGACGGTGACGAAGACCAAGATGCGGTGGATCTCGAACTGTCGCTGTCGGCGCAGCGAGTGGCGCACGCGTATGCCCTAGAAGTCGCCACAGCAAAAGCAGCAGCGGCAGCACTGCGCGCTGATGCGTTGGCCACCGGACACGCCAATGTGGTAAGAGATCATCATGAGCGTTGTGCAATTAGATTGAACATGTTCCGAATAGACGAGGTTAACGAAAGAATCTTATTTTCTCTCGACATCTTTTACAAATGTGCGACGTTCCAACGCGACTATTCCATAACGAATTCCTTCTTTCCTTCCCTTTTTCTTCTTCGCATTTGCCTTTCCTTACCTTCACACTCAAAATAGGTGCGAGCGTGGCGAGGCGCGGTGCGGGATGGGGCCGCAGCGGCGCAGCAAATGCAGCAGCGGGAAATGGCCACCAAGCGCGAAGAAGCCCATTTGAGAGGCCTGGTGAACCAACAGGACATTCGCCTGCGCTGGGCCGAGACCCAGGTACACTGCACGAGAGCACATGCACATGTAGACGCGCCCGCACCTTGAAAAGGCAATTTAGATTACTGTAGACACTTTCATCAAGGTGTAAGAGTGTGTGCGCCAAGACAATCTATCTTTTTCTCTTTCTCACCTGTCCTTATTCTGCGCCACTTGACGCCAATACCATTGCGAACTCTTCCTTCCCTTTTTACAGGCGGACCGTGTGCTGCCTCAACCTGTCTTACCCGCCGAAGCGCTAGGCCCTCGAGAGGCCCGCACTCGGCTCCGGCAATATCGCCGCGCTGGCCACCACCACCACCACTCTACGTCATCCCCTTCGCCGACCAACCGCCATCGGCAGCAACAGCAGCACCGCCATCACTCTTCGTCAACGGATCGTTTTGAGGCTGACGGCCCTTTCTCCAATGAAGACGAGGAGGTTTGGGTTCGCGGTGATGAAATAGATCCGTTGGGCATCGGCCACGACCAAGCCCTCAACGGATCAATGAATCACGACCAAGAAGTTGAAGAGGCGGAGGAAGAGAAGGACTTCAACGGACATCCTAGCCATAGCCAGAGCCAGAGCAGGAATAGCAACGGCAGCAAGCGAACTAGAAACCGCCCGTGGGGCAGTGGTCATGGCAGCGGTGACGGCGGAACTTCGTCGTCGCGGCGCTGTTTGGGGGCGTTTGGCGGCAGCCGCACGAGCGTTGAGAAAGCCCTGGCGGCCCGCGCGGTGGCGAGGTCCAAAGGCCTGCGGGGCGGAGTGGGCACCATCGATGGAGTCGTGGTGGACCTCGCTACTCGCACCTTCAGGTGCACTGCAAAATGAAATGTTGGACAGACCTCGTGCGCTGTGCTAGGATTGTGCAGACATGCAGACTGCATCCAGTTCGATCTTGAAGTTGTTTGTTTTGACCCTGGTTAGTTTGACAGCGTTATCAATCCCAAATTCTCTCCAATGACAAATATGTGCAGTCTTTGCCAACTTCTCATTTTTCATGCATGTATCTTCTCAACCTCTTGCTTTAATTGTGCTCCAATATGATAAATTCATCATAATACACAGCCCCCTCGAGGCCCAAGGGCCGTGGCCGTCGGCTCGCTCCCACGCGTGCGTCAGTGTGGTCGGGGGGCGGGTCTTAGTGGTAGGGGGGCAATTACCGCGCGATTACCGCGCCGTGCAAGCAGGCCGGCCCAACGCTGATTTAGTGGACGGATACAAGCAACCTGCCGTGGTGGGTGGTTTGGGGGGGCGCGGACGAAATTACAAAAACAGTGTCGTGTTTGTTTATCATCGTACCAAGACACTACATTTTGCTTGCCCTGCGGTCGTACTCCTCTCCTGCCTTATTTGTGTTGCTGTGAATGACTTTTTCTTCATTGTTCTCGTGTTTCCTCCCATGCAACTCCTCCTTCAAGGTGCACGTGCTGGACACGGGCGCGGCTTTCCCCCTGACCGGGCGCCGGAGCATGAAAACGGGGCGTTGGAAATGGTGCCAGCCCCCCTCGGAGGGGTCACCCGCCTGGCTGGAGACCGCGAAGCAAGCCTCGCAGGCCGCGGAGCGAAGAGCCGAGAGGCACGCAAGGGACCTCAAGGCGCGCGCCCTGGTGAGCCTTAGATTTTCCTTGTCGTTGCAAAGAGAAGGGGCAAGAGACAAAGAGAGAGGTAGACTTGGACAACAAAAATATTGAGGAATACAGAGAGCTCATGAGCAACAACGGCTGAGCGACAATCGTGTCGCTAATTGCATGCTTCAACTTTCCTATGTCTATGCGCGGGCGTCTCTTTTACACCCATGCTATCGTTCCCCTCGTTAGGCGGCGGGGGTGGCGGCGGGGGACAGTCAGGCCTTTCGTGGCGCCACGGCGCGCGCGTCGGTGAGTGCCTGGCGCACCGCTGCCATTCGAAAGGAGCAAGCGAGCTTGGTGCACCCGCCTAGCGGCCGAGCAGCGGCGGCGTATTGCGTGGCGGGTAAATGGTTTTACACACGGCATGTTTTGAGGACTCACATGCACGCAGAGGTTGAAGCGATAGCTTTGCATTGTTCTGTTGTGGCACCGTGTTTGCCCCTTTCCCCCTTCTTGTGCGACTCTATACCTCGTCTCTTCTTTTTACACTGTTTTTTTCCTCTCTATCAGGGCAACGGATTTTTCTTCACGGTGGGTTTACGCCTAGCCTCGCGCTGGCAGAACTTTTAGCCTTAGACTTGGAAACAGCCGACGAACGGCAACGGCGATTCCACGTAAGATGATTGGTGTAGACGGCATCTACCGAACACACGCATACCTGGCATCACATAGTGCTTGGCGCGAAGTGCTATTCATCACAGGAGGAATATTTGCTGCATCGCAAGAGTGCGTCTCTTTATTTTTTTTTATAATTTTCGGGGCATTGCTTCTTTTAGAAGTCGTCTCGTTGTCTTCCCCTGGTTGGAATGTTTTACCTTTTTATTTGTTCACGTGTTTGTGTCACCAACAGGACGAGTTCGCGGTGCGGTTAGACCGCGAAGTGCGTCAAAAGCAGCAGCAAGACCACGCGAATCGTCGAGAAAACGCTTTCGTGGAAGCTCTGCGACTGGTAATGATGGCCATACGCGTCTGAGTTGGCCAATCATATTTTGCGTGTTGGTTTATATTTGCCTTGTGCTGCTGGTTTAGTCTCTTGGAGATAAATGCGATTTTTCTACTTGAGTACTAGCATCGTTACGGCATCTTGATTTGTACGAAGAACATTATTTTTTTTCTTCTTCTTCGCTCCTGCGTGTTTATTGCATTTGATTTGTTGCACGGGGACAGGCCCGCGAAAAGCACCGTGAAGCGTCGGAGCGCCTGCAGATGGCCCACGAAGACGTGCTCAGCCACATGCCGCCCCTGACTGCGCCCCCACCCGTGCGCTGTGTGGCCGCCTCAGCCGACACTCTGTGGCTGGAGTGGGACCAGTGCCGTTTCGATGCCCAGGGCCTGCCCATGGCCTCCTCGGGATTACCCCCGAACAGGGGTGAAAACGGGGGTGGCAGTAGTGGTGCTTACGATGAAGATACCGACAACGTGCTACCGCAGCCTCATTACTACCTCTCGGTGCGCGGTGGGTTCGTGCAGCCTTTCGTGGGCATGCGCGTGGTCGTCGCTTACATGCCTCCGTCCACCAGTGCGAAGCCCACCGCTGGGAGCCGACCCGACGACGACGACGACGACAGCTTCGACGAGCACGGCAACAGTGGGGGGGCACCCGCGCTCGCCACTAATCATCCTGCTTACGCCGCGGAAATGAAAGCAAGAGCGGAAGCCGAAGCTCTGGCAGCAGTCGAAGCGGCAAAACCAGTGAAAGGGCCAGCGGGCTTGCATGACCCAGAAGCAGCAGATCCATGGGAGGGGAAAAAGACGTTCAAAGCTAAGGTGGTGCGTTGCCACGGAGGCAAAGGACAGGTGAGCAGCTTTCAAATTACTCTTCTCGGCCTACCTTTTTTTAAATCAAAATTTTCGGCCCATTTGTCAGTGCACCCTGAGGAGCGCGAGCGATTCATCTCTCTTCTCTGCTCTTCTCTGTTTGTGCAGGGCACGTTTGACTTGATCTACGGCGACGGCGGAAAAGAGTTTCGAGTGCCGAGGTGGCGCATTCGCCCCTTTGGCTCGGACGTCCCCTGGCGGCTGCTGTATTCGGGCACCGAGACGTCCTACGAAGCCCAGGGGCTCGTGCCAGATTTCGCCCTCGCGAAGGAAGAAGACACTGCGGTGAGCATAAGGAGAATATCAAAATGCACAATATTCATTAGCTTACAGCAATTGTGACCATGATGATTGAACGCTTCAAACCTTCCGTTTTTTTCTTGGAATGTTGGATGCCCGGTGGATGATTGCTTTTTTCACTTGTGCATTCACTCACGAACTCTACCGCAACTCATTCTTTTCATCTAGGTGCGTTGCACTTTCATGCTGCAGACGCAATTTGCTGAGTACACCTGGGTGTCCGAAGGGCTTCCGCCGCCAGCGGGGCGTTTGGAACGGTCCGACGAATTGTCGCTGCCGTCACCTGAAGTCACTTACTGCACGCGCAACTTGACCCCCGAAGAGCGCAACGGCACCTTCTACTCAGCTTCGAGCAGCAATTCAGGGGGAGGTCAGTCTGTGTCGAAAAAGAAGGGGCCAGTGGCCGCCGTGCCGTTCAAGCGTGACGTGCTGCTGGAGAACGGCGTTACTTTACATGTGAATGGACCAGGCGACATCCAAGCAGACGGCGGCGTCAACCAGTCGATTGTATAGGAGATCTATTTTTTTTATGTTGCTCTTAAATTTCACAAGACACCGGCGCAATGCACGATGATCACGATTAAAAGTATAATGTAATATCCGGGTGTGATTGAAATCGATTTCTTTGCTATAATCTATAATGGACTTCAATTCATTTTCATTTTACACTGCGCGTGCTGGTATAACAGCTGGAGGCAATCTCTCTGTCTTCATGGATGGCATATCCAAGTAAA
>Ga0307982_1003105_pt1 | contig 13290 bp, 2 predicted proteins | sample OrgLakmetagen989_FD_201847 | JGI IMG/M metagenome (GOLD analysis project Ga0307982, IMG submission 201847) | Saline water microbial communities from Organic Lake, Antarctica - #989 | ecosystem: Environmental > Aquatic > Non-marine Saline and Alkaline > Saline | place: Antarctica: Organic Lake... | reverse complement strand
TAGCAGCAGCAGCAGCAGCAGCAACACTGTTGGCTCTACTAGTGTCCCAGAGGTGCCTCTCAAGGGCAGACTAGCAGGGTCCGACAGCAGCGTAAGCTCTGCATTACCGGGCTTTGCGTTGGAATTGTTGTACATGCAAGCGCTGGAGGTGCTGCTCAAAGGACTTGAGCTCAAACCAGTCACCGACGTGCACGCCACAGGGAAGGTTTTTTCTGGACAAGAAACAGGGCAGAACTCGAGAGCACATGCTGCCTCTGGTCCTCCGCTCATGTCGGCGCCACACCTGTCCTCGGGCGCAAGTTCCGACCGCACCCGACGCCAGCGCGACCAAATGTTTCGCACTTACTTCCTTACTTTAGAGCGCCTTCTTGCCACGGCCGGCAGTGCGAGTGCTGGTCATGGGGATAGTATAGACTCCCCTCCGTCCTCATGGAGGCGTAATATCGGTGAGCTCCGGCTGGGAGATGGCAAAACCTCAAGCTCAATCAGCGACTCTTCAACTGCTTCAATTACGTCGTTGCTAGAAGAGACGTGTACGGCAGCTTTAGCTCACTTGGTAGGAAACCATCTGGACATAGGCTTCCGAAAAGCGATTGCAGCAGCCGAGCGGAGTGATTGGCTTGACGGTGTGCATGAACCCGCAGGTCAAGCGAGCTCAGAATGGTTTGCGCACACAAATCCAAGCAGCAGCAAGAGTAGCAACAGAAATGGTGAAGGAGGGAGCCCACTCCGAACGACTCACTCGCCCTCTGAGAGCTTAAATTCCCCCTCAGGGTGCTTCCTCGACATGTTCGTGCATTTACTAGCAGGAAATGCGCCGGGTCTGCAGCGAGCTTTAACCGTAGCCAGCGCATCTCGTAGCCACTCGCGAAACTTAGCGCTCGGTGCCTTATCCACCTCTTTATCTAAGTCTTCTGCTTCTCATGCGGGGAACAACGAGATCCAGGTCTGGAGTGAAGGCGAAAGCGTGGGGTATGACGAAAGACTGGAGCAGCTGGCAGCTCTTCTTGTCGCTGCAGTGCCTTCATATCCAGGCGGCACTCTCGGCAAGAGCAAAGGCTATATTGAGCGCACAGCCCAAGCTGCTTTGTCAGCAGTAGCTGCAGCTATGCACCTCAAGGGGCATCGTCTGCTGTTAGCAGCTTTCGATGCATCGCCATACGGCCGCCCAGCTCAGCTCTTTGCCCAGCACACGTTCACGATCTTCCTCGCCGCTGAAGAAGCTGCTATTGAGGAAGCGCGCGCTAATGTAGAAGCAGAGGCGGCGGCAGAGGCTGCAGCAGCAGTGGCAGCTACGAAGGCTGCGGTCGCGAAAGCAGCAGCAGCTGCAGCGGCCCAGCCACTGGTAGGCCGTGATGGCACTTCACAGGACACTGGCAGGCGCACCTCTTCAGGTACATCAGGTCGAGGGCAACCGCTGAGAAGTACGTTTCCACGGGCTGCTACAGCTTCAGCAAGAAATTCGCCTGTCAAATCCCCCTTGACGCCGCCGCCAACTTTTTCAGCACGCCGACCCGTCCGAGGACGCGGAGACCGTGCCAGCAGCAGCAGCAGCAGCGGGGGTGGTGGTGGTGGTGGTGGTGGTACAGCTGCAGTTGTGTCTCCTGAGAAAGTATTGTCCAAGCCTACTCCTGAGCGGCGCGTGTCAGGAGTCATTGACGACGATCAGCTTCAGTCCTTCTTTTCTCGGTTTCAAGAAGACGTTCCTGAAAACGATGGCCTCAATGAAAGCGCAGACTCATTTGATGCGAAGCCCTCGTCCTCGTCTTCGTCGTTGGTCCCCGGTTCGGCATTTACCGGAACCCGAGCCGCGGCCGACGAAGACCGAGCCGCGGCATTGGACGGCGGCCTCAAAGGCTTCCTATGGCGCGTGACAGAACTTGAGTTTGTGCGGGGATCAGCACGCTTTCGAGGGGCAGTGGCAGCCGAAGCTACAGGGGCACCTTTGGCCAGCACGAGCAACAACAAGAGCAACAGCAGCAAGAGCTTGGCTAACGTGAGCGTATTTGGTGACGAATCCGCAGGAACGGAGTTCATACTGCTTTATCTGCGTCATGTTGGCAGCTCATATGCTGACGCCCTTGCTCGGCCTCTCCTTTGTGCTCTGGAGTCCACTGCGGCACCAGAAGGAGGACAGAAAGACCTTGCGAATGATGAGGTGGACTCGCCACTCACACCGAATGAAGCAGGCAAAGATGTCATGCTTGATGAGATCGACTCGCCTCTCACGCCCAATGCACCTGGAAAAGAAGTTGCTCTCGATGAAGTAGATTCGCCTCTCACGCCTGCCGGAACAAACCAAGGTGTCGGTCTCGACGAGGCCACACCCGAGGAAGCCGGCGGGATGAGTTTGGCTCAGTTGCGCGAAGCCCTCGAAGCGGGGGAGCTGACTGAGGAAGAGTTTACGATGCTTGCCGAAGAGGCCTCCGAAGAGGCAGAAAAGGAAGCGGATGTGTCGATGCCAGCACAACAGCCACTCCCTGTCGCCGTTACTGCTGCCGATACTTCTCTTCTACCAATCCCTGGTGAGTTTTTCCAATTCGAAGAAAACTACTTCAGCTATGACTCTTTGCATAAATTTCATCCTTATCACGTATGGTTCATTGCAGTGTGCAGTTTATTCGTTCATGTCTCATTTTCTGTCACCAACCACACCACTCCACTCGGATGCTACAGACCCTTCTTTGCTGCCGATACCGACGCCACCGCCCGCTCCATCTCCGGCACAACAATCTCATTCCCAGCCCAGCTCCGAGCTTAAATCGGATTGGTGTGTGAACGTGGGCGTCCTCATGAGTGAGCCTCCTGGATCTCACGCTCCGCCGGCGCCCGGCTCGGAAGCGCTGAAACTTCAACGCCTGGCCGAGCGATGCCTGGGGTCGTTTCTGGCAATTGCGACGTTTTGTCCTCAGCCCATGGTGGCCTTGCTAGCGCGCGTGCGTCGTTTGCACGCCCTTTATTGCACATTGGCACTGCGATCCGCAAGTGCACAAGCAGGTGGAGGAGGAATCGGCAGCAGCAACAGCAACAGCTACCACAGCCGCAGTTCTAGCCGTGCCCGAGGCGCGAGCAGCAACCGGCGTCACGAAGGAGCTTCCTTTGCCTCGATGCCACGGTCGCAACGGAACTCCAGCAGCGCTCGCCCAGCAGCAGCAGCAGCAGCAGCAGCAGCTGCAGCAAATGTGTCAACCGGATCGTCATCCAGGCCAAGCACTGACCCTCGAGCAATGAGCAGCCCTCGCGCTAGTATGGAAGAAGTGTGGAGCCCGTTAACGTCTCTAGATGACAACTTAGCACTAATGCCTGTGGCCAAAATCCTCTTCACAAGGTGGCTCTTGCCTACTCTAGTGCAAATGAGCAACAGAAACAACCAATCAAGTGCTGCTACGAGGGCTACGGTGATGATATTGTCGAAATTTCTGTCTCATTTGGTGAGTGGTACGTTCCTCCCTAGCAGCACCAGTGGTAGTAGCGGTGGGAAAAGGTATAAAAGTAAAAACGGCGGCATGAGCTCTCCTGGAGATGACGGTGGCACGTCATCATGCATAGCGGCGCTGCGTCAAGATCCATGCTTGCGCGCACTCGCACGAGACGACGTTGTGCGCCCCCTTCGCCGGCTCGCGCTGCTCTTTTGCGACCTGTTGTCGCGCGACACTGGCCCGAAGCCTGCGGTTTTGTCGTGCCGTTGCACTACGACCGAACTGGGAGGTTCATACCTCTCGCTTCGTATCTTACATGCGCCTACAGCACTCGAATTGCCGGTGTTTGCCGAGCACGTACCATCGGTGATGTCCTCCAGCCCACATTCTGCATCAGCGACAGTCTCCGGTGCTCGGGTCGCTGGTACAGCTGAGTCACTCACAGAAGCTGGGCGCACAGTCGTGGCAACCTCCACTGCAACCACAACTGCTGATGCGGAGCTGAGCGCCGAAGAGCGGGACTATAAGCGACGGCGCGCCCTTATATTCTTGCACCGCACTCTGAACAGCTTACAAGAACCACTACGGCTCACTCTCGAAGGTGTAGAGAGTATAGGAAATGCTGAAGCAACAATACCAACTGGAAACATTAGGAGCAGCAGCGGCAACAACAGCCACAACAGCCGCCACCGCGGAGATGCGCTCTCTGAGGCCAATAATGGGACGGCTGTCACACGAGTTGTAACAGCAGCAGCGTCACTAATTTCTTCTTCTTCTGGCTCAGTTGAAGGATCATTTTATCACTTTCTCGCTGCACGTGATGTTACGAATGCCTTAAAACAGCGCGTTGACACCACGCTGCATGAAATAGACCAAGCGCAGTCACCGCCTTCTGCTTCTGCCTCCACCTCTTCGGGTCGTGGCCAGTCTACGGCGTCGTCGTCGCCGCCAAAAAAACGTAGCAGCGAGACAGATTCGGATACCAATTCTGGTAGCGACAGTAGCGACAGTAGCGGCTCTGATAATTCCGATGAGTGCGACAGTAGCAGAGGTGGTAAGCGTAGGAGACGCCGGAAAGTGCGCGATAATGCTGCCTCGGTTCTCAGTCCAGGAGCTCCTATAAGCATACGGTTGGCTCAAGTGCTGCGCAGTTTAGGAGCGCCGCCGCCGTTCGATGCCGAAGACAGTGACGACGAGGAAGAAGACGAGAGAGAAAGTACGTCGAGCGCAGGGTCACAGGGTAGCAGTGCAACTGCAGTTGTGTTCGAAGCGCAAAGCCACCACAGTGACCACCGGCAGTTTGGACAAAACAATAGGGCTCCGGCCCGATGGCACAACAGCGTATCTAATGGCAAAGGCAACAATGACGATGATGACGACAACGACAACAATGGCAACGACGAAGGAGGCGAAGACGACGATGAAAGACGAACCCGACACGGGCTCATGAATAGCGTGGTAGCTCGTTCGCCCCGCGAATCGCGTGACTATGACAACTACACTCGAGGGACAAGAGCAGATTTAGCTCATTCAGCTTCCCTAATGCGGTCGGAGGAATCTCTACGCCTGGCATTGCACCTGTCCGAGCGCTCTCGGTCTTTGCAGCCACCATCATCAGGTGCACCTTCTCGTGAGGATAGCTCTACTCCTGAGAGCAGTAGTGCTCTTCAAGACGCTCGCGTCTCTCTCGAGACTATGCCACCGTCATCCCCTGGTGGGTCTAATTCGAATCCATTGACGAGCGGCAGTGACTTTTCAGGACCCAACTTTAAGAGGTCCAACGCGAGTTCTTTTCAGGAGCAGGCGCTGCCGCCTAATCTAGCACCTAATCCTCAACAAGCAGCTTGGCACACCTTCTCTGCTTTGGTCACCGAGCAAACGAGCCGATTGAAGGCGGATTTAGATGCCCTCAAGCAGCGTCGGGTGTTTTACCGCCACCAGAACACGTTCTACTTCGTTGCTCGGCGCGTGGAGAAAGCAGACCGCGCCGCGCTGCTGTTGCTCATCCTGGAAGCTACGCTGCCTCTCATTGACCCCACGCGCCCTGAGAACCAGCCTTCAGCAACTGCGACAGCACCGGCAGCTTCAACAAGAGAGCCAAGCACGCTTTCTCCAGGTCGTTTTACAGCGTCTTCACTTTTGCCACGCGCGTTCTCGATTTCATCATCATCATCATCATCATCATCATCGTCGTCGTCGTCTTCTTCTTCTTCTACTACTTCGTCACCTCCATTTTCTCCAAACGCTATTGGGTCGTTCGATTCCAGCTCCTCCTCAGACCTGCCTTCACCAGTCACTACTACTGGTGCTGGCGCCTCTCTGCTCCCGTCGGCCTCTTCAGTGCCGTCGGCTTCTTCGGTGCCGTCGGCATCGGAGGCAAAACCTGCGCCACCTTCAGGCAACAGCAACAACAACACGATATCGGTGGTGATCGACGGCATGCTTTTCGCGAATGAAGCGCACGGTCTCCCTGTAGCCTGGTTCTTGCGCCTCAAAGACGCCCTGCAGCCACTCTTTTTGACGGGCAAAGTTGATGCAGTGCACGTCGTGTATGCGTCGACCTCCATGCTGGATTTAGGGAAGCAACTTCTCCAGCACCTGGGCCTCGTGAACTTGAAGCCCAAGATGTCACCGCTTCGGCGGCTCTTTTTCCACCAATCAGCTGCGAGCTTGGCCGCTGCCTTGCCCGACGCTACAAGTGGCCTGCCGGAGTCAACGTGGGCCGTAGAGCATTCCCTGGCGCGGCGGTGGCCGGTGACTCTCCTAGACCGCAAAGGCCGCGCCGTGCATGGCTCGACGCTGGCACCATCATCATCAAGCCATTCTGCTGTGGCGTTTGCCTCGAGCAGTTTCTTGGGTCGAAGCAAAGCTGACACGACTTCTGCTCATTCTACAGCACAAAGTGCGCTTTGCATAACGGACACTTTTTTGCTCGTTGAGCGGACGCAGCGGTTTCATGCCGTTCATCCCAGCGTGCCCAGCGTGGACTTTTACCCACTCGCTCATTTCCATGACGTAGCCCTCGACTACCACAACACGATTTCAGCAGCAGCTGCGGTGGCTGCAGTAAGGTCGGGCGGTAGTGCTGCCTCTGTGCGTGGGAGTAAAGGCTTTTCTGAAAGTGGTGCCGCCGCCGCAGCTAAAGACGGGCTCTTGCCCATTGTAGCTGTCACGTCCCTGGACCAAGGCTCCTTGGTGTGCATCCAGTTTCGCGCCCTGGCTTATCGTGACATTGTCGCTGCGCTGAGGCTCGCAGCAAGCCGTTGCCGTCAAGACGCTACGGACTTACAAGCACAAGGAGACCTTCTTCTGGGAGGTACTCGCGGTGACATTCTGAGCGAGGAGGCATGGGCTAATAATCGCAGTCATACTAGTGCACTATCCGAATTGAACAGTCAAGCTCCCACAGCAGCAGTAGTTACACCTTCAGTGGCAGATCCAGGCAACGAGAATTATGTTAGCAGCAGCAGCAGCAGAAGCAGTTCTGCAGCAACAGTGCCAACATCGAGGAATCAACCAGCGATTCATACGACAACGACGACAACAACTCCTGCAGTGTTTGCGTCCGGAGCAGCGGCTGCAGTCAGCCCTGGCGAGCTTTTCGGTTCGCTTGTGCACTTGTCTCTGCTTCACCTCTCGTCAGCAAGTCTCACTACCAGGCAGCGAGCTTGGGCACTGTTGCATCGTGTTCGCAGTGCTTTTGGCCTTCTAAACCACAGCCAGCGACAACAACACCAGTTTTTGCCCCTCGCGCTCCCTGCTTTGACTGCAGCCGCACCGTCCACTCGTGCCTTGAGCCTCGAGCTCGCGGCAGCTGCACCTCAGTACACCCTCGCCGTGCTTGCCTGCGCGTTGCGCTGGCTTCGCAAGCAAACAACTGCAAGTGGAGGTAACATCAGCAGCAATGGAATTACAAGCTTCAGCTTCAGCAGCAACAGCAACGCTCCTCTAGTAGCCGCTGTGCTCGATTACTCGAGCCCTTGGATGGCCAACCTCGCTCACCCTTTCGCGCATCCATATGGTGGTGGTGTTGGAAATGACTACGACCCGAGCGTCATATTTGCACCTTTAACTGCTGCAGCAGTTGCATCAAAGAGCAGCGAGAACGATAAGAAGGTCAAAGCCCGCAGCTCTAGGCATAAGCGCCGCTCGGAACATCGGTGGGGATTCTTTTCATTCGCTGATCAAGGCCACCTTGCTCGTCAGCTGGGGCCAGCAAGACAAGCTGCGTTAGATGTCTTGCTCGCGCTCGGTAAATTGACAGCGGCCAGCGAGGGAGCCTCTTCAGGAGCCTCAAACGACTACTTTCGAATCGTGTGGCAAAAAACGGTGGGGTCGTCGCCGGATTTAGCGCAAGCAGCTTTGCTTTCCCTCGGCCATTTAGCGTGGCAGCATGAAACAAGGGCCATGGGAGTTGCTCAAAATACAAGTGCGAGTAGCAGTATACCTGTAGGTGTACGCCTGGGCGGGCATGGCACTGTTGTGGGGTCGGCACAATTTTACCCCACTGGTGGCACCGCTGCTGCTGCTGCCACTGCTGCTCCTGCTGTCTCGACCAAAGGTGACCCATTAATGACCACGGCTAGCACTAGTGACGGCACGAGTACAGACCAGGAAATGAGAGCCTTTCCGCATCTCAATACAGGCAGCAAAGCGCCATTTTCCGCTTACGGGGGGCGGCTGCAGTCCACAGAAGGTGAAATCTTGCATGAGCTCCTGTTGGGGCGCCCGGCCACTAGCTCTAGCAGTTCGAGCAGCAGCGGGCTCCTGCCTCCACCGCCACTGCCACCGCCACCTTCAATGAAATCAACGAGCCTAGGTGGGGCGGCAGGTGCGCGCCTAGCAGAGCAGATTCGAGCGACAGCGTCCGAAGCAAGTGATAAAAGCATATCATGGCGAGGAGGTGGCACTAGTGCTACTACTGCTCACGCTGGTGGTGCTTATACCGTTTTTAATTTGCCATCAAATGCCTCCCTAATGGGGGTTGCCACTGCAGCTGTTTCTGCTTCGCACATGCCGGCGAATGCATGGAGCGCTACAGCTTCTGCAGAAGTGCGCAAATTTCTCGACGTGTGCGCAATAGTTGGTGCCGAACAACCGTCCGTTGTGGTGGGCGCTCTTGTGCGAGAGCTTAGTCATGCAGCGGATTCTCTTGGCTCTGCTTGTAATGCTACACGCCTCAACACAATAAGCAGCAACGACAATAGGGGCGACGGCACGAGCAGTAACAGAGCCGACAATAGCGGGACCCAGTCTTCGGTGGGAGGGAGTTCTGCTCCAAGAGATGGATTAGGCGTGCCTCATACTGGTAGACTAATAATGTCATCCAAAGAAGGCGCAGCTGGCGAATGGGCGCGTGTCATGGTGACATTTCGAGCACTGAAAAGCTTGAAGTCTCTGTGCTCCATGCTCGTAAAAAGGCGCTTTTTGCCTCGCCTGTTGCATGCGTTAGCGCTCTTAGTCAATCGAGGCCCTCCAGAGCTCCGAGCTTCGCTGTTTCCTTTTGTTTGCAACCTCGTTGATGCTCTCGCAACTTCCCTTGCTGCGAGTGCTGCTGAAGCAGAGGATAACTGGACCACCTCAGTTTCTGAAATAATGGATCGCAGTTTAAACGAAGATGAGGAGCAAAGCATAGCTGCGGATAAGGCAAAAACTCGAGATGACCGACGCCAGCAGCGGCGTTTGAAAAAGCAACTGAGCACCGCGCAAGCGCGTGTGGATGGCCTTGTGGCAATTATGGGGAACCCAGCAGCGGCGCAGAGCTTTTGCGGTAAAGAAATATCGCAGAGCTCTGACACATTGAATCAACTAGATTCAGCTACAGTTGCGGGTAGAGGTCGAAGCACGAGTCAAAGCAGCAACAACACAAAGCAGAAGAATGACAGTGATAGCCAGCAAGACTTTGGCAACCAACCGGGCCCACATGTAGCACCTTGGCCTGCTTCTTGGCCTGCTGCGGCTGCGGAGGCAGACGCTGCGGGTTCGGCGGAGAATTCTGAGTGGGTTTTGACGGAAAAAATGGAGCTGCCGTTGTACGTACTGTTTGAACTGGGTGAGTGTGCCACACTTGTGAGTCAATGTCGAAGCAGCGCAGTCAGCAGCCAAAACAGTAGCGATGCTGCATGGGATAATGATGACGACAACAGCAGCAGTAGCAGTGATGACGACGATGAAATTGACCATGAGTCTATAGCAGGTGCAGGAGTCGGAGAGTTTGCACCCTCTGTATCGAAGCAATCGAACTCAGCGCCACTTTCCTGGGCAATTGCCTGGTTGAAACGCGCAGAAGCAACTATCGCAAGGGCGCCCCTTTCCACCAATGCCGCTCGTGCTTTCTGCGTTGTGGTGAGGTTGGCACAAGCGATGCAGCAGGACGAACGCAGCAGTCGACACACTGAATCAGGTGCTGCTCCTGCGACAGACGCAAGGTCAGGTGTAACGGTTCACAAAACGGATTCGCTGGACACTGCCTTCGTTCTGACAATGACGTCTCTCAGTGCTGGCATGCGACAAGTAGCTCACCTCAGCTCTCAAGCTCCGCTGCGGTTGACGAGCACGCCAACTTTGTCGGCTTTGGCGCACGGCATATACGCGTACCGGTGCCTTTACATGGAGCGTTGTGCTCTTGACCGCACCCTGGTTATTTCGACGAAGTCCTCACGCGGAGACGACGATAATGAAGCCGCAGCTGCTGTAGCTGCTGCTGCTCCTGCTGCTGCTGCAAATATCACCTTAGACCCAGGCGCACTGTTTTGGCCTGCTGTACTCCTCTGTGCTGCTGCTGACCCGTCATCAGAAGCCTTTGTGCACGCCGCGAAGCTCTTGCTGGCAGCGCTGCAGCATGCCAGTGCTTTGCAACAAGTTCAAGATGAGACGCAGAGTGAAGGCGATAGCGCTGTTGAAACTCAGACCAAAGAAGACTCGACTCAAAATGAAAATGAAAGCGCCTCTAAAAGTATTCTCAACGGACAATGGAGTGTGGAGCGAGCGTTGCTGGCTTACCGAAATCGGCACGAAGATGTAGACGCGGCTGTGACGATCCTGGAACAAGTAGCTCAAGTGAACTTTTCGGGCAATTTTGCTGCTGCCCTTTCTGCAGTCTTGTTGCGTGCTTTGCCTTATAATCATGCACGACCTCTTCCATCAGTGGCAGCAGCTAATCGTGGTCATCAAATGCCGACTAAACACTCGTCACGTTCGATTTGGGCCGAACTACAGTTGCCAACTGCCGCGTCAACCGTTGCACCGCGCACTGCTGCGCTTGCCGTCTTGGAATTTTGTGCATATGACAGCTTAATTGCATGGTCAACTGCGGTAATAGCGCGCCGATCTACGACGACTGCGACGCCAAAAAATCAAGAAGCACCAACTGCTGCTTCTGTTTTTACTTCTTCCTTCTCATCTACGACTGGCACCGCCGAGGCAAAACCACCAGCGCTACCAGCTTACATGGTAGTTCTTGCTTCTGTGCGAGGGCTAGATTGGGTAGAAGAACTCATTGAAAACTCCTTGGCGGCCTTGGAGCCTCCTAGCGTTGGTCAAGCAGACAGCATGAGAGCGTCTCGTCTGCAGCGGCAGTCATCGAATGTGCCGTTCACCTTCCACCGCAGCTCCACGGCCGATGACGACGACGAAGAAGGAGGAGATCGCGGCGGTGACAGCATGTACGCTAGTGCAGGCGCGGCAAGTGCTGTGAATGGAAAGGAAAACCTCGAGGCAGTGAAAGACGACGAAGATGACGAAGGCGAAGAGGACGAAGAAGATGATGACGACGAAGAATGGGGGTTATTTTCGCAGCATTATTTTCCAGATTTGCAATCACAAACTCTGGCATTAGCTCTGCTCTTCACGACCTATTTCCAGGGTGGCACTGTATCATCGGAATCAAATGGAGAGGGGCGATGCTTTCAGGCCGTGAGCCCACGCGACGGTGAAGTAGAGGACGTCGAACTGCTCCAAGCTTTGCGCATTGGCTGCGAAGCTATGCCAGCAGCATTTGACGCTTTGCGCTCGCGAGTGCTGCCCCGCCTTCAGGCCTGCCTCCTCGACTGCAGTTCAAAGCGAACAGGCCACAGAAGGGGCGCGGTGGCCGGCAAGGGCGGTGGTGCCAATGGCGGTGGTTACAGCACTAGCCCATTGGTATCATCAGGCAATGGCATCGCCCTACGAGAAGCATTGGGCGAAATTCTCGCCCTTGCCTTTGAAGCTGACGACGTCAAAGCAGCAGCTGCATCAGAAGCTGAAGCACAGAAAGCAGCAAAAGCGGTACAAGCTGCGAGTGCAGTAATGAACCTCGACGACAGAGGTGACCTCAGCCCTGTGCCTGAAATGCCCGATGACTTGCAAAACGACGATGGCGGCGGCGGTAATGCTGACAATGGAGTGGGACCTTGGGGAGGTGTTGACGGCAACGGTATCGGTGATAGCAGCCGCAATTACAATGAGAGGAAAAGCAGTAGTGCAGCAACCCCTGTGTCAGTGTTGATGGAGTGTGGATTCGGTCACTTGGCGCGGTTACGAGGGCCCAGTCAGGACACGAATGGCGACTCCGACAACAGCGACGACGACGATAACAACGACAACGACGATGACGTCGACGAAGGAGGCGACACTTACGGCGGCTACGAAGGCCGTAACAATGGCAGGAGCCATTACCGCGGCGGCCTCAGGAGCAGGGGGTCTAGTGCAGTCATGATGATGCGCCGTGCAGCACGTGAACAAGTGTGTGTGCTGGCGGCAGATCTCTTTGGTACCGCCGCTGACACAGCAAGGAAGCGCATCGCTGCTAAGGCCTACATCGTAGCTGAACTCGAGGCTGAGGCCAAGGCTGCCGAGGCGGCTCAAGCGGCTGCAGAAGCAGCCGCAGCCGCAGCAGAAGCAGCAGCGTCAGCCACAGCGCGTACTTTCAGCCCTGGCACCTCAACTTCAAGCTCTAATTCTTCTGCATCATTCTCGAGCCGTTCAAGCGATATCCTGGGCCGCAGCCGTGGTTCGAGCGATGCCGACAAGCAACAGCGGCAACGCGGCCCGACTTCTCGGCCTTCTTCGTCTTCTTCTTCGAGTCATCTCCGAGCAGCCACAAAGAGGTTGCCTGGCGGTGTCACCTCGCCAGTGACGTCGCCCGAGCTGTCACCGCCGAGTGCTTCAACCACGCTGGCCTCATCGATGTCGCCGCTCTCACCTCAGTATGGGTCCGACTCCACTACCCCAGGTGCATCGGCAGCAGCAGGAGCGGGGCGGCGCAGCGGCGGTGGGCACGCGAGTGGGCATGAGAGTGGAAGTACGACGGCGTCGTCGACGGCTGGCACCGCGACTTCGCCGCGCGCAGGGCGGCGTGGCAGCAGCAGCGGGGCACCCTTGTCTGTGCGCACAAGGAACTCCCCTGCCGAGAAAGCAATGCCGAGCTCCCCTCGGGCCACCCGGCACTCACCTCACAACTAATTGCGTGATGTGCCTTTTTGAGTTGCCTCTCAAGAGAGAGTGCTATAGCTGATGTAGTAGCTACGAAAGGGAACTGTACTGATAGTGAGCTGCAGAAATTCCAGTTGAGATCCCGAAGGTACTGCCCTTCGATCCTCCCTATTAATTATTATACACGAGATTCAATTCGTTAACATGCGTCACGGGTAAAAGTACTACAGTACAGGCGTACAGCGAAACGCAGTTATATACGAGGTAAAGTTCAAGACAGTCCCCTTTTTTCATCGAAAAATCACAACGGTCGTCAGAATTTCAAAATAACCAAGATGGTCGCTTTGATGTACGAATTAATCAAGAAGGTCTACGCCCCCTCTTCGCGGCTATCAAGGCCGCCGTGGGGGTTTTCTTCTTAGAGGTGCTTAAGGCAACACTTCTTGAATTCCTTTGTGCT
>Ga0307982_1003104_pt1 | contig 13292 bp, 8 predicted proteins | sample OrgLakmetagen989_FD_201847 | JGI IMG/M metagenome (GOLD analysis project Ga0307982, IMG submission 201847) | Saline water microbial communities from Organic Lake, Antarctica - #989 | ecosystem: Environmental > Aquatic > Non-marine Saline and Alkaline > Saline | place: Antarctica: Organic Lake... | reverse complement strand
AAAGCGGCCTCCTTTCTACCCTTTTATCTTCCGCGACCGTTTCCTTACGTCGCTTCCTCAACCACAAGCAGCTCATCTCCCAAGCTGCTCATCTACTACAACCCCTTACATTACCACTTAGACTTTATCTCCTCTTCACTTTATTTATCAACATGATGGCCAACACCACTACTCCTGCCGCTGCTGCTACTTACGCTTCGTCGTCCCTTTACGTGGGCGACCTCGCGCCTGAAGTGTCAGAAGGCAAGCTCTTCGACATTTTTAATGCAGTCGGACCTGTGGCGTCCATCCGCGTCTGCCGCGATGCAATGCTCAAGCGCTCACTCGGGTATGCCTACGTTAACTTCCATGCTCAGGCTGATGCCGAGCGCGCGCTTGAGACGATTAATTACACCGCGATTATGGGCCGCCCCTGCCGCATCATGTGGTCGCAGCGCGACCCGAGCCTGCGTAAGAGCGGCGTGGGCAACATTATCGTCAAGTCCCTCCACCCTGACGTGCACCACAAAGAGCTGCAAGACAATTTTTCTCTCTTTGGCAACATTTTGTCCTGCAAGGTGGCGCTCGACGCGGAGGGCAAGTCGAAGGGCTACGGTTACGTGCAATTCCAGACCGACGAAGCTGCCAAGGCAGCGGTGGATCGCATGGATGAGATCGAAATCATGGGCACCAAAGTTTCCATTGAGAAGTTCCAGAAAAAGACGGCTCCTCAGCGAGCTGCGAAGTGGACCAATTTGTTCTTGAAGAATGTGCCAACGCACTTGACCGAAGCTGACTTAACGACCATGTTCGCGGAGCACGGCAAGGTGCAGAGCTTGAAGCTCATGGTGTACTCCGAAGAAGAAGTCGCCAAGGACGCAGCCAGCGGCAAGAGCCACAACCTCAAGGCGGGCGGCTCCAAAGGGTTTGGTTTCGTGAACTTCGAGGAGCATGAGGCTGCTGCAGCTGCCGCGGAGGCCCTCAACGGCAAGTGGTTGCCGGACCCTGACAGCGCAGCCCGCCGGGAAGCTGCCAAGGCCAAAGCCGAGGAGGACAAGAAGGCAGCCGTGGCGGCTGCGGTAGCGGCAGCGAAGGCAGCGGGCGGCGACGAGGCCAAGGCTGGAGAAGAGGCCGCGGCCAAGGCGGATGCAGTGGCGGCGAGCAAGGCAGCGGCCGCCGGGGACAACGGCGAAGGAGTGCCTACGCGCGAGCTGTTCGTGGGGCGGGCCCAGAAGAAAGAGGAGAGGCTGCGCGAGCTCAAGAAGAAGTTCCAGCTCGAGCGCGAAAAGACGGCTCAGTCTTTCATGGGAGTCAACTTGTACGTGAAGAACTTAGACGACCAGTTGGACGAGAAAAGTTTGGATGCTGCCTTCAAACCTTACGGCACCATCACTTCCAGCCGCATCATGCGCCACCCTGACGGCACCTCCAAGGGCTTCGGGTTCGTGTGCTATTCGTCGCCAGAAGAAGCCACTGCCGCGTCCAACGACATGAACGGCAAGGTGCTTGGCGGCAAGCCCATTTTCGTGGCTTTGGCCCAGCGCCGCGAGCAGCGCCGCGAGATGTTGAGCCAAACCCTGGCGCGAGTGCCGGCTGGAGCCATGCCCATGGGCGGCGGGCCTCGCGGGCCAATGCCGGGCCAAATGTACGGCGCGGTGCCCATGATGTACCAGGCCATGGGTGGCCGCGGTGGGCAGCAACAGGGCGGCCCGTACGGCATGCCGGCCATGATGATGGGCGGCAAGGGCATGCCTCGCGGGGGCCCCATGCCGTACGGCCAGCAGCGCGGCCCGTACCCGATGCAAGGCGGCTACCCAGGCGGCATGCCGAACCAAATGATGGGCCCCAACAATGGCCAGCAGCCGCGCCAACGGCGCAACAACAACCAGCAGCAGCGCGGCGGCGGCGCCCAGGGCAAGGGAGGCCAACAGATGCGGCAGGGCGCGCCTCAGGGCCAAGGCCAGGTGAGCCAATTTCTGTTTCCTTCTCTTGTTGTTTACTTTGAGTCTGTCTGGCTTTCAGGCAAAGACCCTATGCTTTTGATTGAATTCATGTGTTGTGCAATGATCGAAGACACTATTCCCAGTACGCAGTAACCGCCGATTTATGCCTTATCCGGTGGCTTCGCCGCCCCGTCTGGCCCTGAGGCACCAAACTTCCTTGGATGTCTGAGCACACATGTTTCTGGCGCTTTATTTCCTTGTGTTTTCAAAAAAATATGTATGTACCCATGCTAACTTTGTCTTTTTCGCCTCTTCTTTGTCGTTTTCCGCCCAGCGCCAACCCCAGCAGGCGAACGTCAAGTTCAACCAGCAAGTGCGCAACCAACCCAACGGCCCCATGGATGGCCAGGCCATGCAAGCAGCACCAGCGCAAGAGGCACCAATGCAGCCTGGCGCATCTACTCAACTCACTCCTGCCGCGCTGGCGGCCGCCGACGAGACCATGCAAAAGAACATGATTGGTGAGCGATTGTACCCTCTCATCGTGGTGTCGCAGCCGGAGCTGGCGGGGAAGATCACAGGCATGCTCCTCGAGATGGACAACAGTGAACTGCTCCACCTCCTTGAGTCGCCAGAAGCTCTTCAGGCCAAGATTGAGGAGGCTCTTGAAGTGCTGCGCGCGCATACAGGCGAGAACTAAGTTCTTAGTGCCGTCTGCTGCCCACCTTGCGATCTACGATTCGCGAGTAATTGCATGGCTGGCTTCTCCGCTTCTCCGATAGCAAGTTGAAGAAATTGGTGCCGTAACATGACTTGGGATTTGAAAGCTATAACAAAACAACATAGTACGAATAGTACTATCGGACCCGGATACCAGATCCAGATACCAGATACCAGATATCACATATAGAAAGGATGTATTACAGTATTATAGTCTATAGAATAATGTTTTGTGCTTGTGCTTGTGCGGCATATAAGGCATCGGCTCTTATCTCTTATTAGGTTCATATTGTTCGAACTCGCGGTTTCTTTTCCGCATAAGTCTGGTCTAGTCTGCAGTCTGCCTAGTCTAGTTAATACTTAATACTCTCCCAAAAACAAAGAAAGGTAGTCTAACTGGCAGCTAAAGGGGGATCACTTCTCGCAAAAGCGGAAATTTCGCGTGTTATTGGCTATTTCGCATACGCGATTTATTTATCATTTAATGCACAGGTAAGCAGATAGGCCGCGTTTGGTATACCCGGTAGGGCCACGACGTAAAGCCATGGAAAATTTGTCCGTTAGGTACCATTATTTCTTTTTTGGTGCTCATCTAGCAGCTACACTGCGGATTTTGAGCGATTTTGGCCCATTCTAGGCCCCAAATTCAATAGGCAATCGTGCTTCTTGGTATCGGGATTCCCCCTCGGTATTACCAAAATACCGGGCAACAGTGGTAAGCCCGTATGAGCTCGAATAGGGGAATCCCGCCTGGATTTGCGTATGTTATGGCAAATAAGGGTGATATGTCAGAAATGACCCCCCTTTAGCTGCCAGTTGGTCGGCAAGTACACAGCAGTCACAGAGGCACATAAAGAATGCACTTGAGCTGCACATGCGCTAGCAAATTCGCTCCAGAAGACCAATTAAGGCTCCAACTGGCGCCTTTCCTCCAATTAAGTCGGCGGGACTGAGCCCCCCACCAAACTCGCCTAAGTATAATCATTCATTAAATAGAAAAACTATATTTGGTTTGAATTTAGGTACTTACTTGAACAGGCTCATAGAGTCCATCATGGAGCATAAAGCAAAACAAAGAAGACAAAGAAAAAGGTAAGCGCGTGACCTGGTTGAGATTTCACGTGTCACTTATTGCTTTAGAGAGCTATCACCATTCCCACACTCTCATGAATTGACATGAATTTATGGCCACTCGTGCATATACAACTGATTGGCCTCTCTTATATCTCTTAGCATAAGCTTAATAGCAATGCAATTCGGCCTGTTGGCCCTCTTGTCCGGCCCTTCGCGGCCTGTATAAAAAGGAAGGTGCCGTTTCTGTGACTGTAAATCACACCCTCACCCTCAGATGTAAAATAAAAATGAAGTCGGTATCTTCTCCATATTTTACAGAATCTTCAGAGGGGAAGAACCTAGTCGGCTGTCCGTTCAGTCGACATTGAGCTCATTGAAGTTTCACACCAACAGCCCTTGGTTCTCTAGATCATTTATAATCCTTATGTTCGTGGAGAAAATTAGATTAATCGAAGTGCGATATAATTTAACAAGGGTGAATTAACATCTCTGTGCACAACAACAAAGAAAAAGACTTGAAAAGCCTTGGCCTTTATAGAGCTTTCGCGATCTGTTTCTCCGTAGCGCTGGCCATCTTAAGCGGATGCCAAATGCCGATGATCCAGGCACGAGGGCAATAACTCGCTGGCTGGCTAGCACATACCTCGGGCATAGAGAGATAATTTGGACCCAAACGTTCGAGAGGCAGTGTGTACAAAGAAATTTTAGTGAAATTACACTCCACGACAATAAATTCCTTCTGGCATCGGAATTAAGCAGATGTAGCTCAAAGTACAAGAAGCCGTTATAGCTCTCAAAACGAAGACTCAGCAGGTAGTGGGCTCATTTATAACAAATTATCTTTAAGTAGCAATTGGAAATATCCCTAATTACGAAGAGGAGTTATTCTAGACCTTCAATCTACAATAGGTTGCTTTGAATCTAAACCGACTTCAACAGAGCACTTATGTGCCTTTTCTGTTTTCGTTCAGCGCAGGCTGGGGCGGCGTATAGAGATGTTGAGATGGCCTCTGCAGACGGTAACGAGGTCGATACAGTAGTGAGATCGGCGATTGCTTCGTAAGTTTATGGTTTCTCGAATTATACACGGGAAGAGCGAAGTGCATTCAAATTTTTGATGTATATTGGTGGTGTCAGTAACAGCACGGGTCGTAGGTCGAAGCGACTATCGACTTTCGACTATCGACTATCGACTATCGACTATCGACACGCGCTTATTGCTACCGAGGAAGACATCTATGCGCCAAGTAATTGAGAGAAGCCCCACTTGTAGAGGTACTCTCGGCTTTGTGTGGGATATCAAGAGATCACGGGTGTCTAGGGGCATCGTTACTTGTATAAAGCGCAGTAGTTAGTAGCACTTCAGCTCCAAAACTTCTACACACTATCCTCTTTACGATTTTGACTTGCGCGCAACGCAGGCGCGTACACTTCTGCCCGCAGCATTGGCTTCTGTGTCATTTGGGTTTGTATTAGTTCGAGTTCGAACCAAAACGCAAAGAGCTCAAAGCCAAAAGCCAATGGCAGCTTTTTACGGGATTTCGTTTCGTCTAAATTTATTTGACGAAATTCACGTAATTTCGTTGCGTCTCCCTGGTTGGACGAAATTCGGTTCTTACCGGTAGCGCAATTTCGCCATATTTCGGCTTTCTACACTTTCTGACTTGTTGAGTCAGCAGCTGGCAACGACAATAGCGACGACGACAGCGGCAATATTAGCGACGAGCAACGAGGCCCAAGCGCGACCATGCAAGGCTTGTCGCAAAGATTAAGGAATTAGGCCTGCAGCAAGGAAGTGCCTCGAGAAGATACTGCGGCGCATGGCGGGGGGGGCAGGTAACCGGTAACCGGTTGCTACCTTGCCTTCATTCCGTACCCTCTAACCTCTACCCCTCCCATTTCGGCTGCATATGGCTCTCTTTGGCGTATAGTGGATTTCGGCAAACGAAATTTCGCGAAATCGAAACGAAATTACGTAATATATCTCAATGGCCGTCGTAAAAAGCAGCCAAGCCAAAGGGGGGTTTCAGGAGTTTCGGCTTTCAGAGTTTCAGACTATGATACTTCAGCTATGTGACTTATAAATCCACTGTTCTTATACAAGCAGAAGAAAAAACACGAATTATATCTTGGCCTCTCTTTGCACGCAGGCGCGAAGAAATAAACGACGGAGCATTCAACAGTCGATAGTCGCAGTTGCTATGCGGAGTTTTTTTCCCAACCAAGATAATAGACAAACTCCTTGAGAACACTTACTCTTCAAGAAGTCTCGAGAGCAGCTTGCTCCTCGAGAAATCTCTGCTGGCTTCTCATCCTCCAAGCAAAACGCAAGCAATTCTATGGCATAAAAGGCGGCGGCTATGTACAAATTCTGTAATCTAGCCTCAGAGGCCGAACATCTTATTCAAACGGGCAATGTCTTCGTCACTAGCCAGCTTATCCGCACCCTCATCCTTTACAGGCTTCACTGAGTCCATTATGTCGTCGTCGGCAGTGCCACCTGTTGGCTGCTGCTTTGCCTTCGCCCGAGTGGACGACATACGAGGTGGTGGTACCGAGCCCGAGGCCTTGGAAGATGCACGGTCCAACTTTCGCTGTGCAGCCTTGTCTCCGGGTCGGTCCAGAACTGCACCTGCCACGTTGCCGCCCCTGCCACTACTCTTCCCCTTAGGCTTAGAGTCGTAGAGTTTCTTTCGTTTCGGAGGCTCATCGGATGCTGCGACCACTGGGCCAACTCCCTCCTTCATCTCACGAAGTGATGTCAAGACATCGTCCCCAAGAGCTAAAAAGTCATCCTCATCCTCATCATCAACCACAGACCTTCGAGCACGTTGCGTTTGAGATACAGGGGCCTCGTCGGATTTCTTTCGCCAAAAGAAAACTCCATTGATTATTCGTCGAAGGCGAGACGGTCGCTGGTTGCTATCACCTGAGTTCTGCGCAACAGCTTGGGCATGTAAGAGCTCGCGTCTTTTTTCGAATTTTGGAGCCGGTCGTGCTAGGCTGTGAGGAGAAAATGGCGAGATAAAGCCAGCAGATAGTACTGGAAGAAGTGCCACAAGAAGAGCACCAGTCCTCATTATATTGATGTGACCGGGCTTGCGTGCGGATGCCACGTGTGTCTAGAGGTTGGCGACTATGTATTCTTTTGCTTCAAGCGGAGCGGAGCGGCGCAGAGAAGTCTAAAAAATATTCGCGTGTTCTCCAACTGCAAGAACAAAATCTAACTAATTTAGTACCCAAAAATAAAATATGCTTGCCGAAGATGAGCCGATGGTCGGTGAGTAGGTTCCACAATAAAACATCTGACGTATTTTCTCCAGAATATAAGGCAAATACGTCGCGACGCATCCACTTTTCTGCTGACGTCACCGTGGACACGTCATTAAATATACGCCTATATACGGCGTTTGCCATGCATTTAGTGGGGATCTGCCCTAATATAACGTGATTTACTGTCTTGACGTATTGATTGACGTATTTGGTTCAATTTTTTAACGTATTTTTTTGGAAGGCCTGTCATGTCGCCTGTCGGTGAGCCCATCAGCCCATCCCATGAGCTGGTGCGCCGGCGCTCGTGTTGACTAGACTTTCGTGATTTACCTACGACACATCACAACGCAGCAAGCAGCTTCTTAGGCTAGCTAGGATATCTAGCCTTCCTCTGGTTGGTATACTTATACGAAAAAGGATCAGGCAGCTGCCGCATGATATGCGCCGGCTACCAAGTGCTAGTTCACGCTTTGTAATAACAATTGTCGTGATCATGGGGCATTTAAATCGACTTTCATCGGCATTTTGGCTACCTAGTAAAATCCGCTCATTGAAATGCACGCACGCATTAAGGAAATCGGCGCCGGAACTGCAACTTCTACCACCGTCTGCTTGGCGCGCCGACGCCGCTGCTCACCGAGAGCGCGTAAGAAGGCTCGTTGGTGGGAGCTTGGCAGGTTTTGATGGCGATCATCCCATATACAACTTCATTTTCAGGTTCGACATTATAGTAAGGATTTCCGGACGCCGTGCTCTTCCGATTTAGAGTTTAATGATTTCTCCTTGGTTGGGCAGGTATTACTTTTGGAAGCCACAAGCGTTGGCGACATATTCCCCGGGCTACAATCGAGTTCTTCTCGGAGCCACACCTATGGAGGTATTTTTTTGGTTCGTGCAAATTCACACCTTTCATTGACCCTTCTCGTGCGCGTATTTTTTTGCTGGGACGATAGGTCAATCATTCTGGCGGCCAACGGCAACCACGAGAATACTCTTCAGCCGATGAGCATGGACTCTACTTTGATGCTTCATTGTGCTCAGCAGAAACACTTTTAGGCTTTAAGAACACCCGAGACCTTCTAGGTAAAGCCTCATATTGCTGCTACTTGCACTTTGCTGTGTTTGCATTTCTGATCGCGTGCTTTACCACTCTTCTGCTACGTAGTGGCCACTGAGCAGCGCCCACCTGTGTTGAACTGCTTTGGCTTGCACGAGTGGGCTATGCTCTATAACAAAGCGCCCGTGGGAAATTGTGAAACATGTGCATCAAAGGAAGCAAAAGGCACGTCAGGTGCGAAGCTGTCTCGTCACCAGCGGTTGCCACTACGGCTAAGCCAAGATGCGTTAAACGCGGTAGTCGAGTCTCGCGCGCCCCTCAAGTGCACACACTTCGACGCTTTCCGCTTTTTCACGGAGGGTGCAGTGCCCCTGAACGAGCAATCAGGACTGAGCCGTGAGACTCAAGCGGCGCACGAGCAGCCAGGCTGCGTGCACGCAAGCATGGACCTCTTCAAGTACGCCATGAAGCTTGTCCCGTGGGTGGACTCTGCGCTGGTCGGAGACATCCTCGAGCTCGCGGTCGCCGCACGCACTTTAGACATGCGCGCTTCACCGTATGACCTAACGGTGAGTTTCTGCTTCATGTTACGGTATTATCTTGCTTGTCGTGCTTTGACCCAGGTCGGGTTGCTTTTGATGTCTTTGTAGTTTACTCGTTGAGTACGTTCTGGCCTTCTAGGCAATGACTCCGAGCCAGAGACGTGTCTGTTGCGGGCCTGCACCCGGGAGCGAGACTTCAGCTACTTTCGAACACACTTCTATTGTAGAGCCACCTTTAGAAGCAGTCGCTGTAGCAGCAGCGGCGCCTGAGTCAATTGAAAAAACAGACATAAAGAAGGCAGGGCCAGAAGAAGTTTCTCTCGATCCTGTAGTAGCGGCCCGCCTTGCACGCAAAGCCAAACGCAAAGAGCGTCGCACCAAAGCTCAACTTACAAAAGTCGAGTCTGCTGCAAGCGAAGGAAACAGCCGAATGCGGGACGTATTTGTTGATATGGACGTGAGTCCCATTTTAGTGGAAACGGTGGAAGGACGGCAGCAGTACAAGTGGGAGCAAGAAAAACTATGGAAGCGAGCTGCGCCGCTCCGCCGCCGTCTCATTGAGAGCTACGATGGATTTCTCGCACACGCCCTTACTTTGCACGCTTGAAATCAGTTTATTTGATGTGGGTCTATATGCGTCTCTGCATCTAACTGCTGACTGTGCTTGTCGATCACGATTTCTTGGAATCACTCGAGGTGGCGTACACATTTTATGGGCCTTAACGAGTCCTAAGTCAGGCGTGGATGTAGCCAGGTAACTAAGTTCGCTTGTATTAACAAGTATTTTGAGCCGCAATTCGCACGCATCTGGGTATTATAAAGTTTGTCAGTTGTCAGTCCGAATTCAAATTTAAAAATAGTATATGATATATGGATTATATAGAAGTCGCCAAATCCATTCGCGACCCATTGATCATTGATTTGGCCAGGGCTGCGTCTGGGTAGTTATTGAAGTGAGGAGCGCGTAAGCAGGTCGCATCAGGTTGGCTATTTGATATAACTATATCGTTGCGGCAGCCAATAGGACTTATTCATTAAGCTAACACAGCTAACACCTATCAGCGGCAGCAACAAGGAAGGAAAAAGAGGGCCGCCTTGTGTGTGCCTTCATGATAATTTCGTTATGGCAATTCGCCAGGGCTCACACTCACCTCTCTTGGTGCTCGTATTCTTACAACTCCCAACCAGGATGCTACAAGCACATTAGAAGTAGAAGGCCTTACTTCTGCAATTCCCTAAGCTCCTCGATCAGGGCTTTCTCTTTGCTTGAGAGCGAAGTGGGCACGTTCACCTTGAGGGTCACGTAGTGGTTGCCGCGGTCATCTTTGGACCCAAGCTTCGGGGCACCCTTTCCCTTAAGCCGCAGCACCGTCTCAGGCTGGGACCCAGCGGGCACCTTGATGGTCACGTCGCCGTCCACCGTGGGTACCACCGCCTCCGACCCCAAAATCGCGTCTACGTAGGACACCGAGGCGTCGCTGTAAATCTCAGTGCCCTCTCGTCGGAACCGCGAGTCCCTTTTCACGTTCACGAAAATGTACAAGTCGCCTGCGGGGCCGCCGTTTGGCCCTGCATCACCTTCGCTGCGCACCCGAAGCTTCTGGCCGTTTTCGACGCCACACGGGATGGTGAGCGTAACCGTCTTGGCTACCTGGTTCGTGCCTTGCCCGCTGCACTTGGGGCAAAACTCGTCAATGATTTCACCCGTGCCGCGGCAGGTCGGGCACGCGGCTTGGGTTTGGAAGTTGCCGAGGGGCGTGCGCGTGACCTGCATCACGACGCCTTGCCCTCCACAGGTGCCACACCCACGCTTTTTGGTCCCCGGCTTGAGGCCATCGCCCTTGCACGTCTCACACGTTTCGAGGTGGCGAATCTTCGCCTTCTCTTCGCCGCCAAAGATTGCACGGTCGAAGTCAATTTCCAAGTCAAAGCGAAGGTCGTCGCCCTTCACGGGCCCCCGCTGCCGCTGCCGGGCGCCCGCACCACCCATGCCGCCGAAGCCACCGCCACGGCCGCCGCCACCGCCGAAAAACGAGTCGAAAATGTCGCTGAGGTCTACCTGCTGCGCGCCGCCTCCGCCCCCACCTCCGGCTGCACCCTGAACGCCAGCTTCGCCAAACATGTCGTACCTACGAGTCGTTGAGAAAGCAAGCGGATGAATAGAGGCAGAAGTAAGAATTGCTTCAAGACAAGAAACAACAACCCTCCAGCTCGGGTTGTGGACTTCAACAGGGCTAGGAGCATATGGCTGTCAGCCAACATGCTAAACTCAACCTAGAAGAGTGTAAACCTATTCCAAACTAAGCCACTACCAAAAACAATTAAGTATCATTTCACAGGTGACGCACCGCTTCTTCTGCTCGGGGTCGGAAAGGACCCCGTAGGCATTGCTAACTTTGGCCCACTCAGCGGACTTATCAGGGGCTACATCTGGGTGGCACGTTCGTGCTGCTTTCCGGAATGCAGACTTGATTTCTTTCTCGTCTGCACTCCGAGGAATTCCCAAGTCTTTGTAGTAGTCTGCTTCCTGTTGCGTGTGCAATGGTTCACAAGCATCCACACAGCAAAATGCAACTTGAGCAGCCAGCTGCCGGAAGCGAGGCAAACAAGACAACTGAACCTATATAGCTAGAGTAGATCAACAGCATGTAATCTCTCCTTAAAGCTGCCTCTACTCTACCAACGCTAATTCAAGTAGCAACCCTTCGAACCATTTTGATGGAAGCCCGGCCGATGGGCCTCGAGTGACCCGGGCCACGTGTCGGTCGCGGTCCCGCCGTTGGAAGGCGCTGAGAAGGCCGGAACGGCGCCGAGACCGCCAAACGACTGGGCGTTGACGGCACGAAGCCCAATGCTGGAACTAGCGCTGCAACCAGAAAGAGAGCCCGCATTCTTGACGTTCAGTAATTACTCTTCTTGTATTGTCAACGTGTCGTCAGCAGTAAGTACAGGAAGAAAATGCTTTTTGTTAGCGACATCTTCAATCATCATTCGAAAAAAAAAACACGTATTTTTCAGCTTATTTTTGCCAGTACCTGTAGCTGGCAGATTGGCAGCCTCCAGCCGCCTCCAACATTTTACACACAGCGACACTTCTCGCTAAACGCTACATCTGTAGCTTCTGCCGACGTCTGTAGCTTCTCGAGGCCTCGTTCAAGCATCGAAAGTGCGATTGAACTAAAATACTCAGTAGGAATCCAAGATGGACGAACGCCAATTTGAGCATTTGCAGAGACCAGCCTCGCTTTTTGACGATGAACCTGACTATCTAGAATATGATTTTCGAGGACGGCCTTACCACGAGAAGCTATTTTTCAATAGTGGAGTAGCATACACAGTGGGATCCATCGGCGGCATGGTATTTGGTGGCCTTAGAGGTTTATCTCAAGCGCCAAGCTCGAAGATGCGAGTTAAAATGAATGGACTCTTTAATGGAGCGGGAAAATATGGCAGCCGCGCAGGCAATGCTATGGGCGTGCTCGCACTCTTCTACACGTCAACAGAAAAAGGCATCGACATGCTAGGTGCCGACGAACTTACAGGTGGCGTAATTCCATATTGCAATCAGATCGGGGCAGGTTTTTCAACGGGTGTGCTGTATAAATGCATGTCGCGGCCAACCACTGCCCTGCTAGCTGGCGTGATAGGTGGAGCTGCTATGGGCGCAATGTCCCACGCAGAGTACGCTTACAACACTGGTCGTCTGTTCTAAGAAAACTGATTCGAAGCCTATTACTACACTATTGGAATTGCTGACTCATATGCTTGATGTGTCCTGGTCAAGTATGGAACATCGATTAGTTGTTTTATGCGGCATTTTTTTCGTTGTGATTGTTACTGTTCTGTGGCTCCTCGACATGGGCATACTCCAGGAGCTACAGCAATGGAATTCATTTGAATGACCTTGCATCTATAAGTTTGTTCTATGCGAGGCGATATCATTAGTGATTGGTCGTGTGTACTGCAATAAACAATAAAAGATGAACGTAAAACATAAAACAAAATTAGTAAAAATATATACCGTAATTTGCGTTATAAGCAGTACTGCTGTATTGCGCATAAGATATAGTACAGAAACAGAAAGAATTTAAGTGGAATTAATTTAGCTGGGACAATTGCCAATCAGGAATCTGCTACTGCGAGTAAAGCGCAGCGTTAACGCAACGTGAGGTGTCGCTTACCTCAGACCTCAGGGAGCAGGAAGGGACGTCGGACTTCGTTCTTCGTGGTTGCTCCATTTTCCTTCCTCCTCTTCGCCCGTCGGCTGGAGCAAGGGGGGCTTCTTCTGCACACTGCCTTAAAAGGACGCGGAAGTGAAAGGGGAGGCAAGCCTGGACCATTGAATTGGCTTAAGCGGCAATCAATTACTTGTTGGCTGGATAGTGCATTTTCGGTCAAATGGGTGCACAGAGATAACTCGGGGCTGGGCGCTCGAGATCCAAGGAACTCCCGATGAAGTTTAAGGAATGGCATAGAAATATCGCGGGTTGGTCGGAGTACGGAGTCATTTGAATAAGAGATAAAAATTGTATTGTGCATATGGTCACCTAGCCGAATTATACTTGTTCTGCCATATTCTCTAGTCTAGTCTAGTCTAGTTAATACTCTCCCAAAAACAAAGAAAGACAAGCACACAGCAGTCACAGAGGCACATATAGAATGCACTTGAGCTGCAAATGCGCTAGCGAATTCGCTCCAGAAGGC
>Ga0307982_1003103_pt1 | contig 13295 bp, 1 predicted proteins | sample OrgLakmetagen989_FD_201847 | JGI IMG/M metagenome (GOLD analysis project Ga0307982, IMG submission 201847) | Saline water microbial communities from Organic Lake, Antarctica - #989 | ecosystem: Environmental > Aquatic > Non-marine Saline and Alkaline > Saline | place: Antarctica: Organic Lake... | reverse complement strand
CCCCACCCGCGCCCCCCCCCCGCCCCCCCTCCCTCCTCGATCATTTTTTAACTGGTGAACCTTGGCGTCGAAGAGTTGAAGGATGGCCTTGTTGGGGCTAGCCTTCATGGCAAACCGCGCCGTGAGGCCGTAGGCGTTGGGAAACGACAAGGCTGTGTCCGCGTTCGAAGCTAGGCTAGCGAGGTCGTAGACGTAGCATGGCGTTCCTACCGTGCGGCGGGCCTTAGGTAACAGCAGAGAAGTAGGTTTCAGGGATAGGTGAGTGAGTGGGGTTGGGGGTGACGCGTAAGACTCAGAAATATCATCGTCGACGGTACAAATAGTGGTTAGCATAGGCTAGTTCAGCTAAGGCTCTTTAATCGATAAGCCGAGGTAGCCTCTGCTGTGTAGATTGAGATTCTTTTGTAGCATCTCGCCATCCCGCCATCGAGCATCTTATTAAAAATATCAACCCATGGCACACCACACCGGCTGCTCCTAATGATGCCTCGTTCTCACCTCCCGAACTTGCTCAGGCGTCATAAACCGCAGCTGCTCCAATTCAGGCTCAGCTGCCATGGCTGTCATGCGTGAAGAAGCACGGCGAGTCGCTAGAGAGAGGGAGCGTGGTGCGGCGATGGAGAAGGCGCTCACGCTCGAAGGCACCACCAACAGGGATAACAATACCTGCGTCCGGAATAAGAATCCAAGAGTTACGCATGGATGACATGCGCTTGATCGAACAATATTAGGCTTGGCCCAATCACCTGAGCAACGTTCATCAACAAGATGAGCTTTTTGAGACAACTCGCAGGACTTCTTGCAAATGAGTTCAATTCAAGAGTTTAGCAAGAACCCGTACCCGAACGTGAAAGTGAGATGAGTGTGAAGACGACTCGATGAGTTTGTTATGATGTGTGAAAGTCGCATCAACTCTGAATATCGTAAACCCACGGCTGTTCATCTCAAGAGACAACTCTCATTGCTTGGCTTCCTTCTCGGGCGTTGTGGCGAGCAACAGACAACAGACAGCCTACTAGCTAGAGCTGGAGGCGCTGTAGCTAAGGTTGCAGCTGCAGGCCACGAAAGCAGACTACCGGCATGGAAATGGCGTCATCCATGCCGCTACCTGTGTCTGCCGGGCTCTACGAGAGTGACCCTGGCTTGGAGAGTCAGCTAAAACGCTCTAGTGACAATGGGCGTCGCGCAGATGGCAAGAAAAGTCGGGCCACTAAAGGCAGCAAAAAAAGCGACTCAGCCCGAAACGCGAAGCTCCATTCTAGTATGGATGCTTCGCGCACAATGCCGACTCCAGACGAGCCAGGACTGCCTCTAGGGCCAGAAAACGCGTGGGGCTCCTCTAAAAACATCAAAGTCCCTGAAAAGTTTGCACGCGGCAAATCGAACCGACTCTATCTGTAAGCAAGCTACAGCAATTTTCCTGCATATTTTCGCAGGAATACTCCATCAATTTGAATTACATTCATTTAATACTAAATCTATCAAGCCTTACTAACGCATACCAATTTATTTCGGTAACGACCCACTCTGAAAAAAAACTGTGCGCTTCCCTCTCACCACCTACCTGTTTCGTGCACACAGGCACGAAGATGCTGAGGACGCTGTCCGCGGACCCACGCCCGAGCACATGCGGCCATTCGCGTCCCCGACACCGTATGGCTTCGGTTCCAACGCCGACCGCCCCCCGATCAGCGTGCCGTCGATGCAAACGGGCAACAAGCTCTTTCGCCGCCGTCCCGGCTCGTCCTCCGGCCGCCTCACGCCCCTGGTGCGCTTCTGACAAATTGATGTTAAACGCATTGCTCACTAGCTCGCATGGAAAACAGAGACAAAAGGGGCGTGAAAGCGTTTGCTTTTCAGACTCCTATTTGCGTACGCACTTGAAGGCATTTGTTACATACTTCTCTTTTGCTGCATCTTGGCATGTATTTTTAGGAGGCGGCCGCGGAGGCAGACTTGAGGGCAGCACTACAGGCGTCACTGTCTCAACCACTGCCTGAAGGCTACTTTTCCCGGTCTTTTGACGCTTCCGCAGCAGCGGCTTCGATTGCGCCGAGCGGGAGCCCCATCATAGGCCGCAGCCGCAGCGGTGGTGGTCCAGCGACCGCTCCGCATGCCTCCTCTGCCTCTGCTGCAGTTTCAGGAGGCAGACTATGGGCCTCGGGGAATTTGACGGCGGCGGACATGGCAGCGCTGCCGCCACAGTCGCGGGCCCGGTCCGGGGGAGTGCACTTCGACCCGTCGGCACCGGACGATCTAGCCGACGGGTGGAAGAGTGGCTACGGCAGCGGCAGTCCCGGCGGAGGAATCTTCAACGGCGACCCGCCAGGCAGTTCGGTACTTTTAAGCACGGGCCCGAATTCAAGGAACGGCGGCTCTGCTGGGTTTGGGGGCAGCTACCTTGGGCAGGGATCTTCGGCGACTGGAGGCACAGCTGCTGCAGCCTCTGGTAACGACGTGCAATACGTGAGCGTGTTGGTGGAGGTTGAAGGTGACACCCTCGGGAGCGGAGTCATCGAAACTGCGGGCCGTGTACCGCACGCCACCCACTGCACTTTGCGCGAGCTCCGGCGGCTGATCAGCGGAACTAGTGACAGCCTCGGAGGCGGCGCGTTTGGGCCTTCCTCGCTCGGGTCTACTTGGGGCGAAATCGAGCCACAAATGGGCAACGATGGAAGAGGAGGCGGTGGAGGCGGCGTGAATTCGTCAATGTTGCCGCCGTCGTGGGGCTTTGCGTATGCCGATGGGGTGCGCGTTGCCGCGGCCCAAGAAGAGCGCTTGCGCGTCAGCCATTTCGGGGGCGCGGTGCTCTTGGTCGAGAAGCGAAGCAAACCGTCTCTGGTGGAAGTGGGGCCCGCCCCTACGTCCAAGGCAGGTCTGGACAGGAAGCGCCGCAAAACAGCGGCTGTGATACTCGAGCCACCGCCCCTCACCGAACCGGAGGTCGCCGCACCTTCGGCTACTACTCTGCTAGGGCTCAACCACAGCAGCGGTGGCGGTGGCCCACCAAGCACTGCCCATCAAGGTGGAAGCAAACGCCGGAGCAAGCCCAAAACAGCAGGCGGAGGAGGGTCACGCGGGAAGTCGCGCAGTGGCACCCGCGGCAGCCACAACAGTCGCAGTGGCGGAGGAGCTGGAAACAGAGCACCGGCCAGCCCAGCCGCTACCGCAGACCCTTTCTTCGTGACTGCAGCGGCTACGGAAGCACTCCTGCCACCACGGCGAGCTCATTTCGGCGGCGACGGAAGCGATGACGTGGCCAGCGTGGGCGTCCGTGGGCTCGCCGGGGGGTTCGTGAACAGTGATGAGCTGGTGCGACGGCCCAAACTCCGCTCCTTGGACCAAGTCAAAGCACCGCCGCTGTCTTCTTCCTCTAGTGGTGGGCGGTACGGGGCGCGTTCGGCCGCCCCGCAACCGCTGCCGGCGGTGCTGCAGCAAAACCCCATGTTTGGGGGGGCTGCCCCGAGGGGGGCGTCGCTAGAAGCGCTGTTGTCGGGGCTCGACGACCTGGATGGCCGCAAGGGCAATCGGGTGCCGCCCCCTCGCCCCGCGCGAAGGCCCACCATGACCCCTGCGCAGCGGGAGCAGCACATAGCCGACCAGAAGAAGCAGAAAGCCTTGAAGCGCGCCGACGGCGCCAGTGGCGCCCTCCTAGGGGGGGTTTTGGCCGAGCTCCAGGCCATGGCGGACGACGCCGCGCAGACTATTCAAGCCTCGGCGCGCCGCAAGTTGGCTCAGCGCAAGGTGGCGGAGCGCAGGCGGCAGGTGGCCGAAGAAGCGCAACTGGTCCAAGCTCGCGCGGCCGCTGACCGGGAAGCGATGCTGCGAGCGGCGGAAGCACCACGACTAGACACGGCCACTTCTGATGGCGGCCAGGGCGATGCTGATAATGCCCCAGTGCGCTCCTCTGTCTTCATGCAGACGACTTCAGCTGGCGCTGTAGCAACTACGACTCCTCTCAAGGCACCTTCTTCAACGAGTTCTGGGGATCCTTCCACGACCTTCGCCACTCCAACAAATGAAACACTTCCAGTGGCCGACGCGCCAGTTACACCCGCCGCCGCCGTTGAAGTGCTCGCGGAACAAGAAGCCCAGGCCTTGCAAGCACTTGAGGTGAAAGCGCAAGAAAAGAAAGACGCTAGCGCCGCGAAAGCAGCTACCAAAGCCGCGGCCAAGGCGGAAAAGAAGGCGGCTGCAGCGGCCCCCTTAGCCGAAGCACGGGCGGCCGAAGTGGCGGCGTCTAGAGCAGCGCTCGAAGCTCTCGGCAGCGACAATCGCCCTCCGAGAGCAAACGACCGAGAAAAGCGCAAGCGTCAGCTCGCAGCGCAAGCCTTAGCGAAGTTCAATGCGGCCGAAATCCGCCGCAAGAACCGCAAGGCCAAACGCGAGTACCGGTCGAAGCTGCAGCGCGAAGCGGACGACACCTACGCGCGCGCGATGGCCAACAAGAAGGACCCGAAGCTCGCGAGGGCGGCCGCCAACGCCGCGGCGCGTTTCGCTCGCGAAGATGCCAAAGACACCGAAAAAGCGGCAATCCTGATGGAAGAAGCGACGCGGGGCTTCATGGCGCGGCGCCGGCGCGCGATCGCTTCTGGCAATGCGAGTACGACCTCCAGCCAGAAACCAGCTCTTACTTCGTCTGCTCCACCAGCTGCCGTGCAGCTGTCACCGCCCCGCGAGTCGCCTTCAAGAGTGGCAGCGAGGGAAGCCATGGTGCGTGCCGACGCTGCTATGGAAGCGAAGACGAGTGCTCGTGTCAGAGCGCAACACGCGAGCTCGAAGCAGAAGGCAGCGGAGGCTATCTTGGTGGGAGTGAAAACCAAAGCCCACGAGGCCATGGCAGCGGTCAAGAGCGCGATGTTCAAAGCCATGAGTAGCTCCAACAGCAGCAAGAGTAGCAAGAGTAGCAGCAAGCGTCTTATTCCTGTCAACCCAGCCGCGGAGGAGGCTGCTGCGGATAAGAGGGCCGTGCGGGCTACTGCGAAGGCTGCGGCTGCTGCGGCCCGTCAACAGGCGGCCCAAGACCGCGCGGCACATGCCGAAGCTGCGCGCGCAGCGCATGAGCACGCCAAAGCACTCCGGCAAGAGGCGCGCCTTCAGGAGCAAGCGTCTCGAGAGGCCAGCGAAGCGCAGACCCAAGCGTTGCGGAAATTGCTGTGCGCGCACTGGAGTGCAGCCGCGATGCCCAAGGATACACCATCCTCTGGGTCAGTGTTGCTCTCGGTCGCAAGCCTCTTCGCAGACGACGCACCAGAACAGTGGGAGGTTGGAGCCACACTGGCCAAACTCGACACCATCGCCGCACAGGCGGCCGTGCGCTTGGTCAGTCGCCGAAACGCGCGTGCTGCCAAGCAAAAGGAAGCAGAATTGCAGGCGAAGGCGGAAGAAAACGTGAAGCTAGCCGATGAGAAAGACGACAAATTGTTCGCGCGTTCCCTGGCTGAAGAGACTGAATTGGCGGCGGTCGCCGAAGCAGCAGCCGTTGCCCAGGAAGACGCCGCTGACATTGAGCTCGAGTCGAACCTGCGCAAAGAGCGTGCATCGCTAGCGCTGGAAGCCGCTGAAAATGAGGCGGCTGCGGATGATGCCGACCCGGACGCTGCAGCTGAAGCGCTTTATGTGGCACATGCGGACGCGGATGAGGCAGCGGAGGCTGAGGCTAATGCTCATGCTGCTTCTAACGCAGCGACTCTACTGGCAGCTCTGGCAGCAGCAGCCGTGAATGCCAAGGAAGCCCGAAACGAGGCCCAAGAGGCTAAGAAAGAAGCCCTCGAAGCGAAGCGAGTCGCTCAGTTGGCGAGGTCCGATGCTGCTCTGAAGGAAGCCACCGCGGAGAAAGTGCGCCGGTCTTCCCTGTACGACCACCAGCGCGGCCAAGAGGCCTCGAGCGGGGCCTGGCACATCGGTGCGGTAGACGCTGTCACGGCGGTGCGGCTAGCGGCTGCAGTCGAGAAGCGGCTGGCGCACCGGGCCGAAGCATGGCAGGAAGACCACGACGACAACGTCAGCGGCGGTGGTGACGATTCCGAAGATGAAGAGTGCGAGTCTCTGTACACGGTAGACGGCCTCAGCTCGAACCGCTCAAGCTTCCGCGAAGACTTTACGAGCGAAGATGATAATCTCATCGACTATGACCTCAGCTCGTTTCTCAACCTCGTCAACGACAGTAGCGATGATACTCAAGCACCTGCAGTGGTCAATGAGGTCATCACACCGGCTGCGGACAGCTCAGCTGTTCTAGATGAGTCCGCAGCAAAGCCAGTACCGGTGGATGAGCAAGCGCCTCCAGTGCCCTACTCAGTCGCACCATTGGCACTTGACTTGGTGCGCGTGTACTATCCTCTCATAGTGATACCTGCTTCTGTGGACTCAGACATAGCGGCAGTGTTGGTTGATCAGCCAGTGCAAGCAGACATCAGCAGCGGCACTGTCACTGCACCTGCTGCTGCCGATTCCACTGCTGCTCCTGCCGCTTCCGCACCTGCCGCTTCTGTCGCAAGCACTGCTCCTATTGGCATTGATGACACTCGTGATGGTACTCAGAAACCGCAGCCGCTCGTGCAGGACGGCAGCGGAGTCGATCAGATGGTACCAGCTTCCTCAAGTGTTGTTTCAGCGAGTCCTGAGAGAAGCAATAACATCGCAGTTGCTGAGGTTCCTGTTACCGCTAGTACTAGTAATGATGCGGTCCGCAATAAACCTGCACAGCAAGTGCAAGCTTCCTCGCCATCGCCTACCGCGCCGCAGCTTACGTCTGGAGCATCGTCTGAGTTCAATAACGCGGCTTTGGCCGATGATGTTCCTGTGGAGAAACCTGTTGGGATTGTTTCTTTTTCTATTGTTCCTTCATCAGAATCCGACCTCAGCAGCAGCAGCAGCTCGAGCGGTGCTCCACCGTTCTCTCCAGATGTGCCAGCTGCTCGTGAAGATGGCACGTCATCTGGCGACGAGCGCGCTCTTGATAGCTCACGTGTCGAAAGTGACACCGACGCCAGCGTTCCCGTTGCACGAAGCAGCAGCAGTGACGGCGGTAGCAACGTGGAGGACAGCAGCAGCAGCAGCAGTGGCGTAATGGCTTCACCGAAACTGCCGCCACGCGCGAAGGCTCTCTCCACGGAGAATGCAGTGTCAGTGGATCCGATACTCCCATTGGCAGAGGCACGGGTCCCTCAACCTTCTTCTTCCGACGGCCCTGATCGCAGCAACTCCAAAGCCCGCAAGGGCGTCGTGGTCGTCGATCCGAACGTGTCCGATTTCGATTCGAGGTACTCGGTGTTGGACAAAGGCCCAGTCAATGCCAATACTGCTACTGCTCCCGCTGAAGGAGAAGATGAACCCGTTTTGTCGGACGACGAAAGCGTCGACAGCAGTGTTGACGGCACCGCAAACGCTGGCTCTGCAGGGCCCACATTCAAGCCCCAACGGCTCTCGCCACCTCTGGAAGCCTCCGAAGCCGACAACTACAGCAACAGCAATATCACCTACGCAGCGCCCCCGCCTTCGCTGCAACCTGCTGCCGAGCCACTGTCACCCGACGTGCCCTCTCCAGGCAGGAGCAGCAGCGGTGCCCTGCCGTTATGGCCCGGTATTTCTGCACCTCCAGGAGATGTCTTGCCGTCTGGCAGTGAGCGTGTTCTTGATGATGCGTTCGCTGAAAGTGAAAGCGAAATCGATAATACCAACCATGACGTTCCTGTGGACCGCAGCAAAGATGCAGACGAAGGCAGCGTCGGCAGCAGCGACAACGACGACCAGCTCGTGCCGCCCGAACAGCGGCCAACGCTAATCTCGTCCGACGCAATTTCTGCAGACCAAGCCGCCACCCCCTTGGTAGATGCCCTGCCACCCCCCCCTTCTGCTGCGGATGGTCTGGACAGCAGCGCGCAAACGATTTTGGACCCTGTGCTGGACCCGAGCTTCTCAAACTTCGAAGCGAAGTTAGATGCCGGAGCAGCCTCAGATGACAAGGAAGCAAACGAGAACGCGCCTGCAGCTGGCGATGAGTCGCGCGTCTCGGAAGACAACGAGGACGAGGACGATGTGAGTGTAGACGGCAGCCGCGACGGCAGTGCCCAGTTTGGGTTCCGAGCGCCCACGCCCAAGTCCACGCCCCTCGTTATGGACGGTGATTGGCTCGGTGTTTCTTCTTCTGCGTCTGTCTTCAAGGGGCCCGGCTCCCTGCTCCGAGCACAGCCCTTGGCCAGCAGTGGCGCGCCTGCTCTGGAAGTTGAAGGCGCGTGGCGGCGGCCTGCGACTCCTCTGGACCAGCCGCAGTTAGGGAGCTCCCCACTCAACGTATTCGCATCTGAGTTTGAGTTTTGGGCTTTCCAAGGGAGCAGACCAGGTTCCGGAGCCATCTCTGCCGGTTTTCCACTGGCGATGGGCGATCGCGACTTGCCTCGGTCGGCGACTCCCGTGCTCGCTGACAACAACCCATGGCGGCACGGGTGGGCCGAAGATCCTGCAGTGGTAACTCAACGCGCCGCCGATGAGAAGGACATGGCGCGTCGCACCGAGTACCGAGATGCGGAAGACGACACGCGGAAACTGGCTCTGGTGCTAGCCGAAGCGCGTGCCGCCAAAGAAGCAGCGGCTCAAGTGCTGGCGAAAGCGTCCAGCCTGGCCTCCACCACGAGCTTGCACGCGGAGTTGACCTCTGCCAATGCGGAGTTGACCTCTGCCAATGCGGAGTTGACCTCTGCCAATGCGGAGCTGGCGTCGCTGTTGGAAGCGGGCCAGCGCACGGGCATCGCGAGTGGGGCCGTAGCAGTGCACGCACAGCGCGTGCAAGCGCACGTGAATCTGTTGAGCGCCGCGCTGCGGGCGGTCTCGGGGGCAGCCGAGCTGATTGGGTCCCGCCCCACCACCACCGGCGGTGGGGACTCGCGCCCCCACAGCATGGCCCGCAAGCAGCGCCTCGCGGGTGCGCTGGCGCCCGAGGTCGTAGAGCAAGCGGTGGGCAACGCGGCTCGCGCGTGGGCGGTGCTTGAGAGCCAAGAGCAACTGATTGAGGAGGCCTACAGCGCGCGGCAGCAGAGCAAGGAAGTGTTCAAAACTGGCACCCGCGTGCAAGCACGGAAGTCGCTGTTGGCGCACAGCAGCACGGCCAGCACCAACGCCCTGGCCGGTGCCCTACAGCAGCATCATGTCAACACCCAATCCTCCTTGTACGGCGAAGCGGAGCGCGCCACCCGCAGCGCCGGCGACAACGCGCAGCGCGCGCTGGCCGTGGAAAACTCCTTGGCGCTGGTGGAGTTGGCGGGCCGGGGCGTGTCTTCCAAGGCCCTCGAAGGGGCCGAGAGCGCGGGGCGGCTGCACCTTTCGGCCCAACCGTTGCACGCCCAGGCCATGGAGCTGACGGCCCGCGCGGTGGAGCAGGCCACCCGTGTGTGCGCCGTGGCTTTGCACAAACGCCCCCTGTTGGCGGGGGCCGAGTGGGCGTCGGAGCGGGCGTACGACGGGGCCAAGCTAGCACGCGTGGTGCAGTTGCAGCAGTGGCCGCTCCTGCAACTGGCTGAAGCCACCACTCCTGCTCAAGCTTATGCTGCGGCGCAGCTCGCGCGGCGGATCGAGCAAGATTTAAGGCCTCTGGTGGAGGGTGCCGCTCCAGCGCTGGCGTCAGCGGCGCAACAGAACGCAGTGGCAGCCGCTAGGCTCGGGAGCACGCTGCGCCCCATGGCGTCGCTCGCTGGCGATACTGTGGGGAGCGCGCGTGCTTTGGCCCAGGCGACGAAACGGGTCGAGGGCGACAAGAGGCCGCTGTCTCAGGCGGCGTCTCGTGCGAGCGACAGCGCCCGAGGCCTCGCTGAGACTTGCAACCGCATGGAGTCCACCAAGCGGCCCTTGGCTCAAGCTGCAGGCCGCACGACGGCATCTGCGCGAGGCGCAGCGGAGTCCGCTAGACGGTTGGACAACACCCTCAAGCCTCTGGCCAACCTCGCTGACGACGTCTCAGTGACCGCCTCGAGTGTGGCCAGCACGAAAGCCCGGCTCCGAGGTACCTTCCGGCCGCTCTCCGAAGCGGCTTCCCTCACTTCAGATGCTGCGCGTCAGGCCAGCGAGAAGTCCGCTCGAAAGCGGGCGAAGGCTAATCTCGCCGACAGTGCAGATGGCATCACGCAACGAGCTCTGGACAATGCTTATGCGGGGGCATCAACTGGAGAAAGAAGAGGGGACAGAGAAGGTGTGGTGCGGCCGCTGACTCCGGGGTCAGACTATGGCCGAAGCTGGACCGATGATTTGACGACTTCTGACGGCCGTGGCTCGCCTTTGTCTTTCGTTGGAGCCAACGATGCGATCTCCCCACTGCATGGACAGGCAGGAGGTGATGACGGTGCAGGCGCAACATTCAGTCCCATCAGTCGCATGGGTGCGAAGACGGACCTGTTGCGCAACGCCGAAGGGTGCGCTGATGATGCCCCGGGCCTTGCCGCGGCAGCGCTGCGGGTGGAAGCCAAGAAACAGCTCTTGCAGCGCTTGCTGGGTGGGCTTCAGCTCGATTTGCTCGATTCTAATGATACACGTGCGCCGAATAGGGACCCAACCGCAACCGCAAACAACGGCCAAGCCGGCCCTCAGGTGCTCCCGAGCTGGAGTGCCGTGAACTACCAGTACCGCCCCACTTCTGCGGGCTCTGGTGCTGCTGGCGAAAGTGGCGTTGGTGGCAACAGTTCCAGCACTAGCGGCGGAGGTGTCGGCGGCAGCGGTAGTAGTTTCCCGACAGACGCCACTATTGGAAGCCCTACGAGCAACTACAGCAACAACGGTGGCCTTTGGTTTGGAAGCACGAGCCTCGGGAGCATCTTGCAAGCGCCTCACTCGACGCCTGGTTCCACCTTTGTGGCGCGGCCAGACGCGGATGACTTCATGGCTCGCTACGGGAGCAGCCTCGCGGAAATTGGCGGCGATAATGGTGGTGGTGTTATTGGCGGGGACATTTACTCTTCGTCTCCGACTCCTGGCACTGCTGCTGCGGCATATCAACAGGAAGCAAGCAAGGAAGAACGCGCCGAGGAGCACGCTGCGGCCGTGAAGGCAGCTGAAGCGACCAGCGCGATTGCCGCGCGCGCAGTGGTCAAGCAGGCGAATGCTACTGCCCTCCAGGAGGCCCAGGCTGCCGCTGCGGCAGCGGCTACCAAGGCCGAAAACACCGCGGCGGTCGCGGCCTCCCTGGTGCGCGCACGAGCGCAGGACGCAGCCGTGGCGGTCGAGTCTGCAGACGCAGCGTGCGCTGCTTACGCCGAACAACTGGTAGACGAGGCTGCTACGCGTGCCGCTAGTGGGGTGGAAGAGACCCCTGAGGAGACCGCGTCTCGACTAGTCGCAGAAGAGGTCCACGCCAAGGCATTAGCCGACAACCGAACCGCTGCCTTGGTGAGCTCTGAAGTCGCGGTCCAGGAGCAGCAAGCGGCTGAGGAAGCGCTGCAGACCGCAACCAATGCTGCCGCGGTCGCTCGTCTAGCCGAACAGAAAGCGCACCATGCGGCCATTCAAGCGGCGCTCGAGGCAGAAACAGCTCGAGCAGCCGACAAGAAAGCTTCGAAAACCGTGGCGCAGCTCGAGAAGAAGAAACAGAGCGCTTCTTCTTCTTCTTCATTGGCAAGCCCAGGGCAATCCTTCGCCAACAACAGCAACCTGGTGCTCAAACTCCCCGTTGGAAACACCGTCATCGGCAGCTACAGCGACAACAACTACAGCGCCTATGACGTCGACAACTCCTCGTTGCTCGAATTCGATACCGACGCGGACGCCGTGCGCGTGTGGCTCAATCCTCCCCGCCAATTAGGGCAAGCCATCGGCCAGCGCCCACTGAAGCCGGCGTCGCAACGCCCGTCGTCTCAGCAGCAGCGCACGCGCCCTGCGTCTGCGGTAACCCCAATGTCACCGTCCATGCAACCTCTGGCTTCTCCTGGCGCTGCAGCAGCTGGTTCGACTTCGCCCGGGGGCGGTGCGGGCGGCATACTTGCGCAACCTCTGTCGGCGGACTCGTTTGAGCGTCACTCGGCGAAAGCCTTGCCTCACCCTATGGAGCTCTTCGAGGGCCTGACGCCGACGATTCCCGGCGCCTTATCCGACGAAGGCCTTGGAGGCTCGCGCCCTCCTCACTTCGCGATGATGGACCAACTCGGGTCCTTCGGCAGTTTTGTCAGTTACGGCAACAGCTCCTTGGGCTCGGAGTCGCCTCGCACGGCGCTGCTGCGCAGCGAACGCGGTGGTGCCGACGGCTACATGATCGCCGGCGGGTCGCCCGACGGCCAAGGCCGAGCCGACGGCCTGGAAACCCTCAGCGGGGTCGGCTTCGGGAACAACGAACCGTCGCTGGAATTCGGCTCGATCGGCGGCAGCACTCTGCTGAGCCCCGAAGGGTCTTCCATCTTTACTCCGGTCAACATCGACGCCAATGGTGCTGGTGGTAGTGGTGCTGGTGGCGGTGGCGGCGGGTACATTCTGCCTTACTACGCGGGCAGTTTCAGCAGCGACGACGACAATTCGTCGGTGGCCTCGTCGATGTCCACAGGAGCCACCGAAACGAGCCCTTTGAAAGCCGACTCCCTGTATTCCCTGAACGACAACAGCTTGCCCTCGTTGCCGGGACCACCCGAACTCCTCGAGCCCTCTTTCAACGCCATTCGTCCTTCCACTCCCGACTCCGTGTTCCCCCTGGCCACGAACAACGCAGCTTCATCGCCGCCCGTGCTGCTTCCTCTGAACGACGGCAGCGGCAATGCCTTGAATTCGCCGCCTGAATCCCCCGAGAAATTGCCGACGCTGCCGCGGCCTTCCACTCCCGACTTCCCACTGGGGCTGCCGCCGTCGCAACCCGGAGCGCCCGGGTTAAGCTCCAATCGTCTCAGTGGCGGCGGCGGTGGCGTGGGCAGCGACATCGCCGAAGCAGTGGCCCGCACCCGCTTGCGGTTAGCCGTCGTGAAATCTGGCTCGACTTCGAGTTCGTCGTCTTCGTCGTCGTCGTTCTCAATGCAGCCCCAGCAGGCGCTGCTGGCGGGGATGGAGCTCACGCCTCGTCTGGGCCACGTGGCAGGCCACCCAGGCCCGCAGCTGCTGTGGCGCGGTGGGGCCGTGCAACGGCAAACGGGCCGCGTCTTCATGTTGGCGATCTCATCGCTAGCGCCTTCCAAACCTCCCAAGAAGGAACAGAAGAAAGCTCTCGAGGCGCAAGCAAGCGGCGACGAAAAGAAAGGCGCTGGCGGCGCCGATAGTGGTGACAACAAGAACGATAACGAAAGTGCAGCCTTGTTGGATGACATCAACTTAACGCCACGGAGCGATGGAGAAGA
>Ga0307982_1003102_pt1 | contig 13295 bp, 8 predicted proteins | sample OrgLakmetagen989_FD_201847 | JGI IMG/M metagenome (GOLD analysis project Ga0307982, IMG submission 201847) | Saline water microbial communities from Organic Lake, Antarctica - #989 | ecosystem: Environmental > Aquatic > Non-marine Saline and Alkaline > Saline | place: Antarctica: Organic Lake... | reverse complement strand
GGCTCAGATACGTATTTTCCAGTGTCAACTGGGCATCCTCCAGGGCAATTACAGCACCGTTCGGACGATTTTGCTTGTGGAAGCGCGCCACTGCGAGTGCAGGTCACGCTCCCTGGTGATTCGCCAACGGATCCGCACACGCTGGAGGTGCCGCTGTGGACACCCGCAGAACTTCAACGCACCGGCGCAGTGGCCTGCAGCTCCTGGAAATTGCAGCCCAAAGAATGCGCAGCGCTCGTGATTGCGCTCGCCGAGCACGCCGCGCCGTTTGCTGCGGCTGAAGCATTGGGCTTGCCACCGCCGCAACACAAACCAACGCCCTCGGAACCGTTCGTGTTTTTGCACCACGAAAAGTGCGCAGGCACCTCGCTGCGGCGCGTGCTGGCGCGCTCAGCGCTACAGGCCACAGGCCCCAACACATTTCACATTCCGTGCTTCGATCCCATCGACGCAAGTGGCCCCATCATTGACCTGGCGCCAGGGTCGCACCGCGCCTCGTGTATGAGCTTTGATTTGACCCCCGTGCCAGGCATTTACCGCGACCAACTTGCCGTGCTCGGTGGCCACTTCGCTTGGGGTGTCTGGCACCAAAGAGATTTAGATCGCAATCTTTCTATGAGTGAAATCAGCGAGCATCTACCAGAACACTCACTGCCAAACCCACTGCCTGTGGCGGCAGTGCCTCGAGTATTTCTCATGCTCCGCGAACCTATTTCACGCGTAGTGTCCCTGTACTATGAGCGTCTTGAGCCACAGACTCAGGTGCCACTCAATGCACTCTCTGAGAACGAGTTCGCGTTTTACTTGGAGAACTTTCGTGGCTCAGCGTATGGGCGATGGCGAGATGAAGGTTTTCAAAACGCCGCATGCAAAATGCTTTGTGACCTTCACACGCACAAGGGGAAGGAGCCCAGCGAGGTAGACGCTGCTGCTGCAGCTACCCAGGTCAACACGATACTCGCTGTGGCACGCCTTCAATTATGTGTAGTGGGTTTGACCCATCGGTGGGAGGACACCAAGCGCGTGTTCGCCTTTTGGTTCCCTTGGGTAGATTTCGCAGCGGCAGGTGATGTTCAAGAGAATACGAGCCGAAAGAGCAGCAGCGCAGTTGAGACCCGAGATTCACTAAAACCTGCACACCTGGCACGAATCATTTCGGCCAATCAGTGCGACCTAGCTGTATATGCCGCAGCAGAGGAGAGATTCGATTTGCAGCTGCAAGCCCTTTCTACCACTTGGGCATAGGTATTGTTAAAACTTTCTACTTCTAGCTTTTAAAATTAGCGAGCAGCGAGTTACATTCGATTGGCCCCTCTAGCCAGCGAATGTTCACAAACCAGAAACAAACACAGCAATAATACATGATTCTTGATGAACCCTTTTACCTCCACGCCCTTGTATTGCTCATCGATAAACAAAACTAATGAATTTGAAGTAGCCAACTGCCCTATCTCTGAGATCCCAGGTGCGAGGGGTATGTATAAAAAGTAAAAAAGCGTTTCTATTTTTTTTTGAAATGCACTTGCAAGTAACTAAAATGCGGTTTATATTGTTCTTTGAAATGCCTCAATCCGGAAACCGTCGCTACGGGCGACACCGCCTTTATATGCTTCTGGCTTTGGCTTTCAAAACTTACAAAATCATTAAGCTCTTTCGGGCGGAATAACTAAGGTCAGAGCACCTGAATCATACGAGGCCTTTTTGCTCTCCCAGTGTGCGCAGTCTTGGGTACGTATTTCTTCGTTATTAGCTGCTATTTATATTTCTTTGACACAAAACATGGAACATCCTGTTGCTCATAATTCTGGTCACAACCGGTCTGCGCTATTCGCAGAGACAGTGCTTACACATGAAACATGAAACCAATTGAAAGTTTCTCAATTGCTTGACGTAAAGGATGCGATGACTCCACGGGGAGATTTCATCTTTTTGCCAATTTCTTCTATGAGAAGCTGTATTTCATCTTTTTGCCACTTCCTTCTATAGGAAGGTGTACGTTTGGCAAGTCTTTTTGAAGGCCCATATCATGGAAAACATCTGGCATGTATCTTCATTCACGAAAATCATCTTGATTGTACCGCATACGTGAAATTTTATTGATGGCGAAGGTTGCCACGCTTGCCACCAGTATTGCCACCATCACACCAATGTCCTGAGCACTGAGAGCACCGATCTTGCGATTCAGCGCACCAACCAACGGCTTTCGATGCTTCCGAGCACTGGCCGCCACATGCGCTGCTGTCGTTAGGCCAGTAACAGCAATAGCCTCCAGTATCACTGCTCTCAGGTTGAGGAGCAGGAACAGGCGCAGGAGGAGCTGGAGCTGGAGGAGCTGGAGCTGGCGCTGGAGGAGTCTCAGACGACGATTCGCCGGCACACCAATGTCCTGAGCACTGAGAGCACCGATCTTGCGATTCCCCACACCAGCCGACGGCTTTTGATGCATCAGAGCACTGGCCGCCACACGCACTGCTGTCGTTAGGCCAGAAGCAACAATAGCCGTTGGCGTCGCTGTTCTCGGGTTGAGGAGCAGTGACGGGCGCAGGTGCAGGAGGAGCAGGTGCAGGAGGAGCTGGAGCAGGAGGAGCTGGAGCTGGAGGTGCTGGAGCTGGTGCTGGAGGAGTCTCGGACGACGATTCGCCGGCACACCAATGTCCTGAGCACTGGGAGCACTTTCCTTCCGATTCCCCACACCAGCCGACGGCTTTTGATGCATCAGAGCACTGGCCGCCACACGCACTGCTGTCGTTAGGCCAGAAGCAACAATAGCCGTTGGCGTCGCTGTTCTCGGGTTGAGGAGCAGGAACGGGCGGAGGTGCAGGTGGTGCAGGTGCAGGAGGAGCTGGAGCAGGAGGCGACGGTGCGGGTGCAGGTGGAGAAGGTGTAGGAGGAGCTGGTGCAGGAGGAGGGTTTGATGGCGTGTTGCCGCCGAACTGCACATCGATAACGTTGTAGAAAGCCATCGGAGTATCCCCTACGTCCCATACAGCAAGGATGATGTGGTACCCAGAGTTGCGTGACGGCAGGTCGCACGTGTGCGAGAGCGTGAAAGGTGGTTTCACCATGTTGCCAGCGACGGTGCAGAACGGGTTCAGGTCGAATGACGAGCGCGAAAGGGGCAAATTAGGATTCCAGCCTTCTTTGGTCAGGTAGTAGCGCCAGTCGCGGGTCACATGGTTCGCGGTGAAAACCCACGAGAGATCGATCGACCCTGCTTGAACGTTGGTCTTCGCCCAACGCCCGCTGGACTGTTCATCCAACTCAAGAAACAGCCCTTGCGTCTGCGAAGGCGCTTCTCCGTCAGCGGAGGCGATACGTCCGTTGGGTGGACCAGAAGATGGAAATCCTTGAGGGCCTTCAAGGCTCTGCGGTTCGTAGATGATGAGCCCACAGTTTTGGTTGACGCCATCAACACATTTCTTGGCGCGACTCAAGGTAACATAACCATGTGAGTGCACACCATGGAACTTGAATGAGGCAAGGAGCAGGAAGAGAAGATGGTTCATCATTGTTGATTATGTTTATTTTTGATTTTAACCCGATCTTGGTATCTTGTCGGTGTTGTTGAGAGTTGTAGGTAATGACATTCGGTCGAAGAAGAATGACAGAAGGTAGAGCGAAGGAGCGAATGTATCACAATTTCGAACTTAATCACGTGCTTATGTTGCACGCAACAACATGACGTTGCCCTGTCTAGGTTGTAGTGGATACCTTTGGTCCTATACTACTATCATATGTAGTACTAATCTGCTGCAGCGCTTCAAAGTCAGCACGATTTACAGTCTTTGCGCACTTATGTCTTGTCAAGCGTAGCATTTTAGTCTCAGCAAAAGTTTTCGTGAACTCGAACATGGCATTGGTCATCGATGATGAGTATTTTGTCTTCATGCGTATCCACTTTCTTGATGATCAACTCTGCTTCACCGCTTAACATTATTGAGGTGAATAAAAATAATTAATTTCTTCTTACTGAAGTGATTACATCAAATTTAGGGCTCTAGCTAGGCTCCAGATTCCAGACTACTCTGTGCTCGATACTTGAATCATGCTATGAATGACAATTATTGCTTTAACGAATTCATTGATATCTGCTTTGATTTGATCCAAAAGGAAATATCCAAAAATTGAATGCTTCTTTTTCGAAAACACACGCCACGCTTCTTCAATGGTCCAAATCATTTCGATCTTTACGTCTCCGTGCAACTTACAATTTTCATTTAAGTTGAATTCAAAATCTTAGACATTTTAAAGAGGTGGCAACCACCTAAACTGGCAGCGAGTAGGAGCACTTGTTCTTAGACAATGGCAATCTGTGTTCTCTGCTTCAGATACAACAAGTATAGTACTTCTCAGTAAGTGAGATGAACAATTGGCCTACTCTTTGATCTCAGAAGTCTAGTTTTTGTGAGGTCTCTGGACGATGTTAATGGTCGCAGTTTAGAGCGCCTTGTGAAGTCATTAGTGCGGACAAAGGCCTTAAGTTTAGTCACCAACTTCATTTATCACTTCGTTCGCTTCGAGAAGTACTATCATAGTAATCCTGAACGCATTGAGACAACTTCTTCCATTCATGCTCGATCTTTATTATCATGAGTGGTGAATGTTCCTCCTTCTAATAAATGGCTCATCATAGCTTCAAATAGATACATTGCTTGCATCAATTCTACAAGCTGGAGCAGCAGCATCATAAGACCTGAACATCTGACATACATCCTCTCTGACCCAACAATCAGGGCAATTTGGCCTTGAGGTGGATGAGAAGTAAAAATGACTGCAATTACTACAATTTTGATTTTTTTTGTGCGTGGAAATCGATAAAATACCAAATAATAAGGAAGCCTCAATCGGCTTCATCACATGCGCTGTTATACAAATGGAATATCTACTTCAAGAAACAATAATTCTTCAGCCAATTACTCGAATTAGTGTCATATGAAGTCGTCTAGTTACGGAAGTCTGCTAAAGTTTCATCGGTGAATTTTACTTGAATTATCATGATTTAAAAACAGCTTAGACAGATATTAGTGAGCCTGCACATTAGTTGCGGCAATTTCTCATGTACACAAAACATAAATTTAGACGATTGTTGCGAAAACTTTTCGATTGGACTCAATCGCTGTGCTCAATTTAATTATAGAAAGCAGCAAACTTGAATAGCTATTCATGAAGGTGCCATTGCGTCGTGCGCTGCACCAGAAAAATACTACAGGTATGGTGATGCAATCATGGATTATTTGCGGCGAAGGTTGCCACGCTTGCCACCAGTATTGCCACCATCGCACCAATGTCCTGAGCACTGCGAGCACCGATCTTGCGATTCAGCGCACCAACCATCGGCTTTCGATGCATCAGAGCATTGGCCATTACAAGAACCACTGTGGTTGGGCCAGTAACAGCAATAGCCGTCGGCATCATTATTATTAGGTTGCGGAGCAGGTGCAGGAGGAGCTGGAGCTGGAGGTGCTGGAGCTGGTGCTGGAGGAGTCTCGGACGACGATTCGCCGGCACACCAATGTCCTGAGCACTGAGAGCACTTTCCTTCCGATTCCCCACACCAGCCGACGGCTTTTGATGCATCAGAGCACTGGCCGCCACACGCACTGCTGTCGCTAGGCCAGAAGCAACAATAGCCGTTGGCGTCGCTGTTCTCGGGTTGAGGAGCAGGTGCAGGTGGTGCAGGTGCAGGAGGAGCTGGAGCAGGAGGAGCTGGAGCAGGAGGAGTTTTTTTCTTAGGTGCTGGTGCAGGAGGAGGGTTTGATGGCGTGTTGCCGCCGAACTGCACATCGATAACGTTGTAGAAAGCCATCGGAGTATCCCCTACGTCCCATACAGCAAGGATGATGTGGTACCCAGAGTTGCGTGACGGCAGGTCGCACGTGTGCGAGAGCGTGAAAGGTGGTTTCACCATGTTGCCAGCGACGGTGCAGAACGGGTTCAGGTCGAATGACGAGCGCGAAAGGGGCAAATTAGGATTCCAGCCTTCTTTGGTCAGGTAGTAGCGCCAGTCGCGGGTCACATGGTTCGCGGTGAAAACCCACGAGAGATCGATCGACCCTGCTTGAACGTTGGTCTTCGCCCAACGCCCGCTGGACTGTTCATACAACTCAAGAAACAGCCCTTGCGTCTGCGAAGGCGCTTCTCCGTCAGCGGAGGCGATACGTCCGTTGGGTGGACCAGAAGATGGAAATCCTTGAGGGCCTTCAAGGCTCTGTGGCTCATACGCAATGAGCCCACAGTTTTGGTTGACGCCATCAACACATTTCTTGGCGCGACTCAAGGTAGCATAACCATGTGAGTACACACCATGGAACTTGAATGAGGCAAGGAGCAGGAAGAGAAGATAATTCATCGTGGTTTAAATTCAATTGTTGAGAGTTGTAGTTAACATATTCGGTCGAACAAGTATGGCAGAGTTAGAAGGGAATGGGAAGGGAATGCGATCTATTCGGCACAGCGTATCAGAACGGAATCGTGGAATCACGTGCTTATTGTTGTACGCAACAAGTGCACTTCTTAAATCAGTCTACCGTACCGTTTTTTTAGGCTTAAGTTTCACTTTCAGTATCAAAGCGTTCACTTCTTTACTACTTATAAGTAGTGCACGTAGAGACAATACTTGCCCAGAGTTGCAGACGAAGTATCACATATTTCAAGCAAGAAGTCATCGTTGTTAAAATTACACACAATGAAAAATGTATTATTCTGTAGCGAAGGGCTCATAGATACACTTGATATTAGTATCATTAGAAGTAAGTCTATGGTTAGAGTACGAGAAACCTTGATTGCTGTGCTGCTGAAGGTGCGTTTTATACAATACAGTATTTGTCAAGCGTCAAGAGCCGTGCAAGTGGAAGCGGTGTATTACTGATTGGTGAGTTGTGCATATATTCGGGTCCTGTTTGTGTCATCGTCCGTCGTAAGTAAAAATCTGTTGCAACACAAAGAGGCGGGCGCACGTGGAGAAGTACCGAAATACCCAGTGCGGGAGGAGATGCTCGTGCGGCTGTACAAACTGCAACCCGCAGCACAGAAACACAGAAAGCACTTACACAAGCAGACTAACTTATTTCCAAAGCCTCCTTATGCATGATGGCTGAAGGACACTTCTGCCCGCAGCATTGGCTTCTGTATCACGCAAAAAGACACTCAGCCCATTGAGACTTGTTCTGAAGATTATATTTTTCTCTTGCTATATGTTACATAGGTAATTCTTTTGTATTTAGGGAGCATTTCTAGACTAGACTAGACTAGACTAGACTAGACTAGACTAGACTAGACTAGAAGACTAGACTAGACTAGTCTAGTCTAGTCTAGACATCCAGGCGGCTAAGTTATACTTTGCGGCAGGTTCCGAGGGGCTACTCCTTGAGTGGAAGTAACGAGGCTTATGGCCCGCGAAGAGAGAAAGCGGAAACAAAATTTGCGATTGTCATATACGAGTAAATATATACCGTAGCATTATTCTATAGGGTAAATAAATCGCAGTATTTTCTTTCGTGTACCCAGGATGGTTTTAAAATTCGTTATTTGCCATTTATCTCCAATCTATCTTGCGTTAATGTGATAACGATACGCAGTCCATCGCGCGGTGAATTAGCCCTAATGCAGCTGATAGTTATGTCGCATTTCCTTTCTGCCCACTGAGCACAAAAGCGCTCCATATCTTAAAACTCAATCAAGATACGAAAGTTGGCCATCTCGTAAACCCTCGGTTTATTTAGCTGTTTTGCGGCCATGTCAGCCACAGACCCGCACCGAGGGGGTTGAAATAAAAAATAAAACGTATGTTTACGTAAATGCAAACGACACGTAGTTTTGCCCTCTGGCTAGCGGGCCATTTCCTGGCGTAATTTCCGAATCAGGTCTCAATTTCCGAGGAATACACCATTTCCCAAGATCACGGCTCTACGTATTAGGATTTCGGTCCTGCCTTGACAACTAAATTGACACAACACAACACACAACCGTACTACAGAGTACTGTCGTACCGTCGTTAGTCTAGTCTAGTTAATACTCCCCAAAATACAAAGAAACACCACTGTGGCAAGTAGCAACAGAAAATATAACCTTCAGAACAAGTCTGACTGGGCTGAGTGTCCTTTTGCGTAATGCAATTGTAATCATTTTCTCTCGAGGTGCGTGCCCTTCAGCCGTCAGGCATCAGGGGGTTTGGGAATGGAGTGAGTCAGCTGTCTCCACTTCGACCTGTCCTTGGCAATGGCGATCCACTCATCGAAGTCCTTCGAAATGCCCTTACTTTTGAGCGCGTTCTCCAACGTCCTGCCCCAAGTCATCTGTGGACAACCAATCGGTCGAGAATGCGATACCCAACCAGTCAGTAACTGCCGTAGCGCCCGGCTCATGGGCATACGTGCGACGTGGCCAGCCCAACGAAGAATCCGATTATGAAAGTAACTGCCGATGTCAAGAATGCCCAAGCGACGGAAAAGACTCGCGGAAGTGATATGGTGGCGGAGGGTATCATGGAGGTTCACACGGCACATGCTACGAGCACACCTGTTATGGAAACTTCGAAGGCGCTTTAATAAATCTTCACGCAAGGACCAAGCTTCACAACCGTAAAGTAAAGTAGGCAAGATAAGAGCCTTGTATACTTCACCCTTAAGTTCCTTCGAAAGATACTTGTCAGCAAAAATGTTTTTTAGAGCGCCAAAAGCAGCCGTCGTTAGGGTTCGTAAAAATAAGTATTGCCTACACATGCGAATTTTCGGTGCCAAATAAGTAATTTTATAAGTAAATAAGTAAGAGATTTTCCCTTTCCCCCCCCAAAATGGAACCTTAGAAATCGGACTTCCAAGAATTGTACTTTATCGCCCTAATATATGGTATCTACCACCATATATACCGTATTTACTTACGGTAATTATTTACTTATTTGGGTCAAAACCGTTAATTTTATTGTTTTTACGAACCCAAACCGTCGTTTAAGTTACCGTCGTGACAACTGTGCGTGGTGTGGCGGTAGGGTTGATAAAAATTTTTATTGTTTTTACGAACCCTAACCGTCGTTTAAGTTACCGTCGTGACAACTGTGCGTGGTGTGGCGGTAGGGTTGATAAAAATAAGTATTACTTATATATGCAAATTTTTTTTAGGCCAAATAAGTAATTTTATAAGTAAATAAGTAATAGATTTTACCACTTTTTCCTGAAAATGGGACTTCCTAAAACCGGGATTCTAAAATTGTTACTTTCTCGCCCTAATATACGGTATATATCACCGTATATGCCGTATTTACTTAACTATTTACTTATTTGGGTCAAAACTGTTACTTATTTTCACGAACCCTATGTGACGGTGAAATAGAGTTGCGAGCGAGCGAACTCGCGAACTAACTTTATAACTGCTAGTAGGCAGAACAAAAAAACATGAGCGCGCGCGCACTCGATCTAGTGGTATTTGGAGCAACTGGCTTCACCGGAGCAGAAGTAGCCGTGGCGCTTGCTCAATGTACTTTCCCTGGCATTACATGGGGTATCGCGGGTCGAAGCCGCGACAAGCTCAAGGCGCTTGCGGCGCGATGCGAAGCCGAAGGCTCCGTGCGGCCGCCCATCCTGTTGGCAGATTTGGACGACATCGATGCCATGCTGGCTTTAGCTAGGAGCGCCCGACTGTTGATAAATTGCACAGGGCCCTACCGTTTCTTTGGGGATGCTGTAGTTAAAGTGTGTGTGGCTTCGCAAACCCATTACATGGATTTATGCGGTGCGTACACTGCCAACACTGCGCGGCATTTTCTGCCCGCATATGCTAGGTAGCTGAGACCTCAACATGACTGCTATTTTTGTGCTTGCTGCATAATCAGGTGAGCCCGAGTTTTACGACCGCAGCCTGCTCGACTGGCACGCCTCGGCAGTGGTCTCGCAATCCTTGGTGGTGCACGCTGCTGCGTGGGACTCCGTGCCCGCGGACGTTGGCACCTTGCTCGCTGCCCGGCAGTGCCTTCGAGACACCGGGCAATTAGCTGCGCGCGTGGAAGTGCTGCATCGCTTCAGTGGTGTAGCTGCAGCTCACGCCACCACCTTCGAAGCAGCAGTTCACGGCTTTGGTGCTGCATCGGATGGTAGCTTGAAGAAGCTGAGGGCTGACGTACGCCGACGCTACCCTGACCCTCCAAATCTCGTTGCTCATCGCAAGGAAGTGAAAGGCTGCGTGAAGAGTACGAAGGTGGACTCCTGCTCTATTGTATCGCCGCACAATGCACAAGTATCTTCTCGATTCTAACGCTGCATATGTAACAACGCAGTACGCATTAGTGGTACCGTACTTATTACTCACTTTCTCCTACTATTCTCTTCTCACTTTTTGGGATCATTGCTTCACCGCAAGTAGCTCGGCTGGTTCGGATGGGACCCTAATTTCAGCGCCTACCGCGTTCGCTTTCCTGGCTCTGACGCTGCTGTAGTTCGCTTCAGCCAGCGCTGGCTCGCCTCAGCAACGGTCCAAGAGACTGAGCTCCTAGGCTTCGAGAACCATGGCGCAAACACACCTGAAGCGCTGTGCCCACCGGTAGCGGTCTCTGTGCTGGTAGATACCTTACAAGGGCTCCTTCTCGTCTCAGTCTATGGGCTCGTCTTTACGCTGCTCGCTAAATTTGCCTGGGGCCGGCGATTGCTTCTTGCGAACCCTAGCCTCTTCAGCAGCGGCGTCTTCACGCATGAGGGGCCTTCCAAGGCTCAACTAGCAGAAGCTACCTTTACTACCACACTGTTAGCGTACCCTGCGCCGAGATGTTCGGATAACAAAGCTGTAACTCCAGCATCTGCGGCAACTGCGCCTTTAGCGATCGCTATTAGTGGTCCCGAGCCAGGGTACGTTGCCACTCCAAAGATTGTCCTTTCGCTGGCGGCCACGCTCCTGTTCGCAGACAAACGCGCTTCTCCATCGCAAGACACCAGTGGTGCAGCCCCGGCCCTTGAGAAAGGCAAAGACTCAGCAGGAAATACTTTCAGGTACCGGTCTGCACCTTACGTGTTGGCGAGGACATCAGGGTGCTGTACGCCAGCGGCGCTACTGGGATCTGGTGCTGCGCTGGATGCATTCGTGTCCAGGCTTGAGACAGTCGGCATCGCTATCACTGGTGTCAAGTAAATCTAGTTATTCACAATTGACAATAGGCATCTCCCATAACGGACCCGCCGTGGTGGTTTATATTTTTTGTATGAATTGAAGTCAATACACCATAACTGAACCATAACCATAACTATAATTGCCAAACGGACGTACAGGCCAAGGAAAGGCACCAAATCCAATTGGCATTTCTTTGGTATCATAATTTTTTATTCGGCATTGAAAAGTAGAGACATACAGGAACGGTCGTACAAGGGAAGATTTCGAATCTCAAAACCAAATACACACCCAAAAGCCTGCATGTAAAAACAAAACCCCCGGTAGTTATGTACAAGATGCATGCTATACGTGGCACCGCACTTAAGATGTTGCCACGCACAGGCATATTTACACACCAACGACAAATGGCCTTAAACTGTCATCGGTGCTCAAAACGGCAAGCATCTCCACGAGTACAGCGCCCTTTTTGAAAGTCAAAGCATGCACCACTCTGGTTGCCTATTCGCCCTCCTGGAGACGGCCTCACTTGTTGCGAAGCGGTTGTATCTGCAGTATCTTTCGCGGGAAAGTAAGCGCTGTTGTACTTGCGCCTTGTTAGCTCCGCCACGAACCCTGCAGCCTCGTCAGCTGGGGCATGCCTGGCCACGGTGTCTGCTGCTCGCACCCGCTCGGACTGCTCCCGCTCCAGCCGCCGCGCTCTCAGCTCTGCCATCGACAAAACTCCCTGAACAACGCCGTGCGTGGCTTTCCGGCTCTTCCTAGAGTCTGCATCGCGACTGTCAGTGCTTTCCGAGGAGGAAGTGTCGTCGTCGCTCTCCGAACGGGATCGCTTTTTCTTCTTGGCCTTGCTGTCTTTCTTTCTCGCCTTCTTTCCCTTCTTGCTGTGTTTTTTCTCCCGCGTGTGTGTCTTCCTTTTCGTACGATCATTCTCAAGGCTAGACGACACTAGCCATGTGCTGCTGCTGATGCTACTGCTAGTGGCTGCTACGGCTCCATCGCTGCTGGTCACTACGAGCTGCCCCATAGGATCTTGAGCAACTTTACGGCGGTCATTTGCTGCGGTTGACCCGTTCTGAATCCGCTCTCGGATCGTACTGTGATTCGCCAATGCTGCACCGCTACTGCTACTACTGCTACTGCCCATGCTAGTTACTGGAGCCAACTGGGAGCTCGTGACCGCAGGCAGAGCTCCTTTTGCGTAAGTAGTCCACCAGGGCACGTCGCGAGCCCTCTCTTCGCGCGTGCCGCCTAGCCCTAGTGGGTTCACACGGCCCTTCCTAGCCTCGAGATCTTCCTTTGCACGGCGCTCGCGCTCCGCATCTTCGTTAGCTCCTAGGGCATGCTCTGCATCGCTAAATAAATTGATGTGCCCTGATGCCGAGTAGAGGCTTGTGGCACCTTCGTTGCTAACCACCTCACCTGCTGCGGGAGCAACCGCTGCTGCCACAGCTGACTCCATAGAAGAATCTGGGACACTAGGCGCCAACGTAGGCGCAGATGACGATCCTTCTTGAGCATGATGTGCGCGCTTGCGAAGGGTTTCGAGCCTAGCTTCGGCGTCTGTGTCTCGCTGATTCGCCGCCGCCGCTTCGATTGCCTCTGCATGGTCGCGCTCGTCGTTTCTCACTTTGGCAATCGCTTCACGGTTCCAAACGTTCCACTTTTTGTGCGGCAATAGAATGAGTCGCCCCGACATTATTTGTTTGCGCACCTACGTGTAGAATCCAATATTTGTAGCTCGCTCTCGAAGACGAAGACCACCTATGTATTTGTAAGCTTCAAACCTAAACTTCTTCGTTTGCGACAGCTACTAATGTGGACTGCGGGTCTAAAGCCAACAAAGAATTATACCAGCATGCAAAATGTGGCCTCCAATCTAGTCGACTGTATAAGACTCTTGACTCAAGCGCCCAGCATCATGCGCAGTAGCAACACTGATGAACACGTATGTCGAAGCTAGAAGCTAGAAGCACCATCTGGTCTGTAGTACGGAATAAAAATTCTGAGAATCAGGATTTGTTTTACCCGGTAACACATTTTGCGTTACACACAAAAATGAATCGTCGGGACTAGTGATCTAGTGATGACCTAAGAGTGGTATAGTTTTAGTTGGTGTCCGAGGATGTCATTATCTCGAAGTCCAAGCTTGTCATTGCAAAGACGTGAGAAGTGTGTTTTAACCATGAGTGGGGATTAGTTCCTGT
>Ga0307982_1003101_pt1 | contig 13298 bp, 22 predicted proteins | sample OrgLakmetagen989_FD_201847 | JGI IMG/M metagenome (GOLD analysis project Ga0307982, IMG submission 201847) | Saline water microbial communities from Organic Lake, Antarctica - #989 | ecosystem: Environmental > Aquatic > Non-marine Saline and Alkaline > Saline | place: Antarctica: Organic Lake... | reverse complement strand
GCTTTGTTTGCGCAACGCACGCGCATTCCCACTTCTGCCCGCAGCATTGGCTTCTGTGTCATTTGGGTTTGTATTAGTTCGAGTTCGAGTTCGAGTTTGTGCGGTATACCTGGTGCTTCAACAAAAACAAAGTTACCTACTTGGTTTTCTTGGTTACTGCCCCCTCGTCCAACGCCCCTCGTTTCCAAGACCCGTTTCGTCTTTCGCCTTCTTGCTCATTCGGAATTATGACACATTTGTTCTGAGGCCCCAAAAAAATGAACTACCAACGAACAACCCCGTCCCGCCAGCTAGAATAGCTCTTGGTTTGTAGTTCGGAGCCCGGTGTAATATCCAAAACATCTGACCTTTGTTAAGATATTTCTTCATGAAAATTCTCTCTCCACTAGCTCCGTAGTCCAAAAGTGCTCGTGGTGGGTGCTAACGACGGCGCCACCGAGTTGTTCGCTATTGCCACCACTTGAATACCGTTGAGAGTAATCCTGAACACGAGCATTGATGGCAATGAAATCAGGAAGCGGAAAAAAATACGAGAAAGACATCAAAATAACATCAAAATGATTTATTAATAAAATGAAGACGAATACAAGACGGCAAGACGAGAAGGAATTCCGCTGAACAACAAAGCATCTTGTCAAATTATCAGAGGCGGATATGCGGTTACCGGTGCGGGTTTCCGAACGAGCTCAAGAGCACCACTCGCAAGAACGCGCGCGTGCCATCTGCATCCGCCGTGGGGAGGCCTCGTGCGTCATCGTCTAGAGGCATCCACTGCCATTGTGACGAGCAGCACAGGGTGGTGATAGACGTCATGTTGACCCATTGACTCGACGAGACGAATTTCCCGTAAGTGGAAGGGTCGCTACATGGGGGAAGGCAACAAAAAGAAGAATTACAAAAGCATGCCAGAATTTTTGGAACAGACATAACGGAGTTGAAAGGGACTCGATTGAGCAGCCCTCAAATAAAAGAGCACATTTAATTGCAAACATAAATTTTTGTAACCTATTTCAGCAATTACGAAGTTGTTGCGAAATAGAAAAATGCCTGTAAATGCATACTCTCAAGTCACCTGGCCGCCTGAATTTGAACCTTTTCGAGGCCGCACTGATTGGCCGTGGACAGTCGCAAGCGCACTCCGCGTATGACAGCTGACTCATTCCATGACGTTGCTGCATTATTACCGCGGTGATTGTGGTGGTGGTCTGGTGACAGTTGCTGTTGTTGCAAGCCACTTAAAGAGTCCTCCTTATGTTGCTCCGAAGAAGGGAATAGAGGTGCTGGCATTGTCCCCTCGCCCGCAGTGGTTGCACTCGTAGTGTTGGTGTTGGGGTGACGCCAATGTCTCGTGGGTGCATGAGCCGGCGTTGACGGTGGCACAGGAGTGGGCACCGGCGACGGCACGGGCGTGGGGTCCAGCGAAGGCAGCTGGATTTTCAAAGTGATGTACTGGGGAAACGCCACAGTGAGTGCTTCGGAGAGCGGCGAATTTGCACCTATAATACAAATTGAAAACAAAAATAAACGCTGAGCGTATTCCTTCAACCATAATTTACTGCTACTCTGGTTCTCTCACTGTGCTTGTCTCAATCGTACTCTCCTTTCCAGTGAAAGAGGCTGGATCACACAGTCAGGCATGAAGGACAAGGCACACGTGCCTGCCATTTTGTACAAGTCGTGCGGCAGCGAGCACCAGTAAGTCTGGTTGTTGCCGTCGAGTAAGTGGCTCAAGGAGCTCATGCCCTGGTTGGTCGAGATTGCCTCGGACGCAGCACCGCTCGCTTCGACAGCTGTTGACGTGCTGTCGTCGTCACCACTGCTGCGGGTTCTGCTAGGGCTAGGGCTAGGGCTGTTGCTAGTGCTACTGCACGAACAAGCATGCTGCACTTCACCAGTGAACACAGTGTAACCAGAGGTCGCGCTGCTCATCACGATCGACACCTAATTGCCATCCCATGCAATGGCCAATAAGGTTAGAAATTTGTGAAGATTTCATACATCACACAACGACGCTCAATACAATGAGCATTGATTTTCCTTCTGCGCTACCTCTGTCCCGTTGCCTTCTAGGATGCGCATGCCAGCAGGAAGTGACGTCACGTTGCAGGGAGCAGCGTCAACGCAGCACCTGAAGAAGGTACGAGGTTGTATCAAGAGTATAAAAAAAATCAGGTGAGTGATACACATAGTAGCATTAGTGCCAAAAAAAAATCGAATTTTGCCTTGACTGGACTGTCTTTTATTTGGGGTAGCGCGCTATTACAGGGAATTCTTCCGAGGAGAGTAGCCTTAAATAGTTGGAGACTGACCCGAGACAGCTCCCTTCTTCTTTCGACTTTTGAGGAACAGGAACCAAAGCAACCGCCACTAGCATCGCTATTAGGTAGGCAGTGGTGCCAATGCTAGTCTTCAACACCGCGTTGAGGTGCTTGGACCGCCCTCGCTCCTTCACGTGGTGCACATGTTCCGTGTACGTCCGGTGCCGGCCTGTGGTGCCCACAGCGTTCACATCGGTTGGGACACGTGACGACGAAAGGTAGCCAGACGATAGCGCTGCTGCTGATTCTTTTGCGCCTAGATTCTCGTCTTCCTCAAAGCCAGTAGAGAACCCTCGTGACAGTGCTCGTACCAGGCCTGTCGCCGAATCAGCTAACGTGGCACCCAGCCCAGAGCTTTTCTTCACCAGAGGCGGCTGAGTGAACGACCCACGGCTCGCAAATGCGTCTTCGAATTCCGATCCTGAAGAATTGCGCGAGTTCATTCGGCCGATTACTACTGAATTAGTCGCACCTTACTAATCCTGTCGAGGAGCAGCGTGGACACCACTACTTCTGATTGCAACAGTACTGAGTCTAATCACAATTACTAAGGTTAACCATTATGACATATCGTAGTACCTAGCCCCTTCACGCGGCGATATACATAACGGAAGGTTTGGTTGTGATATCTAAAATAGAATGAATTGTGTAGAGGTTCAGAGGCCAACAATTAAATAAAAACTCATCACCGATCGCGAGCTGGCTGGGCTGTGAGCTGTGAGCTCGCGAGCTCGTTTTTTGTTTGTCATGAGATGAAGTAAGTTAGTTCCTTGTTGTTGCCAACAAGAAAGTCTTATTTTGCAGACCTGGGTAAATCCTTCCAATCAATGCTTGTCGTCGTCATCATCAAGTCATCAATGTTTCTTTCGATCATTCAGTGCTGGTGTGCTGGTTGAGTCTGTCTTCAGTGAGTGCTCAAAACGAAAGCTACAATCTAAGTACAAGCTACAAGCTACCTTCGTGTGCAAAGCAAGGCAGCCTAGGGCGCATAAGTGCTTCGCAAACCATCATGAAATCTTTCGGTAAGCCCTTTCAAGACTAGTTATGGATCGATGTGCTTGATCTTTGTTATGCCCACCTCAATCGGCATCATCAAGAGTGCGGTTGCACAATTGTGCGTTGTTCAACCTGGGTTCTAGACCTTGTGCATGAATGTACATGCTACTACTAGTCGCCCTGCTAGAGAATGCTAATGCAAATTCGACGCTTACGTGTACTTCCAGGGTTAATAAAGGCAGCAGTGTGCGTCGGCAGCATGCTCTCAAGCGTGAATGCTTTCGCAGTTAAGACGCTGCCGCCTGTGTTTGCACCTCGCGTGCATGATGTGCGCCGTACTGCGCCTTTACTCAAGTTGCAACCTCCTGGGGTAAGTGCTTGCGCACCTTTTTTAGCAACCTGATCTCACTTTCATGATTCTTTTATCACATTCCAATCTACTGCCTCCAACTCTTTTTGAACTCTCGACTAGCCGGCTACTCGCAAACCCACTGCGCTGAACCCTCGGCCGTCGAAACAAAGCTACGCTCCGCACATCCTCACCACGGTAGAGTGCTTTTAGCACACAACGCTGCATATTTCCTCGAGTAATAACTCAATTTATCTTTTTCTATGCTTATGCCCTTACTTTTTGCTTGTTTCACATCTTTGAAGTAACGCTACTATTGATACCATCTACTATGCGTGTTTCGTGTGCTCGAATATGTGAACGACAGTCGCTGTTCCTGGGCGGGCTGGCTGTGGCGGCTCCAGCTGCTCATGCTGCTGACCCAGCTTCCATGACGGCGTTTCTCGACAGTACTTTGGGCCCGGGATTCGTGCAAGCCTTCAGTCTCATCTTCGTGTCCGAACTTGGCGACAAGGTATGCGTGTGTGTCTACCCGTGTGGAGCAGAAGTGTTGCTTTCCTCTTTGCAGCTTTTTACTAGTTCTGTGTAATCTCTGACACACGATCTCCTGTCTCTCTCGTGACGCTGCTTTATGTATGTTTGTTTGTGTGTTATTTGGTGTTTGTTTTTCTTGGCTTGCAGACTTTCTTCATTGCTGCGTTGCTGTCGGCCAAATTTTCCCGGGTGATTTCCTTCGTGGGTGCAGTGGGCGCTCTCGTGGTGATGACGGGGATCAGCGTGGGCATCGGCCAAGTGTTCCACGCGGTGAGAGCTCGTGCGCGTGGATTTGTGCTGTTTAGCTGCGTGTGCTGCTGCTGATTTTTTTACACGTGCAGTCAACGAAAGGACGTAGAAGTGGAACAAAGTGGCTACATGTGTGTGTGTTTTTTTTGAAGTTTTGAATGCTGCAAGCTCATGACCTCTGCTCGAGTTCTCAATCTCTTTTCCTCCTTCCCTTTTATTTATCTTTCGCTCTTCCTTATATGCTGCAGGTGCCTGAGGGTTTAACGCGGGGACTGCCGATTGACGACTACCTAGCTTGCGCTGCATTTGCCTACTTTGGGTACCGGACGCTGAGCGAAGCGTTTGCCATGGGCGACGGCGAAAAAGGTGACATGATGGCGTTAAATAGTGCTGAGCAATCCTAGCCTAACGTCATCTTTAAACTATCATTTGAAAATTACAACCAAAGTACCCGAAATTAAAACAGTATTGTCGGCTGTAGAAAAAAAGTCCATCGATGTCCTAACTGTATCCGCCCTCTCTGCGCGATAACTTGATAACCAAAAGGTGGCGAGCTAGAGGACGCTGAGGAGGCTTTGGCGGAGCTCGGTGACGACGACGTGCAAGACGGGATGCTTGCCAAGCTGCGCAAGTCGGGCGCCATCGCCCTCGTGGGGCAGGTATTGAATCATGCCACAGTAATATGGTGGTGGTGATAATCTTGGGGTTTTGAGGTTCTGGTTGCTAGGCTAGATTTTAAAAGCTACGGCTTTTTCTTAGGGGCTGGAATATCCTTTGGTCGGAAATGCTCATCCCCGTGTTTGGTTAAGTGCCTTCACCCAAATTATTAAACTCTGCGCCCGCGCTTCCTAGTTCCTCGTCTTTTTTTCTGATCTTGTCGTATCTGATTTTGCTTTTCAACTGCGGCCACATGACAGACTTTCGCGCTCGTGTTCGCGGCTGAATTCGGCGATCGCTCGTTCCTCTCCACCATCGCCCTTGCAGCCGCCCAAAATCCGGTGCGTTGGCATGGCAATAATCTACGCTCAATATGATCAGTGTCCGACGCACACCCTATTCATCAGTCTCACGTTGAGAATCTGTTGGATGTTTTCATTTCCGTTTTATGTGATTGCAGTGGCGCCTATGCTTATTTTGTTGCCATCGCTTCTCATTCGCCAGGTGAGCGTGGCCACGGGCGCCATTGTGGCACATGTAGTCGCCACTGCTGGGGCCGTCGCGGGCGGCGCGATTTTGTCCGAGTACATTTCCGAGAAAGTGATGGGCTACGTGGGCGGCTCGCTCTTCATTGTGTTTGCGCTGACGACTGCCATCGGGTTCTTTTGAGCGCGAAACCATCGAAGTATTGATGGTTTGCGTTTGCGAGAGAAAGGCACTCCGCTAATTCTTGGTCAAATTTTGACCTGTATTCTATATTTGGCACCGTGCCGTATCTCAGGCAGGGCCGAGGCCCATAGCTCTACTATAGAGGGTGCCTCGAATGGGCAGTCGCAAGGTTTGGTGCACTGGTATTCCTGTATCCTAGCTCGAACCGCGCCAGGCCCGCGCAATCGGCCGATTGGGCATTGAGCTACTCGTAATGTCTGATGTCTAAAGAAGGTCTCATATATAGTATATGGCCTACGAAGCATCATTGAAATCCGAATAATAAGACAACCCGCTACTTGCTTCATCTGCGTTTAGTTATTATTATTATGCACGGCCCTGCGTTCTGCTGGCTTTTTAACTTCTAAACTTTCTAAAGGAGCCTGTAGACTCCACTGCTCTTGTATCTACACTCTTGACTAAAGGCCAATTGGCATTGCCAGAAATGGCGATTTGCTATGTGTTCGCAAAGAGCAGGAGCAGAAGCTAGGAGCAGCAGGGGAAAGTACGGAGTGGAGATGGAACAAGAACAAGAAACAAGAAACAAGAAATAAATGACCACGTGCCGCGTGCCGTGTGAACTCTGGCCGTGTAAACAAAAAAAGTCGGCTCGATGCACGAACTGATGGGCAAAGTCAAGCTAAAGACACCGCATCACGCTGGTTAGACTCGAACTTCATCGAAGTGCGAGCCTTGAGGGATTTCCAGTTGAGCCCCATCTAGGCCTACTTCTGCTTCTGCCACATCCATATGGACAGCGCAATCAGCCAAAGTCACTTCTCCACGAGGAGTCTTCTTAGCTCGCTTGCCACTTCGATTATCTTTCCTGTTCGGAGGGAATCCGCGGAGGCCCAGCCTCTGGCGCGCCGTGTAGACGGCGCTTCGGCCCACCTCTGAAAGGCCATTTTGCTCGCGGTCTTCATTCACAAGCTTAAAAGAAGTATCCAAACCAACACCGCTTTTGAAGTGGTCAGAGACCATTTGCTCTTCCGTTGATCCTGCAGTTATCACTTTGCCGAGCCCGCCACCCGTCCCAGGTTTTCGTTGAAGGGCCGTACTGGACTCGATCCTTGTAGCACTGCATGGCGCCATTTAGAACTCGGGTCACTACCCCGTGGGAGCCCCGTGGTATGTTGAGATGCCTCGCAATGCTCGAAATTGTGCCGTCCCGTCCGCCCCATTCGCTTTCAGGAGGTGCGTGGGCCGAAAGCAACGGCAATTGCTTCCCGGCGATGCTCACCGGTTATGACTTCACCGTAGCCGTCGTCACGCTCGCTAATTCTTATTCCGCCATCCGACTCCTCGTCATCAGGCTCGTCAGGACTTCTAGCTGCAGCCTCGGTAATCTCGACAAATTCTTCAACTACTTTAGGTTGCGGGCCACGAGTAGCAGGATTAGACCTTTGTTTGCGGCGAATGCCGATGTGTTTCCCGTTGTTGCACGGCATTATTGAAATCCTAAGTAGCAGCACTCAACTCAATGCTACTGAAGCTGGCTAGCTGCACGGGTAATTTCGATCTTTTCCTACGAACTTAAAAACAAGGTACATCACACAGTAAGCAAGGTTACGAGTTCTTAGAAGCCCCGAACCCCTTGCTATGAAGGGTCAGCCTTAGTACCGTCACGAGCTAGCTTCTGAAGTGAGATGCTTTTGAATTTTTGATGTCACGAAGAGCAGCTCGACACAACTACAGGTAGCTCGACACTCGACGCTCGACGCTTGCTTGATGCTCGACGTTCAATGTTCGACCGAGCGTTCGACGACCGACGACAACTCGTCAGATTTTTTTGTTTGGTATCTTTTCTTCGAACATTTTTATCCATATCATCAGGACGTGATCAGGTCATCTTTACTCGTACTACAGATAGAAAGGCTTGAAGCCCTTGTTAAGCTCTTTACGCTGTGATGCAAGGGAGATCTCCTCGTTGTTGCCTATACATTCCGTGCCAGTATCTGGCCTAAGCTAGCTAGACTGAATCTTACAGTCAGATAACGCTATCCTGCCGCCCGCCGATTTAGTCTCTTGTTATCTCAAATATGGCCAGCAGTTATACATGGGCCCTCGTTGGGCTCTCCTTCGGCTGCACTATGATTATCACATCTTTGCTCTTTTTTGGCCATATACGTGGGGCAATCGTGTCCACTTCCACCACGGGCAGCACGTCAGCATGGCGATCACAGCGTTTGTTTTTGCGTGTTGGCCTTGCTGCTCCTCTGCTTGCTCTCGTGTCCGCGGTGGCCCTGCTAGTACAAGGATCCACGCTTGAGTGCGAATTAGTGCAAAGTTTGTACGAAGGCTACACTCTCTATGTCTTTTTCGCACTGCTTTTACTCCATTTTGGCGGCGAGGTGCCTTACGATCACACCTGTTTCTGCTTGTTGAATGGATGACTTGCCATCCACCAAATAATACTTCTTCCATCATCATACTTGGCCTTACTCTAGACGCGTAATATTTCGCGTCGTCGTAACACTGCACGGCCTCACTATTTTTCCTTTGTGCTTGCTCGTGTTCTTCTTCTTTTTCATGTTATCGGGGGTATGGACAGGCTGCGGCTGCAGACTTCTTGTTAGAACCATGGCGGGAAAAAGACGCTCCTCCTCCTGTGCTCGAGTGGCGCGTCTGCGGCTGCCTAGTGCTTGCTCGCTGCGGTAGCAACGCCAAACAGTTCTTGCGTGTGTTAGGTTTTGCCATCCAGCAGTATGCTGTCGTGAAGTCGCTCAGTTTGTTGGTGTTGTTGGCAGCTGTGCATTTGTTAGGACCTGAGACGTCTCTGAGACCAGTGCTTGTGCTCACGAAGGCGGCAAGCCTGACCTCTCTGGTATCAGATAGCTTCTTGTCAAATTTCTCTTTTCTTTGCAAGTATGCACATTTCCCGCTTCTTTCTCTTTGTCTTCAATCGCCTGGTTCCCTCTATGAGCTGGCCTGTTTGATAACCTTCGATACTAAAGACTGAAGTCGTACTGTAGATAGAACCTACTCGCCATGCATGCTTCATTCTTACTTCTCTGTGTGTGCCCATCCTTGGCTTAGGTGGTAGCATTGGCTGCCCTCTTGCAAGTTTACCATCGCCTCTGTAAAGGGCTCACCGGTTTTGCGCACTTATGGCCTCGCTTCCTCATCGTCAAACTCCTCGTCTTTCTTGTGACGGTAAGCGCTACTGTCACACTGCCAGAGTGCCATACGCCAAGACTCTATTTTTGCCGTTGAAAGATTCAACTTGCATTGTCATTCTTTCGTCGCGCTATCTCTATCGGGTAACATTTAACGCCATATGTGTGTTACAATTGACAGGTCCAGAAGCTCGCCTTTGCGCTCTTGTATAGCGATTTTCCCGCCGAACCTCGCGCCGTTGGCACCCCAGCGGAAACAGCGTACTTGACAACACTCCTGATCGAGGCCCCTCTCTAGTAAGCTTTGAAGAAAAATATTAATCTTTTGATTTTTGCGTGTCATCATGGCATTTTGAAAGGGGTCCTAACTCTTTTACGCTGATGGCTGTACATTTCCTTCTCTCCTTTTCGCGTGTTTTTTTCCTCTACCAATCGGGTATACCCAGCGCGTGTGCCATCTGGCGTTATTTTGGGCATTTCGAGGGGCGCAACCTGTACAGCGGGTGCACGACCACGGAAGCAACTGCTGAAGACCAAGAAGGAGACGGCAGCAGTGGCAGCAGCAGCAGTGTAGGAGGAACTAGCCCAATGAGTAGCCACAAGACGAAAGCATCACCCATGCACCACTCAAGCAGCAATGTTCTCCGCGACGACGAGGTAAGGCAACAGGCTTCTGCTGCGACTAGCGGAACGGCTGCTGCTCACCAGGCGTTGCCGAGCAGTTCACCTACCAGCAGGGGCAAATCGGCGCAGCAAGTTCCTCGCATTGAGCGTGCTGTGTCTAGTGACGCTGAAACGGCAATTTTATCCGAAGCGACTCCTGTTAGCGCTGACAGCAATAGAAGCACCCGCATTCCACTTCAGGCCGTTATGAAATTATTGTGGGACGTCTTTCGGCTCTGGGATATGCTCTCTGCTGCGCATGACCCAGCGGCTAATAGTGGAGGTCAGGCAGCGAATGGTGAGCGCCAATTCGCGTCATTTGAAGGTGGGCGAGGGGACATGGAGATGGCACCTATTGCCACTGGCGAGCTCCGTGTTGAGGCAACAGACATCTGACTTAACTATGGACTATGCCGCTCGTTGCTTGTTATAATCCCTATTCGGCAGTGGACAGTTAATATCTAGTTTAGTCAAGTTAATCCTCTCCCAAAAACAAAGAAAGACAAGTGCACAGTAACCATGTCACAGTGGCTACTGTGCATATCCGCTAGCTGAATCCCGCCCGAGGCACTGGCTTATGTGCCGTTTGCTATTAGCAATTTTTAGGGTTCAGAGGTTCAGATAAATCCGAGTTCCCCTTCTGACTCTTCGGTTCTTTAATTCTAAATTCTAACGAAGGGTTATGATAGATTAAAATCCGTGTCCGTACTTTAGGTCACCGTATGACCCGCACCGGGTACTGTATTTTAGATTCTTAAGGAGTAATTATCAGTAAGTTAAGGAGCGAGAGAGAACGAGGGAAGAGGGAAGTAAAAGTTACAGGGGAGAAGAGGTCAATTAATTTCAAGCATAAAATCCACGTCACTCGAAACAAAGAAATGACGAGAGAGAACATCGATCCCAAAATAGTATCTAACTAGCTAGCGAAGGCGACTCCTCAAAGTAGAACTTGACTATCTTCAGGGTGGGCCTCTAGTATGGACCCATCCTTACGCTTCTTGATGTCTGCGCTAGCGTATGCTGCTGGCTGGCACCTCATCTACTGGATCGCGCACTTTGTTTGCGTAGCATTGGTCCCTTGGTACCAAATTGTAAGCAAAGGCAATTTGGTGTACTACGCCAAGAAGCTGAAAGTGCGCCCCAAGAGCGAGTCGTTAGAGCCACTCACGCCAGATCAAATCACGACCGTCACGGCCTACTTCCGGAATTACACCATTACTTCCTTTTTGGCGGCGCTACATGTGCGTATCTTACGCTTTCATGCTGTTCACTAAGGCTACTTCTGTACTGCTTATTAGCGTTTGTGAATTGCTTATTTGGGCCTCAAAAAGTCCACGAAGACTTCTATATGATCTGTTCCCGTAGTTTGAATTGCTGCCTATGACTTTATGGTGCTGGCCGCTCTAATAACTCGAACGAATTCATTTTCCGTAGGGCTTGTCGATGGGCTGTTTGCTTGTGCCCTTTGTTCTGCAGCGAGCTGATTTCATGCGAACGGCAGTCATTGCATCGTCTTCCGGAGACCCTCGAGGTGTTGTCCACTTCTTGATAATAATCCCGGCCCTAGATACAACCTAGGCTTTAGCCTAGCATGCCGAACAATCGCACTCGCAGCTGCGGTGTTCGGCGATTCGAACTTTCCATATTCTAACACGTGCGCTTGTATTCGTCCTGAACAGTTTACCAGGCAAACTTGATATTCATTGGGTACCTCATGAACGACTTCACCTTCGTTATTCCATTCACGCTCAAGTAATGAATTACTCCTTGACCCACTCCTTCTCTACTGTCGAGCAATTTCCACGTTTCCCTGTGCTCGCATCTAGTATTTTTAGATCAACCCTTAGTGCGTGTGAAGTTGCTGTTAGCTGCTGTTTCTGTCGTCTGTGGTCCTCTTCTTTCATCGCCACGCGTTATGCTTCACATGCATTCATCTACAGCTTGTCTTAAATGACGTCTTCCTGCTCCTGCTGCTCTTTTGTCTCTCTGGCGTCCCCTCAGGCACCGCGTGGCTGACGACGTGATGTTCATCGTGCACCACGTCACCCTCATCATCACCTGGAGCCTCTTCGCCGTCGAAGGCTGGGGCGACTTGTTTGCGGTGCCCACGATGCTGACTGAGCTCACGGCGCCCTTTTTGTTCGTCCGTTGGGTGCTCGCGGAATGCCAGATGAGCGGCTCAATGCTGGCACTGGTTAACGGCCTCGGCCTCCTTTTCTCCTGGTAAGAAGACTGCAATGAGACAGGCAGCCACCAGATACTGCTTGTACATTGCACCATACTACGCACCCATTTCATATGCTGCACCAGCCATACTCTAGTGCCTAGTTTGCATATTTTTGCTGCACATGTGTTAGCTGCTGGCTTTCTGACTATCCGATCCAATGCAACAGGTACATTCTCCGGATTGGCGGCTACGTTGGTTTCTTAACGTGGCGCCTCGTCACCTTACGAGAGGAGCTCTTCGCGCCAGCCACTCTGAGCCGCTACCTCCCTGTGTTGTTCTTTCACCTCCTGGGGTGCGCCATGCAGGTATGGAGATGAAAAGCTTATTTGTATATCGACCTCGTTGCATGAACTCTTTTCGTGCTCAATCTTTTCCATACAGCTGAATGTTTTCCCTATCTGTGAAAGCAACTGATTGTCATCGAATATTGAGATGGATGAATTTCCTTATGCTGTATCTTCTACTCGTCACGCTTGTCTTCTTGTCGTTGCCATTACGTGGTCTACGCTGGCAGTTGCACTGGGGCCGCCTTTTAACCAACGGAGCCATCAAGATTCTTTTCCCTTCCAAGCAAGCAGCTAACAAAGTTACCAAGGCGAACTAAATGAATTTACGAGTACGCTTCAATTGTTGCTTTGATAGCATTGCAGCCCATTTTTCTCCTTGTACTTGTGGTGCGGGTTCCAGGTGGCCGGGTTGAACAGCTGGCGGACTCAATAGGCCATCACAAGGAACGGTGCTCCAATTGAATGCCAACTTTCGAGTTCCTAATGAATTCGAACTTGAACTACTACGCTCGAATAATACGGATCCATTTGCCAAATGCCTAATGGTTTGGTAAACAAGATAAGAAGGTGCAAGCGGAACTAGATATTTCTCTTAAAGCCCCGTCAGGATTGTTCCGAACTGTAACTGCAACGAAACGCGGAATATGCAGTACAGATGTACAGAACACTGAACACATATCGATACGCAATAATACGTCAGCCATGTCTCGACCTGCAGTCCCTGTGTTAGGTCCTGGGAAGAAACACCTTCCCTGACTGGTTCTGTTTTTTTGAAAACTTTGGTTGTAGTTAGTCCGCGGCACTGTAGGAGCATCTTCGGAGGATGCCCAGTTTGCCGAGCGAGTACGTACAGGGGCTGTGAAAATCCAAAACCGAGATTCATTTTAAAAGTAATTTCTAGTAAAATTTTGATTTCAGGCAACGCTTTCGAAGAAAGTCCAATGTTCGTGATTCTGATAGCGCGGCCCTTAACAGCTGTCAAAGGGCCCTATTCTCCTTCTGCGCCTACCCTCAAGGCTTCTCTGGGTTCCATTTGAGTATCTTGGTGGTGAAAATCGCGAATACAACAAAAATACAAAGCCAGGCATCCAGTCCGGCCCGGGGGATTCTGCAGACGCCGATTAGATGGCACCCTGTCTGTTAGTTACTGAATCCAGTCCCCTCTCGGGGGGGGCTTAGACAAAAATACAAAGG
>Ga0307982_1003100_pt1 | contig 13298 bp, 17 predicted proteins | sample OrgLakmetagen989_FD_201847 | JGI IMG/M metagenome (GOLD analysis project Ga0307982, IMG submission 201847) | Saline water microbial communities from Organic Lake, Antarctica - #989 | ecosystem: Environmental > Aquatic > Non-marine Saline and Alkaline > Saline | place: Antarctica: Organic Lake... | reverse complement strand
AACTTTTGCACACTGCTCACAGGTGGTCGAGGGCTATTTCGACGTCATCTCGCTGCACTCCAGTGGCGTCACCTGTGCCGTGGGTTGCTTGGGCACTGCCTTCACTGCGGACCAGCTCTCTCTTGCTGCGCGCGTTCTCTGCCGCAGCAACGCCGCTAGTGCCAGTACTGGTCGCACTAGTGGTGGCAGCAGCAGCAGTAGCAGTAGCGTGGGGCACCACGGGCCAGCTTTAGTGTTGGCGTTAGACGGCGATGAAGCAGGACAAAAAGCCCTCGAGCGGTTGTGCATCGATTTGCTGCCGTCCCTCGTCGGCGACACGTAAGTCGTAGAAGGGGGGGGTTGGTGTGTTTACTGCGTCTGCGTCACATGGTGACGAAGAAACGTGCGTGAGCGATCCGCACTACAAAATAGAGTTTCTTCCCATCACACGTTCCTTTGTCTTTCATGCCCCTCATCCTTCTTCGCGTGTTTCTCTAATACTCGACCGAATTTTTCTTTTGCGCGCAGCACGGGTCCGCTAGGAGGCGTTGAAGTGCGCGTTGGCGGCATGCCTTCGGGCTGCAAAGATCCTGCTGACGCTCTGCTCATGAACAAGGGCGACCCATCGGTGTTTCTTCAGTCAGCTGTTATTGACGCGTTGCCGTGGCAGGAATGGTGCGTGCGCTTCTTGTATTCACGCGACATTGTCTCACAATACCAAATATTGTTCTCTCGCATCCAGATTAACTCAAAGTCGGCTGCTTTAAAGAGGACCAAGGAGTAGAATGGGAGTAGCACTGATAAACTAAAAGGAGCCTTCTAATATAATATCCTCTCTTTTTTCCTCGACCAGGTATGCTCAACGAGTTCTCGCCATCACAGCACCGCAACCGCCAACATCAGGAGCAGCAGCCTCAGTGCCCTCTGCCAACACTTTTTCGCAGCGCGTTGCGCTCTTAACCGAATTGATCGCTCGTCTCGGCGGTCTCCCGACCTCATCCACGCCTTCCGCTGCTGCGCCTGCTGGTTCTAGCACTAGCAGCAGCAGCATGGATGCTCGCGGCGCGCCGGAGCGCACCTTTTATTGCTTTCGTTTCGCGCAACTTTTAGCGGAGGCCGACGCGCGGGAGCGCTACGCGTCGTCTCCTTCTGCTTCTTCTACTTCTGCTTCTTCAGCACCGGTGGCGAACCTTGCATTTCAGCAGCAATTGGAGCAGGACTTGCACGCAGCTGCGAGCCAGAGGCGCCACCAGTTGCTCCTCGCAGCTCGGGCCAACGCTCAAGCCAACGCGCGCCGGCTAGCTGCGACGACGTCAAGTCCACCTCTACCACCACAAACGCCAACATCAAGACCACTGCAGCAGCAGCAACCTCAGCAGCCAGCTACCCAACCCGCTGCTGCTGTGGCAGGTCCTCGAAAGATACTGCAACAGCAACTTCCACCTCGGCCGCGACAGCCGACCCCACCACTACCGCCGTCACGAGCACCACTGCAGTCGCCTCAACAGAATCGAGGTTCAGTCACCGTGCCAGGTCCCTCGATTGAAGGCGACTTCACGGGTTACTTCTGAGATCAGTGGGCTTGAATGGCTTAACCCATCCTTCCTCGTGGCTATTAGGGCACGTATTCATGCATGCCTGCATGTGCTAGTGTGCTGCGTGTCCTTTCAGATTTAATAAAGCGGCACATGCGAACGTACTTTTTTGCGCTCCACGCTTCACCGATTGCCAACCCGAACTCGAACTGGGAACTGCCGAAGTGGGGTGGTACCATGTTGCCTATCTGTAACACAATGCGCAATGCGGTAACTAGTATACCAGCACAATACAAATACAAACACGAATAAGAATAGGAATAATACCAATACCAAAGCGAACTATAAATATCCCAATGCCTTTGGTAGGGGCTTTCTGGCTTTCTTCTAGTCTAGTCTAGTCTAGTCTAGTTAATACTCTCCCAATAACAAAGAAAAACAAGTGCGCAGTAGTCACAGAGGCACACAAAGAATGTACTTATGCAGCTTATGCGCCAGAAAATTTGCTCCAGAAGGCCAATTCAGGCTCCAACTGGCGTCTTTCCTCCGAACGAATCGGGGGACTGAGTGCTCGTTCGTGTGTCACGTGCCAGATACACGCTTTCTTAGTTTCAGTTATTCGCAAATGAAGTTCTTCTTTCGCATTCACAGGCCTAGTTCGCTGATGTTAATGCTTCATGGTTGATACCACGATACCACGTCACTCTTCAGTCTTCAAACTGTTTTCAAACTCTTGGTATCTGCCCCGTGGTAGCACAGTAGGTGCTATGCAGGCTCCAGCACAAACATCACAACTATACCCCGTAAGGGCCTAATGTTGCTATGCCCCTACGGGGTAGTACTTGACTTTCAAGCTTGCAAGAAGGGGGAGCACAACACTCCCAGGAAGAGTTGCTGGATTTTACTTGCTACTTCAGTACTGTATTTGCTGCTAAGATAGGTAGCTACTGTTTAGTAGCTTGCTGAAGCATAGCGGGCTAAGAGCTTGGTGCTATCCACAACTGTAGCCGAGCTGAATTATTGTAGCTTTTTGCTACCCTAGATCTGTGGCAGGAAAACTGCATTTAGCTGCCAGCTGTGAGCAAACATTGTAGTAGTGAGACCACTAGAGCCACCGAGGGGCAACTGGATCTTGCCAAGTTGACGCAGGACGCGATAATAATCAGACGATTTGAAACATAGAACACACGTCTAACCTAGTTTATAAGTATTGGCCATTGGGACGTTTCAATGTCGACCGCACCACTAGTGTCTCGCGCTGATCAAGAGCGGTTCATGCGATTGGCACTCGAGCAAGGCGAGCTCGCTGTCGCCGCTGGTGAAGTGCCTGTAGGATGCGTCTATGTGGACGACCATGGGCGCGTCGTTGGCGCAGGGTTTAATGCGACAAACTTAGAAAATGATGCAACTAGGCATGCCGAACTTGTTGCGGCGGACGAGATCCTGCGGAAAGCAGGTGCGGTGCACGGCATCGCGACAGCGCACGAGGATAAGCAAACACTTGTTGACGTAGGCGGGTCGTCAAGCAAGCTAGCACCTGGACATAGCGACAGAAATATAACTGAGCAACTAAGAAGTGATGATCACTCGGAGGCGCCGACATTTAATTTCAGTGCGTGCGACCTATACGTGACTTGCGAGCCATGCATCATGTGTGCCGATGCACTTGGCCGTCTGGGTATTCGTCGGGTGTTTTTCGGGTGTTGCAACGACCGATTCGGAGGTTGCGGGTAAGTCTTTCGCATAGTAGTGGGACTTTTATCTCATTGCTGATAAGCTTTTGAACTAATTATTATTATTCATACTCATAGTCTTCTGTACTCACAGGTCCATTCTAAGTCTACACGAGGGCCGCTACCCTGTTGAAAGAGGAATTCTGAACGCCGAGGCAGTAGCTCTGTTTCGCCGATTCTATTCTCGGGAGAATACACGAGCTCCTGAAGCCAAAAGAAAACGTAAGGGCGTTGAGGCCACTCCAGCGACATCTAACTCAACATAAGACTATCGTTCGGAAGTCGCCACACCAATTCAATTTCTTGGTGACCTTTTATGTGGCAATAAAGGGGGTTATACTACTATAGGTACTTACTCCTCAGCCGGCTTCCCCGGCTTCGGTACACAAAACACCAGAACAAATGTCCACGGACGGAGGAGGAAGAGGACCAATAATGCGGGTAGAGTACTAATAAGTACTAACGTACCTATAGTAGACAAACCTCAACATGGTGGCCTTAGGATAGAACTCAGCAGAACCGTGTGGCGGATGGCCTTGGTTTGATATGTGGTCTTCTGCGGCATATTGGCTTGGGTTTGGCAGTTGGTTTTGTATTATGTAGTGAGATACCGAATTCAGTTATTTAAACAAAATCAGGAATGTTGATGTCAAATGTTTTCACTTTTCACACCGGCCCCGAGGGTCCGGGATTTAAAAGCTAACAGGTAGAGAAGGAATATAGCTTAACTACACAGAAGGAATACTCTTCCAGGTGCGAAAGCCTGAGCAGCCATGGAAGTGATGACAACGGTCCAAATTGTCCCGCCTCTTCCAGTCTTCCTCGTCACATGTTTCTGTTTCTTCTTCGTTATTAGTAAATGATTAGCAGTGTATTCCGAAAAGCCCGCTAAGCATCGCCTCACGTGGAATGCTGTCTTCTTGTTGCTCCGAACGCCCGCGCACGCGAGTGTTCTTTTTAGGCCTAAGGCCACGTGATATTAATAAGGCCCAACTAGTATAATCAGGCAGAGGTATATTTCGAGGTCTATACAACAACTCTGTATTATCAATATCGCACTTCTAACTACTTTCTGCGTTTATTGATTAATCTCAGCGGAATATCGCTTCTTGTAGATTAAAAGTTCCGTATGGAAGCTACTATTACGGCTTTCTGATTTTGTTTCTACCTCAGTGGTCGCAGTTAACGCCCACTGAAGATGTAATTTTACTTCTGGACAAGCATACAGCGAAAGATCTTCATACCTAGGTCAATTATACTCATGTAATATTTTGCTCCATGCCGATTCATTTCATTTGAAACAATCAATTGGTGTAAGCGATGAAAGGAATCTTTTACATCCGCGAGGAATTAGATAAAGATTTAATACTCGAGGTCTTCAAGTTTAGAACCGCTGCCCAAACACTTAGCACCTGTACAAGTCTTCAATGCTGCAGGACATCTGCGACAAGCGACTTATCGATACCGACCGTCACCCGTTGGTAGCATTCCACATGTAGAAATTATTTCAACACTTGGCCATATTTTCAACTTAGTGCCAGCGCACACTCCGAGAAGACAAAAAAATGTAATTAATATTGGGCAGTTAAGTACTCAGGCTCGACCCTAAGTAAAGATCTATCAAGTCGATCATGAAAAGGACAATATCGGTTGCTTCACAGATACATAGCTGCTTGAAATTATCGACGTACAACTTGTATTATGGAAGCCCATCAAAACATCGAAGCTGTGCATCATATTAATGATGATGTTGCATCAAATGAAGTACAATCCACTCAAGGAACTCTTGCTGTTTCAACGCATGTATCAGTGACTGGTATATCAATAGCCAATGATAATCATTCCACCTCTGTCGAAGGAGCACCTCATTTACTATACGCCACTGAGCATGTCGTTCCAGTGGACGAAGCATACTGCGGACCAAAGACTTACGCTGTTGCCGGGTTGCTTTCTGTATTTTGCTTATTACCATGTGCAGCGTGCTTGCCGTTTTGCCCGTGCGATACGCGCAGGATAAACAAACGACGATATCTTATCAGATAAAGTCGTAATCGATTTATCATGCTTTTACTAGTAGGACTCAATAATTCGAACACGCTTTTATGTGAAGTTTATTGTATGCATATAAATGCAATTAAAGTAGTATTCAAGATTATTTTCTACTACCAATAAACGTTGAGTTATACCCGGGGTATTATATAAAAGAATTGTTTGCATCATGTCACATATTGGTAAATCATCTTCATAGTAAGACAAACGAAGAAGGCTCAAGTTTATAACTACTTCGCATTCGAAAGTTCTACCTCACATTGGCAGGCCTTCTATATGCCACAGGAATGCTGTTGCTTCTGTTTTGAGTAATTCGTGCATCAAAATATGGTGAAAGATAACCGAATAACAAGCTCTCCAAAAATTTAGATATAGATGCGGCTATCAGTTGAGGTTTCAGAAACATATGCTTCTCTGATTGCCCTGAGTGCTCCGTACTTAGCATTCGGTATGGGTGTTATGGTGGAAGTTCTTATTCATGTCCCATTAGGCCGAATGTGAATAAGATATCGCATTATTTCATTCTTCACCAGGCCCGGAAGGGCCGTTAAGAAAGGCGAAGCCAATTATTTATAATGAGTTCTTTTGCTGCCGTTGGTCCCTTGAAATGTTCTGAAACCTTTTAAGGTATAAAGAATGGTATGATGCTTAAATCTTAAATTATACATGGCACAGCCATCTGCAACCGCGTCATGGCCTTGGCGAATCCTCTGGCCCTCATAAACCGGCCATACGCGGTGACTCTCACCACGTAGTCGCTGTGACTCTCACCACGTAGTCGCTGTGTATATTATTCAATGCATTCTGAAGTCGTAAGTGCGCTCCTTCCACTTCCACACTTACATAGAGACAACCGTAACAATCAAATTACGTGCTTGCGCAGTACCTCCCGGAAGACCTCACTTAAACCCACTGAAGCCCATTGCCGCCATCATTTCAGGGTCCATGCCCTCTAATTCGAGGGTTTCAGCTTCCTTCTTCTTTGCCACCTTGGCTTCGCGCTTCATGCGTTTCTTGCGCTCTTCTTCATTCATGATCTGGGCCATCCGAGACTCGTAAGCTTCAACAGCGCTCGGGCCGTGGTTGCCAGCTGATTCTTCTTCCTTGCGTTTTTTGCTTTCTTCCAACCGCCCCTGCACTTGGTCAACAGTGGAGCGCTCGACGCGCATTGAAAAGCCCAGCGCGCGCTGATGCTTCTTCCCGTTTATGTGGTCAAGGTAGTTCGACGAGTCCTTCAGCAGGCACTCGCACACATCACAATACCAGCCTCCGCCCTTTTGACGGGCACCACTATCACCGATTATTTGCGTCTTTCCAATGGCAGCTGTGAGATTTAAGTTGGTAGTGCGGTGCTTCACAAACGCTCGAGACGACCCTGAGGGCCCTGCCATATCAGCTGATGCACTCTTGAATTCTTCACGGTCCCGCAGTGGACGCGAGTCAACGTCGCCCTCTTTGAGATCATCGTCGCCTAGCTCCGCACGATCTTTCGCGCGCTTTTCGTACTCTTCAAGGTCCCAGGTGCGCCGCTGGGCTCCGCCTACGTTCTTGCCATCCGTTTTCTTGGAACCTGCAGGTGGCCCAGACGACTTGTCCTTCGAGCTCTCGTCCGACATTAATCTAGACTACGCTGTTCGAACAGTATAGTCCACTGATGTTAAGTCAAACAGTGGAGCTTAATTTGCCCAGCAGCACGGGTAACGCTTCTGAATAGATCTTGTATAGCAACTTTGCAAGTAGAGTACTGTGGTTATTAGAGCATAATAAGCTTGCGTAGAGCACGGTCGGTACAACATAAGTATACTGTATGTTGGAGCGAAAGTGAGAAACGACTTACAGGGTTGAATTACATGTCCTCCAGAGACGGTTGCTTCATTTTTCGCAAAAATGGAGTCCTCCGGTTACGTGGACAAAGAAAACATTGCAGAGCGCCTAGAGAGGCTCCATGACAAGATTGATGGTTTAAAGGTAACCTTTCGTACCAGTACACAACCAGACTTGCTAGCCTTGTTTTTGAGGTGTTAACAATTTACAAAGCTCCAAGCTCCAACTGCCATCCACGTGTTCTACTTCATTTCCTCAACAAATCTCCTTGCAACGGAACATGCGCTGCTTTGCTGGACATTCAGGGCAAAGCTCTTGCTGATGGCGAAATTAATTGGTCTGTGGGTGGTGCGAAAACGCACCAGCTGGACTGTTCGCAGCCTGGAAGTGACGGTGCGTCGAAGCTTGAACGCAAATTCTCACCGCCTTTAAAAATTATTTGTTATTGTTTAAGCTTATCTCCCTGGTTACGCTTTGCGGGGTGCTCTGAACGATAATATCGCAAATGTCGTCATCAATTTTCCGTAGTGCTTGGCGTGGAGAGTGCTGCGCTCGAGTTGCGAAAAGTTCTTGCTTCAGTCGATGGCCCGCGCGGGCTAGCTGCTAGCTTATCAGGTGAAGGTGCTGCCGCGGCAGCCACACAACGCAATGCAAAGCAAGCCACGCAAGCAATGGAAGTGGCCACAGCGCTCGAGGCCGTGGCAGGATTGGGCGCTAGTCTGGAGGTCCGCTTCTTCTTCTTCTTCTCCAGTCTTCCTTCCGCCGAGAAAACCAGATTATCATATTTCCACCATAACATGTTTACTCACCACACATTACCTTTTAAGCGCCTGCGTGCTGGCTCACGGGCTAGGAGTTGAGTTGAATCTTTGGATACGTGAATTGCATTCATAAGTGTGTACGCGTGGTAATACTAAACTACTAATGTGCTCGTCTTCACCACACCTATCATTTGCAGGCTGTAGATGCGCACCTGCACCAACGCCAAATTCTCGCAGCAGCAGAAAGCTTAGTCGCACTCGAAACTCGCCTCGCCCAACTCCAGGAGCAGGCCGACAATGCACTCGCCATACAAGCTGCACACCAACAGCAGCAAGATGGCTCGTCGTCGTCGGAAGCGTTGGATGCAGTTGCCGGCGCGGCCCCTTTGAGTCGCCTCGTAGGCCTCTGCGCGAAGCAGACCAAGGTGTGTCTCTACTCTACTTTTCCAGGGTATTGATACTTTCATGATGGACGTTGTTGCCTCTAGAGTTGTGGGCATGTTTGCGATTAGGTTGAGAATACTGGCAATGCTGAAGGGCGTTATCGTATGAACTTTTCGCTGTTATCGATTGTGGCAGGTGCGCCGCGCTGAGCTTAAAGGTGCCCTAGCGAGCCTCTGGCGCTTTGCGGTGCGCGCCCACCCTGTACTGGCCTTTGACGACGGGCCTGCTGGCGCTGCCTCCGCAAGCGTCACACTGGAGATGAGCAGTGAAGGTGGGTCCGCGGAAGCAGCAGCAGCAGCAGCTTCAGCAGCCCCGGCGGTGAGCACGGTGTTGGTGCACTCCTCCCTGGAAGGGCTGTGCGGTGGGGTGCAGCTCGACCGCAGCCTGCCAATCAGCGACCTCCGCCGCGCTCTCGAGATCTTGGGCGATGGTAAGCTTTTAGCACTCACAAACAGGGTCATTTCAATGGGCACGTGCTTAGGCTTTTTTCTACGCGCATTTTTTTAAAATTGTTTTCATTCCTTCTTGATTTCATGCTGGTGCACCTTATTACGAAATTGCATTTGCGTAATCAGAATAAATTTGAATGCACTGTCGATGTGTCTGCTACGCTTGCAGGCTCTGCAGAAGAGCTCGTGCTCGAGTCCGTGGCAGCGCTGCAGACCCACGTGCTGATTCCCCTCTGCGAACACGCTCTGCGCGACCTCAAGGCACTCCCTACGTCTTCTTCTTCTTCTTCTTCGTTGCCTGGTGCTTTTGCGTTTGCGTCGGCGGTGCGAGCAGATGCTGGTGCCGTCACAGGTCCCACCGGCGAATTGCACACTCTTGTCTTCGCACCCCCGCCGCCACCGCAGCAGCAGCAAACTTCCTCAGCCGATGATCCAACGGACGAAAGCTCGCCTACAGCCGCCGCCGCAGCGTCCTTAACCGTGGGGCGAGCCCGGCGGGTGAATGTGCCACAAGATGCCGACGAGATGAGCCCGGCGCAGGCGGCGGAACTAGCTGCCCAGCAGCGTGCCGCTCAGCTGCCAGCCCGGCTGCAACGGATTCAAGTGCTCCTAAGGGACCTCTTTGCCGTGCTGGACTTCACTTGCGCAACTCTGCTGGGCGGGTCGCTCAGGTGTTGTTTCTACCGCTATTCTTTGGAAAATCACGAAAGTAAACGCCGATTTGAACATTCATAAAATCAATTAACGTACCTACTCAATCTTTTCCTCTTCGCATCATCTTTCCCGTTCAACCAAAGGTACGCGGCCAAAGCCGGCGCTCGGCTCTTTGCAGACCTCGAACACCACGACGATCCTTCTTCGTCCTCATCCAACGCCAGCGGTCCTGCTGCGAGTGCAGCCGAAGCAGGCGCAGCCCTGTTGGCGATTCTCACCGGAAGCAGTGCTACAAGCCCTAATTCGAGTGCTGCTACCATTCATAATGCTGGCATTGGCAGCAGCCACATTTACGGCAACGGCGGTTTCTTGCGAGCGCTTGGCGAGGCAGTGGAAGCAGTGTCTGGCGGTGGGAGCAACAGCTGGGCGTGTCTGCCGCCATTGCCTGCCGAGCTGAAGGCGCTGCGGACCGCCCTCGGAGATCTGGAACAGCGGCTCTTCGAACTTGGTCTATTGGCTGACCTCCCAAACACCAGTGCACCGGAGCGGTAAGTGAATGCATGTTACCGAAGCAAATAAAATCGAACGACTGGAAGCTTTTGTACTCGATGATTGATACCGTGCGCTTGCTTTTCCTCTTCTCCTTCTTGTAAATTTATCTTCACAAAATCTTGTCAAACAGGCGAGCGCTCGAGGCCGCAGACCTGGCGGACTCATTGGCCGATGCATCAGAAGAGCTAGCAGGTTCATCTTCAGGCCAACTCTTTCTCGCCTCGGCTAGCAACAGCACCAGCAGTGGTGGTGGCACAGGCGGCAAAGGCCGAGTGCTGCGCCCTCCTGCTTCTCCGCTGTCCTGCTTGGGGGCTCGTTTGCCAGCGCGATGGGCGAGCAGCGCGAGGGCCAACCTCCTAGCCCAAGCGCGGGTGCGCATGCTGGCGGCCGACTACCACAACAGCGTGCCTTCCAGCGACGCGCTCCGGCTGAGCGGGTGCTTGGGCAGTGGCAACGACAGCGCTTCGTCGTCGTCTTCGCCCCTGGCTTGTCCAACCTGCCAGGTCGTTCGCGGCGCCGATTTTCGCAGTTTACCTACATTTGTCATACTTGGTAACCTTGGAGCCTTGTGTTATATGATTGCGTGGAATTGATTTTTCACTCGTATGGTTTACCAGTGGCTTCTTCTTGTTTTAAAAATATTTTTCCTTTTACCTTTTGCATTAGGTCACTTCGGTCTGCCTGGTCGTGCTCAAATCCGCCCACGAAGCGTTACACGCGGCCTGCGCCAACGGCCTCCCTGCCCTTGCCAGCGCCACCCTGTATCGTGCCGCCCGCGAACTCCTTGACCTTTTTCGCGCTGTGGTAAGAGCCATTTCTTCAAATTCTTGTTTCACTTCTTTTTAAAAAATTGTGCTCAAAGTGGCACCTTTTAATCTATCTGTCACGCGTGCACTGTGGTACGTACCTCTTCACTCATGTTCACACTTGCGCCTACGCGAACGAACGCACCACGTTTGCTTTTGTGCACTCTCTTTTACACCCTCTGTTTCTCTCTCTTTCTTCCCTTGCACCCTAACCTATGTTCAAATTTTAGGTGCCCCAACGGCATGCCGAAGCGCTCACCACGTTGCCTCGGCTCGCAGCGCTGTTCCACAACGACTGTCTGCTCCTCGCCCACGCCTGCCTGGGCCCTCTGGTGCACGCGTACCGCCACAAGTTGCCGGCCCCGCTGAACCGCAGCGCCACTTGCGTGGACTTAGCCCCTGCGCTGAGGAGCTTGGGCGAGCAAGCCCTCCTGCGCCAACTCGCCGTGCAACAGGTTGGCGTGTGCTTGGTACATATAAATACATGTGCGACATGTGTACCAATATGGGAAGCCATGTGTAAAATCCTGCCTGTGTGTGTACGCGTGGATTCATTTTCGTGGGATATGATTTTTTGCATTTCGTGTTTTACTAGTGCATGCTTGCCGGCAACCTTTTTCGTTATCCTAACCTTAGTTTGCTTTTGGCTCATTTGACAGGTGCAACTGGACGAATTCCTGAAAGGCGTAGTGTGGGTGCCAGACGACGATGAAGACGAAGAAGGCAGCGACAACGAAGGACGTGACGGCAACGCTGCGACCATCCCATCCGCAAGCAGCCCCGAGCAGGCGATTGCGCAGTGCTTGTTTCACCTTCACCATTTGGCGAATTTGTGGCAACCCGTGTTATCACCCGAGGTTTGCTTCCGTGTTGTTGCTAGTTGTTACTGTTGATAACCTCGATGTTAGTAGCGATGCGTGTACACATCTTTTGATGATCAATATACGAATCATGCTGTGCTGACCGTTCATTTACTTTGCTGTCTTTGTAATGTGTAAAGCATGGTGAATTCTTTTCAATGCAATTATGTTTATATTGCCTTCTGATTATCTTTTCTCGCATCTCAAAAAGGTGTACCGCGCGTGCCTCGGCCGGCTCTTGAGGCATGCAACCACTCCCCTAGCCTCCGCGCTCGTAGCGTCCACTGCCGTGGCGGAAACCACCACCCACCGTCTCCACGCGATTCTCTCGGACCTCCTCCGTGCCCACACGGCGCTCTTCGGGAGCACCCCCGCCACCTCTGGCCTGACCAGCGATGACGTCAGCAGCCTCGCAACCACTAGTGGCAACAACGGCGAGACTCACACCTCCAGCAGCACTGGCGCCGGTAGCAGCGGTAGCAGCAGCAGTGAAGGCAGCAGCAGCCGAGAAGTGTCCCTGGAAGCGTCCCTGGAGTCGATTCAAGGCAGCGAAGGGTGGCAAGGAGCTTGGTGGCGACGGCTGGTCGCGCTCCGAGGCCTCTTGGTATGGACAAAATACCCGATTTTTTTTCTTGAAATTGCGCACTCACATGCTTCTTTCAGATCATCTCTGCAACGCCCTTTTGTGCTGCTTCGAGTTCTAAATATGAGAGCGACACTCGTTCCTTGCCTTCTTGGATTCGATTCGCGAAAGCAAAGTTTTCCTCCCAATGAACTAGTCTTCTTGTTTTTTTCTCTTTCTTCTCAGGTGTGGCGCCTGGATGAAATCGCGGAGCAGCTTGGTCGCGGTGCTTTGGTGGACTTTTCAGCTGCGGAGCTAGGGCATTTGCTTGAAGCGCTCTTTGAAGATGGCGACAAGCTCCGACGGCTTCTGGCTGCTGTTCGCCAGGCATAAACTCATTAAATGTTAAATCGAGAGATCGCCCGGATCGCAAGCGCTTCCTCATGTGCCTTCAGTTCAACAGAGGCACATAGTTCACTCAGGGCCCTGGGGTCAAGTGTTGATATTTCAGACCTGTGCGTTCAAACACGAGCCCGGGGCGTCCGAGGTTCGATCCCGAGTTGCGAGTTCTTGTTGTGACGAACTCCTAAAATTCCTTTTGATAAAAAAAGCCGACATATGCGCCCTGATGTGCAAAACAAATGTATATGGGAATTGGGGAATTTTAACTACATCTCCACTTCGTATTGCTATCTAGCTAGCCGGTATCCCATATATTAATTACGTTTTCGTTCGGTGGTTCGTACGTGGTTCGTCGTGTCCGCCCCTTTTTGTGTACCTACCGTACTACAGTACAAATTATCACACATGTGCAGTAGATAACAGAAAGCGGACCACGGGCACATGAAGGGACCCGCACCACGCACACTACACGGGGCGCACACTCACGGGCACCTCGAGGCCGCGCACCAAACCTGGTCTAGTCTAGTTAATACTCCCCAAAAACAAAGACGCCGATTAGATGGCACCCTGTCTGTTAGTAACTAAATCCAGTCCCCCTCGGGGGGGCTCAGAAAAACAAAGAAACACCCCTGTACAATTCAGTAGCAGAAAAAAATGTAACTTTCAGAACAGGTCTGACTGGGCTGAG
>Ga0307982_1003099_pt1 | contig 13301 bp, 16 predicted proteins | sample OrgLakmetagen989_FD_201847 | JGI IMG/M metagenome (GOLD analysis project Ga0307982, IMG submission 201847) | Saline water microbial communities from Organic Lake, Antarctica - #989 | ecosystem: Environmental > Aquatic > Non-marine Saline and Alkaline > Saline | place: Antarctica: Organic Lake... | reverse complement strand
TATCTGGCACCAAGCACCTTATGCTCAGTTGGTTTCTGGTTGTATAAAAACCAACTACCAGCACCAAGAGCATCTACCTTCCCTTGCTGGTACTGTATAATCTCACCACGCCAAAAAAAATAGTCCTCTCTGAATTCGCTCTCTTATCTCTTTCTTGACACAGGCCCTGAGGGGCCGGAATTAGAAGTAGCTACTTTTAAACTTTCTTTTCTCTTTTTTCTCTCTCCGCTGCTGAAACGTAAACGTGGTGAGTTCATGAGTTCTGCAAGAAGTGATAAGTTGCACCAACTCACTCACCACCATCCTAGCTAAACCGCTACAACTCGTCAGGCTTAACATCACCAAAGATAGAAGAAAGAGTCGTAGCTGAGTTATGCTAAGCAATTGAATACTTCTCAACGCTAAAGGCTTCAGAGCCACTTTATAGTTCCACCGAAAGCAGCACAAGCTACATAATCATTAAACTACAGATAGTCTGAAGTCTGAAATGGGTTCCAAATTGTCAACGGCTGCAAAGAACGTGGTGCAAAAGAGTCCGACAACGTTGACTAATGCAAGCGTACGCCTCAGTCCTAATCCACCAGTGGTGCCAGCCCGGCCACATTCTGTGCCTCCATCTGGCTTTCCCACGGTGCCGCCTGAGGATGCTGCCGCGGTAGCCTCGACAAAACTTGCAATAGACGAAATCAAACCGGAACTGTTGGCGCAGGCCAAAGCATGGGGTCCGCTGACGAAGAAAGAGCAGACAAAGATGCCGATGTCGCCGTTGCATATTAGCGACGTGGAGGCGCAGTCCGCGGCCGCAACGCGCTACTACCGAGAACTCGCTGCCATAGCGGTAAGTGTACACACTTGACTTGTAATGATACCCGCTACTCGCGCGTACTGATGGCAAAATCCGCATTATCTGTATTGTTTCTCGCTAGGCGGAAGCTGAGTTGGGTGGCAGCGTTCACGCGGGCCTCAGAGTGCAAACCAAAAGCAAGGGCCCTGCCACCGCGAGCGATTTAGCCGAGCTGTCAGCCAAGCTGACCAAGCTCCCGAAGCGGTCGCTGCCTTCGGACCGCAACGCCGTACGAGAAGCAGACAGCGCCGAAGAGTGGCAGAAAGCGCAGTCGAGCGCGCCGGGCCGCGTGAGCGAAAGCCAGCTGGTGACTCTGATGGAGTTGCGGCGGGAGAAACCCCAGGGAGACCTGAAAGCGCTAGCGGCATCGTTCAACCTCGAGCGAAGCACCCTGGACCTCGTCTTTGCGCACGTCGGTGCGCCGCACTATGCCTACGACAAGGAGACAGAAATCGACTTCGGGACCTGGGAAGCACGTGTGTCACAGTGGGACTTGGCGAATGCCAGCGAGGAAGCTCCGTCCTCGAAGGAGGCTACGAAGTGATTAGTTTGAATTGCTAGTTGCTACTCAAAGCTCTCGCCTGTTTATGGAGCTGCTGGCTTACCGACTCCTATGGCGGGTGAAAATGGGACTTCTTGTGTGTGTACCTTTCTTGGAGTTAATTAATGACTTTTATTGGCGATGGCGATGGCGAGTCTCATTTGCTATTTTGAATGGGCGTTCCAATTTCCAATTCGCGTTCCGCGCTCCTAACATAATGCTATATCAGTTATGAACAACATCTCAAAAATTATGGCTCTCACTTCGACACCCAAGTTTTTTTTACTTTGGTGTATATCCGTTTACTTAGAAATGTTTTTTAGCTGGAGGAAAAGAGAACACATTTCATTGTGGCGGCTTTTGTTAGCTTTCGTATTTCTTTATTTTTGTCAACTGCAACTGCCAATTGAGTTATAAGTGGCCCCTCGTTACATGCAATTGGACTTCCATTAAGTTACCACCAGGCACTAACCAAGCACAAGCCACGTGTTACTGAAGTGAATGCCTTTTCTGTCCACAAGAGCAAATTCTTCTTTGAACTAACCATGTGCTGCTTGCCGTCACGAGCCATAAGAATTGCGCGCAGATACATAACGCATAACTACGCGTGATTGAAGTGCATGGCGGAAATGGGAGTGCCGCAATTGGCGCCGTAGAAGCCCTCAAAACAGGTGCAAATGCCAGTGTTGTAATTGCACTTGCCGCGGTTGGAGCAGTCCACGTGGCAAATATTGCCGTGGCGCCCGCGGCCCCGGCCGCCTTTCGCCGTCACGTTGTAGCAGTCCGTTTCGTTCTGTTTTAATCACGAAACACGAAGAGTGGTGCGTACTTTCAGTCAGAGCGCTTGGTAGGGAGCTCAACACTCATATTAGAACAATTAAGGCGATGCATGATGGTAAACGAAAAAAACAAAACACATCAAAAGCGAATTAAAAAAACGAGTGCTTGCAAGAGCCATGCTTCAAGCAAGTGTAGTATTAGCTGCATACCACATGGATGGTGACGGGATCGTCTCCGCTCGGGCAGTGGCGCCGCACGCAATTGGGACCGAACCACTCCGGTTCCTGGGTCTCGTTCGCCGCCAGCCCCACCTTCCAGGCCGAGTCGCACAAGCAGCCGTGGTTGCTGTAGGCGTCCCAGGTCTCGGGCGAAAGCTCCACGCCGCCCTGTAGCGAGAAGATGATCACATGAAGAAAGTTACAAAACAACACAAAAGCATGTTCATTGAAGCGAGCCCCACAATTATATCAAAACCGTGTCAGTGGTACGTGCTCGCCTTTTAAGAAGCACTTCTAGTCAAGACAGAAAAGGTGGGAATGACGTGGCAAACTCATGCAGACACATGCGAGTGTAGACACTCACGCCAGTCGCGTAGTGCCCGGGGGGCCCAAACCCATCGCGGTTGCTCAGCGGCAAGCTGTCGTGCGCGAGCGCGAGTTGCTTCATGTTCAAGCAGGTGCCGTGGCCCGAGCACGGGTTGGCGTCGCCGCCAGGGCAGGTGCGCCGCTCGCAGGCGGCCCCCGCCCAGCCCAGGGGGCAGCGGCAGAGCCCCGAGGCGTAGTCGCAGGTCCCAACCCCGGAGCATTCGGCGATGGTGCGGCCGTCAATCGCGGCCTCCACTTCGCCGCCCACGCCGACCTCGGACTCGCTGCCCGGCTGGCTCCATCCGTCCAGCGCCGAGGGAAAGCCGCTGCGAGTGGCGTTGAGCCTCACGGCCGGCTTGAAGTTGGTGAACGACGGGCCGGTGGGGCACACTCTCCCCGCGCAGTCTTTGGCCTTGGCCCGGCGGTCGAAGATGTCCGTGGGCGCGCCGAAGCCCTTGTTGCAGCGACACTTGTTCGTGCAGTAGTCGCAGTAGCCGTTGCCGTTGCAGCTCCCGAGGTAACTCCGGCACCCGTCTCCCACGGTTTGAATGAGGCCTCGAGGAGCGTCTCGGAAGTTCATTTCGTCGACGCCTTTCGAGGCACGCGGGTAGTCGGGATCAGGCGCGACCTTGATGCGAATCTTGATCCCATCGTGCGTTTGCGCAGTCCCGCAATTCGCCAAAATGCGGTTGGTTTTGTTGATCAAGATGTCAAATTGCACGCCGGGAAGAAACGAGAAGCCGGGGTTGACCATCAGCTTCACTTTCGACTCGTTGTAGCCTGGCTTATTCACGATGGGCACCCCTTCGACCCAGCTGGCGTTGAAAATGCTGCCCGACTTGAAGGTGTAGTCGAGCAAGTTTTTGTTGTAGCGGGACACGATCGTAGTGATGGCCAATTTGGGCATGTCGTAGCCCGCGGAATCGGAGGCATTCCCGGAGGTAAAGCCGCCCAAGACCAAAGTAATGTTGTCGTACGGGTTCAGGTGCATCCCCGGCCGAAAAGTCACGGTGATGTCGGACAAATGCTTCGGCCGTGGCGGCGACAGTTGGAGCCGAGTGTCAGTGACGGGGCAGCCGCCAGGAATGGCCGTGGATTGGTTGATGACGCTGGGGAAAGGCAATGCGGGACATAAATGTTAGTTGCCGGAAAACACGGAGAAAGAAACGAGATGAAAAGAAGAATGTTCATGGACTCAATGGAGGCAACATGTCTTTAAAACACAAAGGAACAGTCTTGCGCCAACATAATAGGTGATAGTGTCAGGCGAACAACGGGGTCAAACATACAATAAAGTAGCAACTCACGCGTTGGTGATGGCGGTGGCCACCTGCGCGATGCCCTCTTTGTTGTACCACCTCCCCAACTGCTGGGCCTGCACCGCGAGCGTGAAGTTCCCGTTGCCGTTCTCGTCGATCCCGCAGTTGGCCTTCAAGTAGTTGCCCTGGTCCACGTTGATGATGACCTCGGTGCCGTTCCGGAAGTGCACGCCCGGCTTCACGGTGAACACCAGACGGCTGTCCTGGTAACCTGTCGAAGTTTGGCCCTCGCGGTAGCCCCCGAGGAACTTCGAGTCCGGAAACAGCTTCAAGCTCCCCGTTTGAATGAACGCGTTGGACTCAACTTCGTCGAACTGTTTGAACGGCGGAGGAAAGGACAGAGCAGGTGAGCCGTGGTTGCATGTTCCAGGTTGAGTTCAAAATTGACAACGTATCAACAAACGATTGACTTTTGTAGTTCACGTGGAATCCATTGGAAACACAGCTCCATTGCAAGTCGTTTTTCTTAAAGATTACCAACTGGCTGATCGATTGGCCTTCTTCGTTGTCGCAAAGCCCTGAAGTGAAACCTGCCAGCTGCACCGCAATCTTGTCGCCCGAACTGATGTTGAAGTCGGCCGTGAATTTGAGAATGATCTCCGTTGGTGTGCACCTAAATGGCAGTAGAGTAGATGAGGCGAATAACATGGCATGTTGGTCGCGGAGAAGCGGGGGTCTATAGTACCATCTTCATGCGCCCACCCAATTGATGAGCAAAAACACGTGCTCCCAACCGCATGCATGATGGTGTCTTGACAGAGAGGATACGTCTATAGATATTGCAGAAAACATGAACAATGCTAGAGTATTCTTGCTTCTAGGCACACCGCTTGGCGGGGATGAAGGTGAGAGACGACGACGTGACGAAGCCCTTGGTGCTGTCCGGAAAGCCAAACTTCCCCCCTGTAGTCCACGTCTCCAGCACGGTCGGCCGTTCCGTGGGCAGTGACGTGGGCGGAATAGTGGGCTCTGGTGAAGTGGAAGGAGACGGCGTGGGCAGCTGGGTGGGGGGGTCAGTAGGCAGCGGCGTCGCCGAGGGTGCAGGAGTGGGTACTATTGAGGGAGGAGGAGTCGGCACTTGCGTAGGAAGGAGCGTGGGTAGCGGCGAGACAGTAGGTAATGGAGTAGGCGCCTTCGTGGGCGGGAGAGTGGGCAGCGATGATGGAGGCAGAGTGGGCGGGCCCGTGGGACCGAGGCTAGGCAGCAGCGAGGGTGGAGGAGTTGGTAGCTGGGAGGGTGGAAGCGTGGCTGCGTTGGACACGCCGTTAGCGGAAAAGTCTGCGAGAGCATGGTATTGGTGCACATGAAGGCACGCACGCAATAAAGGTCATCATGCTTGTAACGATATCACATCATTATATCGTGGATTGTTGCGCATGTGTTGCACTCTCTCGTGGCATGAAAACGGCTAGGGGCGGTAAACAGATTTAGAGAAGCGTACTCACAGGGATCGGAGAGAAGCACAGCCGCGGACGCAGAAGCGATGATTCGTCGTAAGCTTAGCATCATAGGATTTTAAGCTAAAAAAATGTGTCGTCTCAACATGAAAGGAATCTCACACTTATACTAGTCCAGCGCCTTGCTCCAAATGTACTGGTAGCAACAGGCTAAGGCTAGCTTGCTGATGTAGCTAGCGAATGATGAGGCGATGAGGCTCGGCTGATTATCTCTCTATCTGATGAAAATATGTCCTGCTGACCTGCTGACAAGCTGACGACCGATGAGATGACGGTTGACGGGAAGAGAAGAATGTTTGTTGTTGTTCCGTTGACTTTATACAGAACTATACAGAACCCTACTCTCTGTTCTTTCTTTGCTTTCGTCCATTGCTTCCTTCTCTTTTTTTGTTCGGGCCCCGAGGGGCCGGAATTAGAAGGCTAACAGGCAGACAGAAAATTCAAGGCAACCAATACCAGAAGGAAAGACTAATTAGGCACACAAGCCAGAGTGGCCATGGAAGTGGTTCTCAGCAATCTCAGCAGCGGGCCAATCAAATTAATCTGAAATCGCTGAGAGGTGGTGTTGTGTAAGCTTTCGTTAGAGAATAGCTGATATCTTTGAAACGGCCCCTCCTAGCGATGTATTCCAATTCGAGGTCAGCTCAAGCAAGCGTCTAATGACATCTGAGATGACTGCTCGCCGGTCGCCATAATTTTCATTTTAGGGGTGATTTTGTGACGAGTTGTGAAAGAAAGCTGGGGAAGGATGGCGTGGGTTCGTACTTGGAATCTTATTAAGAGCCAACTTTGAACTCCCTCGAAAGCACGTGAATTAAACCCCCGACTTGCGCCCTATCTTCTATGTCGCAGGATGCTACAGGGCGGTGCCAAGAAGAAGACGCAGTACGGTGCCCTTGAGGTGCAAGAGATCAAGTCCGTCGAGCTTCCATCCTCGGTGCACCACACCGTGACCATCGACCATCCAGGAGGCGCACCAGCCACCACGATTGAGGATGCGCGTGCGGCGGTGCTGGGGGACCCCAACGCAAAGTCTGCACAACTCCTCACGAACGCAAGTGTGCGCGAAAAGGAAGAGGTGTGTTGAAGATTTGAGTGTATTTGAATGAGCGCTAGAAAATCAGAGGTGTCTTTTCAACGCGAGACTTCACTCCAAAGCTGTTGCCGAAGCGCGTTCATACTTTAGGCTGGATAAGTTCACGGCTCTTTTTGGTGTTTGTCGACAGGCGGAGTTTCGGAAGATGATTGAGGGTGCTTCAGCGGGTGCCCCACCAGGCATTGTGCCTTACATTCAAAAGATTACGCCATGCCTGTCGTGGACTGCGGTCTGGTAAGGGCTTGCATTTAAAAAGAATTCCCAATTACTACCTCGAAGTCTCTCACACATTCTTGGACTCACTTGCTACTACTTGCCCCTTTAATTTTTTCTTTTCGTCACGGACGTGGTTTAGCTGCGAAGCGACGCTGCCCATTTACGTGCGCGTGGCGTGGTTGATCGGCACCTTCATTTCGCACTTGCCAGCCGAAGAGATCTCGATGCTGGCAGGCCTCGTGCTCTGCTTCTTTGGAGGCATGTACCCGCTCACGCTGGCGGCCGCAGAAGCACTGCGCCAATGTGGTATGTGAAAACGAAAATATAAGCATAGCAGCTGCACCTACGCCCCGGACCCTCTTTGAGCTGCCGCCTATTTTTGCGAACATGAACCTACAGCTTTTTCAACCTCGTCTGTGACTGTAGTTAGGCTCTTTTCGCCTTCTCTCATTTCCACTGCTTTGGACTTCGCTCAACTCCTGGCCCTCGTTTCCTATCCTGTTCTGCACCCTCGCCCACGCCCTTCTTTGGATCAGGTGGTGCTGAGACGTGGGCGGCCATTCACGACTTGACGGCTCAGTTCAACACTGCAGTCGCAGCGCTCGAAGCAGACGAAGCAAAAGACGACGGTGAGAAGGCAACAATAGGACGATAGGGCAATTAACAGCGACAAATCCGTGATCGCAGTTGCATTCGAGGCTAGAAACTGCTAGGAAGGGGTTCCATGCTTGGAATGAAATTGGCTACATCTTACGATGAACACGATGTCTAAGGTACTTCAATTGTGCTTTCTTATTCTTTTGGGCGCAACTACTTGGATTATTCTCTTTTTCCGCCCATTATCACAGCTGAGGGCGCAGGCGGCGACGAGGCGCCCAAGGACCTTTTGGCTCGGAAAGCGCGGCTGGTCCTGAGCTCCACCGACCCAAACTTGCTGGACCAGAGCTTCAAGGGGGTCTATTCCAGCTGGGCCGCGGTGATTGCGGTGCTGAAAGTGCGGTTTGCGCAAACGGTGGCACTCGGCGCGGCCATCGGCGACAACCTCGGCAAATGGGCCACGATTCCCGCCACCAAGATTTTGGTGCACCTCGTGGCCGAAGACCTGCACAAGTGGATCCCCAACATCATCTTCTACACCTGCAAAGTAATCGCGATCGTGATCGCGTACAAAATCCAACAAATCATTTCGGCATTCTACAGTGCCATTCGCGGCGGATTGCTCGTGACCCGGAACGCAATGACCTGGCTCTCGAACAAGAAGATCATCAGCATTGACCCTGACGCCACGAACATCGACGAATACTGCGGCTGGGCGCTGGCTGCTTTGGGGTTCTACTTTCAGTTCACGAAAGGCTTCTCGGCGCCTTGGTTCATGCAACTGCTCTTGTGGCCCTTGGGCGTCCTGGAGGGGTCCCTGCTATGGGCTGTCAACGACGCAGCGCCAGCCAATGCCACCCCGCAGTAAGAAGCTGCCACCACAATATTGATGGTGGGTGGTTTGGCTGATTCACCTGATGGGCGTGTCCTGGATGGCTGGCTTACGAATCAAAAATTTAGGAATACAATGGCGCTGCCCCTCGCTCGTGTGTAATTTACACGTCTTTATTTATTGTGCTTTGTTTGAAATTGTTTGAATAATAAACCAAAAGGGGCGATATGGATAAGGATAGTGTCTGCACTCATATCCTTTTTACATTTTACTTTTACTTCGATCACTGAGAATTGATCAATAAATGATAAATGGCCCAGAGAGGCGATGTGCGATATTGGATATTGGTTTCACCAATAACTCGAGGGTTCTTGTTGTAAGTACAACGATAGAAAGAAGAAACATGTGACCACCGCACTAAGTATCGTTATCTTTCGATGATATTGCATCAGCCCCCCCTGCTTCTCTTGTTAGATGTGGCCTCGTGGTTGTTTTTACGATTTTGGTAATATGCAATATTAAAATGAAATATGGAACCGAGAAATACACACAGTGAGTTCTATGGAGTTCCCTGGATGTCCTTTTCTGATAAAATTCGTGCATTGGCCTCTGTCTTACATCTGGATGCGGTGTCAGGTATATTTGGGCGATTTGGGATTCGCGCTGTCTGTCCTGCTCCATTCCTGTAGGCGAAGAGCGAAGAGGTGGTGAAGTAATTCATTGATAGCCTTTAACGGCACTGTGCTGATGTAACAACGAACAATAACTCCACTTTGATAATCACAGCAGTATGAAAAGCAAAGTAATCACAGCAGTATGGTTGCAGCGGTCTCGAAGTCGTAGACCCGTGTGGTGCACCTCATCGCGAGGGCCGGCTTATAGAAATGGCCACTAGTGCAACGACTGCGGCAGCCGCAGCCATACAAATCTTCATGCTATTTACAGCTACAAATATTGATGTTGGCTGGGGTGGGCTATTGATACCCGAAGGTACGGCTGCGCTGCACGCATATAAATTTGGGTCCATCGCAAGGAGAGCCATTTGAATGCTTTGGATGGTGTAATCAGGGCGAGTAATGCGTCCCCCAGTTAACACGCCAATGAGACCGCCCTTGTCTCCAATGTTTGGGTCTCTGCAAAGCCCCGAAGCATTGGCTGCTTGTGTCATGTCTATGCCCTTGTCTTTGATCAGGGCTGCTACGGCATCAGGGAGCGCCCACGCGCTCGAGTAGCCTAAGTGTGCATACTCGCCGTCAAAGATACAGCACGCACACAAATCGTAAAGCTTGCCATCCGGCCCATCAAATATTCCTGACTCAAGACCGATTCCAAAGACAGTGCTATCATGATCCGACTGAACGACTACCTCTCGCGCTCGACGAGCTCGAGTCTCGGCGCCGAGTGATGTTTCACTTAGGGACATCGGTTGATCGGAGACACCAGACTCAACCTTCGTCGCCTGCAACACAAATGGAGTCATATTTTCATAGCTTGCGAGCGCCGTTTGGACGGCTTTCACTTTTCCCGGATTTGTGGTTCCAATAGCTAGGATGCTCATTGCTTTGATTAAGGCACGGCTGTGTGTAGCTAGGATGAGCAGATTTAACAGTTAGGTTTACTGCAAAAACGATGAAGTGAATGAAAGAAGTGAAAAGCGAACAAAGAAAAGAAGGGGCTCAGAAAAGACGACGAAAGAGGGCAAAAAGTGAAGAGCTGCTACAGGGGCTTCTTTCCACTTTTTTTCAATCCATTATCTAATTATCTGCAGACTTAATACTTATTTCTTACTCCCAGGTATAACACTTTGAAACCAGAGGACAGAGAATTCGCTTAGCTCCGATACAGGTATCTATCTCCCTTCTCCAATTCTCCAAAGCCGTTGAAGTTTATCACTCCTAATTTTGGATTTTATGTGTTCCATGCGCTTAATCGCTTGATCCAACCGCGGGTATTTCACACAGGCTCCGAAGAGCTGGGAGCCTGGGGTTAATATAACCCGTTTCAACGCAGCATAGAACTAGTGCTTTTACAAAACAAAAGAGCTCGTACTCTGGAAAATCAGGTGGGGAGTTGCATAGGGCATGTTCGAGGAATTATACATCAGAGTACCACTAGTTACACGTTTTAACCAAGAAGTGCTATGTGAGATCTTTTCTTAATTGGCCATCAGGGGAACGGCATCAACACTCCCATTGCCGAGAGTGAACCATGCCGAAAGCGCAAGCCTTTCACCAGCCTTCACAGGCTCAACCTGGACGAACAAACAAGTAGAATGTCAGACACGCAAGTTAGAGCATTAAAATATGGACTAGCAGCAACACAATAGAGGCACTGTAGGAATGTTGATATGCGTGTAAGTACGTACATGGTGCACGTTTTCGCAGCCCGATGAAAACGCAACGAGCCGGCCTGCACGTGGTTCCACTGCAATCCTCATCACTTCCATTTCTTCGTTGCCATCGTCGCGTCTGCGGTCTTCTCCATCTGAAATATCCTTCTCTAAATTATCTTCTAGCTTTGATCTTTTTTCAGCACGGTCAAGGAAGACGAAGCGACCACCTTGGAAATCCCGACCGAAATTGTTGAGATAAAGCACGGCCGAAAAGTCGTACAAACACCGGTTAGCTTTGTCCACATGAGGGTTCCAGTAGCCCGGCCTGTCTTTTTTTGTTTCTGATGACGCTCCCTGCGAATCTTCAGGCAAGATTGATTGCTGACGAGGCGGCTGAAGGCGGCTCGCGAGCACCCCAGCAGGTATGAGATCCTCAAAAGGAACTTCGAAGTTCTCCACGATGATGCTTTTGAGGCGATCAGTGACAGCTGCCAGCAACGCAACCGATGACGTCACCTCAGGAATATCTGCAAACCCGCTTCCTAAAGCTGCCTCTAGGCTCAAAGGGGGCGCCACGCTCACATCGCCGTCTGAGCCTTCAGGCAACAAGCTCGTTGCAATTCGAACCTTTTTTTAAAATTGAATCAATGGATAGCTTTAATAGTAAGAACAGAATTATTCATTGAGGCCAGGAATTATCATTGGAATTTAATCCGTCCGTTTTTACAGACAGCTTTAAGGAAAAAATGAGTGAGAAAAAGATAGACGCGTGAAAGCGCACGCACCATGGTTGCCAAACGAGCAGCCTCAGCTGCTGACAGCAATTGGTCCGCTACAAGGCGTCCACTTCGCATCGGCTGAGGATCAACACCCTCTGAACGGCGGAGGCCCTCCCATGGGACATCAATCGCTAAAGGTTCTACAAGTGGGATTGTGCTCGAAGCGAGGACATGTGCAGCTGGTTGTTTTTGTGTTTGAGTTGCAGCGAATCGCGCGTGGGCGTCAGCTGCGGCTCGAAGGCAAGCAGCTCGTAGCGAAGGCGCTAGCCTGGCCAGTGGATCCGCCATAGTCTAGATTCTACTTCAAGTTGGGTTTGAAGGACTGTGATTTTTTTGAAATATGCTAGTAGCTTTTAAGGTTGTTTGGCTTACGAGCTCTGGAGTAGCTCAGGAATCTCCACGGCTACCTCGGTAGCTACATCTGTACTCGGATTCTCTGACTAAAACTTCTTGATGCGCGACGTACACCTGTGATTGAGCCTTATCCAACAAGCGGTGTGCACCAATCAACCATTCCAAGAACTTTGGCAATCAACCATCAACACTTTCTTCACACCATGGTGGCTTTCCAGTCCCGCGTGGTCGCCACTACATTGTTCTTTGTCTCGCGAATCCGCGTGGCAAGTGCCAATTTGAATGCTTCTCTTGCACTAGCTATAGAAGAGATCATCATGCAGCCTGAATACGAAGGCTGTCACTGGGGAATTCAAGCTCGTCGGACAGGTTCCGACACCGATCAAGACCTCGTGTACGAAAACCCCAGCGCTCACCTCTTTAGCACACCTGCGAGCAACAACAAATTACCGACAACCTACGCAGCTTGGCTCGCTTTAGGAGCAGAATATACCTTTGAGACATTTATCGGCGTCAACAGTGTTGAGGATGACAGCAGCCCCACCGTAACGCTGTGTGGTGCAAATGATCCTAGCCTAACCACCGCCCAGCTGCAAGTAGCAGCAGCTGCTGCCGTCAAGGCCGCTCCCGAGCTGACCAGCCAACCAGTCTTGGTGCGTGTCGACAACCGCCGCAGCGCTGACGCACTCTTCCCGCAGAGCTGGGAATGGGACGACCTAGAGTTCTACTATGGGGCTCCGCCAACTTCGGTCATCCTTGACGGCAACACGGTAAGGCCCTTAGATAACACGAGAGAACATGCTCAATAACATGCCAAGTCCTGAAGGATGTTGCAATGGGAGCAGCGATCTTATGACTTTGTGAATCTGCAACAGGTTCAGGTCGTTGTCGCTCCCAGTGATGCCGTGGGCGCCGCCGCAGCTGTAACCGTGCCAGCTGACCCGGGCTGCGCATGCTTTGGACTTCAAACCACGGCTACCACTGTAGCCGCTAGCTCCTCGAGTGATGCTGCTGCTACGGTATCGCTTACGATGACCGTGGTGCGTGGCGCCCTACAGCTGGTGGTAGCTGGCTCCGTTGAAGTCGGAACACCAGCACAAAGCTTCACGATTGCATGCCGAGACCCACTGCGCCGTGCGAGTGATTTGCTTGCAGCAGCCCTTGTGGAAGCTGGGGCCACAGGCGCAGTGGTAGCTGCAGATGCAATGAGCGTGGTAACGAATGCGCCTGAGTGCGACGACGCCAACAGCACCAGTTCCTATGTGCGCGTGCCGATGATCAGCGCTCCTTTGGCGGAATTGCTCAACCACACGCTGCTCGAGTCTGACAACACTTACGCGGAAGCGGTGCTGCGTCGCTTAGGCAGCGATGGAAGCATTTCACAAGGGCTCTCCACAGTGCGAGAAGTGTTAAACCAGAGCACCGAAATTCCTCCTCCGGTGGGGCTGCCCCTGGCCCTAGACCTGGACGAGCTGAGCGCGCAAGACGGCAGTGGCCTTTCGAGGCATGGCCTGGTGATGCCCCCCTTTCTCGCTGCTCTTATGGCGGGGGCCGACTCAGAATATTTAGA
>Ga0307982_1003097_pt1 | contig 13304 bp, 2 predicted proteins | sample OrgLakmetagen989_FD_201847 | JGI IMG/M metagenome (GOLD analysis project Ga0307982, IMG submission 201847) | Saline water microbial communities from Organic Lake, Antarctica - #989 | ecosystem: Environmental > Aquatic > Non-marine Saline and Alkaline > Saline | place: Antarctica: Organic Lake... | reverse complement strand
CCAGAGACTGCTGTGGGTCATTGACTGCCGTGCCGTTTGCTGCTGTTGTTGTTGGGGGCCCCACAGGCAACGGAAAGAGGGATGCACCGAGGCACAAGTATCCGTCCACGTAGATCTTGGTCGCTGGCTGCGGGGATGCACCAGCGTCGACGGCTAGAGTGAGGGAGCACCAACGCTGCGCCGCAACCCGCCCCTGTTTCGACAAGTAACCCAATCCTTTTGGTCCCATCAGGCGGCGCCAGGCTTCCGCCATCGCGGCCAGTGCTCCAAACGGAGAATGCAGTGGAGTCATCCCTGGACTGTTCGACAACGATGAAGCGTCAACACCTGACTTGCTCGAAATCTTGAGTTCTGCGTCGGCAGCAGCGCGCTTGGTTTCCAGGTCTTGTGCTTGTGCCGCTTGATACTCGGCCACCGCTGCATCTTTGGCTTCTTTCGCTTCACGTGCTTCGCGTGCCTCGGCATCTTCTTCGCTTGCTTCGGGTGATTCAGCTTGGGGTTGAGCTGCTTCTCCTGCTGCTTTCTCCACTGGTTCTGCCTTGACCTCCAACCCTCCGGTAACTGCTTTGTCACCTTCATTTGCTGCTCCTTCTTTCTCTTTGCTTTCTGCTGCGGCAGCCACTGAACTACCAGCTGTTGCGTCCGCTTTTTCGGTACCAGCCGCAGCCTTCTGAGCTTTCTGCGTTGACACTGGCGAAGCGCCGAAATGCAGGGCACACTTGACGCCTGCGCTCAACAGAAGAGCGCGCTTGTGGGCGTTGACACGGCGGCGAGATTCGATGAGCAAGCTCGGCCCACCTATGCCACCATCGCTGTTCACGTAAACCGACGCATGCTGGCGCCTCGCAGCGCGGCCTACCGCGGGGGGGGGGGGCTAAACCGCAGCAAGGCTTGCTTCTGGTTTGGCGGCGGTAACGACGGGAGCCAGAGCTCCACAGTAATGGTGTACACTAACCCGAGCCGCACTCCAGTGAGCGCTGCAGCTGATACCGCCGCGTCGAGCTTTTCCTTTGATAGAGCATCAACAGTGTCTCCTGGTAGTAGCACTGGTGCGCCTTGCTGTTGCTGTTGTAGGCCCTTGTGCTCAGATGACTGAAAAGGCGGAGAAGTGACTGCATCCTGGGTAACCATGACCGAGAGGCTGGAGCCCGGATCGCAGACCAGGCAAGTTTCGTGGTTCTTGGGGTCTGCTGCGGTGCGCAGCCGGTCGTCCAAGTCGACTTTCACGCAACGGTTGCAGAGCATGAAGCCACGGCACGAGGTCCCGCGCGACTTCCAGCTGTACATTTCCGGGCAGTAGTGCTGCACGCCACGCCGCTTGCACCGGGTGCACTCGGAGTACCTGAGGGTAGGGCGAATGAAAAGTTGAAGGAGGTGAATGGGAAGGAGGTATTCGAAAAGGCACTTCATATAAAAACGATAGGCAATGAAAGATAATTTGTCCGTACAAAAAAAAGAGGAAGACAACCAGGCAAAAACATTGATGAATCGAGCATTCGTGACCAATAGTTGTCAAGGAATATAAGACATGTAGTCTGATTGTATAATGCATACCGGTCGGTGTAATTGAGTTTCTCCAGTAAATGGCCACGCAAGCAGCAATTTGGCACTTTGCGCGCTTTCGCCTTGAGCTGGTCTTCGAGCACTGGCTTGAAAGTCGCGCCTTTTCCCACAACGGCGGTGCGCAGCGGTGCGCTGTTGGCTGTGAACTGCCACTCTGTCGTTGGCAACATGCGCGCAGTAGTAGTCTGTTTCACCAACGCACCAGAAGGAGTCCCGACATCTCGTGTGAGCGTTGAGCTTCCTGCTGCAGTGACTGCAGCAACAGCAGCATCTGCACCAGCAGTAACTGCAGCGCCAGATTCACCTTCAACAACCACAGAAGCGTCAATGCGCTTTGGATTCGCGCCGCCAATTCGACTCGCGGACGCCTTCAGTTCTTCTTCGAAGATGCGCCGGTCCAAATCAGCGGCTAAAGCTTCTCGCCGAGCCCGGTCTTCGCGCGCTCGATCGAGCTCTTGGCGGCGGCGGCGCACGAGCACTTCGCGAACTTGCTCGACGCCATAAGGCTCAACCTTGCCCACAGCTTTGCTTTCCGCTTTGCTTCGTCCTGCTGCTGCTGCTGCTGCTGCTGCTGCTGTGGCAGAGCCTTTCTCTGAAGCAAGCACACCTGCCGCTGCGCCTTCACTTGGTGGTGCATCGTCTCCAGTATTGTCATCATCTTCGTCGTCGTCGTCGTCGTCTTCACCGCCCAGAAGATCGACAAACTCCTTGTAGTCGAGCGCACCGTCGCGGTTGCGGTCTCCTGCTTCTAAGAAATCCACGGCGTCGTCTGCGGTCAAGCCAGGAAGGTTCAGCCATTTGAGAGCTCCAAAGACCTCTGCGCCACCAAGGAGGCCATTGTCGTCGCTGTCAAACGCCATAAAAGCTTCCCATTTCTTCATGGCTTTCTCCGTGAGTGCCTCTCGCACGAACACTGCCTGCGCCCGCTGCTTGAGCGCAAACACTTCGTCCTCCACGGTGAAGACTTTGGCGATGGGAGTGTCTTGCCATTTACGGTCCAAGCGCCGGCGCACCGCCACGGTAGCTCCAAAGAAACGCTCCCGGTCCAGCGTCGATGAGCGCTGCACCCCGCGCAGAAGCGCATTCAAGCCCGGCTCTGCGTAGTGCATGTCGCCGTCGAAGAACCGAAAAGCGTTGTGAGCAGCCGCTGCTTCCGCCAGCGTTGCGCCCGTGCCGCCGGACGACTTCTCCCTCGATCGCCAACCACTTGAAGCGTCGAAAATCACACCGCCATCACCCGCCGGTGGTGCTCCTGCGGATGCCACTGGAGAGTAACGCAATGCGACTTCGCATCCCGTGGCCATCAAGACCCCACTTCTAGTGCTGCTGCTGCTGTTAGAGCTTACCAAGCTCTTACCAGCTTCAAATCCGCGCAGTGCGTCAAAAGACCCGCGCGCTGCTACCAGAGGCGCTGCACCGCGCACATGTAAGACGCGCCGCAGAGTTTCCGCTTCGGCGAGGGACACGGCGACGTAGTGGCGCCCGCGGTGTGCAGGGTGCAGGCAACCATTCTGGAGCAAAGACTGAAGCGCCTCTGGTGTAAGGCCTCCTTGCGCAGCAATTGCACTGCCAGTGTCGCCACCATCACTGGTACTTTCGCTGCTGGTGTTGCTGTAGCGAAGCCCTTCGGCCAAGAGGGCCTCGAGCTCTTGCTCGCTCCAATGACGATCGGTGACAGCGTGCGCGGCCCGCGCCAATGCCGCCTTGTCCATACAGGGAGAACCTGCTGACAGCATCGCAAAGGCTTTGCGAAACGCAGCCTGCCGTTCCGGCGTCTCAGGCAGGGCGCGAGCAGCATGCTCACTTGCGGTGAAAAGGCGCAGCAATTTGTCGTTACTTTCGCCATTCTCGATTGCACCCTCGTCTTGGCTTGGGCCTACTTCTGAAGCGATATCATCATCTTGGCCAACGGAAGGTGCCCACTCGAGCAACATGATCACGTTCTTGATGCGTCGAAGGCCCTGCCAATCTGGGTTGAAGTAATTCCGGCTCACGTACCTAGATAAGCAAGGGAAGAGGTCGATGAATGAGATATCAATTCAAGCAAGACAGAAGAGTGAGACCATAGAACAATAAGTGTCCAACAAAATAAAAATATCGATGCACCCATGCGCGAAAAAAAGGCTCAATTATTTCGGTGTTGTGTTCTTACGTTTGATCTGGGAGTTCGAGAGGCTCTTGATGCCGAAGCGTAAATTTCTTGAGGGGGTAAAACGGGTGGTCTGACTTGTCAGCTCCCTCGCCAGCTCCCGATGGCCCAGGTGGTTGCAAGAGCGCATTCAAAGGCCAAGGGGTTGGCTTTTCTTCGTTGCGGCTGTACTCGCGGTCCACAAACTTTTCGATTTCCACCTGTTGGTCCCGCTTCGCTTTCACTTCCTTTTGTTGCTCCTGCTCCTGTTCGCGCTCTTGTTCAGTTTCAAGCTTGTTTTCCTCGCCTGATGACGCGAGTGAAAAGAGCCCAACCTCTGCGAGCACCCTTGCGCCTACGGAATGCCCTTCAGACCCCACAATGAAGGGCTCATGGTCGTCGAGCATCGTTCGGAGTTTGCTCTCAAACGAGACTGGGTCTGGCACCGCGGCTTCGAGTGAAAAATCAATGTCTTCCTCGAAGACAGCGAGCGCTTCCCGCGGGCTCAGCTGAAACCTAGGATCGGCCGAAGCATTGTCTAAGCCACAGTCCATAGCATTGGTGCGGTCGTCAGCCAGCGCCTCCGATGCCAACATCATCACTTCAAACGCAGTCTTGCGGTAGATGTTGCTCACGTTTTGCAGGCACAGCATGGACCACTGCGTCTGTTCCGAGCGCATCGAATTGACCACCAGCCACGCCACTATTTGCTTCAGCATGGAAACGTTGCTGCTTTCGCTTTCGTTCAATGATGGGGCCACTGCTGTTGCAACGGCAGCATTTGAGATGACAGCCTTGGGTACTCCGTTGTTCCGGACCGTCAAGGCTTCAGATGTTTCGTCCTCGTCCGACTTGCTTTGGTGCATCGCTGCGCGATTTTGGGAAATCAGCTCGCGGACTTCTGGAATCACAAACACGTGAATCCGTTGTCCAGTGCCAATGCCTCGCATGCGATAGGCCCCCTGGACATAGTCCCGAAACACCATGTCTTTGCCGAGGGTCACCACCGCCGTTGCGTTCACCACGTGCTTGATGTCCATCCCTGTAGTGTGGATTTGGTCGTAGAACGCGAAGCGCTTTTCGAGGGGCACCCCACACTGATCTGCAGGCACGACCCTCCCTGTAGCGCGCACCAGCACTTGCTGCTGGTCGAGCCCATCGAGAAAGACCACGCCTTCGCACCAGGGTAAGCCCCGGTGCAGGAGCTCTTTGGCGACTTCTTCGTTGGAGTAACCCGTTACTAGCGCGCCCGTGTCAATGAGCGCATGGAATCGCAGAGATGCCTGCTCTTGACTTGAGCTGCTGCTGGTGCTGTCGCCGTCTTCACTAAGAGCAGCACCTGCGATCTTAGAGAGGAGACCTTCGACGCTCCACCCGTCTTCTAACACCTCGTGCCCAACGACTGCTGGATCCACCACCGTGCTGATCATCTTCCCATCGTCGCCGGTCTCGTATTCGCACTTCCCCATTTCAAGAGGCAGGAGATCGGAGGGGGTGCCTGAGAAGCCCACCCTGCGCCCAACCAGCATGTCACCGCCCACGCTCTGCCCTGAAGCGCTGAGCTTCAGCTTTTGGGTGCGCATGTGCTCTGGAAAGACAAAGCGGTTGAGGTAGAAGTGCAGTACCAGTGGTTCAAGGCTCCACAATTGCTTCAGTTTGTCCATCTGTTCTTGGTTGCTCTTTTGCAAGAACTTGAGCTGCACCACTTCGAAGTCTTCATTGCCTTCTTCTTCTTTGGATGATGGTGAACAAGAAGAAGAAGAAGAAACCTTGCTGCGACCCTTGTTGGCTGTGCTGGAGTCAGCTTGCACCAGTCCTCGAAGGCGCCCACCAGCAGAAAGCACCCACTGCTCGTACCGAATCGACGACGCTCGCTCGCGCGCAGGGCCTATTTCATTCGCAAACTCGGTGGTGAGGGAGTCTACCAAGTCGCTGAAGTCGTTCTGGCGAAGACCCGAGTAGCGGTACGCCATCACAGTGAGGCCAATGGTGATGTCGGGATGGGCGAACTCGGAAGATTTCGACGGCACGTCTTTGCCAATGAACGGCACCGCGAGCGCGAGACGAGAGCGAGGCACCATCGGGTCTTCCGCCAAGGTGTCCGCGCATTCGGTGGTGCTCAAGAGCCCAAACGAGACGCGGTTGACTTTTGCCATGCAGTGCGGCAAGAAGGTCCGCAGCCAGTCGTACGTCAAGTTGAGGAACTTGATCTGCTCGGGGCTGGGAATGAGGGCCACCACTTTGGCCGCCAGAGACACTTGCTTCAGGGATTCGAGCTCCCCTTCCGCCCAGTGCATCGCTCGCTTCGCCCGTCGCAAGAGCCGTGCTTCAAGCTTGGCCCCTCCACCACTGCCATTGCCATTGTCATTGCTGCTTGTTGGTGATCTCGCCAGTTGTGCCGCCACTTCCTCTTGAGCTCCCGCCCACCAGGCTTCCGCGAGTGCCGCATCTCGACCACTCCTTGCTCCAGCTCCCACTTTCTGAGGCCGCGGTGATAGCAATGGTGCTCCGATGCTGCTGCTGCCAGCAGATTCAACGGCCGCACGGAGTTGTGCCACCAAAACTTCTAGTTGTTGCTCTCGTGCCGTCACCGACGCAGAAAGAGCTGCAAAGAGCGCGGTTGCTTTTGATCCCATATTTTTGCGAGTGGTTTCGTCTTGTTGTTCGAGATCAACAAGCTCTTGCTCGGCTGCGGCAAGGCGGCTCCGGCACCAGTCTAGACGAGCTTCCCCACTGCTCAATTGTTTGGTCAGCCGTAACGGCCCATCTGGCGGAGCACCTAATTCGTCGTCGTCGTTCGTCTCTTCTTTCTTCTTATTGTCACCACCAGCCTTGTTGCTTTGGGTCACTGCTGCGCTACTTTTCGCAAGGAAGTTAACCTCATTGTCATCCTCGTTGTCATCATCGTCGTCACCCAACAGTGGATCCACCCAAGGTGCAATTGCTTCAACCCAGTCCTGCAAATCGGAAGGCGTTTCTCGCACGCACACGCCTCGACTCCACAAGTCCCGCCGCACGTCGACTGCAACTGCTGCGTTGCCCCCGTAGAGCGCACATCGGCTGGGGGTCAAGCCCCCGTGCTCTCTTAAGAACGCCTCGTCTTCTGGTGAGGTCAAGGCGCCAAAGAATTCAGCAGCTGTCATACTTAGCGCATGGTTGGTGCTTACTTTGCCACCCGTGCGCCACGACCCTCGCTTTCCGTTATGGTCGCTGCGGCGGCAGGTGTGGCCGCGGTGGAACGGGCGGCCGAATGCCTCATTGCACACCAGGCAACGGCCGTCGCGGCGGTGGTCCTTGTCGCAGGTCGGCCCGCAGCCCGGGCTCTGCTCGCCCCCGCCAAACACCACAGCGCGCAAGTGGCGGTTTACCATGAGCTCCTTGGCGCGCTCCACTGCTTCGTGGGCATCTCCGCATCGCTTCACCATTAAACCGGCGTCCTCCAGCACGGTCACGACCGCATGCACCGAGTTCGACCCTTTCCCTGCACTGCCACCGTTGACGCTGCTAGGGTCACTTTCGCTCTCTTCGAGACCATGTGCATCGCCCACGAACGCTAAACTGACCCAGAGAATAGTTTGGTTGTCAAGGCTGTCGTCGCGCGGTGCGTCTAGGAGTTGAATCTCTCGCTGCAAGCTCAGCTTCTCCTTGGTGAGCTCGCTCTGCCGTGTCTGCACAGCTTTCAAGTGTGCCTCTAAAGTGGTTTCTGACGCAAAAATGTCGTTCATCAGGGTGCGCTGCAACTCCGCACTGTCTCGCGCAGCCGCGAGAGCGTCCCTCTCTCGCTTCAGTGCGCGTTGGGCGTCAACACCTCCCACGACAGCGTCGCCTGCTTCGGCGACATCGGTCGGCGTTTCAACGGACACTTGGCGCACTAATCTAGTGCGCGGCAATGGTGGAAGCGGCAGTTCTTCTCCTTCTGCGGCAGCCGCCGCCGCCATCTGGTCGGCCTGCAAGGCACGCTTGTGGCCTTCGGTCAGCGGGGGCTCTTCCGGCCTCGCACCCAAGTCCACGTCACAGCGCGCAATCGCCGCATCCAGGAGCGACACCTTCACGCTCAAGTCCGATCTCGCAACCGCGCCCTCGAGTACATACTGAATGGCTTCTTCCTTGTCGATGCCGTGCAAGTGCTGCTTTTGGAGCCAGAGATAGGCCCACTCCGCTAGCAACGGCTTCAGTTTCGCGTGGTAAAATGCAGGGTCCAGTAAAGTTACATGGGGCAATTTCTGCAAAGCTTTCTGCGCGTAGCCTTCATTGACCGCTCGTTTCAAGCGCTCCAGTAGAGCCAGCGCAAGGCCGCTGGACTCAAAGGTGCTTACTCGGCCGGTTTGGGTGTAAAAGAGCGCATCAACGAGGTGCGTGGGCAGCGACCACCGCTCTCCCGCAACTTCACCGCCATCCAGGGCAAACTTGTCGCCAATCGGGAAATTGAGCTCCGACTTGAGCGGGTGGAGCACCATGTCAACCTCGTCGAGCAGTAACACGGCTTCACGGAACGTTTGTAGCACTGCCTTCAGCTCGCGCACTTGTGCGGCTAAAGGAGCAACTCTGTCCTTGGGCCCGGCACGGCGCGTTTCGTCCAATCGTTTCAGCGTTTCGACGTACACCAACTGAATGGACTTGAGGGTGGTTGGTGTGGCCACTACGACGCCTCGGTTGCGCTTGGCGTTGTTCAGAGAGCGGTGGGTGGCGGGGGTAATCACGGTGCCGCGGTCGAAACTGAGGGTGTAAATACGCTTGCTCATGATGGTGCTGAAGGTCTCGCGCATTTGCTTCCGGCTCATTTCAAGCAGGGCCTTGGGCACCACGCTCAACACCAGTGACTTTCCGTCGGCCAACATCAGCGCGAGCAAAGGAGCCACCACCGTGGTTTTTCCTGCCCCCATGATCATTTGTTTCACTTTCGAGCCGCCCTCAGTAAGCGTCCGCACGAAGTTTTGCACCGTCTTTACTTGCGTGCGCCGCAAGAGCAAGTTCCAAACGAACTCAAACAGTAAGAAGCGCGGGTCAAACGAAAAGCTACCACCACTGCTGCTTTCCGTAGTACTTGCAGCATCAGAGCATGGCACCATGAAATGCCGTTTCGCAGAAAGGCTGTCGCCCAGATCGCCCGATGCTTGTGCAAGCTTGGGCAACAGAGTGGCACCGGCCGCGGTCCGCGCATCTCCTGGCTCCGTGGCTTGAGCTGCTGCTAAGAGCTTGGTTAGAGTGGCAGCAATGGCCAAGCACCGGTTCGCTTGCCCCACCCGATTTGCTCGCAGCATCACCATGACCAAAAGCTGCTCGATGGTGTCCATGGCACGTTGCGAGAGGTACGGGTTGAGCTTCTGCAAGTCCTGGGTGCCCTGAGAACTCAGCAAGGAGCCAAACAAGAACTCCATCCACACTTCAGGCGCTTGCCTTGCACACCGCTTCAGTTGAAAGGCTACGCGGTGCCGCCGCTCGTCGGAGCCTTTTTCGTGGCGGTCGGTGTCGACAAAGTTGGCAGCTTGCTTGAGAAGCGGGATGATCGCGTTGATGGCTTTGGCGTCATTGTCACGAATGGCCGCCAGCTCCGCCACGAGAGTCTTGAGTGTGGATGCCGCTGAAGCGAGAGCAGCGTCGGTACCCGGCGCGTTCGCAAAGAATGCAGCCAGCTCAAGGTCAGAAAGACTTTTGACCTTGGTCGCCCGATCCGTGTTGGCTGCAGTGGCAAAGGCAGCCACATCTTGCTGCATCCGGCTCAGCATTTGAGACGCGACTGCGGTGGTAGATGCTTCGTGCCCTCCGACCTCATCCAAAGCGCTCATTTCCCCTGACACCGGCTTCAGGCCACGTTCGGCGCGCGTGCTCGCAGTCACGAACTCGCTCAGCGCGCCCAGAGGTGCCTGTGCCAGGGCCTGTAGAGCAATTGCATCCACGGCCAAGTCTCCAGCGACAGGGCGCGACGGCAACTCGGGTTGATTCGCCGCTCTCAGGACAGTGAGGTCATGAGTTGAGCACAGGGGTTGAAGCACTTTCAGAAACTCGCCACTGAACCCCGCACCACCACCCTCGATGCGCCCGACTACATGTGCAGAAGTAGCCCCACCTCTCAGGAACAAGACCGTGGGCAGGGCTTTGATCCGAAAACGGTGAGACACACTTTCACACTCATCGCAGTCGACTTTGGCAAAAGTGGCCACTGGCAAACGCCGATTAAGGGTGCGAAACACGGGTGTCAGTTGCTGGCAGGCGCCGCACCATTCTGCGCAGAACGCGACCACAAGGAGTTGATCGGCCTCCGCGCACGCTCGCGCTATCATTTCAAACGCAGCCTCGTCTTCAACCAAGATCGGCGCTGGGGTGGCGATGCGCGTCCCCCCAAGGGAGAAGCGCACTTCAGTGGCGAGGGCAAAGATTTCATCGCCATTGAGGGGCCGCACAGTGCGCTCACTACAGGCGGTGTCGGACAATTGCGCCCGAACAGCATGAAGCCTACCGCTACTGTCGCTGCTGCTGCTGCTGCTGCTTACAGTGCTGCTACTGCTGAAAGAAGATGTGTCTGTGGTGGTGGCAGGCACTTCTTGGGGCAGTGTCGGCATTTCGGGATGCGGCGGCTTAGGGGGGTAGCGCAAGGCGCCGCGCTGCCGCTTGAGGCGCTGAATGGTAGGCACTAGCTTGGCGAAGAGGTCCGACAGGGGGCTCTGCGGCTCTGCTTCGTCGCACCACCCGTTGAACAAGGGGCTTTGCCGAGACTTGCGGTTGTCGCGTAGTTTCGGCATGCGGACGCACACGTGGCGGTTGTTGGCCAGCACATGTACGCAGCTGGCCAGGAGCGAGCGCTTGTGCTTGTCACTGAACAGCTGGGTGGCGAGCATCGCGAAACGATGGCCGTCGTTCTTCCCGAAGTCGCGCCGCCCCCCACCGAAGCCCTTGAAGCCACCGAATCCCCCAAAGCCCCCGCCACTGCTGATGCACGACACCCGCGTAGAGCCTTGCAAGAGATTGTAGAGGAAAAGAAACCCGAACCCTTGGGTGCGACCTGCCAGATCGTCGGAAGTGGCCCATAGTTTCTCCAGCACGCTCAAGGCTGCTTGCCCGGACATCGACATCGGCGGCGCAAACTTGAGGCTGAGCATTTCCCATTGTCCCTGCAGACCGGGCCCGACCACGTGCCGCCGCAGCTTCATAATGGCGCCTTCGTCTTGCGAGGTTTGGCAAGGCCCTTTGCCGTCGCTGCCCTTGGTGACCTGCACGGTATACAAATCCGTCCCCAAAGTGACGCTGGTTTCAGTGCGCCCTCCGCGCAGTGCTTCTTCTATAATGGTGGATGCTTCGCGCGTGTGGCACACCCAGCCTTCTGGCGCGGCGTACATCCACCACACAGACTCCATCGGCTCTTCGGGTGACGCACTGCTGCCTGCCGCAGTCTTCTTCGCTTTGGCTGCAGAAGCTTCATCGTCGTCACCATTACGGCCGCCGCCAGCGCCACTGCTGTCCTCTGCGGTTGCCTCTTCCTTGTCTGCAGCGGCAGCTGCGGCTTCATCCTTGGCTTCCTTGTCATGGGCTTCTGCCTCTGCGCGTGCCTTCTCCACAGCGATGGCTTCGTCCTCGCCCAAAATGAGCTGCACGTTCGGCACCCGGCGCCGCAGCACTTTATCAATGAGAGCAGCGAGCGAGCTTCGCTGCGTTGGAGTTAGCTTGGCAACGTCACTGTAAGGCTGGCGGCACTTTCTCGCCAGGTCACTGATTTCAGCGCGGTCAATTTTGGCTTTTTCCCGTTTAGCCATGGCCTCCTCAGATTCTGGCTTGCCCTTCTCACTGCTGCTGCTGCTGCTGCTGGCTTTGGCGCGTTCGAGTTCTGCATCAGGCGCTTCAGCGGCTAGGAAAGGTGGCTGCACGTCGAGAGGGCAAGTGTTGAAGCAAGGGTAGAGCTGCGTGGCCTGGAGCATCGCAAACACTTGCGTGAGCTTCGTCGTCCCGTCGGTAGCCACGAGACGCACGCCGTCAACTTCAAAGGCGAGAGTGCCCCCTTCTTTGTCGGTGTCTAGAATCAAGGTTACTTTCGAGCCACGGCCGAAGAGCTTCGCTGGCTCGACTTGAGGCTCCGGAGGAATGAACGACGCCAAATCCAGTTCCTTTTTGCCCTTCGGTAACGCAGCGAGCAGGGCCGCCCAGTCTACTACGCTGGCGGTTGTGTCTTCTTCTTGAGCGCTCTCTGGTGATGTTGCGGGAGCACTGTCGACTTCAGATGCCGCGATGCCTGGTTGCGGGTTGCCCTCAGAAGCTGAACCAGGCTCACTCGTACCCTCTGCCACCGATGGAGTTGTTTCGACACCCGCTGCCGCTTCTTCCGCCTTGGCGGAGGCATCTTCAATGACCGGAAGAGGAGCAGTAGTGGTAGCAGCAGCCGTTGGTGTTGCAGCTGTGGGAGCAGATACGCTTTTCGCAGTGGCCTTCACGTCCCCTTTTGCTTTCTTGATGCGCTCTTCGATTTCTTCGTCGCTTAGGCCCAACTCCTTGGCTTTAGCTCGATACTTCTCCTCTGTTGGTTCTGTTTCTTGCTTATCTCCTTCTTTGTCCTCGTCGTCTCCGTCCTCGTTTTCAGATCCCTCATCACTCTCGCTCTCTTCTTCTTCTTCTTGATCGGAGTCACTGCTTTTCTTCTTCTTCTTTTTGGCGTCACCCTTCTTATCTTTTTTCTTGTTCAACTTCTTGAAGTCCCGGTCGAAACAGTCCTGGCAGAGTCCATCTCGGCAGAACCCACAAAAGTAAGGAAGCTTCCCCCCGTCGCCACTGGTGTAACATTTCTGGCAGTAGTAAAACTCCACTTCGCTTTGCATCCAAGGGTGATCGTTGCAGCAGCGCGGCTGGATCTCTTCCGCTTCCACAGGGAAATCATCGCCGTCGAGTGCACTTGACTCGTCATTGGCACCACTGCCATCGCTCTCATTCAACGGATCTTTGCGTGGTGGGCCAGTGAGGGCAGCAATCACTTGATGATCAAAGACCAGGTCGCCATTGGCGTATAACCCGAGTGAATGCCCACCGCGGTGGCCTAGGACAGGGTAAGCCAGGGGGCCAAAGTATTCCGCGACGTCATTGGCGATCCCTACGGCATCCCCTCCGCCAAGCCGCGCAGGCTCGTGGTTGAACTTGACGGTCCACTTGTGGACGCCAGACTCTTCCATGAACGCGTTGGTGCCTCGCACTCCCTGGAGGTCCTTGCCCACGTTCAGTGCTTCAGCTTCAAGCCGCCGTTTCTTCGCGGCCTCTTTCCAATTTTGCTCAAACTTGTCCGCGGCCTTTTGCTGGTCGTTGCAGTACTTATCGTCGCCAGTGACAATGAACCTTGGGCCTTTGCGGCGGCATTCCAGATCGTCATAAGGGTTGCTCGAAAACGAGCATGACATGCCTGTGACCATGTCAAACGAGACTTTATGGTTCCTTGACTGGAGCGTCACTTGCACGCCTTCGGTTGGGCCCACGGCAGTTATGCTCTGCTCGACATAAAGCCGGCCAGACCTATAGTCGCGCTCCAGCGCTACTTGAAACGCTGCGTCCATGTCTTCCCAGTCTCGGCTGCCCTTGAACTGCCACACGCCTGGCTCGCTGTCCTCGTCGGAATCATCTGGAAAGAGCGCTACTACGGTGC